>Ga0209401_1000026_pt1 | contig 108139 bp, 73 predicted proteins | sample M_140807_MF_Meta_FD_187318 | JGI IMG/M metagenome (GOLD analysis project Ga0209401, IMG submission 187318) | Freshwater microbial communities from Lake Montjoie, Canada to study carbon cycling - M_140807_MF_MetaG (SPAdes) (version 2) | ecosystem: Environmental > Aquatic > Freshwater > Lake...
CTGCACCTGGATCGAGATCACCTGGCCGACCCGGTAGCTGCCGTCGACGGTGCTCGAGGTCACGTTCACGACCGTCGGCGCCGTCGAGTCGATCACCAGCTCGTTGGTGGTCGTGTCGCGGTAGAAATTCCCGGCAACGTCGGTGATGAACGCCAAGACAGAATACGTGTTGTCAGGCAGATCGGCCGCGGTGAAGGTCAGCGGCGCGGCAGTGTTGGTGGCCGTTGCAGCCGCCGACAGGACGAAGTTCGTCCCGTCGGTGATCAACTGGATCGTTGCCCCCGTCGGGATGCCCGTGCCGGACACCCGCATGCCGACCGCGAGGCTCGCCGTGGAGGCGACCGTGACGGTAGGGGTGGCGTTGATATTCCCGGTGGCCGGCACGCTCGAGAGGGCCGCCGTCGCCATGTTGAGCGACCATGCGCCGCCCACGGCAGGCACGTTCGTGTAGGCGTTGCCGTTCACGGTCACGGTCAGCGTTTCCCCCGTTCGCAGCGTCGCATTGCCAGAGAGCGTTGGCGTCCGCGAGGTCGACGTGAGCAACGCGACCGTGGGCGTCGTCGGCACGGCGATGACGATGCCTGTGAAGGATCCGGTTGCGCCGGTGAGAGTCGCGTCGAAACCGGCCGCGTCGCGGAACGTGCCACCGTTCCTGTTGATGCCGTTGACGACGATCGCCGAACTCGTCGCGTCGGCGGCGGTGGTCGTGTATCGGTATGTGAACGTCGACGCCGTCGTACCGTTAGCCTGCTGTATGGTGGCCTGCCGGACGACGCCGTTGATGCTCACGAGGAGCGTCGCTGGCACCGTGCCCTGGGTGTAGGTCACGACGTTCCCGAAGAGCACCGTGAAGTCAAGATTTGCCCCCGGGCTGTACGAGCCCGAAGAGGGCGGGATGACGCTCGTGACTGTGACCGTCGTAGGCGCGATCTCCCACGAGACGGCGTATGACGTGATGAGTTGGACGCCGGCGAGTGTCTGGATCGCCGGATCGTTGTTGAGGACGAGCGTGTAGGCGCCCGGTGCCGTCGTGAGCGACGTCAGGCCGTTGACGGAGTAGGACGAGCCGCTGCCCGTCAGGCTCGCACCGGTGAGAGGCGTCGCGGCACCGTCCTTGAAGAGAGTGAACTGCGTGATGCTCACCCCGGTGACCGGAATGGCAGTGCCGGCGCCGGTCTGGAAAGTGACGGACACGTTGCTGACGGGCGTGGCGCGAGGGCTTGCGCCCGTGGGGGAAGTGGCCAGAACCGCCACGAGTTCGCCGGACGTGGGCAGCGTCTTCACCCACTCGATCGACGCCGCCGCAGAGATGCCGGCGTCGTTGAACGTCAGTCGATAGGTGCCGACCGTGTCGGTGAACTGATCCAGGTTGCCGAGCTGGAATCGTGCGAAGGCGTCGTTGCCGCTGATCGGGTAGGTCAGCGTGGCCGGGCTCGCGCCACCGGTGATCGTGATGCGGGTTCCGTTTCGAGTGAGGACGAAGTCGTCGAGCCCAACCTGGGCGTTGCCCGCGCCGACGACCTGCGAAGGCGGCGGCGTCAGCGGGTTGGCATCGTTGTCGAACGTCACCGTGAGGGTGGACACCGGCGCCGCGAGACGATCGCCGTCGGTCACGCCAGTGATCGTCGCCGTGGGCGTGGTTTGAGCGACGACGAGGACGCCTGGGAATGTCGTGGGAGTCGACCCGATTGCGGCGGCAAGACCGATGCCTGCAACATCAAAGGTGATCGTTTCAGTGGCATTCGTACCGGCGTTGCCGCCAGTCAAGGTGAATGTCGTCCCCGTGGGAATTGTGTTAATGACACGGGCGGGGGCCAGCGTGGGGCTGGTGACCGACATGCCGGAGAAGAGGGTCGCAGTTTGCGACACGGTGACCGTGTTGGAATTGGTTACATAGGTTCCCGGCATCGTGATCGGGGTCGAAGGAGCGGCAAATGTTGCGATCGAATTGCCGGCCTGATCACGCAGGGTCGATCCATTGAGAATGATCGGCCCGACGACGTCGACGCCGTTGTTGTCGTTCGCGTCGGTGACGTTAACGATCGTGTACGTGTAGGTGATCGATGAACTGTTGGTCACAGCTGCTGCGGTGGCCAGACGATTCAGATTCGGAGAGCCGGTCGTATTGCTGCCAATACGAATCGGCAGATACGTGATTCCGTTCGTGGTAATCGGCTCAATGAAGTTGACGGTGAACGACAGCGTCTGGCCCGGGTAGTAGGTGCCGGGCGCGTTGTTGCTGATGACGCCCGTGGCGGTCGGCGCCGTCGTGTCAACAAGGTATAGCGGGTTGTCGGCCATGAGCGGGTGTGTCAGCACGGCGGCATTGCCCGCCGCATCAGCGATGGTGCCTCCGTTAAGAGCCAGGCTATTCGCCGCAATACTGATGCCGTTTGCGTCTGTGTCACCCGCCGCGATTGTGTACGTGAATACGATGCCTGCAGTGCCAGTGCCAGAGGCGTAATTCACTGAACGGCTTACCCCGCCCACGTTGATCGTGAGCTGCGGCGTGCCTGTGACGGTCACGGTTTCACTCATCGTGACCGTGAAGCTCACCGTGTCGCCGGCGTTAAGCGTGTTGTTCGTCAATCCAGTGTTGCTCGTGATGGTCACGGCAGGCACGGTCGGTGCCGTGGTGTCGACCAGAAAGTTCGCGCTGTCGGCGACCGCGTTGTTGGCCAGCGACGCATTATTTCCAGCCTTGTCGATGATCGTGCCTCCAGCAAGCGCCAGGCTGTTGGCCGCAATACTGATGCCGTTGGCGTCGGTGTCACCCGCGAGGATCGTGTAATCGACCTTCAGCGCCGTGGACGTGGAAGTGAGGGCGTTGTAGGTCGCCGGGCGGTTGGTGCCGCCGATGCTGAGCGTCAGTTGGGGCGTACCCGTGACAGTCACCGCCTCGCTCATCGTCACTGTTGCGGTCACGACGTCGCCGGCGTTGAGCGTGTTGTTTTGAGCACCCGTTGCCGAAAGAGCTATGGGGTTAGTTACGGTCGGCGCCGTGGTGTCGACACTCACCGCGTACACGGGGGTCGACTGGGCTGTCGTGCCGGCATTGCCGGACACAAATTCAACATGCTTGGCTCGGAGGTTGTGTGTCTGTGGATTGCCGCCAGACAGTGCCGGCGTGATGGGGACGGTTTTGGGCCCACCGGTGAAGGCACCGGCGGTAAGGTCAACAGCCAGGACCGTGTACACGCCGACAACCAAGTTGCTGTTTGAAGTGTCGTAGATCTGGATCGTGTCATTGGCGGCCAACGGCGTACCATTGAGATTCAAGATCTGAATTATGGGCGTGGTGTTGCTCGTGTAGTCGTCACTGCTGGATGTGCCGGTGTCGCTGGCACTAGTCATCCTGATCGTGACAGCAGCGCTCAGATCCTGCACCGCCAGCACCCGCCGGCCCTCGAGCTGCTCCGTGCCGAGCCGGCTCTGCATCCCGGATCGGCTGCGCCGCCCGCCAAACCAGCCACGCCGCTCGGAGCGACGCCCGCGGCCCCGCGTTGACTCGCCCGCCCGCGATCGGCTGGGCGATCCACGCCGCGAGCTGCCTGCCCCGCCCGTGGGCCGGCGGCGCGAACGGCCGCTGCGATCGCCGGCTGCTGAAGATGCTTCCGCCGTCGAGCCGGCGGTGAAGCCGCGTCGCCTTGCCCGCCGCACGATGCCCAGGCTGCGGAACGAGAACCCCAGGGCCCTGCGAACGGCCGCCGGCCTACGAAAGAAGTAGCCGAAGATGCCCAGCTTGCGGAACGAGAAGGATCGCATGAACGTGCCTCGGTTGCGAATGACGCTCAGAAAAGGGGGCCCCACACTCCAACGCGTGCCTCTCCAAAGAGGTAGCGCTGTAGAGGGGTATGCGCGCTCAACGGGGGGCATACGCGGTCAACCTAGTGGTGGGCCGCAGGCGTGTCAAAGATTCGGCGTGAAGAATTTTGCAGTGCACAAAAGAGCCAAAAAGAAAGGGCAAAAACGTTGCGAACATCGAGCGAACCAATCGCGTTGGACGTGGGCAATGATCCCGGCCTGCCTGTCCACGCCCCCCTCCACCACTGGTGGGCGGAGCGGATCGCGGTAGTGGGGAGTCCCCCGCGGGATGCACGGGCTCAAGGGGGGAGGGGCGGCCCGCCGAGCCGCTGCGTGAGTGGATGGTGCCGGCTCAGGCAGGACCCGTCGGGGCGTTGTGCCACAGAAGCACGAGCAACCATGTTGCCACTGGCACATGGCCACCATGGCTGCGTTCGGGCTGGGGATCGCGACCAGGTCGTGCCGTCAAGCCGGCGACGCGAAAGAGCCGCGGGCCTGACGCGGTAACGCACTGCCCAACTTCAACGAAGACGATCGAGCATGGCCGCGGCTGTGGCCGCGGATCGATCCCTGACGTTCGCAATCGAGAACAAGAATGCTCCATGAACGCTCCCGCCCACCGCGACGGTGCCGAGAGGCACCGCGGCGTTACGCCGAGGGGAATCGAGCGTCGCCGTCACGGCGACGCGTTTCGCAGTCTGCGCTGCCCACCCAGTCTGCCGCGACCGCAGCGGCGATAGACCTCGATTGACAACTCGAGTCAGAACTCGCCCTTCCGGTCGCCTGCCAATGCCCCAAAGCCCCCAGGCTATGGGACCCGCATTCAAGGACGCTTGGTCACGACCGCTACCAGCGGAAGACGATCCCTGTGGCGGTCCGAACGACTCGGGGGAACTCAACGACATGAACGCTTCTTTCCGCCACGAAGACTCTGCCACTTTCCCGGCTCGTGCGGCCGGTGCCGCCTGCACTAAGGCCGGTCGCGGCCGACGCCGCCGGCCGCTTTTGGGGATTGTGCTGGTCACGGGCATGACCGCCGGTGGTGCAGCGATCGCGACGGCCGACGGTGAACCCGGCGGCCTGGCCGCGCTCGGTTTTGGCACGGCGAAGCCGGCCGCGCCCGCGGCTCCGCTCCCCCCTGCGAGCAACGAGCCGGCGGGTTCCGATGCCTCCCGGGTGATCCGCTCTGCCCCCACCACCGCAGGCCAGCCAGCCGTCTCGACGCCGGCCGCCGCGACGCCGTCCGCCTCGAAGCCAGCCACCTCGAAGCCAGCCGCAGAACGGCTCAGTCTCTGGAGCCCGCTGCAGGCCTTCGGCCTCGTGCCGACTCCGAAGCCGCAGCCCGAGGCGGCTGCCGAGCCGAAGGTGGCTGCCGAGCCAAAGTCGGCCGCCGAACTGCGGGTGGCTGCAGCGAAGCCGAGGACCATGGCCCGCGCCGTCGCAGGCGAGCCGATCGGCCGCTTCGATCCCGACTTCGGCACGGCGGCATACGTCGTCTCTGACGGCCAGGCGGCCGCCGAGGCGGCGCGGCCGCAGGCATGGAGCGGACAGGTCGTCGGTGGCGGCTCGCAGCCGCAGCCGCTGGCAGGCGGATTCGCACAGGATGACGGGCTCGACGAACCGACGCAGTCGGTGAGCGTCAGCGACGACGCGCCGGTGAGCCTCGTCAGCTGGCTGGCCAGCCAGTACGCGGGGTACGGTGGCTCGGCCCCCTGCCCGGACGCGTGCCCGAAGGATCCCTGCTGCAAGGATCCCTGCTGCCCCACCTGGGAAGTGCAGGTCGACGCCCTCTTCCTCTGGCAGGGCAACATTCCCAGCCGGCCGCTCTACTTCGACACGGCCACCAAGCAGCCGGTCCTCGACGTCAACCAGCTGCAGAACCGGGCCGCGATCGCGCCGCGGTATGCGTTCATCTACCACCACGACGAGTGCCGGGCCATCGAGGCCAACTACTTCCAGGTCTGGGGGTTCAACTCGTACGCAGGGATCGGCCCGACGTACGACCAGGCGGGCAACGGCGCCTACACGGTGAACATCCTCAACAACGTGGCGTTCGAGAACGTCGCCCAGGCCCAGGCCATCGGGACGGCGCACATCCAGAGCCTCGAGGTGAACCTGCGGCGGGGTGACCGCGGCATGATCGAGTGGATCACCGGGTTCCGCTGGGTGGAGTGGGGCCAGGGGCTGGCCATCAGCGACTACAGCTACCAGGCCGGCGACCCGACCGCCAATCCGCCCGTCGACCCCGTCGTCAGCCCGGAGCAGATCAACGTCACCACGCTCAACAGCCTCTACGGCTGGCAATGGGGCGCCGACATGATGCTCTGGAACCCGGGCCGCTGGCTCCGCATCAACGGCATCGCGAAGGCGGGCGTCTACTACAACCACCAGGCGATGCAGAACACCTTCTACACCGACTACCTCAACCCGGTGAACGTTTCGGCCTCGGAGGACACCATCGCGTTCTTCGGCGAGACGGGGGTGAACTGCTCCTGGGCGCTCACCAACTGGCTGTCGTGGCGGGCGGGCTACTCGTTGTTCTGGCTCAGCGGCGTGGCCGTGCCGGCGAACCAGCTCAGCCTCACCGATCTGGGCACCGGCACGACGGCCGTCAACACGAATAGCAGCGTGTTCATCCACGGCGTGACCACCGGCCTCGAGGCCCGCTGGTAGCACGAGCGGCATCGGCTGTCGCGGTGACGGCGGGAGCGCCTGCCGTCACCGCAGCCCGAAGGCCTCGAGCGCCTCGCCAGTGTGGCAGCGCAAGAGGCCCGGAGGCACGGCCTGCGAGCCCTGCTGCCCCTGCCGCCACTGGGCCGCGTGGACGACCACGTCCTCCGGCGGCCCCTCCACGACGATGCGGCCGCCGCCGTCGCCCGCCTCCGGCCCCATCTCGATCACCCAGTCGGCCGCGGCGATCACCTCCAGGTTGTGCTCCACCACGAGCACCGTGTTGCCGGCGTCGACCAGCCGCTCGAGCACATGCAGGAGCTTCTCGATGTCGCTGAAGTGCAGGCCGGTCGTGGGCTCGTCGAGGATGTAGAGCGTGCTGCCCGTCCCCGGCTTGGCCAGCTCCCGCGACAGCTTCACCCGCTGCGCCTCGCCGCCGGAGAGCTGCGGCGCCGGCTGGCCCAGCGTGACGTAGCCCAACCCTACGTCGACGAGCGTGGAGAGGATCCGGGAGATCTGCGGCACCGTCTCGAAGAAGGCCGCCGCCTCCGCCACGCTCATCTCGAGGACATCGGCGATGCTCTTGCCGTGCCACTTGGCATGGAGTGTTTCCGCGGAGTAGCGCCGGCCGCGGCAGGCCTCGCATTCCACCCACACGTCGGGCAGGAAGTGCATCTCCACCCGCCGCTGCCCCAGCCCCTCGCACTGCTCGCAGCGGCCCCCCGGCACGTTGAAGGAAAACGTCCGCGGCGAAAACCCGCGGGTCCGCGCCTCCGGCACCTTCGTGAACAGCTGCCGGATGTGGTCGAATACGCCGGTGTAGGTGGCGGGCGTCGAGCCGGGGGTCGAGCCGATCGGCTCCTGATCGACGAGGATCACCTTGTCGATGCTCTCGAGCCCCTTGACCGCGTCGTGCTGCCCCGGCTGCTCCCGGGCCGCGTGCAGCCGCCGCGCGAGCGCCCGCCAGAGCACCTCGAGCACCAGCGACGTCTTGCCAGAGCCGCTCGGGCCCGTCACCGCCGAGAGCACGCCGAGCGGCACCTTGAGATCGATCCCCTTGAGCGTGCGATGCCGGATGCCGCAGACCTCGAGCCAGCCCGCCGGCTCGCGACGCCCCTCCTTCCGCTTGCGGGTGAGCACCGCGTCGCAGGCTTTCTTGGCGGTGAGGTACGGCCCGGTCACGCTCTGCTTGGAGCTGGCGAGCTTCGCGGGGGCGGCGTGCGCCACGATCGTGCCCCCCTCGCGGCCGCTGCCGGGGCCGAAGTCGAGGGCGTGGTCGGCGGCGGCCACGACGTCGCGGTCGTGCTCCACCACCACGATCGTGTTGCCCAGGTCGCGGAGCTTGCCGAGCGCCGCGATGAGCCGGTGCGTGTCGCGCGGATGCAGGCCGATCGTCGGCTCGTCGAGCACGTAGAGCACGCCCGTCAGGCCGCTGCCCACCTGGGCCGCCAGCCGGATCCGCTGCAGCTCGCCTCCGGAGAGGCTGCCCGCCGGCCGGGCCATGTCGAGGTATTCGAGGCCGACGTCCACGAGGAAGGCGACGCGGGCGGTGAGTTCGCGAAGCAGGTCGCCGGCGACCTTGCGATCGACGTCGGAGAGCGACACCGCTGCCAGTTCCTGCTGCAGCCTGCCCAGCGGCATCCGGCACCAGACGTCGAGCGGCCGGCCCCAGAGCGTGACGGCGCTGGCCACGTCGGCCAGCCGGCTGCCGCCGCACTCGCTGCACGGCACCTCCCCCATCACCGCGTCGACCTTGCCCCGCAGGCCGACGACGAGCCGGGCCGCCTCCTCGCAGGCGGCCTCGAGCCCCTTGAACTGGAACGAGAACCAGGGTCCCGTGCCCTTGCCGCGCGGACGCTTGACCTCGATCCAGCGCTCCCCGGTGCCCTCGAAGAGCACCCGCTGCTGGAGCCCTGAGAGCTCGGCCAGCGGCCGGTCGATCGGCAGGCCCGTGGCCGTGCAGAGCGCCTCGAGCATCGCCCGGCTCATCCCGCCGCAGTCGGCCCGCGTGAGGCTCGGCCAGAGGTCGAGCGCGCCTTCCCCCAGCGAGAGCGACGCATCGCGGACGAGCGAGCGGTGCTCGATGCCGGTCCGCGTGCCGAGGCCGTCGCAGGAGGGGCACCAACCCAGCGGGCTATTGAACGAGAACTGCCTCGGCTCCAGCGGCTTGAAGCCGCGGCCGCACGATGGGCAGGCGAGCCGGCGGCTGTGCACCTCGACCGGCCAGTCGGGCTCCGGCACCGGCTTGCCGTCGGGGCCGTCGACCGCACGGGCCACGAGCATCGTGCCGCCGCCGGCGTCGAAGGCCGCCTCCACGCTCTGCGCCAGCCGGCTCCGCTCCGCCGGGTTGGCCGTGACGCGGTCGATCACGATCTCGATGCGGTTCTTCCGCTTGCGGTCGAGCGCCGGCTTCTCGTCGAGGTGGTGCGTCGTGCCGTCGATCCGCACCCGCACGTAGCCGGCGGACCGCAGCCCCGCGAAGAGCGCCTCGGGCGACTGCCCCACCCGCAGTTCCACGGGCGCGAGGAGCAGGAGCCGCGATCCCGCCTCGTGTTCGAGGATCCTCGCGACCGTCTTGTCGACGCTCTGCGCCCCCACCGGCGTGCTGCAGTCAGGGCAGTGCATCGTGCCCAGCCGCGCCGCCAGCACGCGGAAGTAGTCGTACATCTCCGTGAGCGTGCCGACGGTCGACCGGGGCGTGCCGCCGCCCCCCCGCTGCTCGATCGCCACCGCCGGGGAGAGCCCCTCGATCTTCTCGAACACGGGCTTCGGCACCTGCCCCACGAACTGCCGGGCGTAGGGGCTCAGGCTCTCGACGTACCGCCGCTGCCCCTCGGCGTAGAGCGTGTCGAAGGCCAGCGACGTCTTGCCGGAGCCGCTCGGCCCGCAGCAGACCGTCATCGCGCCGCGGGGGATGTCGGCGTCGACCTGCTTGAGGTTGTGGAGGGCCGCCCCGCGGATCGCGATCTGCTGCGGCCCCGGATCCCGTGACGCCTTCTCGATCGCGGCGAGCGTGGCGGCCTCGTCGACGGCCTTGCGGCGGACCGTCGCGCGGCGGGGCTTGGCCCCTGCGGCCTGCTTCGCCGCGGCCAGCACCGGCACGAGCGCGGCGCCGGTGTGCGAGCCCTTCACGCGGGCCACCTGCTCGGGCGTGCCGGCCGCCACGATCCGCCCGCCCCCCGCGCCCCCCTCGGGGCCGAGGTCGATGACGTGATCGGCCCGCTTCACGACGTCGAGGTTGTGCTCCACCACGAGCACCGTGTTGCCCGCGTCGACGAGCCGCTCGAGCACCACGAGCAGCTGCCGCACGTCGGCCATGTGCAGCCCGGTGGTCGGCTCGTCGAGGATGTAGAGCGTCTTGCCGGTCGACCGCTTCGCCAGCTCCCGCGAGAGCTTCACCCGCTGCGCCTCGCCGCCCGAGAGCGTCGGCGACGGCTGGCCCAGGTGGAGGTAGTCGAGGCCGACGTCGCAGAGCGTCTCCAGCTTGCGGGCGATGTCGGGGGCGTCGGCGAAGAGCTCGCGTGCGTCGCCGATCTCCATCGCCAGGAGCTCCGCGACGTTCTTCCCCTTCCAGCGGACCTCGAGCGTGTCCTTGGCGAACCGGGCGCCGCCGCACTGCTCGCAGGTCACCCAGACGTCGGCCAGGAAGTCCATGTCGAGCCGGACGGAGCCGTTGCCCTCGCAGGCCTCGCAGCGGCCGCCGGCCACGTTGAAGCTGAAGCGGCCCGCCTTCCAGCCCCGCTTCTTCGCCTCGGGCAGCATCGTGAAGAGCTTGCGGATGTCGTCCCAGACCTTCACGTAGGTGGCGGGGTTGCTCCGCGGCGTGCGGCCGATCGGCGACTGGTCGATGACGATCACCTTGTCGAGCTCGCCGGCCCCCTCGATCGCATCGAAGTCGCCCGGCGTCGTGATTTCGCTGCCGAGCCGCCGCCGCAGCTCCGGCTCCAGCACGTCGCCGACGAGCGAGCTCTTGCCGCTGCCCGACACGCCCGTCACGCAGACGAGCTGGCCCAGCGGGATCTCGACGTCGACCCCCTTGAGGTTGTTGTGCCGCACGCCCTTGAGCACGAGCGACCGGCCCGTGGGCTTGCGCCGCGCGGCCGGCACCTCGATCCGGTCGCGGCCAGCTAGAAATGAGCCGGTGAGGCTCGCGGCGGTCGCCGCCACGTCGGCCGGCGTGCCGGCGGCCACCACCTCGCCGCCCCGCTTGCCGGGGCCGGGGCCGAAGTCGACCACCCAGTCGGCGGCGCGGATCGTCTCCTCGTCGTGCTCCACCACCACGACGGTGTTGCCCTTGTCGCGGAGGGCCTCGAGCGCGCCGAGCAGGCGGACGTTGTCGCGGGCGTGCAGGCCGATCGACGGCTCGTCGAGCACGTAGAGCACGCCCGAGAGGCCCGAGCCGATCTGGGCCGCCAGCCGGATCCGTTGGCTCTCGCCGCCCGAGAGCGTCGGGGCCTTGCGGTCGAGGGCGAGGTAGCCGAGGCCGACCTGGTCGAGGAACTCGAGCCGCGAGCGGATCTCCTTCATGAGCTCGACGGCGATCACTCCCTGCGTGTCGTCGAGCACGAGGTCGGAGAGAAACTCCCGCGCGTCGGAGATCGGCAGGCCGCAGAGCCGGTCGAGCGACAATTCGGCTTCACGCCGGGACCGGCCATCCCGGCCGCCCCGACTCAGCGACCTCCGGTCGCTGGTGCTCACCCGGGCCTCCGGCCCTGGCGCCGCGAGGCCGGCTGCCGAGGCTGCCCGCGAGGTGATCCGCACCGCCCGCGCCTGCGGCGAGAGCCGGGCGCCCTGGCAGGCGTGGCAGGGGGTGATGCTCATCAGCTTCTCGAGCATCCGCCGGAGGATGCCGCTTTTGGCGTTGCGCCAGCGGTTGGCGAGCATCGCCAGGATGCCCTCGAACTTCGCCTTCGCCCCGCGTTCGGCCCGGCCGCGCCGCCAGGAGATCGAGATCTCGTCCATGCCGGTGCCGCTCAGCCAGATCTTCCGCTGCAGCGGCGTGAGGTCCTTCCAGGGCGTGTCGAGCATCGTGCCGGCGGCGAACTTCCGCTTCGCCTCGGCGTGCGCGGCGACGCCGGTGAGCAGCCGCCGCAGCCACCGCGGCATGTCGCGGAAGCTGCCGAGCACGCCGAGCGCCCCCTTGCGCAGCGACTTCTCCGGCGCGGTGACGAGCTTCGCGGGATCGATGCCGTAGATGTCGCCCAGTCCTTCGCAGGTCGGGCAGGCGCCCTGCGGGCTATTGAAGCTGAAGAGCTGCGGCTCCGGCGTCGAGTAGCTCACGCCGCACTGCACGCAGGCGTAGCGGCTCGAGAGGATCAGGTCGTCTGTCTCCGGCGTGGCGGCCTCGGCGGCCTTCTTCCGCGCCGTGGCCTTCTTCGACACGCCCTTCGCCGCCCCCTTGCCCACGCCGGCCGGCTGCTCGCCGCCGGCCCCGCCCGCTGGCTCGCCCTCCGGCTCGGCCGCCACGATCACCTGGCCACCGCCCGTCCGCAGGGCCAGCTCCACGGCCTCGGCGATCCGGCTCCGCGTGGCGTCGGAGGGCACGAGCCTGTCGACCACGACGTCGATCGTGTGCTTGAGCAGCTTCTCGAGTGCCGGCGGATCCTCCACGCGGCAGACGCGGCCGTCGACGCGGGCCCGCGTGAATCCCTGCCGCACCAGATCCGTGAACAGGTCGCGGTGCTCCCCCTTCGCCTCGCGGACGAGCGGCGCCAGGATCATCACGCGGCGGTCGCGGCGGGCGGCGATGATCCGCTCCACGATCTGGTCGCGGGGCTGCGCCTCGAGCACGCTGTCGCACTGCGGGCAGTGGGCCGTGCCCACGCGGGCGTAGAGCACGCGGAGGAAGTCATGGATCTCCGTCATCGTGGCGACGGTCGACCGCGGGTTGTGGCCCGCTGATTTCTGCGCGATCGAGATGGAAGGAGAGAGACCGGTGACGCCGTCGACGTCGGGCCGGGGCAGCTGCCCGAGGAACTGCCGGGCGAAGGTGGAGAGGCTCTCGACGTACCGCCGCTGCCCCTCGGCATAGAGCGTGTCGAAGGCGAGGCTCGACTTACCCGAGCCGCTCACGCCGGTGAGGCAGACGAGCCGGCCGCGGGGCAGGCCGACCGTGACGTCGCGGAGGTTGTGCTCGCGGGCGCCGCGGACGACGATCGGGGGGGCGTGCATGCGGAGGGCGGAGAGGGGAAGGCCGGGAGGGGAACGCGGAGAGGCGGCGGCACCTCCATCGCCATGGTAGGCGGCCGCTTCGTCGTGGAGCGTCATGATGCCATAAGCGGTATCCGCACGCTCGCGCCGCTTTCGCCGTTCCGGTCGCGGGTTTTTCGTCGCGCCGCGGTCGGCTTTCGGCTCCCCCTCTCCGCCTCGCTTTACAGCCGTCGAAACCTGCAATACCATCAGTTTTCCGAGGGAGACCGCGGTCCTGGCACGCCTCATGGCGCGTCGCGGCCCTGTCGACTCCGGGGCGGTAGCTCAACTGGGAGAGCGCGGCGTTCGCAATGCCGAGGTTGGGAGTTCGATCCTCCTCCGCTCCACTGTGTTCTGCGTGGTGTTCCCGTGACCGGGAGCCGGGCTGAATGGCGACGCATTCCGCGGACACGGCCGGCGACCCGTCGACCGAACTGATGCTCCGCGTGCGGGACGGCGACGCCGCCGCCTTCGAGCGGCTGATGGAGCTGTGGCAGGACCGGCTGGTCCGGCTCTTCAGGCACCACACCGGCGACCACGCCACTGCCGAGGATCTCGCGCAGGAGGTGTTCCTGCGGGTCTACCGGTCGCGCGTGTCGTACAAGCCGACCGCGAAGTTCACCACCTGGATCCACACGATCGCCAACCATGTCGCCAGCGACCTGAAGCAGCGGTCGTACCGGCGCCGCGAATACGGCGTGCCCGCCTCGGCGTCGGCGTCCTCCAGCACGATCGGCCTCGACCAGATGGCCGTCGCCGCCAGCGGCCTGATGCCGGCCCGGGCCGCCGACCGCAGCGAGCTGCGGGCCGTCGTGCAGGAGGCGATCGCGTCGTTGGGGGAGCGGCAGCGGATGGCGGTGCTCCTGGCGAAGTTCGAGCACTGCTCCTACGAGGAGATCGCCGCGGCGATGGAGCTCTCGGTGCCGGCGGTGAAGTCGCTGCTCTTCCGGGCCCGCGACCAGCTGCGCGAGGCGATCGCGCCCTACCTGCAGGGAGACGCCACGTGAGCGATAGCCTGCCACCGCACGCCGGATCGCCGCCCCGCTCCGCCGCCGAGCCGGCCGCCGCCGAGCCTTCGCAGGCCCTGGCCGAGGTGTGGGATCTGCTCGACGCGCTGCCCGAAGCGGTGGCGTCGCCCGACATGATGGCCACCACCATGGAGATGGCAGCGGCGCCGGCCACCGCGACCGCGGGGCGGGAGGTGGTGCAGGCCGGGGCATGGGAGGCGGTGCGCTGGCTGCCTGGCGCCGTGATCGTGCTCGCGTCGCTGGGCATCGGCATCGCCGCGGGGCGCTCGACGCTGCCGAATCCCGAGACGGGCATCCTGACATCCCTACCGTTCGTGCAGAACCTCGACCTGCTCCGCGAGGCGGGGTCGGTCGCGTTTCTCGAGGAGCTCGCCACGCGGGAGTATCCCGCGCCGCGGCGGCTGCCCCCGGCGCAGACGCCCGCCACCGTGCTGGCCGACGTGGAAAAATTCGACGCCGCCGTGGCCTCGTTTCGCCGGGTGGAGGCGGACGGCGACGGCAAGGAGATGCTCGCCGCCCGCCGCGAGCAGGTGCTCGCCCTGCCCGAGCGGGAGCGGCGGCAGCTCGACAAGTCGGTCGAGACGTTCGTGCGGCTCTCCGCGTCGGATCGCCGCGAGCTCATCGCCGTGGGGAGGGCGTTGGCCGATCCCGCGCGCAGGCGGCTCGTCGACGCAGCCCGCCTCTGGCACCAGTGGATCCAGCTCCGGGATCCGGCCGACCGCCGCGACGTCATCGACCTCGGCACCGCCGAACGGCTCGAGTGGCTCGACCGCATGGCGAGGTTCGACGAACGGATGATGGAGGGCCGCGACGGCATGCGGCCCTTCTACGACCGCGACCCGCGGCGCCGGCAGCCACAGGGGCCAGGTCCCGGTGCCGGCGGCCCCGGTCCCGGTCAGCAGCCGCAGGGCAGGCCCGAGTTCATGCCGCCCGGTCCGCCGCGGCCGGGGCAGCCCGGTCCCCCGGGCATGCAGCAGCGGCCGCGCGGCCCCAATGGGCCGAACGGCCAGGGTGGACCGAGCGGGCAGGGTGTGCCAAATGGTCCAGTTCCGCGGGGCCCGGAGCCACGCGGCGCGGAGCCACGGAGGCCGGAGGGCGAGGGCGGCGTTCGGCCCCCGGTCAGCCGCGACGATCCGGCAGCTCCCGCAGAAACGCCAGCACCGCCGCGTTGAAGATGTCGGGCGATTCCAGCGGCACCATGTGGCCCGCCGCCGGCACGATCAGCAGCCGCGCGGCGGGCATGATCTCCTCCGCCCGCCGCAGGCAGTCCGGCGGCGTGATGGCGTCCCGCTCCCCGACCACCAGGAGCGTCAACGCTCGCATCCGCCGCATGGCGTCGGTCATGTCGGGACGGGCTGCCAGCGCGGAGAGCGTCGCACAAATCGTCCCGACCGATTGGCCGTGGATCATCGTCCGCAGCGACTCCTCGATCCCGGCCCGCCGCGGCGTCGACGGCTCCGGCGGGGCGAGCAGCCGCGGCACCATCGCCGTGGCGACCACCTCCTGGCCGAGCCGCTCCACCTGTCCGGCGAGATCGGCCCGGGCGGCCCGCGCCTCCGGCGTGTCGGCCTCGAGCTTGGTGTCGACGAGCACGACCGCACCCACGCGGCCGGGATGGCGGGCGGCGACGTGCTGCGCCACGTAGCCGCCCATCGAGCAGCCGCAGACGACGGCCGGCTCGCGCACGTGCAGGGCGTCGAGCAGGGCGACCGTGTCGTCGGCCAGCTGCTCGATGCTCGCCGGCCCCGGGCCGCGGCTGCCGCCGAAGCCCCGCAGGTCGGGAACGATCAGCCGCACATGATCGGCCAGCGGCTCCTGCGCCTCCCACATGCGGCCGTCGAGCGGGAAGGCGTGGAGGAGCACGAGCGGCGTGCCGCTGCCGCGGGTGCGGACGGCGAGCGTCGTGTCGGGCAGAGCGACCTGATGCGTGAGCATGCGGGGGGCCGAACGCGGAGTTACCGCGACTGGAACCGGGCCAGATTCCTGCGGATCGTGCGGTTGTGCGGCTCCTGCCGCAGGGCGAGCGACTGCGTCCTGATCGCGGCCGGGATGTTGCCGGCGGCCGCCTGGCAGTGGGCCAGCGTGTCGAGGTAGCTCGAGCTGTCGAACGATTTGACGAGCGAGTGCTTCGAGTAGCGGACCGCCTTCTGCACGTCCCCTTCCGTGTTCGCGACCAGCCAGGCGTATTCGTTGTAGCTGTTGGCGTCTTCGGGCACCGACTGGATCTCCGCCTCGATCTGCTCGAGCGCCTTGCGGATCCGCGCCACCGCGTCGGCCCGCTGCTCGGGAGTGTTGTCCCCGAGGCCGTAGAGTCCGATCAGGGCATCGACGTCCTTCGACGAGGCCCGCAGCGCATCCTCCAGCGCCTTGCGCTGCGCGACCGTGTCGCCGCGGACGGCCGCCGCACAGGCGTCGAAGTAGTGCATCCGCGAGCGGATCGTCTGCGGGTCGCGGCCGATCTGCTGCATGATCTGGTTGCCCCCGCGGGCGATCGCCGCCGCCACGCGGCCCTCCATCAGCTTGCGGAGGCAGGCCGCCGCCTCGTCCTCCCGCTCCTGGTCGTGCAGGAATTCCGCGAACATGATCGCGGCGAGCGTGAACTGCGCCGGCGGCGCCCGCTGGTCGTCGAGCAGCGCGGTGTATTCGCGGGTGGCCCACTCTGCGGCGCCCCACTTGGCCAGCAGGATCGCCGTCTGCACGCGGTCGACGAACTCCGCGTTCGTGCCCGCCGGTTTGGCGAACGCCGCGGCGGCGAGCGTGTCGGCCTCGGCGTCGCGGTGCCGCGCCTTTTCGGCGATCGCGGCGGCGTAGCCCACGAGCGGATCGTCGCCGATCAGGGACGGCTTGAGCGTCCGCAGCCGGTCGACCGCCTCGGGCAGCCCGCGTTCGACCAGCCAGACGAGCGTTGCCGCCGTCTCCTCCCCCACCGCGTCGGCATCCCTGGCCTCGGCCGACGTCGGCACGAACATCTCGTCCGTCGCCGCCAGCGCCTCATCGCGGCGGCCGGCCGCGAGCAGCATCTGCAGCCTGCTGCGCTGGAAGATCCGCAGGGTCGTCTGGGCGATGCCGCTGTCGCCCGCGTCGACGGCCGCGTTCGCGGCGTCGCCGTCTGCGGCCACAGGGGGCGTGAGGAGAGCGAGCGACTGCGCGGCCTCGGCCAGCTCGATCGCCCGGGCGTCGGCCGTGTCCGCCGCGGAGAAGCGGACGACCGCCCGGAGAAACCGGGCCGCGGGCCGGCTGCTCCCGCCGATCCCCGTGGCGATGCGGTCGCGGATCGAACTCCACACCGGATCGCCCGGCTGCCACTCACGGGCGAGCAGCGCCGCCGACACCCTCGAGCCGAGCACCGAGCGGTCGAGCCGGACGATCCTGGCCAGGGGCTCGATGCCCTCGTCGTCGTCGGCCCGCAGCAGCCGATGCATCACCTGCACCCGCTCGCCGAAGTCCTTGCGCTTGAAATTCTCGAGCAGCTTCGCCACGGCGGGCGCGTCGTGCGGCGCGTCGATCGGGATGGCGTCGACGAGCCACCGCGCCCGCAGCGCCACCTCCAGGTCGCCGTTGGTCTCGGCGGCCGTGAGGAGCGGATCGACGGCCGCGGCGCCGATGGCGTTGAGCCTCGCGGCGGCGGCCTCACGCTGGGCGTAGTCGTCGGCGCCGAGGCTCTCGACCAGCGCGGTGATCTCGGCGGGCGAGGCCTCCGTGCCGGCGTGGCAGGTCGCTGCCGCGAGCCAGGATGTCGCGAAGGCGAAGGCCGCCGTCGCCGCATGCCGCCGGCGGCAGGGTCGAGGTTGTCGGCGGCCGGCGGTCGCCACCTCGTGGGGCGGCAGACGTGTTCCACGGTCTGCGGGTCCGGGACCGGAGTTCCTCATGGCTCCAGACTACGGCGGGCGTCCACGGCGATGCAAATGCCCGGAGGGCCGCCGTCGCTCACTCCGGCTCGAGGCCGAGATCGCGGATCGTCACCAGGGATTCCAGCGGGATGCCGCGGGCCGCGAACGCCGCCTCGGCCCCCGCCAGCCGATCGATCACCGTCACCACCCGCTCGACGACGAGCCCGAACTCGCGCACGCGGTCTATGGCCAGCAGCGACGAGCCGCCCGTCGTGGTGACGTCCTCGACGATCACCACCCGTTGCCCGGGCTGCACAGGCCCCTCGACGTACTTCTTCGTGCCGTGGTCCTTCGGCTCCTTGCGGACCATGAACCCCTTGAGCGGCAGCCCCTCGACGCCGGCCATCGTGACCACGGCGCTCGTGATCGGGTCGGCGCCGATCGACATGCCGCCGACCGCGTCGGGCAGCGGCCCGAGCGACCGCAGGCGGTCGAGGATCGCCCGGCCCACGAGCATCGCCCCGTGCGCGTCGAGGACGACCTGCTTGGCATCGAGGTAGAAGCTCGCCTCGCGGCCGGAGGCGAGGCGGAACGTGCCGCGGCGGAGGGCCTTCGCTTCGACGAGGCCGACAAGAGCGCGGATGGTCTGGGAACCGGCGGCGGGGGTGCTCATAGGTGGGCACTATACCGCAGCGGCGGTGCTGGCGTGCGGGTGGCGACGGGAATCACGCCGCCACCCCCGATGCTGAAGAGCCGGCTGGCGGCACGCGCAGGAGCCGGTGCACTTTGACTGAAAGAGTTGACGCACCATGCCTACGGGGGTTGCGACGTCAAAGTCCGCCGGCGACGAGCATGCCGCAGACCGGCGAACCAATATGCTCCGGAGTTTTGGTTTTTTGACTCCGCCTGCCACCGTCTTAGAATTCGAGGATCGTCTTACCGCCATCCCCTTCGAGGCCAGCGATGCGTCACCGCCGGACGGCTGCCACGACGTGGCTCATCGCGGCCGTCGCCGCGGCGGTGACGGTGGCTTCTGCATGCTCGGGTGCCGCTGCAGCGGCCGAGGTGGCCGCGATCTCGGTCCGCCTGCCGATCACGGGCACCCGTGACACACAGGTGGAGGCGGCCGTCCTGCGGCAGCTCGATCGGCTCAAGCGGGGCAGGGAGCGGGGCGTGCTCGTGCTCCGGTTCGACCCGGCACCGCAGGGCGGCACCGGGGGGAGCGACTTCGGCCGCGCCTTCGAGCTGGCGAAGTTCCTGGGCGACGCCCGGCTCGACGGCGTGAAGACGGTGGCCTTCCTGCCGGAGGGCGCCACGGGCCATGCCGTGCTCGTCGCGCTGGCGTGCGAGGAGATCGTGATGCCGCCGGATGCCGTGCTGGGGCCGGCCAACGCCGACGAGCCCGCGGTCGACGACGCCATGCGGGCGGCCTACGCACAGATCGCCGGCCGCCGCCGCACGGTGCCGCCGGCCGTCGCCCTGGCGCTGCTCGATCCGGCCGCGCGGGTGGTCCGCGCCTCGACCGACGACGGCGACCAGTTCGTCGCCGCCGGTGACCTCGACGCCCTCCGCCGCCGGACCGTCGTGCTCGCGGTGGAGGAGCTTGTGCCGACGCCGATCTCGCTGACCGGCCGGCGGGGCCGGGAGCTGGGGCTCGTGCGGCAGCTCGCCCGCACGCCCGCGGAGCTGGCGCGGAGCCTCGGCGTGGACGACCGCGCGATCACGATCGATCCGGCGGCGGAGGGCGGCTGGAAGGCGGCGCAGATCGTCGTCGCCGGCCCCGTCACCGGCGACGCCGTGTCCCGGGCGCGGCAGCAGATGGAACGCGCGGTCGCTGACGGCGCCAACCTGCTATGCATCCGTATCGACAGCGCCGGCGGCGCGCCCGAGCAGAGCCTCGTGCTGGCCGGCAGGCTGGCGGCCTTCGATCCGGCGGAGGTGCGGACCGTGGCCTACGTGCCCCGCCAGGCCCGTGGCGACGCGGCGCTGGTGGCGTTGGCGTGCGACGAGCTCGTGATGCATCCCGACGCGGTGCTCGGCGGCGAAGGGGACGCCGCGATCGGCGGCCGGCGGGCGACCGCCGTGGCGGCGGCCTGGCGGGAGGCGGTCGCGAAGAAGCGGGAGCGTTCGTGGTCGCTGCGGGTGGCGACCGTCGTGCCGGGGCTCGAGGTGGAGCAGGCGACGCAGCGGGAGACAGGCCGCATCGACTACTTCTGCGCCGAGGAGCTCGCGGCGCGGGCGGATCGCGAGTCGTGGACGACCGGCGCGCGGGTGGGCACGGGGCCGATCCAGCTCACCGGCCGCTCGGCCGAGTCGCTCGGCCTGGCGACCCACGTCGTCGACGACTTCCAGGGATTCGTCAGGGCCTACGGGCTGACCGGCGACGTCGCGATCGCCGAGCCTGGGTGGGCCGACCGGCTGCTCGACGCGCTGGCGAGCCCGGGCCTCGCCTGGCTGCTCTTGCTCATCGGCGGCGCGGGGCTCTACATCGAGCTCCACACGCCGGGCTTCGGCCTCGGCGGATTCGTCTCGATGGTGGCGTTCATCGTCTACTTCTGGAGCCAGTACCTCCACGGCACCTCGGGCTGGCTCGAGGTGATGCTCTTCCTCGCGGGGCTCTTCTGCCTGGCGGCCGAGATCTTCGTGCTGCCGGGCTTCGGCGTGCTCGGGCTCGGGGGCGGCGTGCTCGTGGTCGCGTCGCTGGTGCTGGCGAGCCAGTCGTTCGTGCTGCCCGCCAACGATTACCAGATCCGGCAGCTGCAGTGGTCGCTGCTGGGGATCCTCGGAGCCGCCGTCGGTGTCGCGGCCCTGGCGATGCTGGTGCGGCGGTGGCTGCCCGCGACGCCGATGTTTCGCAACGTGCTCCTCGAGCCGCCGTCCGCCGCGGAGGACGCCGTCGCGGAGGACATGCTCGACGAATTGCTCGGCCTCGAGGGCACGACGACCACGCGGCTGGCGCCCGCCGGCAAGGCGCGGATCGGCGGCCGGATCCAGGATGTCACCAGCGACGGCGCGCTCGTGGAGCCGGGCGCGACGGTGCGGGTGGTCGAGGTCCGCGGCGGCCGCGTGCTCGTGCGGCCCGCCCCGCGGCCCGGGGCGTCGGCATGAACGCGCTCCTCTGGGTGCTCGTGCTCGTCCTCGTGGGCTTGGGCGTGCTGGTGCTCGAGGTGTTCGTGCCGTCGGGCGGCATCCTCGGGTTCGTGAGCGTGGTGGCGCTGGTGGCGGGCATCGCGACCGCGTTCCTGGAGCAGGGGCTCGTGGCAGGGATGGCCGTGCTCGCCTTCGTCGTGCTGGCCGTGCCCGCGGTGCTGGGGCTCGCGTTCCGCTGGTTTCCGGAGACACCGCTCGGCCGCCGGGTGCTGCCGCCGCCGCCGGACGCCGCGACCCTCCTGCCCGACCAGTCGCGGCGGGCGCGGGCCCGCGGGCTCGTGGGACGCCGCGGCCGCGCCGTCAGCGAGCTCCTGCCGTGGGGCGAGGTGGAGGTCGACGGCGTCGATGTGGAGGCGATGAGCGAGAGCGGGCCGATCGAGGCGGGAGCCGTGGTGGAGGTGACGGCGGCGCAGGGTCCGGCCGTCGTCGTCCGGCGCGCCGAGCCGGAGCCTCCGGCGCGGCCCGCGGGCCGGCCCACGCCGGAGCGGACGGCCGCAGACGGCACGACCGGCCTTTCCCCGACGCTCGAATCGTTCGAGTTCGACGGGCTGGAGCCCCCGTCTGCTTGACCGGCGGCCGCCCCGGAACAACGCTACGAGGAGTGCGGCGTCTCCAGCCGCCACGCCCCCGGAGCCCGTCCCCATGCTGCCGCTGATCCTGATCGGCCTGGGCATCCTCGCCTGTCTCGTCGTGTTCGGCATGATGGCCCGCTACCTGCGGCTGTGGCTGCAGTCGTACGCATCGAGCGCCGGGATCGGCCTGTTCGACCTCGTGGCGATGAGCTTCAAGCAGGTCAACCCGACCGTGATCGTGCGGAGCAAGATCATGGCGGTGCAGGCGGGCCTCGGCGACTCCAGCGGCGTCACCAAGCAGGCGCTCGAGGCCCACTACCTCGCCGGCGGCCGCGTGCCGCTGGTCGTGCAGGCGCTGATCGCGGCCAACAAGGCGAAGATCAAGGAGCTCGACTTCAAACTTGCCACGGCGATCGATCTCGCGGGCCGGGACGTCCGCGAGGCGGTGCAGACGAGCGTCTATCCGAAGGTGATCGACTGCCCGGGCAAGAACAGCGGCCGCGAGTCGCTCGACGCCGTCGCCAAGAACGGCGTGCAGCTCAAGGTGAAGGCCCGCGTGACGGTCCGCACCAACCTCAACCAGCTCATCGGCGGCGCCACCGAGGAGACGATCATCGCGCGGGTCGGCGAGGGGATCGTGTCGGCGATCGGCGCGGCGGAGCGGCACACGGACGTGCTGGAGAACCCCGACATGATCTCGAAGACCGTGCTCGCGCGGCGGCTCGACGCCAACACCGCGTTCGAGATCGTCTCGATCGACATCGCCGACATCGACGTGGGTGCCAACATCGGCGCGCGGCTGCAGGCCGACCAGGCCGAGGCCGACACCCGCGTGGCCCGCGCCAACGCCGAGGGCCGGCGGGCCATGGCCGTCGCCAGGGAGCAGGAGATGGTCGCCAGCATCGAGGAGAGCAGGGCGGCGCTCGTGGAGGCGGAGTCGGCCGTGCCCAAGGCGGTGGCCGAGTCGCTCACCAGCGGCCAGCTGGGCATCCTCGACTACTACAAACTCCGGAACCTGCAGGCCGACACCGACATGCGGCGGACGATCGCCACCGGCACTCCCCCGGGCACCGCTGCGGTGCAATGACGCCCATGCCGACGCCCTGCTGCCCGCTGTTTGCCGCCGGCTTCGACTGGCTCGAGGCGCTGCTGCCGTTCCTGTTCGTGGCGTTCTGGATCATCTCGCAGGTGTTCGCGGTGCTGCGCCGGATCGGCGGCGGCCCGCAGCCGCCCGCGCGGATCGACAGGCCGCGGCCGCGGCCGCAGCCACGGCCGGGCGGGGACGTGCGGTCGGAGCTCGAGAGACAGATCGAGGAATTCCTGCGGCAGGCCGGTGGCGAGCAGGTCCGCCGGCCGGAAGCCGCCACGGGCACGGGCCAGCGGCGTGCGGACCAGCCGCAGCGCAGCCAGCCGGAGCGCAGCCAGCCGCAGCCGGTCGCGAAGACCGCGCCCGCCGCGCCTGCGGCGAGGCCGGCCACGTCGTCATCCGGTCCATCCCGCGTCGATCGCGAGCGGCTCGCAGGCGGCATGCGCGAGGTGCGTCGTGTGGCGCGACCCGCGGCCGCAGCGGCGCCGGGGGCGGCCGAGTCGGTCGAGCATCATGTGCAAGACGCCTTCTCGCACGACCTATCGCACACGCGTGGCGGGCTCGCGCAGGAGTCGACGGCTCCCGCCACCGTGACGCATCGCACCAACGACATCGCCGCCGAACTCGTGGCGATGCTGCGCAGTCCGGAGGCGACCCGCCGCGCGATTCTGCTGCGCGAGGTGCTCGACCGTCCCGTCGACCGCTGGTGACATTGCGTCGCACGGTCCGCTCCGGCCGCGACCGGCCGCTCCGTCTGACGCCGACGGCAGACTGCTGGCAGACATGCTGGCGCCGCGGAGCTAGCAGGCGGGCCGCGGGCCCGGCATCTCCGGTGCAGCCTTCCCCAACCTCCCCGTCTCCGGCCAGGTACCCCGCGGCCGGGGTGTCTGCGTGGTTCGCGGAGCCTGTTTTGCCGTGGTCTGCGGCACCCGAAAATCGCGGCTTGAGCCTCCGCGGGCGGTGGTCTACAAGACCTGTCGAGGACGTGGTTCGCCGCGTTCCCGACAGCGCGTAGACGAGGAAGCCCAAGCCTCGTCTACGCGCCTGTTTTTTCACCCGGGAGGAGTCCGGTGAAAGCCACGGTGGCCGCGGGACAGGAGTCCGCGGGGCGCGGCGCTGCCGCGCAGGCCGAGGATCGTGGTGCGGTCGCCGCCAGTCGGCGGGCGTACGCCGCCGCTGCGTGCGCCGGTGTGCCGATGTACGTGGTCGCCGGCGTGTGGCTGCTCGTCGCTGCGGCGACCGTGGCCGCCGCGGAGCGGCCGGACCGGCAGGAGCCGTTTCCCGCCACGGTGAAGGTGCTCGCCGAACACACCTACCTCCGCGCCGGGCCGGGCGACGACTTCTATCCCACCGAGCGGCTCGTCGCGGGCACGCCCGTCGAGGTGTGGGCGACGGATCCTGCCGGCTCGGGCTACGTCGCCGTGCGTCCGATTGACGGCAGCTTCAGCTGGCTGCGCGCGTGCGACGTCGACACCGCCGCGACGGGTGAAGCGCCCGCCCGCGACCGTGGCATCGGCGTCATTGTCACCGACGGTGCGGTGGCGCGGGTGGGATCACAGCTCAACGACCTGCGGCACGTGGCGCAGGTGACGCTCGAGGCCGGGGAGCGGGTGCGGGTGCTCGAGGAGGTGCGGATCGCCTCCGGCCGTCATGCGGGATTGTGGGCGCGGATCGAGCCGCCGGCGGGCGAGTTTCGCTGGGCGCGGCTGGCCGATCTGGAGACGCCCCCGGGGCTGGCGACGCCGGCGGCGGCGCTGGCCGACACCGACGCGGAGGCCGCGGCGGCCCGGGCGACGCTCGGCGAGGCGGTCGCGGCCTTGAAGGACGCCGGCGTTGCGCTGGCGCAGGCGGTGGGCGACGACGGCGTCGCGCCGGCCGCGCAGGCGGTGCCGCCATCACCAGCTGCCATGGCAGCGGCTGCCCCGCAGGCTGCGGTGGCCGCGCCGCCGCCGCAGGAGCTCGGATTCATGCCGTCCGCCAAGCGGCTCTTCGCCGGCTGGCTGCCCCGCGGCACCAGCATCTTCGATCCTGCCGCACCGATCACTCCGGTCGCCGTGACGGCGGCCGGTCCGGCGACCGGCGCGGGCGATGAGCTCGCCGACATCGACCTTGCGCTGTCGCTGGCCGTCACCGGACCGGCGGAATCGTGGAACCTCGCGCCGGTGCGGGAGCGGCTCCGACAGGTCGCCGCACGCACGGGCAACGATGCCGAACGGACCCGCATCGCCGCGATCGACGCGCGGATCGCCCGCTTCGAGGCGATCCAGGGCCGGCACCGCTCGCTCCAGGTCGCTGCGGGCGCCGACGGCGCGGCGCCGCTGCAGATCGGCGGCATGTGGTCGAGCCTGTCGTCCATCGGCAGTCGCCCGATCCGACCGGGGGTCCTGCCCGGCGGGGCGCCGGCCGACGGCCAGCCCACGTGGACGCCGCCCGACATGACCGAGACGACGGGCCGGCTGGCCACCGTGGTGTCGCGCCGGCCCGACGCGCCGCGCTGGGCGGTCGTCGACCAGAGCAACAACGTCATCGCCTTCATCACGCCGCAGGCCGGCGTGAACCTCGCGCCGATGGTGGGCCAGGACGTGACCGTCCGCGGCGCCCGCGGCTACATGCCCGAGTACAAGCGGCCCTATGTCTTGGCCGCCGAGGCCCGGACGCGGATGGCCGCGGCTCCGGATGCGACGCCCGACCGGGCGGTGCGTTAGGGCGGTTCGGGGCCGCCCGTGCCCCGTCGCCGGACGTTCGCTACGGCCTTCCAGGCCTTCGCTCTCTCGGAGCTGACTGCGCTCCGCCCTCCGTGGCTCCGCTTGTCAGCTACGCCGGCTCTCGGGACACGGGCGGCCCCTCACGGATGGCGTACGGTCGGAGCAAACACGACGTCCGCTGCGTGATCGGAGCAGGCAACGGAGCCGGTCGGGGGTCGCGCGCAGACGCCGGTGCATCGTGACTGGACGAGTTGACGCACCACGCCCATGGAGGCCGCATCGTCACGATCCGCCGGCGGCGAGCACGAGCCCCCGACCGGCGGCGCGGGCGAGTCGTCGCACGTTCCAGCCACCTGCTCCTGCTAGCGGCCCGGCCGCGGCGCGTCCACGAACTGCACGGCGTCGGCGATCACGTGGCCGGTCGTGCCTGCCGTGCCGATCGTCACCCGGATCCCGCCGGCCGGCAGTGGAAACCGGCCGAGCGACTGGTAGCTGTCGAGCGCGTCGGAGGTGATCCGCCGCTGGTCGATGACGAACATCCGTGGGCCCTCCGGCAGGTCGACCGTCACCGGCACCTTTTCGGCGCGGTTGGGGCCGGCGGGATACCAGATGCGGATCTCGTAGTCGGCCGCCCGCGGCAGCGTTGCCGTGAAGGCGACGGACTTCATCCCCTTGCCCTCGGCGCCATCGTGCAGGTAGTCGGCGCCGACGAATCCGGCCGTGGCGCCGCTTGCGGTCCAGTCGCCCGTCACCTTTGCGGCCGCGTTGTCGACGACCACGCCCTCGAGCTTCGCCGGGTCGCGGTGCGGGGCCGCCGACTTCACCGGCCCGGTCCACTCGAGCACCTGGCCGTCGGTGAGCAGCCGGGCCCGCAGCGTGGCGTAGTCGACGTCCTGCACCGGCGCACCGGCGTCGAGCGCCATCACGGCCGCCGTCGCCGCCGACTGCCCGAGCACCATGAACACCGGCTCCATGCGGATCGAGCCGTAGGCGATGTGCGACGCCGCCAGGCAGACGGGCACGAGCAGGTTCGTGCACTCCCCCCGCTTCGGCCGGATGCTGCGGTAGCTGATTCGATAGGGTGAGACGCCCACCTGGATGTCGCCCTCGTTGCGGACGACGCCCTGCTTCGTGACGTAGCGCTGGCAGTTGTGCGAGTCCATGTTGTAGGCGCCCAGGCCCACCGGATCCTCGGGCACCGTCCGCTGCTGGCAGTGGTGCTGCGTCATCACGTATTCCGACACCATGCGGCGGGCCTCGCGGACGTAGAGCTGGTGCGGCCAGTTGTCGTTGTCGGTGAACTCGTCCTTCGCGAGCCCCAGCTCCCGGAAGTGCGCGCGGACGTCGGCCGGCACCCGCGGATTGTTGGCGAGCGTGTACATGAGCCCCAGCTGGTAGCGGCGGTGCTCGGCCACGATCCGCTCCCGCGCGGCATGGTCGGCGTCGGGATAGGCGTAGTTGGCGCCGATGAAGTCGGTGCTGATGGCGAAGTTGTTGTTGGTGTCGGTCTTGCGGTTGGGCATCCACACCGGGTTCCAGGGCCGGCGGTGGTCGCCCGCCTCGAAGTTGCGCAGCAACAATTCATAGACCTTCTCGTCGTAGCCCTCGGGCTTCGGCCAGGGGCGGCGGTTCTCAGGCACGTCGGTGGTGCACATCCGGAAGTTGTAGGCCTGCACGCGGTGGTCGCCGGCGCCGTCGACGCCGGGCGGGTCGGCCGACACCAGCGGGAGGAGACCACTCGACGGGTCGCCGCGCCGCACGTAGGAATCGACGTCGTGCGTGAACTGGTGCTTCGTCGACTCGGCCACCCGGATGCCGTTGAGCGACTCGTCGTAGACGCCCTGCGCCTCCCGCCCCACGTGGTAGGAGACGCCGGCCTTCGCCATGACGTCGCCCTCGTACGAGGCGTCGATGAACACGCCGCCGGCGAACCGGCGGCCGCTCTCCATGCGGATCGCCGCGATCCGGCCGCCGGCCTTCTCGACGCCGCCGGGGCCGAGGTCGAGCCGCTCGCCGTAGACCACCTCGACGCCAGCCTCGGCCAGCCAGTCGCGGTAGACCCGCTCGGCGACGTGCGGCTCGAACGTCCACATCTCCTGCTCGCCCGCAGCCTTCCGCTTGCTGTCGTAGGCCTCCCGGCGCTCCTGCTTCCAGGCCGCGTCGGCCGCGTAGTGCCGGCCGATGCGGCGGTAGAACTCCCGCGAGAGCCCGCCGATCGCCGCCTTGTTGCCGATGTCGGTGGCGCCCAGGCCGCCGGCGGTGAGGCCGCCCGGATGGCGGCTGGGCTCGATGACGATCACCGACTTCCCCAGCTTCTTCGCCTGGATCGCGGCGACGATGCCGCCGGAGGTGGCGCCGTACACGACGATCTGCCGCTCGACGTCGGCGCCAGGGGCTGCGATGGGCGACATGGCGGTCGCGACGAGTGCGGCAAGCGCGACGCGACGCGAGGAACGTCGGCCCGCGGAGGAGAGAAGTGCGCTGGTCACGTGATGTCTCCCGGGGCCTGGGCCGCGGCGGTCCCCGCGGGCCGCGGCTCACGATACACGACGCGAACGGGGCTCACCAGAAGCAGGCGGGCGGGGAGATGAACGACGCGGGGCGGAGACAGCGGTTGCCAGACCACGCGGGCGTCCAAGGCTCCGGCAGAGAGCGTCGACTCGCCCGTGCCGCCGGTCGGGGGCTCGTGCTCGCCGCCGGCGGATCGTGACGATGCGGCCTCCATGGGCGTGGTGCGTCAACTCGTCCAGTCACGATGCACCGGCGTCTGCGCGCGACCCCCGACCGGCTCCGTGTTATTCACATGAAGCAGAAACTGGTTTCGTTGTTCGCCATTGCATCCGTGAGGGGCCGCCCGTGTCCCGAGAGCCGGCGTAGCTGACAAGCGGAGCCACGGAGGGCGGAGCGCAGTCAGCTCCGAGAGAGCGAAGGCCTGGAAGGCCGTAGCGAACGTCCGGCGACGGGGCACGGGCGGCCCCGAACCGCGGCCCATGCATGCACTCGGGCTGGAGGCATGGTTGCGGCAGTCGACCACGCCATGGAGCCAACACGGCGGGAAAGCACCGGCTGCGGCCCCGAACCGCGGCGCCGTTCACTTCTGCTGCAGGAGGTCGAGCTCGTCGGCGGAGAGCCAGCGGGAGGCCAGCTCCGACTCGAGTCGGCCGACGGCGGCGACGTCGACGGCGGCGGGCAGGCGGTCGCCGGCTGCGTTCCGCGCGGACCGCCGCGCGATCGCCGCCAGCGCCTGCCGGTCGGCGGGCTGCGTCTGCGTCAGCCTGGCGGCCAGGAGCGCCACGCCCTCGGGGTTGCTCCGCGCAGAATCCGACAGCGTCGACACGAACAGGCAGATCTCGTGGAGGTTCGAGGCCGCTGACCGCACGATCAGCGGCTGGAGCGTGCGGGTGACGATCTCGAGGCCCACGCCGTCGACGTCGAGGAATGTGTCGATCTGGACCATCTGCCGCTCGCGGCCGTCGACCGCGGGCATCGCCGGCGAGTGCCGCAGGAGGATCACGCAGCTGCCGGTGAGATTCTTCGGGGACAGCGGCCCCGTGTAGGCGCCCTTGCCGTGGAAGACGAGCAGGCCGCCGCGGCCGGTGCGCTCGGCGTGGATCTGCCGCAGCACGCCGACGGTGCCGTAGCCGTCGCTGAGCCGCCACTGTCCGGGGCCGGCCGGATCGAGCGCGAGCCGGCTGATGCCCAGGACCCGCCAGATGTCGACGATCGCCTCCGGCTTCTCCAGTGCGAAGTCGAGCAGTTCGGCGTCGCAGACCACCGTCTCGACGGGCAGTCGGCGGTAGAGCGTCGCCGATTTCAGGCAGGCTGCGACCGCCTGCCGCTGCGGTTCGGGAATCCGGTCGAGGGGCAGGGCGGCCAGCGCCTTGCGGCGGGTTTCGCGGCTCGACGAGCCGGCATCGATCCGGGTGGCCTCGGTGGCGGCGGCCTGGGCGTCGGCCGGCGTTAGATCGGCGACCGCCCCGCCGGCCCGCATCATTCCCGCTGCCGAGAGCCACACCGCTCCGGCGGCCAACAGAATCCCCGCGCGCGCACTCGTCATGCTGTTCCCCCCTGACTCGGACCATCGTCCCGGCGGGGCCACGCTGCCGCGGCCCTCCGGGACAGGAAGGAATTTCGGCCTGCGGCGACCTTCCGAACCAATGATTCCGCCTGAAAATCCGGACGGCTTGCCCAGCTTGCCAGCCCCGGTCCTGGCCGGGGAAAACCCGCGTTGGTCGGCCGGCGCAGGTTCGCTACCTTTCCGCCCCCCCGAGTGCGTCCGGACGGCCGGCCGCTGACGCGAAGGACGACCACCTCGATGCTGCGCCGACACGACCCCGCGGAGCACGCGGACGACACCCCCGCCGTGAACGACGTCGCGGCCCGACACGACAGCCTGCTGGGCCGCGCGCTGGTCGCCTGGACGAGGCTGTGCCTCCGGGCTCCGGCGGCGATCGTGCTCGTGGCGGTGATTTCGGCCGTCGTCGCGGGCGCGTGGACCGCGCGGTCGCTCGGCTACAAGGTGAGCCGCATCGACCTGCTCGATCCGGAGAGCGACTACAACAAGCTGTGGATCGACTACATCCGGGAGTTCGGCGAGGACGACGACGCCGTCGTCGTGGTCGAAGGCCCCTCGCGGGACCGCGTGGTCGCGGTGCTCCAGGAGCTCTCGCAGGTGGTCGCCCGCGACGGCGACCGCTTCCGGTCGGTGCTGCACGAGGTCGACCTCTCGAAGATCCGGTCCAAGGGGCTGCACTACCTCTCGCCCGCGGACCTCGCCGAGATCGACCGCTTCATCGAGCGGACGCAGCCGATCCTGGAGGGCGGCTGGGCGCACCTGAAGGTGACGAACATGGTCGGCGGCCTCGCCGGGCAGGTGGTCGCCGGGGCGGCGGCTCCTGGCGGCGTCCAAGAGCCGCCGCTGGCGACGCTGGAGCGCTACAGCGAGAGCCTGCTGGCCGGGCTCGAGGGCAGCCGCCGCGCGGCGGTCGACGGGCAGGCCGCCTACGTCTCCCCGTGGCCGCGGATGCCGGAGTCGCTCTCCACGCTCCGCGACCTGTCGAGCGAGCATCTCCTCGCCAAGGACGGCCGGCTCGGTTTCGTGCTCCTGCGGCTGGCGAAGTCGCCCGACGGCTTCGCCGGTGCGTCGGCTTCCACCGACGAGCTCCGCCGTCTCATCCGCCTCGTCTCCGACCGCCACGCCGACGTGACGATCGGCCTCACCGGCCTGCCGGTGATGGAGGACGACGAGATGCGGACGAGCCAACAGTCGATGATGTGGGCCAGCGGCCTGTCGTTGGCCGCGGTGATCGTCGTGATCATCGCCGGCTTCGGCGGCGTGCGGCACGCGCTGATGGCCAACGGCGTGCTCGTCGTCGGCATGGCGTGGGCATTCGCCTGGGCCACCGCCAGCGTCGGCCACTTGAACATCCTCAGCGTCACCTTCACAGTCACGCTGATCGGCGTGGGCATCGACTACGGCACATACTACGTCGGCCGCTACCTGGAGATGCGGCGGCAGGGGCTCGGCTGCGAGGACGCCCTCCTCGACGCGAGCGCGTCGGTCGGCCCCGGGATCCTCACCGGGGCGATCACGACGGCGGTGGCCTTCTTCTCGGCGGCGCTCACGAGCTTCGTGGGAGTCGCGGAGCTGGGCATGATCGCGGGCGGCGGCATCCTGCTGTGCTGTGCCGCGGAGCTCCTGGTGCTGCCGGCGGTGGTGGCGCTCGTCGACCGCGGCCCGCTCGGCGACCGCATCCCCACGCCGGTGCCGGTGCACGAGTGGCTCGCGCCGGTGGCGAGGCATCCGCGGTTCGTGGCTCTGGCGGCGATGGCGGCCACGATGGCGGTGGCCTCGGGCATCCACGAGCTCGACTACGACCACAACCTGCTCAACATGCAGGCGGAGGATCTCGAGAGCGTGGCGGTCGAGAAGAAGCTCCTGACCGAGTGCGACCAGAGCGTCTGGTACGCGCTGTCGATCGCCGACTCGCGGGAGGAGCTGCTCGCCCGCAAGGAGCGGCTCACGCAGCTGCCCACCGTGGAGCGGGTCGACGAGATCGCCTCGCTGCTGCCGGTCGACGAGGAGCTGAAGCGGCCGCTGATCGAGCGGATCCAGGCCCGGCTCGCCACGCTGCCGGAGCGGCCGCCGGAGATCCCCATCGACCGGCTCGACGGCCTCGGCGAGACGCTCGGATGGGCGCAGGGAGAGGCGGCGAAGCGGCCCGGCGGCCTGCGGACCGCGTGGCACCTCGAGCGGTCGCGCGAGATGCTGCGGCGCATGAGCCCCCACGAGTGTTTCCAGTCGCTCACCACGTTTCAGCAGCAGTCGGCCGGCGACCTGCTCTCCCGCCTCCACGCGCTGGCCGCCGTCTCCAACCCGGAGCCGCCCGCGCTCGACGACCTGCCTCCGAGCCTCGTCGACCGCTTCGTCGGCCAGAACGGGCGGCACCTCCTGAAGATCTACGGCCGCGGCGACATCTGGAACTTCGAGTCGCTCAAGCGGTTCGTGAAGGACGTCCGCAGTGTCGACCCGCGGGCCACCGGCAACCCGCTGCAGGCCTACGAGGCGTCGCTGGAGATGAAGCGGAGCTACGAGCAGGCGGCGATCTACTCGCTGATCGTGATCCTCGCCGTGCTCTGGCTCGACTTCCGCAGCATCCGCCTGAGCCTGCTGGCGGCGCTGCCGCTGGCCCTCGGCATGGCGCAGACGCTGGGGCTCATGGGGCTCGTCGGCATCGATCTGAACCCGGCCAACCTCATCGGCATCCCGCTGATCCTCGGCATCGCCGTCGACTACGGCGTGCACATCGTGCACGACTCGCTCGAGCGGCCGGGCCCCTACCGCATCAGCGCGTCGACCGCCAACTCGGTGCTCGTCGACGCCCTCACCACGATCCTCGGCTTCGGCGCGCTGATGGTGGCGAGCCACCGCGGCCTGGAGAGCCTCGGCCGCGTGCTCACGCTCGGCGTGACCACCTGCACGATCACGTCGCTCGTCTTCCTGCCCGCGGTGCTGGCGATCCTCGGCCCGAGGGCGGCGGATGACGAGGCGGAGCAGGACGACGAAGACGACGACGAAGAAGACGACGACACGGGCGACGGCGCTGACGACCGCGATGACGAGGAAAGAGACGCCGAACCCGTGGATCACGTCTTGCCGGACGACCGATCGGACGCCGCCGAGACCGTGCCGTTCACGAAGCGTGGCCGGCGGGCCGCGTGAGCCCGCCGCCATGCCGGGCGCCCGTCGGCCGCCGCACGGCGAAGACGATCCGAACCACCGCAGATTGAAACCACCGCAGATCAGAACCAGCGCAGGTGATCCCATGCGACCGAACGTTCCGCAGATCGTGCGACTCCTGCCCTTTCTGCTCCTGGTGCTGGCTGTGGCCCTGTCGGCCGCTGCGCCGGCCTCGGCACAGTCTGCCAATCGCGTCGTCAACATCGTGATGGAGGATCAGCATCGCAGTCGTCACGAGACCGGCGCGTTCCGTGGCGACGTCGTGGTGCTCGTGTACGCCGATCGCAAGGGGGCCGAGGCCGCGCTCGAACTGGGCCGCAGGCTGCACGTGCTCTTCCATCCCACGGCGGAGCAGGCGACGGCGACCGAGTGGTCGAAGCAGCCGGTGCGGGAACTGCCCGGGTGGCCCGCCGGCGTCCGCGTGCCCGACGTCCTCGTGATCCCCGTGGCCTGCCTGCAGGAGGTGCCGAAGCCGCTCCAGCCGGTGGTGCGGTCGCGGATGCGGACCGACTCGCCGCACGTGCCGGTGTGGCTCGACTTCGACGGCGAGATGACCCGCCTCTTCGGCGCGGCACCGGACGAGCCCAACGTGGCGGTGCTCGACGCCAACGGGCTGCCGTACAGCGTGCAGATGGGCCACCTCGACGAGCTCGAGTTCCGTGAACTGGCCGCGACGATCGACCGGCTGCGGCTGCACGCCCGCCCGGCCATGCGCACGGCCGCGGCCCCGGCCGCCACGCTGCGGTAGGCGGGGACGCCACCGCTCGATGGATCCGTGAGGGGCTGCCCGTGCCCCGAGAGCCGGCGTAGCTGACCAGCGCAGCCAGGGATGGCGGAGCGCAGTCAGCTCCGAGTGAGCAAAGGCCTGGAGGGCCGCAGCGAACGTCCGGCGACGGGGCACGGGCGGCCCCGAACCGCGACGCTGGTCCGTGAACCGCCGCCCTCGTGACTGACCCTTGCGACGCGTCATCCAGCGAGCGCCGCGGCTTCGTCCGCGGGTCGTGAAGCGGCTTACCGCATCCGCTCCTTGAGGCGGCGGCTGGCCTGCGTGAGCGTGTCGCGCTCCGTCTGCGTGAGGCTCGCCTCGCCCGACCGGCTGATCTTCTCGAGGATGCGGTCGACGGCCTCCTGCAGGGCCGTGTCGTCGGCGAAGCCGGTGCGGCCGGCGGGCCCGTTGTCCGCGTCGTCATCTTCGTCGGGCCGCACGACCCGCATCCGGCGGCGCGGGCCGGAGCCCAGGCCCCTGGACAACCCGGAGAACCAAGCCCCCGAGAACCAGCCCCGCGGTCCGCCGAGACCGGAGAGGTTCCAGCCCCGCCAGGCGTAGCAGAGGCCGAAGATCGCGCCGGCGATGTGGGCCACGTGGGCGACGTTGCTGCCGCCGTTGGCCGCCCCCTGCACGTCGAGCACGAGGTAGAGCAGTCCCAGCGCCCAGACCGGCACGGGGAGGACGAACCACAGGAGCACCGTCTGCCGTGGGTAGTGCCAGATGAAGACCGCGAACACGGCCATGATCGCGCCGCTGGCTCCCATCAGGTGGGCGGACGCCGCACCGCCGTGGGGCAGGAACTGGGCGCTGGCCAGCCATGCCAGCCCGGCCAGCACGATGGCGGTGAAATAGAACTTGTAGAACTCGCCGCGGCCCATGATCTCCTCGACCTCGCGGCCAAAGAACCAGAGCATGAGCATGTTGCCGACGAGGTGCCACGGATCGGCGGGCGAGTGGACGAAGCCGTAGGTGACCAGTTCCCACGCCTTGAGCAGGTGCTGTGGCAGATCCCCTTGGAGCGAGAGGAATTCGCTGATCGGAGGCGATCCCGCGGCCACGAGGTTCGCGACCCAGATCGCGATGTTCGCGACCATGATCGTGAGCACCGCTGTCCACTCGGCCATGAAGGGCCGGCCGTGGTCGTGGGAGTAGCCGCGGTCGGAGAATCCCATGATGACACGACGGGGGCGGGGAGGCTGGGCGGAACGCCGGGGTCTGTACGGCGGGGTCCTGTCGGATCCCCGGAACAGCAGTTCATCGTAGGGTGCTGTCGCGACGGGTGGCAATCCGTATGGGGCGTCGTGGCCGCGGCGGCATCCCCGGCGAGGCTGGGGGTGGCCGCCGCCATGTGATACAGTTCGCCCGACGTCGGGCACGGAGTGGCGGCACGGCTCCCGGGGCCGTGCGGCGGATCGCCTCCCGCGGATGGCTCGACGACGCTGACGGACGATCACACGAACACGAAAGGGATCGCGGAGATGGCCACCAATGGCGCCTTGGGCAGGAAGCTGCGGATGGGGATCGTGGGAGGTGGCCAGGGCTCGTTCATCGGCCGGGTGCACGTCACGGCGGCGGTGCTCGACAACCGTGCGGCGCTGGTCGCCGGCGCGCTCTCGAGCGACCCCGTGCGGGCGAAGGCCAGCGCCGCCGACTACGACATCGACCCGGCGCGGGCCTACGGCTCCTACCAGGAGATGTTCGACCGCGAGCGGGCGCTGCCGGCCGACAAGCGAATCGACTTCGTCTCGATCGCCACGCCCAACCACATGCACTTCCCGGTGGCGAAGGCGGCGGTCGAGGCCGGCCTCCACGTCGTCTGCGACAAGCCGCTCACGCTCACGCTGAAAGAAGCGGAGGAGCTGGCGGCGGTCGTGGAGAAGTCGAAGGTGGTCTTCGCCGTAACGCACAACTACACCGGCTATCCGCTCGTGCGGCAGGCCCGCGAGATGGCCCTCTCCGGCGAGCTCGGCGAGATCCAGGCGATCCGCGCCGAATACATCCAGGGCTGGCTGCGGACCAGGCTCGAAAGCGAGGGGCAGAAGCAGGCGGCCTGGCGGACCGATCCCACGAAGAGCGGCGCCGCCGGCTGCTTCGGCGACATCGGCACCCACGCCTACAACCTCGGCCGGTCGATGACGGGGCTCCTCCCGGAGAAGATCAGCGCGCATCTGAAGGTGTTCGTGCCGCCGCGGCCGCTCGACGACTACGGCCACGCGGTGATCCGCTTCGAGAACGGTGCGCTCGGCACGGTGACGGCCTCGCAGATCAGCCATGGCCGCGAGAACGACCTGCGGATCCAGATCGACGGCACCAAGGCGAGCCTCGAGTGGCATCAGGAGAGCCCCAACCAGCTCTTCGTCCGCCGGAACGGCCAGCCGCACGCCGTCTACACCCGCGACCCCAACGCCCCCTTCACCCTGCCGCTGGCGAAGGCCTCCTGCCGGCTGCCCTCGGGCCACCCGGAGGCCTTCTTCGAGGCGTTCGCCAACGTTTACCGTTCGGCCTTCGACGCCATGGAGCTGGCCGCGACGGGCCAGCCGTTCGAGCGGGTCGACACCGTCTATCCCAACATCCGCGACGGCGTGGAGGGGATGTACTTCATCGAGCAGTCGGTGGCGTCGAGCAAGGCCGACGGCGCCTGGCTGCCGCTCAAGCATCCGCTGGCCCGGCGGTGAGGACGAGCTGAGACGAGCATGGCCAAGAACGACACCGCCTATTTCGCGTTCGACATCGAGAGCGTGGCCGACGGCGCGCTCGTGTCGCGGCTGAAGTATCCGGCGGAGAAGCTCACGCCACCCAAGGCGATCGCGAAGTATCGCCAGGAGCTGCTGGCGGAGAACGGCAAGGACTTCATCCCCTATACGTTCCAGCTGCCGGTGTCGCTGGTCATCGCCAAGGTGGCCCGTGACTTCCGGCTGATCGATCTCGTCGCGCTCGACGAGGCCCAGGCACGGCCGCACGAGATCGTGCGGCTCTTCTGGGAGGGCTGGCGGAAGTACGACCGGCCGACGCTCGTGACGTTCAACGGCCGCGGCTTCGACCTGCCGCTGCTCGAGCTCTGCGCGTTTCGCTATGGGATCCAGATCGCCGACTGGTTCGCGGAAGACGCTCGCAGCTTCGACCAGCCGCGGTATCGCTACAACATGGCGGCCCACCTCGACCTGCACGAGTGGCTCACCAACAACGGTGCCAGCCGGTTCAACGGCGGGCTCTCGCTGGCCGCCAACCTGATCGGCAAGCCGGGCAAGATGGACGTGGCCGGCCACATGGTGCAGGACCTGTGGGACGCCGGGAAGGCGGCCGACATCCATGACTACTGCCGCGGCGACGTGCTCGACACCTATTTCATTTTTCTGCGGTCGCGGGTGGTCGCCGGGGACATCGACCTGAAGAGGGAGCACGCGCTCATCGAGGCCGCCCGCGAGTGGATCGAGGAGCAGAGCACGACGTGCCCCGGACTCGCCCGCTACCTGGCCGCCTGGGGCGATTGGAAGAGCCCCTGGGCGTGAGGCCCGTGCGACGATGACATCGGACCGCCCCACGCTTCTCCTGGCCTCGCCTGTGCCCGACTTCCTGCGGGCGCCGCTCGAAGCCGCCTACGACGTCGTTGGCCTCGACTCATTGCCTGCGCGTGCCGGCGACGTGCGGGCGGTGGTGGCGACGGGGGGCGTGACGATCGGCGAGGAGCTCATCGGCCGGCTGCCGAAGCTCGAGATCGTGAGCCTCATGGCCGTGGGCTACGACGGCGTGGCGGTCGACGCCTGCCGCCGCCGTGGCATCCACGTCACGAATACTCCCGACGTTCTCACCGACGACGTGGCCGATCTGGCGGTGGCGCTGGTGCTGATGACCGGCCGGCGGCTGGGCGAGGCCGAGCGATTCTTGCGGGCCGGCCGCTGGTCGAGCGGCCCGATGCCGCTGGCGCACGCGATCCGCGGTCGTGTCGCGGGCATCCTCGGGCTGGGGCGGATTGGAACGGCGATCGCGACGCGGCTCGAGGTGTTCGGCATGCGGATCGCGTATCACGGCCGGCAGTGGCAGCCGGTGCCGTGGGAGTATTGCGCCACCGTGAAAGAGCTCGCTTTGGCGAGTGATTTTCTCGTCGTGGCCTGCCCGGGGGGACAGGAGACCAGCGGCCTGGTTGACGCGGGCGTGCTCGCGGCGCTCGGGGCCGAGGGCACGCTCGTCAACATCGCACGGGGCAGCGTGGTCGACGAGAACGCGCTCGTGGCGGCGCTGGAGTCGGGCGGGATCCGCTCGGCCGGGCTCGACGTGTACGCCGACGAGCCGCGGGTGCCGGCGGCGCTCATCGCCTGCGAGCGGGCGGTGCTTTTGCCGCACGTGGCGAGCGCCACCGAAGAGACCCGGCATGCCATGGCCCGGCTCGTGGTCGACAACCTCGCGGCCCACTTCGCTGGCGGCCCGCCGCTCACGCCGGTGTGACCGGTCGGGGGCTGGCGACGAAGCTACTGCTGCGCCGCGTCGGCCGTGGGTGCGGCATCCGTCGCCGCAGCGGCGGGCTCGGCCACTGGAGCTGCCGCGGGCGCGGCCGCATCCGCCGGACCGAGCGCGGCGGCCACGGCCCTCGCTGCGGCACGGCCGTCGCCATCGAGCTTCCCCTTGGGGGCCCGCACCTCCACCGTGTACATCCGCCCGCCGACCACCACGGCGTAGCTCGCGCGGTCTATCGACTCGCTCACGCCCGACACCTTGATCGTCGCCGGCGCCGCCCAGGTGGCGCCGAAGTGGGGGCCGAGCTTCGCGCCGGCCGGCTTCTTCACCAGCGTGCTCTTGCCGTTCTTCGTGTAGGTCGCCGCCAGGCTATCGGCGATCGCCTTCACGAAGTCCCGCTGGCCGCCGGCGTCGACCTCCGCCATGCCGTCGGGGGCGTCGGCTGCCGTCACGACGATGGCGGGATAGGTCTTCTTGATCCCGGGCACGTACTTGACGAGGTAGTCCTTCGACTGCTTCGCCCGCACCCAGCCTGCGGGAGACATGACGGCGATCCGGTTGCCATCGACATTGATCGCCGTGTCGGGATCGACGCCCTCCGGCACGGCCTCGGCCGAGTCGTCCGCGGCGGCCTCCTCCATCGGCTCCTCGCCCGCATCGGCCTCGGCGACGTCACCCTCGCTGGGCTGCGCCGCCGCGGCCCGCGGCTTCTTTTTCTTCGTGCCGGCCTGGGAGCAGCCGGCTGCCGGCAGGAACACGGCCAGCGCCAGTGCGAGGCCGGTCGCCAGCCGCAGCGTCGACTTCCACTCCGGGTTCCACCCCGGGTTCCACCCCAGGTTCCACCTTAGGCCCCACTTCAGGCAGCGCACGAAAAAGCTCCTACTCGGTGATCGCTTCCTTGACGAGCTGGACGAAGTGGCTCGATCGCGACGACTGCATCAGCTCGGCCGCCTTCTTGTCGGCCGCCTTGCGGTCGGAGTACTCGAAGAGCGCCAGCCGCTTCATGGCCTGGTTGAAGACGCCCCAGCAGGCCTTCATCCGCGCCTCCTTGGCGGTCTTCTTGCGGCTCGGCTTCTTCGCCTTACCGGGCTCCTTGGCCGGCTTTTCCTTCTTCGCCTTGGCCGCCTTCTCCTTCGGGGCCTTGTCCTTCGCGGCCTTCTCCTTCGCCGGCTTTTTCGTCTTTTCACGGGCCTCAGCCGCGTCGTTCTGGGCCCTGAGCTCCTTGCGATTCACCACTTTTCTGGCCATAACGCCCTGCCGTCCTTCATGGAGAGAGAGTGCGGTCGAGATCCTGCCGACGCGGGCGTCCGACCGGGCGGTCCGCGGGCCTGGAAGTATAGCGTCCGCTGCGTCCGCCGCACGGCCCTCGTATACTTGCCGCATGACCTCCCTGCTCACGTCCCCGCTCGAGGACGCTGCCTCCGCCGGTCCGCTCGCCGCCTACCGCGGTCTCGACGACGCCGTGCTCTCGGCGCGGATCGAGGCCGTGCGGCGGCGGATGGGCCGCCGTCTCGTGATCCTCGGCCACCACTACCAGCAGGATGTGGTGATCGCCCATGCCGACCTGCAGGGGGACAGCTACCAGCTCTCGAAGTCGGCGGCGGAACGCGAGGAGTGCGCGGCGATCGCGTTCTGTGGCGTCCACTTCATGGCGGAGACGGCCGACATCCTCGTGAACCGTCCGGAGCAGGTGGCGGCCCGGGGCGGCCGCCGCGTGACGGTGGTGCTGCCCGACATGGCCGCCGGCTGCTCGATGGCCGACATGGCGGCGATCACGCAGGTGGAGGACGCCTGGGCCGATCTCGGCGAGGTGATCGACACCGCCGACGTCACGCCCGTCACCTACATCAACTCGGCCGCCAGCCTCAAGGCCTTCTGCGGCCGGCACGGCGGCATCGTCTGCACGTCGAGCAACGCCCGGGCCGTGCTCGATTGGGCCTTCGCGCGGACGAAGCGGGTGCTCTTCTTCCCCGACCAGCACCTCGGCCGCAACACCGCGCGGAAGATGGGCATTCCGCTCGACGAGATGTGCGTGTGGAACCCGCACGAGCCGCGGCTCGGCGGCAACGATGCCGCACAGGTCGAGCGCAGCCGGGTGATCCTCTGGCAGGGGCACTGCAGCGTGCACGCGATGTTCCGCCCGGAGCACGTCGACGCGATGCGGGCGAACCTGCCGGGCGTGAAGGTGCTCGTGCACCCCGAGTGCTCGATGGAGGTGGTCGACAAGGCCGACCTCGCCGGCTCGACGAGCTACATCATCAAGCAGGTGGAGGCCGCCCCGCCCGGCACACAGTGGGCGATCGGCACCGAGCTGCACCTCGTCAAGCGGCTGGAGCAGCAGCACCCGGAGCAGACGATCCGGTTCCTCTCGCCCGTCGTCTGCATGTGCGCGACGATGTATCGCATCGACCTGGCCCACCTCTGCTGGAGCCTCGAACACCTGGAGGCGGGCGCGCCGGTGAACGTGATCCGTGTCGACGACGAGACGGCGAAGTGGGCCGTCACCGCGCTCGAGCGGATGCTCGCGGTGAGCTGATGCCGCGAGGCATGCACTTCGTGTCGTTCGCGAACCGCCGCTATGGCGGGTCGCTGGCGCGGATCCGCCGCGAGGCCGAGGGGCTGGGCCGGTTCACGTCGATCCACACCGTGGACGACCGCCGGCTCGGGGACGACTACTGGCGGGTGCACGCCGACTCGGTGCGGCGGCACCGCCGCGGCTTCGGACTCTACACCTGGAAGCCGCACGTGATCCGGGGGGCGCTCGAGTCGCTGCCTGAGGGCGACGCACTCCTCTACTGCGACGCGGGCTGCTCGCTCAACGCGGAAGGCCGCGACCGGCTCGAGGAGTACGTGGCGCTGGCCGCCGGGCATTCGTCGCAGGTGCTGGCGTTCTCGCTCGACGGAAACGTCGGCGAATGGACGAAGCGGGCGGCGCTCGCGGCGGTCGCCGCCGACGATGAGGAGATGCGGCGGCGGCGGATGGTGCTGGCGGGCATCCTCGTGCTCGTGGCCGGGCCGGCCACGCTCGACCTCGTGCGGGAGTGGGAGCGGCGGATGGCCGACGTGCGGCTGGTCGACGACTCGCCGTCGACGGGCGGCGAGCACCCGGAGTTCAAGGCCCACCGCCACGATCAGAGCATCTTCACGCTCCTGGCGCACCAGCGTCGGCTGCAGACGATTCCCGACGAGACCTGGTGGCCGGACGCGTGGGACTTCTCGCGGCGGTTCCCGATCCATGCCCGGCGCTGGCGGCACCGGCTGCCGTGGAACCAGGCCTGGATGCGCCGGGGGCTCTGGCCGCGGTGGTAGGCCGCTCCTGCAGGAGGTGGTTGCAGGAGTCGGCTGCAGAGAGCGGCTGCAGAGAGCGGCCTGGAGGTCACGGCACAACGCGGATGCTCAGCGATGTCAGCGTGGCCTTCATCGGCGAGGTGATACGGAATGTGTTGACGCCACGCGTGAGCGCATCCTTGAGTGCGGTGGTTGCGAGGGTGACTGTGAGGGTCGATGAACCGCGTGTTGTTGTCGGCCCCTCGAGCCGACGGCCGTTGACCGCGACGAGCGGCGGCTCGGACAACTCCTCGCCCTTCACGAGCATCTCGAGGCTCGTTTCCCGGGCCAGTGCGGGATCATCGGCGATGAAGAGCGTCGTCTCGGTGGCTGTGCCGGGCTGCAGGGTCAGCGGCAGCGGCCCACCGCTCTTGGTCGGGTCGCCGTCGCCACCCGGCTCGAGGAAGTATTCCTTCGGCAGGCCGGCCAGCCGCTCGCGGTCGGCGAACTCGTCGAGCAGCGGCATCTCGTCGCGGAGATAGAAGTTGAAGAAATAGAGACCGTCGGCCCCCTTCTGCCAGAGCGTGGCGATGGCGGCCCGCAGGGTCTCGGGGCTTCCGTAGCGCGGGATGGCATGTCTGTTTTGCCGCTCGAGCGCACCATAGACGGGCACGCCATGCGCGTGGGCGAGGGCGACCCAACGTTCCAGCGGGCACGACGAAAAGCTCGTGCCCGGCCCGGCGATGACGGCGTCCAGCCAGCTGGCCTTCAGCCAGGCCTCGACGTCCAGGCCGATGGCGACCGCCTGTTGCGGCGTCGCGGGGACGCGGACCACCAATCGCAGGGGATGCCCGCGTCGTTTCGCCGCGTCGTCCACGATCGCCCGCGCGTCACGGACGAAGGCCGTGATGGTTTCCTTATTCACCTCGCCGCGGCGGAAGAGGTCGGGATACCGCAGCCAGTCGAGTTCCACGCCGTCGAGGTCGTAGCGGCGGCAGGCCTCGCGGAGCGTGTCGAGGTAGTGCGCCCGCACCTCGGGGCGTGAATAGTCGAAGGCCACCGCTGCATTCCTGATCACGGGCCGCTCGGCCGTGCCGCCGAGCCATGGCAGGAACGTCGACTTCCAGGCCTCGTCCGTCGGCGGCTCCTGAAAGAGATCCCTGCGCGTCCGATGGAAGTCGGACCAGAGGTGGGCCCAGTTGAACCAGGCATGATGGGTGTCGTTCATGCGCATGGAGAAGAAGAACCTACGGCCGTCCCGTTTCCAAAACTGCAGGATGGGCTGGAGTGGGTCGTCGCCGAGCGCGGCGATGTGGTCCCGCTTCAGTTCCCAGATCGGCAGGCCGAAATTGCCGCAGTAGGAGAGTCCCTGCGTGTGGGTCTTGGCCAGTGGCCCGATCCGTGGCGCGAGTGCGTCGTCGAGCGAGCCGATCGTCGGCAACGGCGGGTATGGGCCCGCGGGCACCCAGAGGCCACTGGCGTGATGCTCGGGGTAGGCGGGCCACTTCAGGTCGTCGCTGTCGTTGTTGAACAGGACGAGCGGCAGCCCGCGACGGTCAAGGGCAGCGTCCGGGGTGGCGTCCGGGGTGGCGTCGACAGCCGCCGCGAGGCTGGCCAGCGGGATCACCGCCAGCTCGTTGGCGATGTGGCTCTTGTGGGTGTAGCCCACGTAGAGCTTGCCGTCGTGCTCGACGGCGTAGGGGTAGCTGAACTCGGCCCGCGGATCGGAGACGCCCGGGGTCTTGTCCGACACCGAGTGGCGGACGACGAACACCCTGCTGAACAGCGGCTCCCCCGGCCGGCTCACCGCGATCGTGAGCGGGGAGCGGCCGCCGCCACTGTCGGCGGTGGTCGTGCACGCCAGGAAGCGCTGGCCCGTCGAGAGCGTGCCGGCATAGGGCTTGCTCGTGGCCATCGGGAGATTCGCAGGCTCGGCCGGCGTCCAGGTGCGGCCGCAGTCGGCGCTCGTGGAGACGAGCGCCACCGGTTTCGCGCCGTAGCGGGCGATGTTCGTGATCCGGCTGCCCTCGACGATGACGGTCGACTCGCCCCAGATCTCGCCGAGGTCCGGGGCAGTCTGGATCACGACCAGATCCCACGTCGTGAAGTCGTCCCCCTTGCTGATGGCCACTGCGGGCAGCTGGCCGACGACGCCGTAGCCGGTGGCGACGCGAAAGCCCGCCATGATCCAGTTGCCATCGCTCATCCGCTGCGGCTCCTGCATCGGCCAGAAGCCGTTCTCCACGACCACGCCACGCGGCTCCCACGCTCCCGTCGCCTCGTCGAGCACGTAGCCGCGGGTGTGGGTCTTCTGGAACCTGTCGAAGAACGCGCCCATGAAGGCCCAGAGCCTGCCGCCGTGCGAGAGAAACACGCCGTGGCTGACGCCGAGGTTGCCTGCGCCCGCGTCGATGACGACGGGCGGGCCCCACGTCGCGCCGTCGTCCTCGCTGACGCGCACGTGGGCCTCCTCCGAGGCCGTGTTCTCATCTCCCTTGTTGAACCCGTAGGAGGCGTAGAGCTTTCCAGCGTGCCAGGCGAGTCCCACGCCGAGCGTCCAGTTGCAGCCGTCGACGTCGGGCTGCCGCTGCTTGATGACGTGGAACGCGACCCCGTCGAGCACCGGCGCGGCGGCCTTGGTGGGCAGCGGCACGGCCGGATCCCAGAGGAGCACCGGCTCCGCCGCGGCAGCGAGCGCCCGCAGGATCGACGCGACGGCCAGCGACAGGCACAGAGAACGGACGATGGGCAAAGCCTCGAGCATGGTGGTCCATCCTTCCCTGCAGCGCGACGACATCGGCCGCATCAGCCCACCTCGAGCCGTGGCTTCGCGGTCAGGCCGAGCGCCTCCACCGCGGTGACGAGCCGCCGGTCGACGTCGGCGGTGAGGGGCAGCATCGGCGCGCGGACGCCGCCCACTTTTCGGCCGCGGAGCTCCAGCCCCCGCTTGATGACGGCGATCCAGTCGGGCCGCTCGCCGCCGACGCCCACGGTGGCGATCTCCACGAACGGCATGATCCGATACCAGAGCGCACGGGCCGTGACGAAGTCGCCGTCGTCGATGCACAGGTGCACGAACCGGCTCCAGAGCTCCGGGCAGAAGTTGGCCGTGCCCGACACCCAGCCCGTCGCGCCGAACGCGAACGCACCCATGGCGTTGTTGTCGTGGCCGTAGAAGAGGTGGGCCGATTCGCCCAGACGCATCCGCAGCCGGGCGATCGCGTAGGGGTCGCTGTCGGCGTCCTTGAGATACTGCACGATCCCCTCGCGGTAGAGCCGCTCGAGCAGCTCGACGGACAGTCGCGTGCCGGTGACCGGCGGGTTGTTGTAGACCATGATCGGGATCGAGATCGCGCTGCGCACGGCTTTGAAGTGGGTGTAGAGCTCCCGCTCCGTGTGCACCTGGTACCAGGGCGCGATCAGCAGGATGCCGTCGTAGCCCGCCTGCTCGGCGAAGCGGCAGCGTTCCGCGGTGTGGGCCGTCGCCATCCACGCGCCGCCGGCGAGCAGCGGCACGCGGCCGCGGACCTGCTCCTTGACGATCCCCAGCACCCGCTCCCATTCGGCGCGGTCGAGGTTCATGAACTCGCCGGTGCTCGAGCCGGCACAGAAGCCGTCGGAGCCGCCGGCCAGCATGAACTCCACATGGTCGCGCAGGGCCGGCTCGTCGACGCCGCCGTCCGCTGTGAAGGGAGTGATGAGCGGGGGATAGAGGCCGCGAAACGTCGTCATAGCGATGGGAGCTCCGGTGTCTGCGCCCACCGGGCGCGATGCCCGGGGCGTCGGGAGCAGACGCTACGGCCGCCTCCCGCCCGCGACAAGACGCCGGATCGCCCGCATGCACCGCTGCGCGCGATCTGGCATACTCGGCTCCACGGGCGGGGTGGCCCGGGCGGAGGGCGTCGTGGTCAAAGCAGGCCGACAGCCGGACATGCGGGCGGCGACCGAACTGCGGTCGGTCGTCGATGCCTTCGCGGCGCGGCATGCCGCGGCCCGCGTTGCGGCGGGCGCCGACAAGCGTCCGCTGCTCGCGGCGTTCACGCGGCTGCAGGCGGCGGCACGGGCCGGCGACCACCGGCGGATGGCGGCGGCCGACCGCGGCCTCCATCTGTGCATCGTGCAGGCCGCGGGCATCGAGGGCCTCGAGCAGGTCTGGTCGGCCGCGGCCGCAACGATGGAGCGGTTTCGCGTCGAGACGCTGGCGACCTGCTGGCCCGATCTCATGGTGCTCTTCGAGGCGCACAGGGCGATCGTGGACGCCATCTGCGCGGGGGATGCCGTGGCGGCGGAGGATGCCGCGAAGGCGCACCTCGACGCGGTGTGGTATCGGCTCGCCGATGCGGGCGGCGACCCGCTGCTGCCCGACGATCCGCTTGCCCGCGCCTGCGCGTACCTCGAGTTTCACCTGCAGCAGCCGGTGACACTCGAGTTCCTCGCCGAGCACGTGGCGCGGACGAGTCCGGGGCATCTCGCCAGGCTGTTTCGGCAGAGCAGGGGCACGAGCTTCGTCCACTGGCTGCGGGAGCTGCGGATGCAGAAAGCGGTGCGGCTGCTCACGAGCACGTCCGAGCCCGTCGCCCGCGTCGCGAGGCTCGTCGGCTACGCCGATCCGTCGCGGTTCGCCGAGCATTTCCGCGGCCGCTACGGCGTCACGCCGCGGGCCTACAGGTTGCGGTACGCGCCCCGGTCTGTCGGGACAGCCAGTTCTGCCGGGACAGCCCGGTCAGCTGGGAAAGCCCGATTCGCCGGCTCGGCATGCGGGGCCCGAGCCGCCGCCCCGTGACCGCAGGCTCCACGCGCGGCCGTCATCTGGCAGAATGCCCGTCCATGAGCAGCAATGCGGCCCGCTATCGCATGGTGAGGTTCGACGAGGTGCCGGGCACGCCCTGCCCGTGCGGCATCGCGCACCGCGCCTTCGACGACGTCGCGGAGTTTCCCGCGACGGTCCACGTGACCGAGATCGCGCACGACGCGAAGCTCCACTTCCACCGCCGGCTCACGGAGACCTACTACTTCCTCGAGTGCGAGCCGGGGACGCGGATGCAGCTCGACGACGACATCGTCGACGTGGCGCCGGGCACCTGCATCGTGATCCCGCCGGGCGTGCGGCACCGCGCCATCGGGCGGATGAAGGTGCTCTTGTTCGTGACGCCGAAGTTCGACGCCGCCGACGAGTGGATCGTCGACTGACGAAAACCGCCGTCGAGAGGCCCGCCTACCGCGGCTCGCAGTCGGCGGCGATCCTCTGGAACAGCGGCCGCAGCAGCGGCTCGAGCACGTCGTGGGCGCCCGTCGGCGAGATGTGATCGGCGTTCGTATACCACCAGGGGCCGGACTCGGGGCCGACGCGGGAGACGTCGTCGGCATCGAAGAAGGGCTCGGCCAGGTCGAGGAGGTGCAGCCGCTCCCCGGCCAGCGGCTCGACGAGATCCAGCACGCCGCGTTGGACGGCCTCGTGCGTTCGCCGGTCGACGCCGACCGGCACGAGCCGGCGGCCGAGCCAGTGCTGCGCGAGCACCCGCTGCCGCGGGTCGGGCATGCGGTCTTGGTATGGCACCTCCAGCAGCAGCCACACGTGCGTGCCCGACTCGTCGCAGACGGCCCGCAGACGCACAATCGCGTCCTTCAACGCCGCCGCCGCTGCGGCCTGGGTGAGTGCACGGCCATCCTGTGTCGTCGCCGTGGCGACGTGCACCGACCAACGAGCGCAGAGCAGGACGTGCCGCGGCCGGCAGGTGCGGATCCATGCCACAGCGCCGTCGCCCCAGAGGTCGGTCTCCCCAGCGCGGCCGCCGAGAGGGCTCTCGACGTTCGCGGGCCGAAGGAAGCCCGGCAGCGGCACGGTGCCGCCGACGAGTGCGGCCACTCCGGAGACACCGGCCTCGCGGGCTGCCGCGTCGATCGCCGGGCAGATCGCCATGCCGTGGCTGTCGCCCCACAGGAGGAAGCACTTGCAGGGGTCGGAGGACGCCGCACCGATGGCGGGAAACGCGGGCGACGCCGGCGTCGGTACGTGCCGCACGCATTCCCAATCCGTGCAGAACGGCTGCACAAGCGCGAGCGTTTCCTCAGGAAACCGGCCCGGCACGCCCCCGGCATGGCGGACCGCGGCGGAGCAGGTGGCCAGGGCGAGGGAGGCGGCCGCCGCCACGAGACCGGTGCGCCAGGGGGAGGGGGGCGGTTGGATGCGGCGAAACGGCGTCTCGACGAACCGCCAGGAAAGGACGCCGAGGACGGCGGTGAGCACGAGGGCTACGACGATCCAGGCCGCCGGCAGCGGCGTGCCCAGGCAGTACCGCAAGAACGCCAGCGCAGGCCAGTGCCACAGATAGAGCGAGTAGGAGGCGAGCCCCACGGCCCGCAGCGGCGCGACCGCGAGAAGGCGGCTCACATTACAGTGAGGCCACGCTCCGCCGGCGACGATCAGCGCCGCTGTGCCGAGGCAGGGGGGCAGTGCGGCGAGGCCCGGAAACGGCGTGCGTGTGTCGTAGGCTAGGCAGGGAATGAGGACGAGTGCGAGGCCGATCGCGCCGACCACGTCGCCGATCCAGCGCGGGCCCGCCGGGTGCAAGCCGATGGTGCCCGGGGCGGCCCCGACATGCTGCTGCGTCGACGCGTCCCGCGGCCCGCCTGCCGCGATCGCCACGATCGCGCCCAGGAGCATCTCCCAGGCGCGGCACGGCAGGAGATAGAAGACCGTCATCGGCCATCGCTCGAGCAGCAGGATGCTCGCGGCGAGGCTCGCCATCGCGAGGAAGGCGAGGACGGCGATGCAGCGGCGGCGGCCGAGCCGGAACGCGGCCGCCAGCACGAACGGATGGAGGATGTAGAACTGCTCCTCGACCGCCAGCGACCAGGTGTGCATCAGCGGCCGCAGCTCGGCCGCCGGGGAGAAGTAGTCGATCGTGTACCAGGAGAAGACGTTCGCCGCCATCGCCAGCTGCGCGATCGCCTCGACTGAGAGCCGCCGGTAGTCTTGCGGCAGCATCACGAACCAGCCGACGGCCAGTGACGCAGCGATCGTCGCGAGCGCGGCCGGCCAGATCCGGCGGATGCGGCGTTCCCAGAAGCGGCCGAGCGAGAAGCGGCCCGCCCGGAGATCGTCGGCCACGAGGCCGGTGATGAGATAGCCGGAGATCACGAAGAACACATCGACGCCGACGAAGCCGCCCGGAATCGGCAGGCCGGCGTGGAACAGGATCACCGCCAGCACGGCGATGGCCCGCAGCCCGTCGATGTCCGCACGATAGTTACGCATCGGTCGCCCTCATCGCCGTGCCACGGCGGACGTTCACCCGCTGCCGCCGCGTCGCGCACCGCGGCGCCCCGCGAGACCACCGCCGATCAGGACACTGTGCCTAGGCGACGGCGGTCTCGAGGCTGCCGTGGAGCGCGATGAGCCTCCGGTAGCGATCGTACATCGCCGCGCAGGCCTTGGCCGCCGCGGCCCGCGGCTGGAAGGTCCGCGGCGTGCCGGTCGCATGGCCCGCGAGAAACGCCGCCCATTCCGGGGCCCGCCCGGCCAGCGCGAGCCGGCGATACTCCGCCATCAGCGCCGCCCCCCAGGCGGTGCCCTCCGCCGCGCCGTCGAGCAGCGTGACGGGCGTGTCGAAGGCGTCGGCGAGAAGCTGCCCCAGCTCCGGTGTCTTCGTGACGCCGCCGGAGAGGATGATCTCTGTCCGCGGAAAACCCTGGGCCGCCAGCAGGTCGCTCCCCATCCGCAGGTTGAACACGGTCGCCATGAACATCGCGCGGGCGACGTTGCCGGGCGTGGCGTTGCCGTCGTTCAGGCCGATCACGCAGGCCGTGCCGCCGCGCGACACGCCGAGCCCCGGCTCGTCGTCGGCGAAGGGGAGCGCGAGCAGGCCGCCGCAGTCGGCGGGGGCGGCGAGCAGCTGCGGGATGACGGCGGCGAACGCCGCTCCGGTGTCGTCGCCGTGCACACTGCCGAACATCGCCACGACGGTGTTCATCGGCGTGGTGCCGTTCCGCAGCCAGACCATGTTGATCGGCTTGCCGTCGGGCGCGCAGAAGTGGTCGATCGCGCGGGCGATGCCCTGGAACGGCCGGTCGCCCACGGAGTTGGCGACGACGCTCGTGCCGAAGCTCATCGACACCATCCCCGCCGCGCCGATGAGCGAACCGCACAGCGCCGCCGGCTGGTCGCCCTCGGCCGGCGCCACGGGGGTGCCTATGGGCAGGCCGAGCAGCGCGGCGCCGCGGGCGTCGAGCGTGCCGCCGTCCTCCCCGGCACGGCGGACCGCGGGGAGGAGCTCGCGGAGCGGACGCACGCGGACAGTCGCGGCCGCCGTCACGGCGTCGAAGTCGGCGAGCAGCCGCGCGTCGTAGTCGAGCGTCGCCTGGTCGATCGGAAACATCCCGGCGGCGTCGCCGATGCCGAGGGTCCAGCCGCCGGTGAGCAGGTGCGCGATCCAGCCGGAGGGCGTCGTCATGTGGGCCGCCTTCGCGGCCTTCTCCGGCTGGTGGCGGATCGTCCAGAGCCAGCGGGAGGCGGTGAGCCGCTTGGGGCACTTCACGCCGAACCGCTCGGTGAGCTCGTGCCCCTCGGCCTCGTTGCGGCCGTCGCACCAGAGCCGCGCGGGCCCGAGCGACCGGCCCAGTGCATCGGCGAGCACCTCGCCGTGCATCTGCCCGGAGATGCCGATCGCCAGCACCTCCATTTCCAGCCCCGAGGCGGCGAGTGTGCGGCGCAGATCGGCCATGGCGTCGGCCAGCGCCCGCTCCCAGTCGCCCGGTTGCTGCTCGTAGCACTCCGGCCCGAGGCCGGCGACCATCTCGTAGCGTCCCTCGCCGTGCGCGACGATCTTCTGCGCCGCGTCGGTGAAGATGACCGACAGCCCCTGCGTGCCGGCGTCGATGCCCAAGAACCCTTGCGTCTTCATGCCGCTGTCCTCCCGTGGGGCGGCAGTGTAGCAGGGGACCGTCGGCGTATTTCAACGAGTCCGCCGAAGATCCGCGCACGTTGTCGGGGAGAGGGGCTGCCCATGCCCTGAGAGCCGGCGTAGCTGACAAGCGAAGCCATGGATGGCGAAGCGTAGTCAGCTTCGAGAGAGCGGAGGCCAGGATGGCCGGAGCGAACGTCGGGCGACGGGGCATGGGCAGCCCCTCGCGGCATCGTCGAGCGGGTGCCCGAGAAGTTCGCGTGTCCCGCGTCAGCCTTCGGTGATCGCCACCGCGCGGATCGGCGAGCCGTCGCGGCCGGCGAAGTTGAGCGGGAAGCCGCAGAACACGATCCGGTCGGGGATGCAGTCGAGGTGCGCGAGCCCCTCCACGAGCACGATCTCGGCATCCTTCGCCAGCAGGATGTGGTGCACCTCGTACCAGTCGCGGCCGGGCGTCGGCGTGTCCATCCCCAGCAGGCGGATTTGCCGCGACACGAGATAGCGGGCTGCTTCCTGCGTGAGCGATGGGAAGTCGTCGAAGTATTCCGTGCGGCCGAAGTGCCGGTGCCATCCGGTCTCGTAGATGATCTTCGCGCCGGGCACGAGCAGGTGCTCGTGCGGCCGGAAGTCATCGGGCGTGATCTCCTCGCGCGGCTGCTTCGGGATCCGCAGCACGGCGGCCGGGCCGTAGAACCAGTCGAGCGGCATCTGGTCGATCGTCTTCCCGTCGTCGAGGAAGTGGTACATCGCGTCGAGGTGCGTGCCCTGGTGCGTCGACATCACGACCTGCGAGATGTTGTAGCGCAGCGTCGCCGTGGTGCCGTGTGGCACGATCGACAGCTTCGGGTCGGACGGGAAGTTGGGCTGGCCGTGGACGAGCGGGTGCGTGAGGTCGACGAGCGGCATGTCAGGCTCCGGTGATCGGCTGCGAGGCGAAGGGCTCCCGGCCGACGAGCAGGCTCGTCATGCCGAGATCGGCCACGAGGTTTGCGCCCGTGACCGCGCGGGCGGCGTCGGAGAGCAGGAAGACGACGGTGGCGGCGATCTCCTCGGGCTCGATCAGCCGCTGGCCCGGAATCTGCGACTTCCAGTGGTCGAGGCAGGCCTGCTCGCTCGGCGCCGCGGCGACCATGTCGCGCCAGATCGTCGTCCGGCAGAGGCCGGGGGAGACGAGGTTCACCCGCACGCCGTGCGCCGCGAGTTCCACCGCCGCCGCCTTCGTGAAGCCGACCATGCCGTGCTTGGCCGCGTCGTAGGGGGCGGCGCCCGCGACGGCGGCGAGCGTGTGGACGCTGGCGATCTGCACGATCGCGCCCCCGCGGGGCTGCTGGGCCACCATCTGTCGGGCGACGAACTGCGTGAGGAAGAACGAGCCCTTGAGGTCGATGTCGATGACGAGGTCCCACTCGGCCTCGGTGACGTCGACGAACGGCTTCACGTAGTTCACGCCGGCGTTGTTGACGAGGCCGTCGATCCGGCCGAACCGCGCGATGGTCATGTCGCAGAGCCGTTGCAGGTCGTGGAGCCGGGCGACGTCGGTCGGCACCGCGAACGCCGTGCCGCCGCCGGCGGCAATCTCGCCCGCCAACGCCTCGGCCTCCGCCGCCTCGCGATCGGCGAGCACGACCCGCGCGGCCGCGGCCGCACAGCCGGTGGCGATCGCCCGCCCCAGGCCGCGGGCGGCACCCGTGACGATCACAACACGGTCGGCGAGGGGGGCACGCTCGGGCATGTCAGGACATCACGTCGCGGGGCGTGTCAGGATCGGCCGCCGGCCGGTGCGGACGACGGGGCGTCGACGATGCCGCGGATGAGCCGTTCGATCTGGTCGCGGCCGGCGGCGAGCTTCGACCGCTGCTCGGGCGTCATCGGCTGGCGGCCCGCGCCGAAGTCGAAGCCGCGGAGCGCGGCCGCCACCCGGAAGCCCTCGGGGAAGTCACCTGCCGCGAAGATCGCGTCGAAGAGTTCGAGCAGCTGGTACTGCAGCGCGAAGGCCTCCTGCGCGCGGCCGGACGTGGCCAGGTCGAAGATCTTCCGGGTGAGCTCGGGCACGACGCCGCTGGAGGCGTGCGTGCCCCCCTGGCAGCCGGCCATCAGCATCGGCACGAGCACCGCCTCCCAGCCGGTCATGAAGACGAAGTCGGGCCGCACCGGCCGCACGTCGCGGATCATCCGCATCATCTGGGCGAGGTCGCCCGAGGAATCCTTGATGCCGACGATCCTGTCGAACTCCGCCAGCCGGCGGATCGTGGGCAGGTCGATCGGGCTGGCGAACATCGGGATGTTGTAGAGCGTCACGTCGATCGGGCTGGCCAGCGCGATCTCGCGGAAGTAGGCGTAGACGCTGTCGGGGCTGAGCCGGTAGTAGATCGGCGACACGATGGCGACGGCACGCGCGCCGCATTCGTGGTAGGCCTCGCAGGCGGCGATCGTCTCCTTCACGTCGGACTCCGCCGCGCCGGCCAGCACCGGCACGCGGCCCTTGGCCTGGTCACACACGACGCCGATGATCCGCCGCCGCTCCTCGACCGTGAACCGGGTGAACTCGCCGGTGGAGCCGTTGGGATAGAGGCCGTGCACCCCCTTCTCGATGAGCCACTCGACGTAGCGGCGGAGCTCGGCCTCGTTGATCCGCCCCGCGGCATCCAGCGGCACGATGTGCGGCGTGAGGATGCCCTTGATGGGAGCCTGTGCCCGTGGGCCGCCCGCGGAGTGTTTCGCCTGCACGGTCGCCGTCATGGTGTCTTCTCCGGGGTCGTGCCGCGGTGGCGCCGCATGATACCACCACCGGCGGATGACGAAGGACTGCCCCGATCGCCCGATCCGACCGGGGCTGCCCGTGCCCCATCGCCGGACGTTCGCGTCGGGCATCGTGCCCGACGCTCACTGCATGTCCGCTGCGCTTCGCCTTCCGGGCTGCGCTTGCTTCCATAGCCCGGCTCCTGGGGCACGGGCAGCCCCTCGTCTCCACTCGAGAGTCGACTCTCCAATGTCATCGCAGTAGATTGCGTTGATCCCGCCAAGCCTTCACCTCCCGGCCGTCGGAGACCAGTGACCGTGCGACGCACGCTTCTGCAGGTCGTCTTCCTCGCGGTTGGAGCTTCTGCATGCGGCACGCTCGTCGCGGCCGAGCCTTCGCGGCGGCCCAACATCCTCCACATCCACGCCGACGACCATCGGGCCGACGGCCTGCACGCCCTCGGCACGAAGCCGCTCGTCACGCCGCACCTCGACCGGCTCGTCGCCCGCGGCACGACGTTCACCCGCTGCTACACGATGGGCTCGATGATCGGCGCCGTCTGCACGCCGAGCCGCACGATGATGCTCACCGGCCGCTCCTGGCAGCGGATTCCGGGGGCGCCGGCCGCGGCGGCCAATGCGGCCGATCCCGCGACGTTCCTGCCAAAGGTCCTGGCCGCCGCGGGCTACCAGACCTGGCACATGGGCAAGCCCGGCAACGCGTTCACAGCGGGCATCCGGGCCTTCGAAACGAACATCGAGGACGCGGGCCACGGCGCGGTCCCCGGCACTGACCGGGCTCACGCCTCAAGCCGACTGGCCGACCGCACGATCGATTTTCTCGAGCAACGCACGAAGGAGAGCGAGTCGCGGCCCTTCTACATCTATCTCGCGCCGCCTGTGCCCCACGATCCCCGTTCGGCCGAGCCGCGGTTTCACGCCATGTACGACCCGGAGAAGATCCCGCTGCCCGCCGCGTTCCTGCCGCAGCATCCGTTCGACAACGGCGAGATGCTCGTGCGTGACGAAAAGCTCAACCCCTGGCCGCGGACATCCGCCGACACCCGCCGCCAGCTGGCCGACTATTACGCCTGCATCACCGGCCTCGACCACCATGTCGGCCGGATCCTCGCCGCGCTCGAGGCCTCGGGACAGCTGGAAAACACGATCGTGATCTTCAGCGCCGACAACGGCCTCTCGATGGGAGAACACGGGCTCTTCGGCAAGCAGAATCTCTACGAGTTCGGCGGCATGCACGTGCCGCTGGTCGTCGCCGGGCCAGGCATCCCGCAGGGGAGGAGCGACGCCTTGGTCTACCTCATGGATCTCTTTCCCACGCTCGTCGACTACGCCGGTGCGCACGCTCCCGACGGCGTCGAAGGCCGGTCGCTGCGGCCCGTCGTCGAGGGCCGGGCGGCCGGCGTCCGCGACGTGCTCGTGACCGCCTACCGCGACTGCATGCGGGCGATCCGCGACGGCCGCTGGAAGCTGATCCGCTATCCGCTCGTCGACCGGACGCAGCTCTTCGACCTCTCCGCCGATCCACACGAGCTTGTCGACCTCGCCGGCCGCCCCGAGCACGCGGCGACGGTCGCGGAGCTTATGGCGCGGCTCGAGCGGGAGATGAGGGCGCTGGCCGACCCGCATCCGCTCTGGGTCGAGCGGCCGCAGCCGGCCGACTGGCGGCCGCCCTCCCTCGACGACCACCGCGGGAAGGTCCGCACCGGCACGTGGACTGAACGGTGGCCCGACGCTGCCGGGATCATGGAGAGCCGCTCCGTGACGGCGGAGGTCTGGACGGAGGCGATGCAGGCCGCGCTCGACCGCGACGGCCTCCTCCACATCCCGGCCCGCGCCGAGCCCTACTACATCGACGGGCCGCTCGTGATGACATCCTTCGCGAGGCTCTCCGCCGATCCGCAGGCCGAGATCAGGCTCGTGCCCGGCACGAACACCTGCATGGTCCGCAACGCCGGGCTCGTGGGCTTTTCCGACCGGCCCGTGCCCGCCGGCACCAAGCCCGACGCACACATCGAGATCGACGGGGGCATCTGGACGACGCTGGCGACGTCGCGGCAGGAGTCGAACGGCAACCTGCGGGGGGCGTCGGCGAAGGCAGATCCCGTGCACGGCACGCACGGCGTCATCCTGCTGCACAACGTCCGCGACGTCGCGGTGCGGAACGTCACCGTGCGGCAGAGCCGGCCGTTCGCGGTGCACCTGGGCAACGTCCGCGACTTCGTCGTCGAAGGCGTGTCTCTCGATCGCCACGGCCGCGACGGCGTGCACGTCAGCGGCCCGGCCTCCGACGGCGCGATCCGCCGTGTGAGCGGCGACTCCCAGGACGATCCGGTGGCGTTCACCGCCTGGGACTGGAAGAACTACGCCCCGAGCTACGGCCCGATCCACGACGTGCTGGTCGAGGACGTGACCGGCGCGGCCGAAGAGAAGGACGCCCACAACATCGCCATCCGGCTGCTGCCCGGCGTGAAGCGGTTCGCCGACGGCACGCTGCTCGACTGCCCGATCCGCGACATCACGCTGCGGCGGATCACCGACATCCAGGAGTACAAGTTCTACGACCAGCCCAATCTGGAGCTCGGCCGCGACGTCGACGCGAGCGAGTCGGTCGGCAGGCTCGAGAACATCCGGCTCGAGGGGCTCGTCTTCAACCGGCCCGGCGCGATCGAGGTGCACGCCGACACGAGCGGCCTCGCGATCGACGGTGTGGAGGTGCGGTTCGCACCGGCGGCCGACTGGCGGCTCGTGAAGCTCGGCCCCAAGTCGCAGACCTACAAGCACACACCCGCCGATCCCGCGACCTGGACGGAGATCTTCTCCCCCGACCGCGACTGCACGATCCGTGGGCTCGAGATCACCGGCGTCCGCGATGCCGCTGGCCGCGATCTTCCGGGCGACCGCCTCGTGGAGGTGATCGAGCAGCGGCCGAACCCCGACTATCCGCGGACGCTCCCCCGCGGCGGCACGGGCCGAGCGATCTGGGTGCGGTGAGATCGCGGCTGACTGCCGCGTGCCTGCGGCGTTCGCGTGCCGCGTCATGCGTCGCCGACGCGCGGACGTCGTCAGGTGTCCCCAGTCGCACGGATGTGCGTCATGTATCCCACGACGCACGGATGTGCGTCATGTATCCCACGACGCACGGATGTGCGTCATGTATCCCAGCGGACGCTCGGTGACACGCCGTGGCCGCGTGTGCCGCAGAAGTGCACCTCGATGCCCAGCGCCCGGGCGGCGGCGGCCTTCGTGAGTGCGGCACGGTCGGCGCCGGCAGCGTCCTTCGCGTAGGCCACCTGGATGTGGTTGGCCTTGTGACGCGCCATCATCTGGTCCCGCGACACGCCGTAGGTCACGGCGTGCATGATCGGCCACTGCTTCGTCGTCGACTCGAGGCGGCGGCGAGTCTCCTCCTCCGGCAGCTTCACGACCTCGGCCCGGCCGATGTCCATGCAGAGCTTCTCGCAGCCGTCGACGTTGTTCACCCAGATCCGGCTCCAGACGATCTCGCCCGGTTTGCTCACCCCCGCCAGCGTGCTGCCGCCGAGCCGGAAGTACATCGGCGGCTGCCGGTGCCCCTCCGCCCCCTTCCAGCCGCCGACGAAGTGCGCCGGCGGCGCGGCGCCGGAGATCTCGAAGACCCACACCCACTGGTCGGTCGTCCGCGACTGGTCCCAGTCGCCCCAGCGGATGTCGTGGAGCGTGTTCTCCATCGGCTCGCCGAGCGCCTCGTGCACCCGTTGCGTGATCAGGCCGTCGAGCCCTGCGCACTCGTCCACCTCGTTGAAGTGCACGAGCGGCTTCCCCTTGAAGAGCGGCTTCGTCGAGCCCACCGCCGCCACGGGCGGCCGCTTCGAGTCGTTGAGCATCCCCTCGACGAGGTCGCTGGCCGGCAGCAGGTCCTTGAGGCCCTGCTGGTACTGGATGCCGACGCAGTCACAGCCGAACCGGTCGGCGAGGCGCAGCGTGGCCACGTACATCTTGCACTGCTGGAGCACCTGGGCCCGCGTGAGGTCGCGGGACTCGTCCTTACCGAAATGGAACCGCATGCCCGCCTTCTCCAGCCACCGGAAGACGTCGCGGGCCTCGGCGTCGGTCACCTTCGTGGTCTCGTAAGAGAGCGCGCTTTGGCTGAGCCGCTCCTTGAAGACGCCCGTGGCGTGCAGGAGGTGGTCGGGGATGATCGCGTTGAACATCCCCATGCAGCCCTCGTCGAACACGCCCATGAGCGCCTTCGAGCGACGCAGGTCGGCCGCGATCGTCTCGGCGACCTGCGCGAGCTTCCGCGGGATCGACACGCGGTCCAGCGGCACCACGTGGCTCGTGTCGTGGTGCACCGCCTCGTGGTCGAGCCAGGCCTGCAGGTGGCGACGGAAGCTGGGGCTCGCGAAGTCGTCGGCCCAGAGCGTCGAGTAGCGCACGCCCGCTTTCGTGAGCGAGCCGTTGAGGTTGAGCATGCCCACCAGGCCCGGCCACTGGCCCGACCAATTGGCGACGGTGAGGATCGGCCCGGAGTGCGTGGTGAGCCCCGGCAGCACGTGGTTGGAATACTGCCACACCGCTTCGGCCACGACGAGCGGCAGGTCGGGATCGATCTGTGAGAAGACGCCGAGGCCTTCCTTGGCGCTGGCGATGAACCCGTGGCCGCGCGACTTCGACGGAGCGTGGCCGCGGTCGAGCTTCCAGCCCGCCGCCGCAAACGCCTTCGCGAGCGCCTGCTCCATCGCCTGCTGGGCCGGCCAACAGACCCGATTGGCCTCCTCGCGGAGGTCGCCGCTGGCGATGAGAACCGCCCGCCGCCCACCGGCGGCCTTGGATCCGTTTTTTGGTGCTGCGGCCATGATGCGGGCGTTCCTCCCGGGCTATTGGAATCAGGCAATCGAGCGGAACTATACTCGTCCTTGCTCCGGCCAGCCATCGCCGTCCGCGGTGCGATCGCTGCGTCGGGCACCCCTTTCGCCAGTTCACGATCGGGCACCACGGGAGACCTTTCGATGCGCCGCTCCGTTCCCCTCGCCATCGCCGTCGTTCTGCTGTCGTTGCCGTCGCGCGTGGTGCCCGCGGCCGACGCTCCTGCGAAGCCGGCTCCGGCGGCTGCCGCACCCGCTCCCGCCGCCGCACCTGCACCTGCCCCCGCTGCCGCCGGCGCTGCCGCCCCCGCTGCAGCGCCTGCTGCAGCGCCTGCTGCGAAGCCGGCAGCTCCGGCGGCAGCCCCGGCTGCTGCGGCGCCCGCAACGGCCCCCGCTCCTGCTGCGAAGCCCGCCGCCCCGGCCGCGGCTACTCCAGCGCCCGCAGCAGCGCCCGCAGCAGCGCCCGCAGCAGCGCCCGCAGCAGCGCCCGCAGCAGCGCCCGCAGCAGCGCCCGCAGCAGCGCCCGCAGCAGCGCCGGCCCCCGCGGCGAACCTCTCGGCATCTCCCCGCTGGGTGATTGCCGCCGACTACACCCGCGACGGCACGACACTCGTCACTGCCGGAGGCGAGAGCCTTCTCTACAGGCCCGGTGACGTCGTCGTGTGGAAGGCCGACGGCGCGCGGGTCGGCGACCTGGCCGGCCATCCGACGGCCGTCTGGGCCGTGAAGGTGTCGAAGGACGGCAAGCTTGCCGCCACCGCGGGCTACGACGGGCTCGTCAAGCTCTGGGACCTGCCGGCGCGGACGCTGAAGGCTGACCTCAAGAAGCACAAGGGCTGGGTGCGGTCGCTCGACATCTCCCCCGACGGCACGAAGCTCGCGACGGCCGGCGAGGACAGTACCGTCGTGCTCTGGAACACGGCCGACGGCAAGGAGATCAAGACGGTGACGGCGCATGCCGGTCCGGTGACGGCCGTCGCCTTCTCGCCGGACGGCGCGACGATCGCGACGGGCGGCGGCGACAAACTCGTGAAGCTCTGGGACGCGGCCACCGGCAACGAGAAAGGCAAGCTCGAGGGGCACGGTGACGCGCTCTGGACGGTTGCCTACTCGCCCGACGGCTCGAAGCTGGCCACGGCCGGCTCCGACCGCACGATCAAGCTCTGGAACACGTCCGATTCGAAGGAGTTTGCCACGCTCTCCGGCCACAAGGACTGGGTGACCAGCGCCGCGTTCTCCCCCGACGGCATGCGGCTGGCCACCGGCAGCCTCGACGGCGCCGTGAAGCTCTGGGACGTGAACGCCAAGGGCGAGCAGCAGGGCCCCGAGGCGGCGAAGTCGAGCGTGTGGTGCGTGACGTTCGCACCCGACGGCAAGACGATGTTCGTCGGCACGCATGCCGGCGGCAGGCTGGTGCCGACGCCGGCCGCCAAGCTGCTGCCGCCGCCCCCGCCGCCCCCCACACCGGCCGCGCCCCCGGCGCCGCCGGTGGTGGTGAAGAAGGCCATGCCGCTGGTGCCGACCGAGTTCAAGAGCATGGCCGGCGCCACGGCCGCCATCGCCGCCGACGGCGCCGTGAGCGTCACCGGTAAGCTCGCCAAGGACACCTACACGCTCAAGACGGTGATCCCCGCCGGCGTCGAGGCGAAGGCGATCAAGCTGGAGGTGCTCGCCGATCCGACGCTGCCTGGTCAGGGGCCGGGCCGCTCCGGCGGCGGCAACTTCGTGGTCAGCAAGTTTGCCGTGCTCTTCGGGGCGCCGGGCTCGATGGAGACGCCGACGGCCGTGAAGTTTGCGGGGGCGAAGGCCGACTTCGAGCAGCCCAACTACGGCATCGCCGGCGCGCTCGACGACAATCCCGATTCCGGCTGGGCGGTCGCCGGCGCCACCGGCAAGGAGCACGCGGCGACGTTCGACATCGCTCCGGATCAGAAGCTCCCGGCCGGCGCGCCGCTGGCGGTCACGATCGACCAGCAGTACGCCGACGGCACGCACGCGCTGGGCAAGTTCCGGATCTCCGTGGTGCACGACGTGGCCCAGCCAGCCCCCGCAGCACCGCCCGCCGCGGCGCCCGCCGTACCTGCGCCCGCCGCAACGCCGGCCGCCCAGCCGGCCGCACCCGCGGCGAAGCCGGCCACGCCGGCCCCGGCGCCTGCGGCAGCTCCGGCAACGCCGCCTGCCACACCACCGGCCAAGCCCGCGGCTCCTGCCGCCGCGCCGGCCACGCCGCCTGCCGCCAAGCCTGCAGCGGCGCCAGCCCCGGCGGCGGCACCCGCGAAGCCGGCCGAGCCGGCCAAGTGAGCCCTGCCCTGTAAGCTAATGCAGCCTGCCAGACGGCGGGTCGGCGGACCGCGTGGGCGCGTCCGTCGCGTGGCGGCTTCTGGCTCGGGCGGGCCGCTGGCGGTCAGCCCTGAAGGGTGAGTGGCGAAGGGTGAGTCGAAAGGATGCATCGATGAACGCACGATCGTGGCGGAGAGCGGCCCGAGTGGGGGCACGGATCGCGGTGACACTGGCGCTGGTCGGCGCCGGCGTCGTCCTCGGCGACCTGCTGGCGGCGCGGAAGGCCCTGCCACGGGTGCAGGCGGTGACGTCGCAGGCGGACGGGGCGTTCGCCGTCTGCACGGTGCCGATCGACGGAGCGGTGGAAGGGTTCTTCATGCTCGACTTCGAGACGGGCGACCTCTCCGGCGGTGTGCTCAACCCGACCACGTCTCTCTTCGGCGCCGTCTACAAGCACAACGTGCTCAAGGACCTTGGATTCAAGCCGGGGCAGGTGAAGAATCCGAAGTTCCTGCTCGTCGCGGGGCTGGCCGACCTGCGGCGCGCGGGCAACGCGTCGCTGGCACAGTCGGTGCTCTACGTCACCGATTCATCCACGGGCACGACCGTGGCCTACGGCATCCCTTGGAGCATGCAGCAGCCGCAGGCGGCGTCGCCGCTGGTGCCGCTCGACATCGCCCGGCCCCGCGGGGCGGCAAAGGCGAAATGAGGGCCGCATGAACGTGGTCGTCAACGGCGAGGTCCGCGACGTCCCGGCCGGGGCCACGGCGGGGGACCTGGTTGCGCTGCTGGGCCTCGAGGGCCGCCCGCTCGCCGTGGAGGTCAACGAGCAGGTGGTGCCGCGGCGCAGCCTCCCGGCCTGTAAGCTGTCGGAGGGAGATCGCCTCGAGATCGTCACGCTCGTGGGCGGCGGCTGACCTGCTCGGAACACGCTCGAGCGGCCACGGGAGCGATACGGGAGCGAAATGACACGCGTCGATGCCAGCACCGTCGCCTCAGTCCGTCCTGCGGACCACGCCGCCGCCGCGGACACCCCGCTGCGGGTTGGCGGCGTCACGCTCGCCAGCCGGCTGGTCGTCGGCACGGGCAAGTACGCCGACTTCGCACAGATGGCGGCCTGCCTCGACGCCTCGGGCACCGACTGCGTCACGGTGGCGGTGCGCCGCGAACGGCTCGTGAACGCCGCCGGCGAGAACATCCTCGACCACATCGACACGTCGCGGTACGTGCTCCTGCCGAACACCGCCGGCTGCTACACGGCGGACGACGCGGTCCGCGTGGCGCGGCTGGGCCGCGAGTTGCTCCGCGACCTCGGCAATGCCGGCGCCGAGTGGGTGAAGCTCGAGGTGCTCGGCGACCAGCGGACGCTCCTGCCCGACCCCGTGGGCACGCTCGACGCCACCCGCCGCCTCGTGGAGGACGGCTTTGCGGTGCTCGTCTACACGAACGACGATCCCGTCGTCGCCCGGCGGCTGAAGGAGGCGGGGGCCGCCAGCGTGATGCCGGCAGGCAGTCCGATCGGCTCGGGGCAGGGCATCCTCAACCCCAACAACCTGCGGATCTGCATGGAGTATCTCAAGGAGGGGGACCCGGGCTATCCCGTCATCGTCGACGCCGGCGTGGGCACCGCGAGCGACGTCGCCGCCGCCATGGAGCTCGGCGTCGACGGCGTGCTCCTCAACACGGCGATCGCCCACGCCGCCGAGCCGCTGCGGATGGCACACGCCATGCGGGCGGCGTGCTTCGCCGGCCGGCAGGCGTGGCTCGCCGGACGGATTCCGCGGAAGCTCTATGCCACGGCCTCGAGTCCGGACGAAGGCGTCGTCGGCCGCGGCCGGCCGGCGTGAGGGCCACTCCATGCTCGCCAAGCGGATCATCCCCTGCCTCGACGTCGAGCGGGGCCGCGTCGTCAAGGGAACGCGGTTCCTCGACCTCGTCGACGCCGGCGATCCCGTGGCGGTGGCCGCCCGCTACGAGGCCGAGGGGGCCGACGAGCTCGTCTTCCTCGACATCACCGCCAGCCACGAGGGCCGGGCGATCATGCTCGACGTGGTCCGCCGGGTCTCGGAGACGATCTTCATGCCGTTCACCGTCGGCGGCGGCATCCGCACGCTCGACGACGCGGTGCGGCTCATCCACGCCGGCGCCGAGAAGGTGAGCATCAACTCGTCGGCCGTGAAGACGCCCGAGCTGATCACGGCGGTGGCCGACCGCCTCGGCAGCTGCGCGACGGTGGTCAACATCGATCCCAAGCGGGTCTGGCGGGACGGCCGCGAGGTCTGGGAGGTGTTCGTCAACGGCGGCCGCGTGCCGACGGGGCTCGAGGCGGTGCCGTGGGCGCGGCGGGTCGAGCAGCTCGGTGCGGGAGAGATCGTGCTGACCTGCATGGACCGCGACGGCACCCGGGACGGCTACGACCTCGAGATCACGGCCGCGGTCAGCAGGGCGGTGGGGATTCCCGTGGTCGCCAGCGGCGGGGCGGGCCGTCCCGAGCATCTCGCGGACGCCATCGAACGGGGGTGTGCGGACGCGGCGCTGGCCGCTGGCATCTTCCACTTCGGAGAGTGTACGATTTCGGAGGTCAAGGATCTGTTCGCACGGCGGGGGATCCCCGTCAGGCCCATCCCCTCTCCGAACCATGGCGACACTCGAACCCAGCTCCACGGCGGCTGAGGCCGCTTCCGCTCCCGCCACCACCCAGCCGGCCCCGGCGGAGTCGGCACAGGTCTCGACGCCCGTCGAGGGGGGAGGCCTGGCGATCGACCGGCTGTTCGAGGCGATGGTCAAGCTCAACGGCAGCGACCTGCACCTGAAGGTCGGCCAGCCGCCGTTCATGCGGGTGAAGGGCGCCCTCCAGCCGCTGAAATATCCGAAGATCGATGCGGAGGGCATGAAGAAGCTCTGCTCGCCGATCATGAACGCGCGGCAGCGGAAGATATTCGACGAGGACGGCGGCGCCGACTTCGCCCATACCTGCATGGTCGGCGACGTGCGGTGGCGATTCCGCATCAACATGCTCACGCAGCAGGGCGCCTGGGGGCTGGTGGCGCGGCGGGTCAACAACACGATCCCCGACTTCGAGAAGCTCTTCCTGCCGCCGTCGATCGAGCGTCTCTGCCAGCTCGACCAGGGCATGGTGCTGCTCGCGGGCGTGACGGGCTCCGGCAAGAGCACGACGATCGGCTCGATGCTCAACTACATCAACCGCAACTACCGCAAGCACATCCTCACGCTGGAGGACCCGATCGAGTTCGTCTTCACCGAGGACAAGTGCCTGATCAACCAGCGCGAGATCGGCAACGACGTGCGCAACTTCGAGATCGGCATGAAGCACGCCGTCCGCGAAGATCCCGACATCATCCTCGTGGGCGAGTTGCGCGACGTCGAGACGTTCAAGACCGCGATCCACGCCGCCGAGACCGGCCACCTCGTGTTCGGCACGATCCACGCCGCCAGCGCGTCCAGCTGCATCGGCCGCATTCTCGACCTGTTTCCGCAGGAGGAGCATCCGGCCATCCGCAGCGCCATCGCCTTCAACATGAAGGGGATCGTCGCCCAGAAACTGCTCAAGTCGATCCGGCCGGGCGTGAGCCGCGTGCCGGTCGTGGAGATCATGTTCATCGACGTGCTCATCAGAAAGTACGTGCTGGAGGAGCAGGACCACCTGATCGCGGATCACATCAAGAAGTCGATGAAGGACGGCATGCAGAACTTCACGCAGAGCCTCAAGAGCCTCATCGACCAGGGGCTCATCGACCGGCACGACGCGATGGAGATCGCGCCCAACCGGGAGGAGCTCATGATGGCCCTCAAGGGCATCCTCTGATGACGGTGCCAGTGGTCACGGCCGGGATCACGGCGGGAGGTGCGACGTGATGGCATCGGCGGGGAGGTGCGGCGTCGTCGCCGTGCTCTGGCTGTCGGCCGCGGTGGCCCGGGCCGATGCCGGATGGCCAGCCGTAAGCCCCGAATGGCTCGACCGCGGGCCGGGCGGCGGGCTCGCGATCCTGCCGTTAGTGTGCTGGTGGGCGCTCGTCGCGGCCTGGGTGACGAGCAGTTCCTGGACGCACCACGACGCCACGCTGCTCAAGTTACGGCCCGACTTCTGGACGGCGGTGGTCATCGCGCCGTTCGTCGTCGCGAGCCTCCTGGCCTGGTGGATTCCGTGGTCGGCCGTCGGTCTGGCCCTGATGGCGCTGGCCTGGCTGGTCCCGCTCTATGTCTACAGCCGCGTGCGGAATCCGAAGGTGCCCGAGGTGGTGCACATCTTCACGCTCGGGCACCTGCAACGGGCGTGCATGGCGCTGCTGCGGAGGGTCGGCCTCAAGGTGGGCGGCGAGACGCAGGAGGCCGACACCGGTCTGCCCAGTGTCACGTTGCTCTCCACCACCGCCGCCGACGCGGCCGAAAATGCCGCGCGGCAGGCGGAGGCCGCCAAGCAGGAGGGCTTCGGCACCGCGATCAAGATCCTCCAGGAGGCCGTCCTCGCGCGGGCATCGAGGGTGGTGATCGACGAGGGTTCCGATAGCCTGCGGGTGGCGCACGAGGTGGATGGCGTGAAGGCGCCGGCCCGGGCGGTCACCGCGGCCACCAAGGGCCGCGGCAAGTCGCAGAAGCCGGATCAGTGGGGCGACGCGCCGCCGATCGAGGCGGCCGTCGGCGGCTCGGCCCTCAAGGTGCTCAGGCGGATCGCCGGGCTGGATTCCTCGCGCGGCGACGGCGAATTCGCGATCGAGGTCGACGGCAAGAAGAGGCCCTGCAAGCTCTCGGCGCGGAGCAAGAAGACGTCCAGACAACTGGAGCTGACCCTCGACGTGCCGCCGTTCGTCCCGAAGAAGCTGGAGGACTTGGGCGCGCCGGCCGACATCGCCGAGCGGGTCCGCGAGCTGCTGACGCTCGAGCACGGGCTCGTGATCGTCTCATCGCCGCCGCTGTCGGGCTGCTCGACGGCCTTCGACACCGTGGTCCTGACCGCCGACCGGCTGGTGCGGGATTTCGTGTCGATCGAAGACAGCGACGCGCCGCCCAAGGAGGTGCCGAACGTCAAGCCCGTGCGCTACTCCTCATCGGCCGGCGAATCCCCCGTGTCGGCGTTGAAGCGGGCGATGCTCGAATACCCCAAGGCCGTCGTCGCCCGCGACCTGGCCGACGCCGAACTAACGAAGCAACTGGTCGACCTGGCCGACGACCAGCAGCTGGTGGTCGTGAGTGTCCGGGCCGCTGACGCCGTCGATGCGATCGAGAAGCTGCTGGCACTGAAGATCGATCGCGTGAAGCTGGCGCACTGCCTGCTGGGGTCGCTGTCGGTGCGACTGGTGCGCAAGCTCTGTGCCGACTGTGCCGACTCGCAGCCCACCAAGCCCGAGATGCTGCAGAAGCTGGAGAAGACCGCCGAGGAGATGCCGGAGATCAGGAGCCCCTCGGTCAACGGCGGCTGCCGCCGCTGCGCCGGCCGGCAGTACGTCGGCCGCACGGCGATCTTCGAGCTGGCCTCCGGCACCACGCTGCGAAAATACCTGGCGCAGCCGAATTCCGATGCCAAGACGCTGAAGAAGGCGGCCGGCCAGGATGGCCTGAGGTCGTTCAAGAAGGCCGGCATGGACCTCGTGGCGGCCGGCACCACGTCGGTGGTCGAACTGCAGCGGGTGCTGGCGGCGACGAAGGAGGAGGCCGGCGAGTCCGGAAAGAAGCGATGAGCGGGCTGCTGATGCCACTGTTGCTGCTGGCGATCCTGGCCGCCGCCACCGGCCTGCTCGTGCTGGGCGGGTTCTGGCGGGCGCTCGTGGCGTTCTTCAACGTGCTGCTGGCGGCCTCCATCGCCACCGCCTGGTACCCGGTGCTGGCCGACCTGCTCGAGGGCCAGTTGCCGGCCTATCGCTACCTGGTTGACTTCGTGTCGGTCTGGCTGATCTTCGCGGGAGTGGCGTCGCTGACGCGGACGATGACCGACTGGCTGGCGCCGAACAAGGTGGCGTTTCCCCCGCTCGTCGAGCGGATCGGCTGCGGGATCGCGTCGTTCCTCACCGCGTGGGTGCTGATGGCGTTCACCGCCGCGTCGCTGCACACGGCGCCCGTGACCCGGGACTTCATCCAGCCCACGCCCGAAGCGCGGATGCTGTCGATCCTTTCGCCCGACCGCGCCTGGCTGGGGTGGGTGCGGAACAGCTCCCTGTCCGGCCCGTTCTCCCGGGGCGAGCCGTACGTCTTCGACAGGGACGGCGACTTCATCCTTCGGTATGCGGACCGGAGGCGAAAGCTCGAACTGGAAGAAGGCCTGGTCATCCCGGTGGAGTGAGCGGCATGGCGCGGCTGGGGCTGAGGGAAGAAACCGGCGTGGTGGCGGCGTACCGGCCCGTGAGCAGGCTGGCGGTCGTGGCGGCGGTGGCCGGAATCATCTCCAGCCTGGCGCTGGCCAGCCCGATGCTCTGGGTGTTGCCGCTGGTCGGTGTCGGGCTGGCGGTTGCCGGGCTGGCCGACGTCGCGAAGGTGGGCGCGGAGAAGGCGGGCCGCAGCCTGGCGCTCGCGGGCCTCGCCCTGGCGGTCGGCTTCGGCGCCCAGGCCGTGACGTCGACCGTCGTCTCCCGCCGCATCCAGGATGGCCGCGCCCGGGCCGTGGTGGAAGCCTGGGTCGACGCCATCGGCGCCGGCCGGCTCGCCGACGCGCGGTCGATGGCGGGAGGCGAAGCCTTGCCGGCCGAGGAGCCGATGCAGGACGGACCCACGGCCGACCAGGGAGAGCGGCTGGCGAACGCGTTCCTCGCGATGCCCACCGTCGCGGCGATCCGGGACTGCGGCGCGGCCGCCTCCCGGCAGGTCGGCGGGATCGCGGCCGACGCCAACGCCGCCGTGTGGAACGCGACCGTGCGGCTGACAGGCTGCGCCGCCGGCAAGGACCTCGAGATCGCGGTGCAGGTGACGCCGACCATGATCAGGGAGGGCGTCGGCCGCGTCGAACGCTGGCTGGTCACCCGGGCCGCCGTCGTGCCGTGAGCCGGCGGCTTCGCGGCATCAGTCGCGCGAGGTGAAGCAGCGGACGGCGTCGATGGTGTCGGCCCGCGCCGCGAGCATCACCAGCCGGTCGAAGCCGAGCGCCGCGCCGACGCCTTCCGGCATGCGGGGGCCGTGTGCCGCGAGCAGCCGCGCGGGAGCCGGCAGCACCTGCCGGCCGTCGGCGGCGCGGGCCGCGTTGGCCGCGGCGATCCGCGCGGCGAGCACGTGGCGGCTCGTCTCCTCCTCCCAGCCGTTGGCCAGCTCGACGCCGGCGACGAACAGTTCGAACCGCCGGGCCGCGCGCGGATCGGCCGGATCGAGGCGGCCGAAGGCGGCCTGGGACGCGGGCCAGCGCTCCAGCATCGTCGGACGGCCGTGGCCCAGCCGCGGCGCGACACGCTCCGCCAGGAGCAGCTCGAACCAGCGGTCCCACTGCTGCTCGGGCGAGCCGCCGGCGGCTCCCGGCGGCGGGGCGAGGCCGGCCCGGCGGCCCGCCGCCGCGAGCTCGTCGAGTGAGGCGGCGACCGGATCCGCACCGACCAGTTCGCCGAACGCCTGCGAGCAGCTGATCCGCTCGAGGCCCGCGGTGCCGAGGGCCGCGCGGCAGAGCCGCTCGAGCAGGGCCGCGGTGTCGTCGAGCGTCGCGGCCGGCGCGTACCACTCGAGCAGCACGAATTCGACGTCGTGGCGTTCCCCGCGCTCGCCCGCGCGGAACGATCGGGCGAACTGGTAGATCGATCCGGCCCCGTCCGCCAGCAGCCGCTTCATGAGCGCCTCGGGGCTGGCCTGCAGGAAGTGCGGCGGACGCGCTGGCCCGTCGACATGCACGGCGATGGGATCGATGTGGGCCTCCGGCAGCACCTCGGTGGAGAGCACGGGCGTGTCGACCTCGACGAACCCGAGCGCGTCGAAGACGTCGCGCAGCTCCCTGCGGATGCGGGCGCGGAGTTCGAGGAGCGGTCGTGTCGACATCGGGAGGCGTTCAGAGTCGCAGGGCGGCGGCCTTGCGGCCGGCGAGGTGCTCCGCCACGGGGCGGTAGACGAGCACCGGGCACGGCGCCCGTCGCACGACCGCCTCGGCCACGCTGCCCATGAGCAGGCGGACCATGCCCGATCTTCCATGGGTGCCCATGACGATCATCTCGGCCGATTCCTCGCCGGCGATCCGCACGATTTCGCCGGCCGGGTCACCCATCGTGAGCCGGTGCCGGAACTGGATCGCCGGGTCGGACGGCTTCACCGCCTCGAGCATCGTGAGGATCCGCTCGGAGTTCGGCTCCGGCAGACCGTAGTAGAGTTCGCCCGTTCCGTACGCCAGGGGCGGCTCCTCCACGTGCACGATGAGCAGCGACGCATTCGACTGCTTCGCGAGCGCCTCGGCGTGCGGGAGCACCGCGTCGCTGGCGGTCGAGAAATCGGTGGGAAACAGGATGACGTGTGCCATGGCGAGTGCCTCCTCGGAGTGGGGCGTCCGCTGCCGGGAACGAATCCGTCTGCCTCGGAAATCCTACGCCGGGCGGCCCCTCGCGGGTGCGATCAGTGCAGCCGCATGCCCGGCAGTGCGCCCGAATCGGGGGAAAGCAGGTAGACACCTGGGGCGCCGGCGCCGCTGGCGGCCGCCACCATCCCCTCGCTCAGGCCGAACTTCATCTGCCGCGGTGCGAGATTGGCCACGATCACGACGAGCCGGCCCGTGAGCGCGGCCGGCTCGTGGAAGCCCTTGATCCCGGCGAACACGGTCCGCCGCACGTCGCCGCCGAGGCTCACCGTCAGCTTGAGCAGCTTCTTCGCCTCCGGCACCTCCTCGGCGGCCACGATCCGCGCCACGCGGAGATCGACCTTGGCGAAGTCGTCGATCGTGCACTCCGGGGCGAGCGGCTCGGCGGCGAGCGGCTCGGCGGGATCGGTGGCAGGGGTCTGATCCATGGGCGTCGTTCCTTTCGCTAGAGAGGGAGCGTGTTTCGTCGCGTCCAGTGCCTGGGCGAGCGAGTCGGCGAGCAGTCCCTCGATCTGGCTCGCCTCGACGCGGCGCATGAGCGGCTGAAACCCGCCGACGGGCATGCCGGCGAGCGGCCGCTGCGACTCGTCCCACGACAGCACCGGCCCGCCCACCAGTTCGCCCGCCTGCCGCGCGAACTCCGGGAGCACCGGGGCGAGGTAGACGACGAGCTGCCTGAAGAGGTTGAGCGCCACGCTGGCCACGTCCCGCAGCCTGCCGGCCGACTCGGGGCCGGCCTTGGCGAGCTTCCAGGGCTGCTCCGCGTCGACGTAGGCGTTGGCGCGGTCGGCGGCGAGCATGATCGCGCGCATCGCGCGGGCGAAGTCGCACTGCTCGTAGGCGTCGGCGATCGCGGCGCCGTCGGCCGCGGCCGCGGCGAAGAGGCCGCCGTCGGCGGGATACTCGGGCGACAGCCCGGTTCGCTCCAGCCAGCGGGCCGTGCGGCTGGCGAGGTTCACGACCTTCCCGACGAGGTCGGCGTTGACCTTGGCGGCGAACTCCTCCAGGTTCAGGTCGATGTCGTCGATGCCGCCGGAGAGCTTGGTCGCGTAGTAGTACCGCAGCATCGCGGGGTCGAGGTGGTCGAGGTAGGTTCGCGCCAGCAGGAACGTGCCGCGGCTCTTCGACATCTTCTGGCCGTTGACGGTGAGGAAGCCGTGGATGCGGACCCGCGTGGGCAGGGCCAGCCCCGCGGCCTCGAGCATCGCGGGCCAGAAGAGCGTGTGGAAGTAGGTGATGTCCTTGCCGATGAAGTGGTGGATCTCGGCGGGTGGTGCGGCGCCGTCCCGCCGCCACCAGGAATCGAACGATCCGCCGTTGGCCGCGCACCATTCCGCGGTCGCCGCGAGGTAGCCGATCGGCGCGTCGAACCAGACGTACCAATAGTGCCCCGGCGCGTCGGGAATCTCGAACCCGAAGTAGGGGGCGGGCCGCGAGATGTCCCAGTCGCGCAAGGGGTCGCAGAGGAAGTGGCCGGCGAGGTAGTTGGCGATCCGCGGGTCGAGCGCGCCGGAGGTGCGGGTCCACTCGTCGAGGAAGCCGTGCATCCGTTCGAGCGTCACGAAGAGGTGCTCGGCCGACCGCAGTTCCGGCCGCGTGCCGGAGAGCGTGCTCACGGGATCGACGAGGTCGGCGGGCGTGTAGGCCGCCCCGCACTGCTCGCAGGAATCGCCATACTGGTCGGCGGCCCCGCACCGCGGGCAGGTGCCGCGGACGAACCGGTCGGCGAGAAACACGCCCGCCTGCGGGTCGAAGAGCTGCTGCACCTGCCGCGCGACCACCAGATCGCGGTCGCGGAGCGCCTTCCACACCTCGCCGCAGAGCCGGCGGTTGGCGTCGCTGTCGGTGGAGCCGTAGTGGTCGAAGGCGATCTGGAAGCGGGTGAAGTCGGCGAGGTGCGACTCCCGCATCGCCGCGATCAGCTCCCGCTCGCTGCGGCCCTCGGCCCGCGCGCGGATCATGATCGCGGTGCCGTGCGTGTCGTCGGCGCAGAGGTAGATGGCCTCGTGGCCGCGGAGCCTCTGAAACCGCACGAAGACGTCGGTCTGGATGTACTCGACCAGGTGCCCGAGATGGATGTGCCCGTTGGCGTAGGGCAGGGCGGAGGTGACGAGGATGCGGCGGGCGCTGGCGGGCATGCGACGGGTTGTAGCAGACCGCGGGTGAGGCCCGTCGAGGGCTGTTTGCGCGGAAGGATGGAAGAGGGCGGGGTGGGCGGCCGGTCCGCTCGCGGACGAGGACTCGAGGATTGTAAGAGGCCGCGGGGGAAACGGGGAAACCGCGCACAAGCGGGGCGGGCTGGGAAAGCTTCGGCGCGGCGAGCGCCGCCAAAGTGGTCTTGTCGCGGGCATGCACGCCCGCCACCATCCGGCCCCTCGTCAGCCGGCCGAGGCCCTGTCAGCGACCGCCGACCCCGATCCGATTTCCTATCCGCCACTTCCGCTCGCCGAGACCGTTTCGCAAACCAGTACCGGAGCCCAGGAAGATGACCTTCTCGCGCCTCATTCCGCCGCTCGCCATCGCCGCCCTCGCGGTCACGGGCGTCGCGGTCCCGGCTCGGGGCAATCCCGCGGCGGCGGCTGCGGCCGCCTCCGGCGAGGTGGTGCTGCTGAACTTCTCGGCGCCGTGGTGCGGCCCCTGCCGGCAGATGGCGCCGCTCATCGGCGAGATCGGCGCGGCAGGCTGGGCCGTGCGGCACGTCGACGTCGATCGCGAGGGAGACCTCGTCAGGCGGTTCGGCGTGACCGGCGTGCCCTGCTACGTGCTGCTGGTGAAGGGGGAAGAGGTGGGCCGCATCAACGGTGCGACGACCCGCGGCGAGCTGGAAAACCTGCTCATGAAGAGCCGCCAGCCGTTGGGCGTGGCTCCGCCCGCCGCCACCGCGGCCGCCGCCGTGCCGCGGGCCGGCATTCCCGTGCCCGCGACGCCCGCCGCGGGGCCGCTGGCCACCGACGTTCCCGCGAAGCCGACCACGACCGCGCCGGCCATCGTCGCCGGTGCCGCGGCCCCCGCCAGGCTCTCCCGCGACCAGCTGCCGCCCGCCGCCCGTCCGCGGTCGACGCCGGCCGCCGTCGACGCGGCGCTGGCCGCCGCTCCGCCGCTCGATCCGGCACGCCGCGCGGCGCTCGAGCACAAGCTCCTCGCGGCCACCGCCCGCCTGCTCGTTGAAGACGGCCAGGGAGTGTCCCGCGGCACCGGCACCGTGATCGACTGCCGGCAGGGGGAGGCGCTGATCCTCACCTGCGGCCACATCTTCCGCGATTCCCAGGGGAAGGGCCGGGTCGAGGTCGACATCTTCGGACCCGCCGGACCGCGCGGCGTCGCCGGCCAGGTGGTGGCCTGGGATCTGAAGCGCGACCTGGCGCTCGTGAGCATCTTCACCGACCAGCAGATCGAACCGGTACGCGTCGGCGGCTCGGGCCGCGCCACCGCCACGGGAGAGCCCGTCATCTCGGTCGGCTGCAACGGCGGCGACGATCCGACGATCCATCACAGCCGCGTCACGGCGGTCGACAAGTATCTCGGGCCCGCGAACGTGCAGGTGGCCGGTCAGCCGGTACAGGGCCGCAGCGGTGGCGGACTCTTCGCGATCGACGGCACGCTCATCGGCGTCTGCAACGCCGCCGACCCGGCCGACAACGAGGGCCTCTTCGCCGCGCTGCCCACGATCCACGAGCAGCTCGACGAGGCGGGCCTCGCCTTCGTCTACCGCAGCGTCTACCCCAGCGGCGGCGCGGACCTGGCCGCCGTCTCCAACGGCCCGGCGCTGCCGAGCATGCCGGCCGAGATGCCGGCCGTGTCGTTCGATCGCCGCGATCGTGCCGACGCGCTGCCGACGGCGTCCACCGCAATCAACGGGCAGCCGGCGCAGGGGCCGGCGGCGGCCCCGCCGTCATCCGCGTTTCCCTCGCCACCGTCCGGACAGCAGAGCGGCCAGCCGCCGGCGGCGGCCCCGGGGACGAAGTCGCTCTCGCCGGGCGAACGGGCGCTGGTCGATCACGTCTGGAAGCACGACGACCAGGCGGAGGTGATCTGCATCGTGCGGCCGCGCGGCGGCCCCCAGTCGGCCAGCGAGGTCTTCGTGCTGCAGGGCACGAGCCGCGACTTCGTGGAGCAGTTCTCGAAGGCCAATGGCGGGCATCCGACGGTGCATCACGGGCCGCCGAAGACGCGGTCGGACGTCGCCGTGCTGCCCGCGACCGACCCGGTGCGGTAGCCTGTGGGGATGCGGCAATTCCTGGTGCGTCACGGCGAGAGCGTCTCCAACCTCGAGGGCCGCGTCCAGGGCCAGGAAGACGTCGAGCTCTCGCCTCGTGGTCGCGAGCAGGCCCGGCGCGTGGCCGACTGGGCCCGCGGGCTCGCGGCATCGACGGCGATCGGCGAGATCTGGACGAGCCCGCTCAAGCGGGCCCGCGAGACGGCCGCGGTGATCGCCGACGCGCTCGGCCTGCCGCTCTCGCTCGACGAGCAGCTGCGGGAGCTGCACGCGGGCATCTTCCAGGGACACCTCTGGGCCGATCTCGAGCGGACGTTTCCCGCGGAGGTGGCCCGTTGGCGGTCGGGCGACGTCGACTACGTGATCCCCGGCGGCGAGTCGCGGGCGCAGCTGGCGGCCCGGGGCCGCGCGGTGCTCGAGGCGCTCGCCGCCCGCGAGACGGCCGGCATGATCGTCGTCGCTCACGGCGGCGTGCTCACGGCGGCGCTGGGCAGCATGCTCGGACGCGAGCATCCGCTCCTGCAGGCCGCCGCGGAGCGGCCGTTCACGAAGCTGCCCGCGCTGGCCAACTGTTCGGTGACGCAGCTGGCCTGGCCCGGCCCGCGGCTGGTGGCCTTCAACGACACGGCGCACCTGGAGGGCTAGCAGCCCGTGGATAAAGTCGACCGCCGCTGGATGCGGCGGCATTCGAACCGGGAAACCCTCTGCGTTTCCTGCGGTCGACTTCGTGGACCATCTTTGTCGGTCGCCATGCGACCGGAGGGGGCACGGATGACTTTTTCCACAGACAGCTGGCAGGCCGGGCAACGCGTTCTTGGCCGCGCCGGCGTGGCGAGCGGTCACCAGAGGCCTGCGGCCGGGGGGCGGCGGCATCGATCGGCCGGGGTTGGTCGACGGATGCCGTCTCGAACGGCCGGCGGCAGATGCCGGCCAAGTCCACTTTCAGTCGCTTTTCACGCGATTCCAGCGGGGAAATCCTCGGTGGATGCGGTGTGCGGGGCGGGTGGCGGCGATTGAGGTCGACCGGCATCCCCGCGGGCAAAGCGACATCCGGGATCACGATCCGGGATCACGCCTGCCCCGTCTGAGGGGGGCGCGAGTGGGCCGCCAGGGCTTGATTCCTACGGGAATGTTTGAAATTTCCTGCCGGCGATTTGCGGCAGCCGTTTCTTTGTATTATACGACCTAATCGGTAATTCTGGTTGATTCGGCATAGCCCGCCCCGAAAGTCATCATCCTCCCGCCTGCCTCCCGCCTGTCGGGAGCCGCACGCTGCGGCCACTTCCATAGTTATGAAAGTTATGAAAAACAGCATGCCAACTCGTCGTTTGTCGTGCAGCCATTCGCACCGTTCCCGGATCACGGGGTGGCGTGCCTCGATCCCGTGCCTGTGCGGGATCGTGTGCGTAGCGGTCTTCTCGGCCGCGACGGCCGAGGCGCAGACCTCGCTCGTGTGGACCGGTACGGCGGGCAACACCAACTGGAACAGTCCCACCAATTGGAGTCCCAACACGACGCTCACCCAGTCCGGCACCTACAGCATGACCTTCAGTGGCACGACGCAGCCGGCGACGATCAACGGCGTCGGCACCGTGAACATCACGGGGCTTTCGTTCACGAACAACGGCACGGCTGGCCAAAGTTCGGCGTTCTCGATCAGTAGTGGCACGCTCGCCTTTCAGGCCGCGACGATCACGACGACTCGGGCCGGCGCCGGCGCGCTCACGTCTAATAACCCCGGCGACACGATCAACTCCGCGATGCAACTCTACGGCACCACGAGCATCACGACGTAGGGCAGCCACAACCTCTCCCTGGTGGGCAACATCTCCGGCAGCGGCGGTTTGTTGTTCAACACGGCAACCGCCGGCCAGAGTTCAATTGTCTACATCAGCGGCAGCAATGACTATACGGGCGGGACGGATATCAGGGGCGGGAACGTGCAGACGGCCACCCAAAGCGGCGTTCCAGGAACGACTGTGTTCGGGAGCGGCACTGTGAGCGTGAGCGACCACGGGACGATCTTTGTGCGGAACGGTTCGGCCGTCGGCAACAGTCTTTTCCTGTCTGGCACCGGCATGGCTGGCGAGGCGTTGACCGGCTCCTTCGGGACGAATGACAACCAAGCGATCGTCAGCGGCTCGATCACACTCAACAATGGCAACGTCTCGATCGGCACGTCGCCGGTAGCCACCACCGGCAACTCGCTCACGCTCTCCGGTCCGATCGCTCTCGGCTCGAACACGCTTACATTCCAGCCAAACCGCGCCGCGACCACGCTTGCGGCGGACACCCCCATCCTGGTCAGCGGCACCATCTCGGGCGCGGGTTCTGTCACGCTCAACTCTGCATCGAGGTTCGGTAACGTGACCCTCAACGCGGCCAACACCTACACGGGCACCACGACGATCACCCAAGGCACGTTGACGACCGGCAATGCCTCGGCATTGGGCAACAAGGCGGCACTCGTCGTCGGCACGCTCTCGGGTTCGACGAGCATCCTCAACCTCAATAACCAGACCGTGACGGTGGGCGCACTTTCGGGCATCTCGAGCGGCACGATCCAAAACAACTCCTCCTCCTCCTCCTCGCGGCTCATCACCGACACGACCACCTCGTCGACGTTCGCCGGCGTGATCGCCAACGGCAGTGGCGGGGGCAATGTCGGGCTGACGAAGCAGGGCAGCGGCAGCCTCACGTTGACCGGCGTAAGCACCTACACCGGGTCGACGTCGGTCACCGCCGGACGGCTTTTCGTCAATGGCAGCCTGGGCAACACGCCCACGACGGTGCAGACGGCCGGCGTGCTTTCGGGCACAGGGTCGATTGGCGGCAACGTGACGGCGGGCAGCGGCGGCACGCTCTCGCCGGGAGCGACCTTCGACCCGTCCTATGGCACGTTGTCGATCGGTGGAAACCTGTCCCTCCTCTCCGGCGGCCTCACGAGCTTGGGCATCAGCGGGACGGCGCCGGGGACGTTCGATCAACTGGCCACCACCGGAACGACCGCGTTCGGCGGCGAACTCGACATCAGCATCGACTACAACGCGGTCAAATTCGGAACCGATCCCGCGCAGGGCTTCCTCAACGGTGATAAGTGGAACCTCTTCACATCGACAGCATTCGCCGGCAATTTCTCCAGTGTCGTGCTCTCGGGCTCGTACGGCAATGTGAACTTCGTCTACAACCTGGATCAAAACGGCAACGGCCGCTGGGAGGCCTTCGCGCCCGCGGGCGAATTTGCGTTCTTCACGAGCGGTCCGAATGCCGGCGTGCTCTTCGCGGTGCCTGAGCCGGCCGCGATCACGCTCGCCGGTACCGCCGTCGGTGTGCTCGGCATGTTCCGCTGGCGGCGTTCGAGCCGCCGTCGACGCGACGCGTCAGCCACGCAAGCGGTCTGAGGAAGGCCTCGAGTCTCGCCGCGACGGCGTGGCCGTCCATGGACGGCACGGTCTTTGCGTCGTCGGGCCGCCTCGAGGTCATCGCAGCCGCGTTGGCCTGCCTGCCGACGTTGCCGTCGCATGCGCATGGGAACGGGGCGTGGCTGCCACAGTCGTGGCTGCTATGATGCAACTTAGCGGTGTGGGCTGCCGAGCCGGCCCGGCCGGGAGATTCGACGGGAGGGTGCTGGCTCAGGAGCCCGCGTCATGAAAACCGACAAGACGTTCCTCGGGGTGCTGGTGACGCTCGTCATCCTCTCCGCGATCTTTTTCGTCATCGAGCGGGCGGCCGGACGGGGACGCAATCGCGAGCAGCCGGTGTTCCGCCGCGGCTGGCTGACCGACGTCGTCTACTGGTTCACGACGATCCTGCTCACCAAGCCGTTCGTGCGGCTGATGCTCATCCTGCCGCTCGGCCTGTTGATCGTCGCCGGCATCACGTCGGCCGATGTGCTCAGGAGCGGCGGGTATTCCGGCTTCGGCCCGCTGAGCCGGCAGCCGCTGTGGCTGCAGGCGATCGAGGTCTACATGCTCGTCGACTTCTGCGGCTACTGGACGCACCGGCTCTTCCACCAGGGCGGCTGGTGGCCGTTTCACGCCGTGCACCACAGCTCGACCGACCTCGACTGGCTCGGCAGCCTGCGGGTGCACCCGGTCAACGATCTCGTCAACAAGCTCGCCCAGGCGACGCCCGTCCTGCTGCTCGGATTCAATCCGTACGTCACGCTCAGCACGGCGCCGGTGCTGACGTTCTACGCCATCTTCATCCACGCCAACGTCAACTGGGACTTCGGCCCCCTGCGGAGCGTCGTCGCCACGCCGGTGTTCCACCGCTGGCATCATTCCCGGGAGCGCGAGGCCTGGGACAAGAACTTCGCCGGCCTGCTGCCCCTCTGGGACATTCTCTTCGGCAACTACTACATGCCTCGGGGCCGCTTCCCGGAGAATTTCGGGATCAACGAGCCGATGCCGGACGGATGGGCGGGGCAGTTCTTCGATCCCTTCGTCCGGCTGTTCAAGCCGAGGAAGAAGGTGGATCCTGCGCCGATCGACGCGGCCGCGTGACCTCGCGGCCGTGCGGCTCAGCAGCCCACGCGGCGGATGAGAATTGCGTGAGCGCGGAAACTGCGTCTGCCGGGACGTACCGGTGCCGGCGGGCGGGGTCGTTCCGCATCTGCCGGGGCTCGCCGTGGCCCGTTCGACCGATCAGTCGCGGATGGCCGCCGGCTTGGCCGGCGTGTTGAGAAACCACATGCGCTTGGCCTCGCGTCGGCCCGAAGTGACGGTATCCAACACCAGCCCGCTGGTAAGCATCATGAATGCGAGCAGCATCAGTGCACTGGCCAGGATGGCGGTGGGAAAACGCCGGACGAGCCCGGTGTTGAGGAATTCCAGGACGACGGGCCAGGCGAGGACCAGCGACGTCGCGGCCAGGATCGAGAAGAGCCCGCTGAAAAAGAGGAGGGGCCGCTCCTCCTTGAGCAGGTAGAGGATGGTCCGCAGGATGCGGGCACCGTCGCGCACGGTGCTGAGCTTGCTCGCGGAGCCCTCCGACCGAGCTGCGTATCGCGCGGGCAGCTCGAGACAGTGACACCGCATTTCGAGCATGTGGATCGTCAGTTCGGTTTCGATCTCGAAGCCGGTGGACTGTGCCGGAAACGTCTTCACGAAACGTCGCGTGAAGACCCGATAGCCGGTCAGCATGTCAGACAGCCGATGACCGAAGAGGAATGCAACCAGGCCCGTGAGCAAAGAATTGCCGAAGCGATGGCCGGCGCGATACGCATCCGGGCTGTCGCTGATCCGCACGCAATTGACGACATCCGCGTTCTGGTCGAGAAGCAGGGAAATCGCCTGCGGTGCGACGGAGGCATCATACGTGCCGTCGCCATCCACGATCACGAACACATCGGCATCCACGTCGGCAAACATCCGTCGCACGACGTTTCCCTTGCCGCGCAGCGGCTCATGCCGCACGATCGCTCCCGCCTGCTTCGCCACGTCCGCCGTGCGATCGGTCGACATGTTGTCGTAGACATAGACCACGGCCTGTGGGATGGCAGCCCGAAAATCGCGCACGACCGCGGCGATGGCGTGTTCCTCGTTGAGGCAGGGCACGAGCACGGCGACCGACACGGTGGTTGTGGTCATCATGGTGTCGGTCTCGGAGCGGAACGACGATCGGGGTCGATTACAGCCCGTTGGCATGACGGCGATCACCGTCCGCCGCGCGTCATGACAACACGTCATAAGCTGATATAATTTCGCAGCAGGGCTGACGATGCAAGTGTCATGAGCACGGAATGATCAGATAATGTCTGCGCGACGCTGGATGAGTCTCTGCGGCTGCGTCGTCATTCTCGCGATGCAGGCGGTGTTGGCCGCCGACGCCTTTCGAGATCATTTTCTCAACACGGGCTACAACTACTTCTTCGACAACGCTTTTTTTACGACTGCGGCGAGGCATTCCAACGCGCTGGGCATGCCCGCGAATCGGTGTGGCATCGTCGAGCCGGGCGGCCATCGCTGCTGGAATGAGCCCGTAGCACCGCCCTCGTTCTACACGCATCACCCGTACGGCATGAAGCTGCTCATGCAGCAGGTGATGCGATTCACAGGCCACAGCGAAGCGGCATCGCGGGGCTTCAGCCTGGCCGTGGCCATGTGTGCGGCAGTCGGGATGTTCACGACGCTTTGCATCGTGTGCGGCAGCCCGTTCTGCGGCGCGATCGGTGCCGGCGCTTTCGTGTCGCTGCCCGTGATGGCGACCTATCAAACCTGCGTGAAATTTGAAATCGACGGCATGGCGTCTTCAGCGTGGGTCGTGCCGTGTATCGCCTTGTTTCTCAATCGAGCGGCGGGATTCAGTCGCGGATTGCTGTTCGCGGTGGGCGTCGCGGCGGCCTTGTCGTCGTGGACGAGCCTGATGTTCGCGGCCCTGATGAGCGGCGCATTGGTCGTGTCCGGCGGTGGCACGAAGTCTCGGGAGGGCGGCGGCACTTTCCGGTCTGCCGGGATCATCCTCGCTGCCGGCGTGACGCTGGGCGCGATGCTTCTGCTCGCCCTCTTCGTGTGGCAAAAGGGAGGGGTTGCCGCGTTTATCGCGGATCTGGGGGGTGCGTTTCGAGTGCACTCGGAGCGGAGAGGATTCACCCATGCAGAGTGGCTGGAGCGGCAATGGCGGTACGGCTTGGGCAGCTTCGGAGTGGTGGGGCTGGCTCTGCTTTGCGCTGGTGTCGTCATGATTGTGCGGGAAGTATTCCAACTCCGGTCCCCGGCAGCCCCCGGTTCCTGTCAGCGTCAGCAACCGTGGCTGCTCTTTCTCTTTCTTTGTGTGTCGATGGCGACGACGGTGCTGTGGGTGGTGGTGTTTCGGGAAGGCAGTCACTGCCACGATTATTGGTCGATGGTGGCGTGCATGCCGATTGCCGCCGCGGCTGCGGCGCTGGTCAACGGCGCACCTCCGGCGTACAAGTCGGCCGCATACGGCATCGGTGCACTCATGGTGCTCGGGATGTATCTCGCCAGTTGGCAGACGTTCACCAGCCGGCTCGAGTCGATGCGGGCCGAAGGGACAGGTCCCGACGTCGAGTTCGTCATGTCGTTTCAACACGAGCGGTTCAATCGCTTCGTCTTCGTGCCGCTGGGCGATCACCCCTTCAATATCTGGTTTCACCCGCGCTTATTCGAGTTCTATACCGACAGGACCGTCGTGCCGGCGGCCTCCGCCGGGCCGGTGGGCAGTGGCGACAAGGTGATCCTGCTCGCATACGACGAGCAGCAGGCGGCCGAGGATTTCGTGCAGAAGCAGCTCGGAATCAGACTCGCAAACCGCCGCTGCGGGCCGCGGTTTTGCGTCTACGACGCGGTGCCGGCGTCAGACGCGGATGGCGGGGCCTCGGCCATCGGGAAGTGAAGGACACGCGGTGCGAAAGGAGGCCCCGACATGATGGCGTCTCAGTCGCGGGCGGCCTCGCTGCGGGAACCTCCCATTTCGAGGCGGCGATACTGGTTGGCGATGGCGGCACTCGTCGTCGCGGCGGGTGCGATCCGACTCGTGATCCTGCTCGAGTTTCTCTCGGTCAACCCGCTCGCGGAGCTTCCATGGATGGACAGCCTCGCGTATTGGAACATCGCCGGCCGCTGTGCCGAGGGCGCCTGGGCACAGCCCACACCGTTTCTTTCGGCACCGCTCTATCCCTACTTTCTCGGCATCCTGCGGCTCGTCGGGGTCGATCTGATCGGGATCCCCTTCGTGCAGCTGTTCATGCACCTGCTCACCGCCGTGGTCACGGGGGAGGCGGCGCGGGCGGCCGGGACGCGATCGACGGGCCTCGTCGCCACCGCGACATTCCTGCTCTTGACAGAGCCGGCGATCGTATTCACCCGGCTCTTTTCCGAGAATCTCCAGGTGCTCCTCGTCGCGCTACTCGCGTGGCAGTGGATGACGGTGGCGGGGCGGCGGCGGCCCGACTGGGGAGGCGTCGTGACGTGCAGCGTGCTGCTCGGTCTTCTCGCGCTCGCCTACCCGCCGGCGATGCTGCTCATCCCGGTGTGGGCGGGGTGGCTCGCGCTGGCAAACGGTCGGGCCCGGCGCGGCGCCTGGCAGGCGATCCTCGGTGCGGGCGTCGCCGCCCTCACGATCAGCCCGGCGCTGCTCCACAACTGGCTGCTGCACGGGGAGCCTATCCCCATCACGGCACATTCCGGAATCACCCTCCGGCAGGGCAACGGACCCGGGGCCACCGGCATCATCCACTCGATCCCTGGCGTCGTCGCGAGGCGCGACAACATGCACGACGCAGCGGCGTCCGTCTTTCGTGAGATTCATGGCCGCGAAGGAACGTGGCGGGAGATCGACCGGCATTTCCGCGATGAAGTGCTGCGGTACTGGGCTGCCCACCCGCTCGCCACAGCGCGGCTCGCCGGCCGCAAGGCATGGCTCTTTCTCACCGCCAGGCACTATGGCGACATGCTGCAGATCACGATCGAACGCGAAATCGGCTTGTGCCGATCGGCCGTGCTCGCGCCGCTGGCCGTGCCCTGGATCATGGGGGCCGCGCTCGTCGGCCTGGTCGTGGTTCTGCGTCATCCCGTCCGCTCCGCACCCTTGTGGATTCCGACGCTGTTCCCGCTTGTGATCGTGATGGCATTTTTCTATTCACCGCGCTACCGGTTTCCGGCACTGCCCACGCTGTGCGGGCTCGCGGCGATCGGAGTGTGTGAGCTTGCTTTGCGTCTGCCGTCGCGCCGCTGGGGCGTGCTCCTGGCCTGCGGCCTCCCCGCAGTGGGCTGGGCCGTGAACGAGGCCACCGGCATCGACAGCCCCACCGATCAGCGGGCCCACGTCCTCGCCGCTTTTTCGGAGGCGCAGACCGCCGCTGCTGGTCGCCGCATCGACGTCGGGCGGTACGCGACCGCGGAGAACAGGCTCGACAGTGCGATCCGGCTCTGTGACACGAATATCGCGGCATATGACATGCTCGTGCGGCTCTATCGCGATACCGATTCTCCGAAATCGGCGGTCGCACCGCTCCGGCGGCTCGTGCAGCTCCGGCCGGAGGACGTCGCGCTGCGAAAAAGCCTCTACAACGTGTACTGTCTAATCGGCGAACTGGCGGAGGCCGCCGCGATCCTGCGGCAGATCGCGGACCTCGACCCGCGAGACGTCGATGTCCAGCTTGCTCTCGCCTGGATGGAGGCGACGGCTCCGGACAAGCGTGTTCGCGATGGACGGGCGGCGCTCGACCGCGTTCGGCAGATCGTGGCCCGGGCGGGCACGCCGACGCCGGATATGCTGGCGGTGCAGGCCGCCGCGGAGGCCGAGTGCGGCGAGTTCGCCCAGGCGGTCGAGTCCGCCGGGCGAGCCGGGGCCGATGCCCGCCGACGAGGAGACGGCGGACTTGCAGGCTCGTTGGACCGGGCCGCGATGGAGTTCGCCCAGAAGCGATCGTTGCAGGCCCCGCCCCGACCACTTGCCGCCTCGGCTTCATCCGACGACCAGGTCGAACCCGGCGATGCACCGTAGGCCGCGGAACCCGTACCCCCGAGTGGATCAACCTCCTGCGGCATACGTTCGGCGGGGGCTCACCGGCTCGGCGGAGCCCCGACAGCCCACCAGCTGTGCGGTGCGCCCTTGACGCGTGGCTCCTCGAGCAATTCTGGCGGGGGGCCTTCCAGGGCTTGCCGCAGATCCGACGCGTTCAGGCGAAACACGTAGACCGAGTAGTTGATGTGTTCATCCGGCTCGCGGTGACGCAGAAAGCAGGTCAACCGGCAAAAGCGGATGAAATCGTAGGCACTGAGCAAATCCTCCCAGAAGCTCGCGGCATCCGATTCCGCCATGTCGGCCGGGCGGTTTTCTCGCACCCAGTTCAGGAGCAGCGAGTCGTCGCCGGCCGCCCGCGCCCGCTCCCGAGCGGCGAAAAAGGCCTGCGCGTGGCGATGACGAGTCTGATACTCCCGCTCGTAGACCTTGTTCCAAGGCCCCACGAAAGAATGCATGTTCCTGGAAAAGTAGTAGACGGGTTCCAGCATGGTTGCGGACACGAGATACACGCCCGGCAGCAGACGCTCGTGGATCGGCTCGCGCCAATCGAAGAATGAATGGAGCCGCCGGGCGGCGATTCCGTACGATTCCGGATCACCTGTGCCGAAGTAGCTGAAATAGTAGCCTTGTGTGCCGTCGTCCAGTTCGGCGGCATGGGCGTCCTGCCACCGCTTGACGGCGGGCAACTCCTGGCCCCATTCCAAGGAACTGTCGACCAAGAGGTGATAGCCGTTGGTTGGTCCGCCTAAGAGTGGCGAAATGTACGCCAAGTGATTGGGATGAGTCGCGGCTGCCGAGATGATCGCCCCCGCCATGATCGTGCCGACGATTACCTTCGGCCACAGGACGTTCCTCCGGAAAACAACCCCGAGGCCGCCCAGGAGCACGAAAAGGAATGGGTAGATGGGGAAAATGTGGCGATGCCCGATGTTCAGGGTCTGCATCATGGAAAAGCCCATGAAGAGCATGATGAAGCACAGGAGCGGTGCGCAGTCGTAGGGCGACCACGGGGACGCTGTCTTGCCGGTGCCCCGCGTGGAGTGAATCCAGACCGCGACGGATGCCACGATCGCGGTGACGAGGGCCCAACTGCTCTTGGCGAGGAAGGTGAAGGGGAAATAGAGCGTCCAGCCGCCGAAGCTCACGGCGCCCAACAGGTATGCCACGCGTGCCTCGGTGAGCTTTGCCAGGGACGCAAGATCGAAGAGGAATGCCTCGGGCAACCACCGGCCGTTGCGGGCCGCGCTCACGAAGCGGAGAATCGCGGTGTTCTGGCCGTCGAAGTGGTGCCAGTTCAAGACCGCCCCCGGTGCGTCTGCGGGGGCCGCGGCATACCGAAAGCCGTAGCCGCTCCAAATGACGCCCGCCACGATCAGCGTGGCTGCGAGTGCGGCCGCGGCGAGCACCGCGCCTTGGTGCATCCGGCCGATCATCCGATGCGGCGCGTCCCAGCCGAAGCCCCACCGCATCTCGCGGCCGACCCAAACCCGAACGGCGAGCAGCACCAAGGCTACCGGGCCGAAAGCCAGGCTCGACATCTTGGCCAGGAGGAGCAGGCCGGCGGTCGTGCCGAACGCCACGAGCGTGAAGGGTGTGACCTTGTGCAGGAGCGTCCAATAACTCCACACCGTCGGCACAAACAGGCATGCCGCCGGCATGTCGGCGCCGATGATGCCGCTGAGGGATAGAAACGTCGGACACGTCGCCAGAAAGAGCAGGGAGACTAGCCCGCCCTCGCCACCAAAGAGCCGTCGAGACCAGAAAAATACACACGCAGCCGCGAGCAGGCCGAGCATTACCATCATCAGCCGTCCGCGAAACAGAATCCGCTGCGGATCGTTTCCGGATTGATACAAGAGGGTGTATCCCATGCCGTACGAGGCCATCTCGGTCCCGGCCAACAACTGTTGGCGGACGCTTTCGTCCGGGGGACGGATGTCCGCGTTGATCAGGGGGAGCGCCGCGAGTTTCTGGCCGAGGATCATGTTGCAGGAGTAGATTCGATAGTCATCATATGACAGGGCGTGGTACCCTGAGCCGATGTGGGCCGGCTCGTCGAAGTGCGCAGACTTGCTGGCGGCCGTCGTCAGGGCGAGCACGAGATAGAACCCGACGAGAAGGCCCGCCGCCCCGGCGATGATGATGCTGCGTGGGGTGAACCACGGGCTCGGGGGCATGGTGTCATCCGGCGAAAAGGTTGTAGCGGACGATGCACCGCAGGGCGCTGAAGCCGTCTTTCCAGTTGATCTTCTTGCCCTCGGCATAGGTGCGGCCGGAGTAGCTCACGGGCACCTCGTAGATCCGGCAGCCGAGCCGGGCCACTTTCGCGGTCACCTCCGGCTCGAAGCCGAAGCGGTCCTCCCGCAGCGCGATCTGCGTGAGGACCTCCCGCCGAAACATCTTGTAGCAGCACTCCATGTCGGTGAGATTGAGGTTGGAGAGCATGTTGCTGAGTGTCGTGAGCAGCCAGTTGCCGAGGGAGTGCCAGTAATAGAGCACGCGATGCGTTTCCCCGAGAAACCGCGTGCCGAAGACGACGTCGGCCCGGCCGTCGACGATGGGCTGCAGGAGGCGGCCGTATTCGTGGGGGTCGTATTCCAGGTCGGCATCCTGCACCACGACCACGTCGCCGCGGGCTTCCGCAAACCCGGTTCGCAGCGCCGCCCCCTTGCCGCGGTTGACCTCGTGGAACCGCACGATCACGTCGGGCCGCTCGCGGGCGAGGCCCTCGAGCCATTCCCGCGAGCCGTCCGTGGAGCGGTCGTCGACGAGTACGAGTTCCCGATCGATGCCGTGAGGCAGGGGGACAGCGGTGACTCGCTCGATGACCGTGGGAAGCAAGCTTCTCTCGTTGTAGACGGGAATAACGACGCTGAGTTTCATGACCAGAGATGCCTCGCCAGGGAGCCCTCACCCGCCGCCGCCGTGTGTGCGCCTGCGGTTGCGCGGCGACACGCCGTGTCACCCGCTCACGACGCGTTGTCGCCGCCAGGCGACGGCGTGTCTTTCTGTGCCCGTTCCGCGTCGGATGGATCGGGCGTCTCCGCGGCGCGCTCGGGGAATGCCGCATTCGGATCCATGCCCGCCTCCGTGGCAGCCTGGCGCACGAGTTCGCCCACCGACGAGTCGAGGCGGGCGACCAGCGAGTCCGGAGCCGAGTGCCAGGCCCGTGCCTTGGAGAGGAGCGCGACCCCGGGGTCTTTCAGGTAGTTCGTGAAGGAGTTCAGCACGAGTTTGGGAAAGTCGGCGAGCCTGGCCTCCTTGAGCGTGTAGGCGGCCTTGGGATCAGATGCCGAGTACCGCTTGTCGTAGATCGTGAAGGCAAGGCCGAGGAACCGATTGAACACGCCGTAGTCGGCCTTGCCGAGCCCTTCCGAAATCCCGCGACGCAGCATCGCGTCAATGAACTGCCGCATGTCGGCGAGTTCTCCCATGACCTGGTCGGAGAACCTCATGGCCACGAAGTTTTGCAGGCTGCCGGCGTACATCGGCGCGTCGCCGAGGCCACGCGACTGCATGAGATCCCGCAGGGCGAGGAAATACCGCCGGGCCTCGTTCTCGTCACCATACAGGTAGGTGATCTGGATGGCGCTGACGAGAAACTTCTCGTAGGTGTCGTTGAAATCCTTGACCTCCGCCTTGCCGAGCGTTCCGGCCTGGATGTCATCGCCGCTGGTGATCCGCTCCAGCGCCTCGGCGAGCGCCGCCTCGAAGGGGCGGCAAAATCGCGGGTCGGGGAGAAGGTCGATCCGATTCGAGCCGACGTCGAGCTCTAATCGCCCCTGGCGGACGAGTTCCATGAGCAGGTTCATCCGGCCGCGGACGAGCGCCAACTCGTCCACCGGTTTCTTGCCCTTGACGGTCCGCGTCACCTTGACGCCCTGCTCCGTCCAATAGATGCCATGCGCGAGCGGGTGCCGCCAGTCGAGCGGCCCATACCGCTCCATCGTGGCGAGCATCTCCCCGGGATTCATGTGGTAGCGATCCTCGAGAATCCGGCGCTGCAGGCAGGGCACGATCTTCTCGAGCACCGCCGCAGCGAAGTCGCGGTCATCCTGCAGCGCCCGGATCACCTTGGGATTCGTCCCTTCAGGCAGGGCCGTCTTCCCGAGAAGCCGGGCGTCGAGCGAGCCGTTCGCCATCACCACCCGCCCGAGCATCCGCAGGAACGCCTCGTCGGCGACCGCACCGAGCGGCTCCAGCGCGGCCAGGGCATCTCGCGCGTCGGGGTCGGCCTCCGCGAGCGCCGCGAGTGATTCCGCCGCGGTGCTGATCGTGCGGAAGCGGTCGATCGCCTCGGCCGTCGTTCGTCCGCTGGTGAGATCGCCGAGCACCTCCTGCATGTCGGTGGCGAACCGTGTTTTGTAATACCAGTGATCCCGATCGCTGACACGCGCTATCTTGTGGCGAAACAGCCACGACAGCTCGAAATAGAGGTTTGGAATCTGGGGATTGAGGGGGATGCCCTCCGCCCGCAGCAGGTTCACGCCGCGGTTGATCCACGACCAACGCTCGGCCGCGATCTGGCTGGAGTCGCAGATGTTGTAGGCCAGATTCCACGCCTGAAAGCCCCACACCCGGTCGAACCGCGGTTGGAGCGTGGTGATCCACTGGGCCAGGGTCTGCGCCTCGTAATACTCGCCCCGGTCCTCGAGGGCGTCGGCGCGAATCCAAAGCGCGTCGACGGCCAATCCGCGAAACGTTCCCAGCGCCGCCGTCACCACGGCCACGTGCGGGGGCATCGAGGAGGTGCCCGCGACGGGCACGATCAGCCCGAGGTCGTCGCGGCTTTGCCGCACCTGGTGCGCCATCAGTCCCGAGCCGACGACGCAGCCCACCATGGTGATGGTGGCGATGAAGAGCACCAGAGTGTTTTTCATGAAGAACTGCTCACGAGATCACGCCGCTCGAGCAGCACCCAGCCGGCGGCCAGCAACACCGCGGGGTACACGATCAGGAGGAGGAGAACCGCAGAAACGGTTTCCGACGTGGAAACGAGCCGCCCAGTGGCCGCTTCGGTGATCGAGTCGTAGCTGGAGAACGAGGGGATCAATGCCAGAAACGCATCGGCAAAATACGCTCCGACTGTCTTGATGGCGTTCCACCACTCGAGTTTCAACAGAAATTCCCAGAGGATGCCCGACCGCAGCCGCAGCATCGAGACGAACGAGGGCGCGGCGTCGTCCACGCCGGTGTACATGTCGATCGCATCGGCCACGAAACCGCTGGCGATCGCCGCCGCGAAGACCATCATCGAGGCGAGCATCGCGATCGGCAGGCTGAGCCATGCTCCGGCGGCGAGGGCCGCCGCCGCGAGCATCGCGAGCTTGGCGAGCATCACGATCAGGGCACGCACGAGGTTGCCCTCGAAGCTGCCGACGCGGTGGAGCAGTTCGAGCCCCTTGCCGGGCTTGAAGCCGATGCTCGTCGGCCCGAGGTCCCCGGGCATCACGAGGTTGCGGTTGGCGATCGTGACGAGCAGCGTGCCCTCGTCGCTGATCGCCACCGTGGGGATTTCGAGCGTGTGGACACGGCTGGCGGCGAGCACGTAGTCCTCGTGCTTTCCCTGCTTGACGGGGAACGGCCGCTCGTTGAGCCACATCGCGAATTGCACCTCGGCCTCGGACGTGCGGGAGTTGTCGGCGAATGGTTCCACCCGCAGCTGCATCGTGGCGGCCCGTTGCTTGACGTCTTCGAGCCCGGTGAAGAGATAACTGGCCACGACGTCGGCGGTGACGGTGTGCCAGCCATACAGCATCCGGGTCTTGATCTTGTAGGCGGCGGAGTCGGGATCCTTGTCAAAAAGCGCGGGGTCTTCGTTGCGCACCCGCTCGATCTCGTTGGCGACGAGCGTGTCGAACTCGTCGCGTTTCGGGTGGACCGGCCGGGCCGCCACCCGCGCCGTCAACACCTGCTCCTCGACGGCCCGATAATCCGCGGCATCGCTGGCGGGCGTCCGCCGCAGACCTTCCGCCGTCGCGTAGGCGCCGATGCCCACCAGGGTCAGGAGCAGCAGGTTGAGGAGGACGACGCCGATCCACTTGCCCAGCAGATACTCCCAGCGTTGCAGTGGCTTGGTCAGCGTGAGGTGGATGCGGTAGCTGCTGATGTCGCCGCAGACGGTCCCGCAGCAAAGCGCGATCGTGAGCACCGCCAGCACCGCGAACGCCGCAGACAGCGACCAGGTGAGGAAAAACTGCATGCGATAGGCGAGCCGCTCCGCCGGGTCGAGCACGAAGGGCAGGGCGGGCAGCCCGATCAACACGAGCACGGCCAGCACCGCCGCCAAGCGACCGCCGAGCGCCTCCTCCACGATCGCCCGGGCGACGGCGATCACGGGATGGCCGGCCGTCAGCAGCCTGCGGAGCAACGCCACGCCGATCCATGCGGCCGCCACCAGCCCCACGCCGCCGAGTGCGATCACCGCCGCCGCCGGCTTGCCGAGCAGCCAGAGGCCGCCGCAGACTGCCAAGCCGAGGGCGAACGCCGCCGTCGGGGCCACCCAGCGTCCTCCGCGGCGCCGGCGGACGCCAGCCAGTTGATCGTCCACCCAGTGACGAAACGACGCCGTCGGGCCATCCGCGGGAGGCGGCGACGGCTCGTGTCCGGGCAGGAGCGCGGTCATCGTCCAGCCTCCCCCTGGCCGCGGTCGTCGGTCTGCCGCGCGGCCGGTTCGACGAGCGAGCCGAGCAGATCGGTGTCGACCGCGGTGGCTGGGGCCGTCTCCCGCTGTGCCACGGGCTCGCCGTCAGCCGCCGCCGGCTTCTCCAGAAACTCCGCCACCCGTCCGCCGCTGCGGGCCCCGGCCGTCTGCACGCCTTCGGCGCGGGCCTTCTCGACGATCTCGAGAAACAGGCTCTCCAGACGCCGCCGGGGTCGTTCGATCTTGGTGACCTGCACGCGTCGCTCGTCGAGCCAGCCCCGCAGCGCGGCCGTCACTGGCTCGCTCAACTCCGAGGTCTCGATGAGGGTGGCATGCTCGCTCTCGAGGAGTTCGCCGCACGTGCCCTCGACGCGAATCTTGCCGCCATACATGATCGCCACGCGATCGCAGAGGTCTTCCACGTCCGACAGCAGATGCGAGCAGAGCAACACGGTCTTGCCGCGGGTGGCGAGCAGCGCGATCAGATCCTTGATCTGCTTGGCGCCCACGGGATCCATTCCGCTCGTAGGTTCGTCGAGAATCAACAGTTGCGGATCGTTGATGAGCGCCTGCGCGAGCCCGATGCGCCGCTGCATGCCCTTGGAATACTCGCCCACGGGGCGATCCTGCACGACCTCGAGCCCGACCATGTCGAGAAGCATGTCGATCCGGTCGGCCCTGGTCCGCCGTTCCAGGCGGAACAGCCGCCCGTAGTACTCGAGCGTCTCCCGTCCGCTCAGGAATCGGTACAGATACGATTCCTCCGGCAGGTAGCCGATCAGCCGCTTCGTATCCACGTCGGTCGGCCGCTTGCCGAGCACGGCGATCCGGCCGGCCGAAGGCTTGAGCAGCCCCAGCAGCATCTTGATCGTCGTGCTCTTGCCGGAGCCGTTGGGCCCGAGGAGCCCGAAGATCTGGCCGCGGCGCACCTGCAGGTCCACGTCCTCGACGGCTCGCACTCGCGGCCGCATCCAGAAGTCGCGAAAGACCTTCGTCACGCCCGCGCAGGCGATCTCCACTGGCCTGTCGTCGGTCTGCGGCTCGCCATTTGCCACCATGCGTCGTGTCCCTCGTTGCCTGGTCGTGTCGGAGTGCCGGTCGGTCCGCCGGCGGCTAGCGCTTCCGCGCCGCCTTTTGCTCCCTCTTGTTCGCCCGCAGCTGCTCCTGCTGCCGCTCCTTCTGGAGTTCCGGGTCGCGGTTGAGCTGCAGTTCGAGCTGGCCGGGAACGGTGTAAAACGTCTCCACATCGCCCGTCAGGATCGTCTCCCGGGCATCTTCCCAGAGCTTGGAAAGCACGAGCCGTGGGTTTTGGCGATACTGCGGCATCAGCTGGCGAAACGCCTGCGCCTCGGCTCCCACCGTCTCGACGACCTGCGTGCGGTACGATTTGGCATTGTTGATGATCTGGGCCACCTGGCCGCCGATGGCGAGGCCCTCCACCTTCAGGTTTCCGAACGCGTCATCGAATTGCTTCTCCAGCCGCGTGGCCTCCTCGCGGTCTCCGTTGGTGACGCTCTCCTCGTAGGCGGCGAGCAGGGAGATCAATTTCTCGCTCGCCTCGCCGGCTGTCTCGCCGAGAATCCGAGACCGCTGCTGCCGCGCGGCGACGATCTGGCGGGCCCTGTCACTCTCCGCGACCGTGACGGCGTCGAAACTGGCCGCGACGCTCACGGGCGCCGACACCTGGTCGAGTGTCAGCTGATCGATCAACAATCCGCAGCGCATCGCGTCGAGACGGTCCTGCATCAGGCCCACGGCGAGCTCGCGGTTGACGGTGCCACGGAGAAACTCCTCGGCCGGCAGCTGGGCGACGGCCTGCACGATGCCCTGCTGGCCCACGAGCCTGACGATGTCGGTCGCCAGCTTGTGCGTTCCGACGTTGGTCAGAAAACTCTCCGGATCACCTGGCCGGTTGCCGACCCGCCACGTGATCGCCCACTTGCCGTGGACGATGTTCGAGTCGCCGGTGATCAGCGAGCCGTCGCGGAGCGGGTGGAGCGGCCCGGCCTTCGACCGCCGGATCTCGGACCGCGTCAGACCGCTTTCTTCGGCCGTCAACTGATACCAGAATTCCTGGTCGAGCGCCAGCCGCATCGGCCGCGTGTCGACCTTCACGATCTGCTCGAAGGGGAAGGGAGCAGCCAGATACGTGCCGCGCTCGAGCACCCGTTTGCCCGGGTCGCCCACGTAGTCGCCGAACCGTAGCCGCAGGGCGACCTCGTTGGAACCCACGGAAAACGTGCCGCTCAAGGCATACGCGACGAGCAGCAGGGCCATCGCCAGCTTGAGAATGGCGAAGCTGACGCGGAGCGCCTCGGCGAGCGACTGCTGTGCCGGATCGAGTTCGGAAACGACGTCCACGGAGCCGCGGCCGGCTGCGTCACGATCGGTCAGTTCGGTCAGATCGGTCATGAGTCGGGGTCCCGTGTCGCTCTCACTGTCGCTTCGCGGCGCCGGCAGCCGGCGATTCCGCCGTCGGATCCTTGTTGAACCAATCGAGGATACCGAGGCTGTCGGCGGAGAGCACGAACGTGGTGTTGTGGTCGAGCATCTTGCGAAGGGCGTCGATCTTGCGGAGGAAAATCGCAAATTCCTCGTTTTCGGCGAAGCTCGAATACTGCGAGGCCGCTTCGCGATCCCCTTCTGACTTGATCATCTGTGCCTTGCGTTCCGCGAAGGCCAGGATCCGCTGCCGGGCGCTCTCCGCCTCGCTGTTGATCGCCGAGGCCTGTGCCTGTCCCTCCTGGAGCGCATTCTCCGCCAGCCGCTCGCGGTTGGCGATCATGGTTTCGAAGACTTTTTCCGTCGCCGACTCCGGCAGGATGATCTTGTGGATCCCCACGCTCTCCACCTTCACCCCGTATCCGGCCTGGGAGAGTTCGTCATCGAGCATCTTGGCGGCCCGCGTCTCGATGTCGCCGAGCTTGAGGATCGATCGGTCGAGATTCACGAGTTCGTCGAAGCGGTAGTTGCTGATGATGCCCCGGATCTCGCGCAGCCGCGACGCGAGCTGGCGGTTGGCCTCGGCGGGGTCCTTGAGCGTGATGTAAAACCGCAGGGGGTCGGCGATCCGCCACGTCAGGTAGGTGCGCACGATCACGCTCTTGCCGTCGGCCGTCTGCAGTTCCTCGATCTTGTCTTCCAGCACCTGGAGCCGCTTCGAATACAGCGACACCTTGTTGATCGGCCACGGCCACCGCCACTTGAGCCCCGCGGTGTCTTGCACGCTCGACGAATCGGCCTTGTCGAACGCGGTGAGCACGGCCACCTGATCGTAGCGCACCTGGTAGAAGAACATGTTCGAGAGCAGGAGCGCCACGAGCGCGACGCCCACGAGAACGACGAAGGAATTTTTCATGGCAGTGAGCCGTCGGTCGGACGGCGGGTGGTCATTCCAAAAGGAGCGTGTCGATGGCGGACGTCGGGTCGCTGAAGTCCATCTGAAACACGGGGGCGTCGCCGGGGTCGCCGGTGATCACGAACTTCCGCCGCTTCGCGAGGCCTTCCGCCAGCACCTCGAGAAACCGGCGGGTGCGGTAATACCGCGGGGCGGTCCGGTAGGCGAGCAGTTCCCCGGAAAACTGCTCGCTGCTCGACCGCTCGCCCACCGCCCGCTGCCAGCGGTAGGCGAGGGCGCGATGGATCCGCTCGGCCGCCTCGCCTTGGGCCTCGCGAATCAGGTCGCTGATCTCCTGCTCGAGCGCCCCGGCCTCGTCCGCCCGCCCCGCGAGACGGAGGGCGTCGAGTCGCTGGATCGCCGCGTCGATCCGCTTGCTCAGATCCGCCGAGCCGGTCGCCCTGACGAGCTTTTCAACGGCGCCCTTGCGGGCGAGCTGGATCTTGGTCTCGCGGAGCTGCACGGCGTTGATCTGGTTGTGAAACGCCCGCGACACCTTCCCGATGGGCGGGTGGAGCGACGTGATGGCGGCGCCGACCACCTTGACGCCGAGCCGCGTGGCATCGTAACGGGCCTGGAGCGTGCGTTCGAGCTCCGTGCCCGCTTCCGACCGGCCGTCGCGCAAGAGAAAGTCTATGTCGTGCGATGCGAAGTAGTCCGACACCTCGCGTTCGGCGATCAGCTTGAGCAGCCGCACCGGGTCTTCGGCGGAGTTCACGAAGGCGTCGAGGTCGCTGACGGTGTAATGCACGATGACGTCGCCCGACACGAGTGAAACGCCACCGTCCGACCTGGAGGCCGGGGCCGAGACGAAGTTCTCCTGACCGACGAGGGCCTCCTTGTCGTTGCCGGTGGTCCAGAGGATGCCGGCGGAATCGCGGGATACGCCCGACATGTCGCTGGTGACGAGCAGTTCCTGCACGCTCCCGAGGGGATGCAGCTCGACCGTCTCGACCGGCCAAGGCAGCTTGAAATGCACGCCGGAGGTGAGGGGGGGCCGGCTCGCCCGACCCCAGCGGAGCACGATTCCTTGCTCGTCGGGGGCGATGATCACGAGGCAGCTGAGCGCCAGGAGCACGCCGGCGGCGAGCAGCGTCAGCGGCGTGAGGGCGACACCGAGCAGCTGGTAGAGCCAGCTCCGCGACACTTCGACGCCGAATTGGTAGCTGATCGTCTCGGCGACGACCCTGCCCAGCGACTCCGGGGAGGTGAGGAGCCCGAGCACGCGGCTGTCGAACGCGGGCCGCGGGATCTCGCCGGCCACCTTGGGCCGGTACGACTCGAGCAGGAGCGTGAACAGGGTCTCGAGCCCGACGAGGATCATCACCGCCGGAATTCCCGTCGCCAGCCAGGCGAACACGGTCGAGTTGTCGGCGATCGACACGGCCGTGGCCCCGCCGAAGAGCAGAATCGCAAGCACGAAGCAGCTCATCAGGTAGCTCGCCCCGCCGCGCAGGAGCTGCCATACCTTTTGCCGGGCGTAGCCGCTGGCCCAGCGGGCGCTCACGAACGCGGTGAAGGCGATCGCCGCCGTGACGAACATCAGGCTCACCGGATCGCAGCCGGCCGACAGCCGCGGAAGTTCCGCCGGCCGGCCGGGGGTGGCCGCCCGGCCGATCGTGTTGGCGTAGAGGAGCGTCAGGCCCACGGTCAGCTGGTAGAGGCCCACGAATCCGCTCACGATCGGCAGACCGTAGCGATAGAGCCTGTCGAGCCGTGCCCGGGCGGCGTCGAGATCGTCGCTCAAGTTGCCGAAGATGGCGGCGGAGTCGCGGCCGCTGGCGGCGAGTTTCTCGGCGGCGAGCCGCTGCTTCCGCTCCGCCTCGTGCTGCTGGTAGACCAGCGCGATCACGATCCAGATCGGCAGTCCCCCGACCATGCTCCACGCGGCGGCGTAGAAAGCCGGCGTGTTGGCCCACAGGGCGGTCAGGCCGGCCGCCACGGCGAGGAAAATCTGGATCGCGAGTCCGGTGAGGGCCGCCATGAACGCCTGGCGATACACGAGTGCATCGCGAACCTGGCGTCCGCGACCGTTCCGCTCGGTTCCGCTCGCGTTCACGGGGGGTCGATCCACGGTGACACCGGTCGAGTGTTGGTGGCGGGAGGACGTTTCCCCCGCGGGGGGAAGACGCTGGAATCAGTCCCGCGTCTCCACTACACTTACACTACTCGCGACGACATTCCAAACCATGTCGCTCACCGAAAACTAACGGCGTTCCCCCGCCGTTTCCATCCCCGCTCTCGGTCAGCCGTCGCGCGGGCCGCGGGGACGTGCAGCGGGCAGCCCCCATGATCCTCCTCACGATCGCCCGCAACGCGTTTCTGGAATCGATCCGACAGCCGATCCACACGGTGATCATCTGCGGCGCGGTGCTCGCGCTCGTGCTCAACGTCAACCTGGCCGGGTTCACGCTCGAGGACGACACCAAACTGCTCGTCGATCTCGGGCTCAGCACGCTGTTTCTCGCCGGGCTGCTGCTGGCCGCCTTCACGGCCACGGGCGTCTTGTCGCGGGAGATCGAGAACAAGACGGTGATCACCGTGGTCAGCAAGCCCGTGCCACGGCCGCTCGTGGTGCTCGGCAAGTTTCTCGGCGTCACCGGCTCGATCGCGATCGCCTACTGGCTCCTGGCGGTCGTGTTCCTGCTCACGGTGCGGCATCGGGTGCAGACCAGCGTCCGCGATGAAGACATCTTCGACGGGCCGGTGATGACGTTCGGCCTGCTCGCTGCCCTGGCGGCGTTCGGCCTGGCCGGCCTGGCCAACTATCTCTATCGCTCCTCCTTTCCCGCGACGTTCGCCGTGCTGGGGGCGGTGGCGGCGACCGTGGCGGCGGGGCTCGTGGCGTGCGTCAGCCGCCTCTGGGAACTGCAGGATCCCCTCACCGACGTCAATGGCCAGCTCGTGATCGGCCTGGTGATGGTGTTTGAGGGAATCGTGGTGCTCACGGCGATCGCGATCGCCGCCTCCACCCGGCTGGGGCAGATCGCCACGCTCACCGTCTGCTTCGGGATCTTTCTCGTGGGCCTCGTCGGTGAATTCTTCCTCTCGCTCGCCGCGAGTCGCGGCGAATGGATTCGGCAGCTCGGCTCGGTGATCCCGAACCTGCAGCTATTTTGGCCGGCCGACGCGATCACGCAGGGGAGCGAGATCACCGTCGGCTATCTCGGCCTGCTGTCGGTCTATGCCGCCTGCATGGTCGGGGCGGTGATGTCCTTGGCCGTGCTCTTGTTTCAGACCCGCGACGTCGGCTGACGCGGGCCGCGGGTCGATCTCCGTCCGGCCTACTCCCTGCCGCCGGCTTCGGCGAGTTCGAGATCCTCGCCGCACCGCACCAACCGCGCCGAGTTGAACACGACCGTCAGGCCACTGACGACGTGCAGCATCGCCGCCAGCACGGGCGACACGTAGCCGGCTCCGGCCAGCGACACGAAGGCCACGATGAACAGCCCGCCGATCGCCATGTTTTGCCGGATCACGCGGATCGTCCGCCGCGAGAGGTCGATCAGGAAGGGCACGCGGTTGAGGTTGCTGCTCAGAAGCGCGATGCTCGCCGAGTGGATCGCCACGTCGCTGCCGGCGGCCCCCATGGCGATCGAGACGTCGCCGGCCGCGAGGGCGGGGGCGTCGTTGACGCCGTCGCCGATCATCGCCACGCGGTGGCCGCCCGCCTTGAGCTCGTCCACCATCTCGAGCTTTTCATGGGGCAATACCTCGGCCTTGTAGGCGTCGAAGTGCATCTGCCCGGCCACCCGCTTGGCCACGCTCGTGCGGTCGCCCGTGAGCAGCACGAGCCGCGAGATGCCCATCCCCTTGAGCCGGTCCACCGCCTCGGCCGCCTCGGGCCGGGCGTTGTCTTCGAGGCCGATCCAGCCGATGTGGCGGCCGTCGCGGACGACGTGCAGCACGGAGAGCCCGTCGGACTCCGAGGCCGATTGCACGGCCTCGAGGGAGGCGGCGTCGAGGCGGTGCGGGGCCGTCACGCTCTCGGCCAGCCACGACGAGCGGCCCACGTGCAGCGTGGTGCCGTCGTCGAACGTGGCCACGACCCCGCGGCCGGCCACCTCCTCGAAGGTGCGCGGCGTGTCGAGGGCCACGCGGGCCCGTCGGGCCATCTCCACGACGGCCTTGGCGACGGGGTGGCGGCTGTTCTGCTCGGCGGAGGCCACCGCCCGCAGCAGTTCCCCCGGCTCCACGCCCTCCACGGGCGCGAGCCGGCTGACGGAGAGCACGCCCGTGGTGATCGTGCCGGTCTTGTCGAACACGATCGCCGTCACGCTCCGCGCCGCCTCGAGCGTGGAGACGCTCTTCACGAGCACGCCGAGCCGGGCCGCGGCGGAGAGGGCGGCCACCATCGCCGTGGGCGTGGCGAGGATCAGGGCGCTCGGGCAGGCGATCACCAGCATGGCGATGGCCCGGTTGAAGGCGGTGTCGGGGCTGCTCTTGAGCGCGAAGAAGAGCACCACGCCCACGAGCATGAGGATCGTGGGCGTGTACCAGGCGGCATATTGGTCCACGAGCCGCATGATCGGCGTCCGCGTGCGCTCGGCCTCGAGGATCAGCTCCTTGACGCGGCCCAGGAGCGTGTCGGCGCCGGCCTTCACCACCTCGATGTCCATCACGCCGGTGAGGTTGATCGTGCTGCCGAACACCTCGTCGCCGAGGGCCTTTTCCGCCGGCACAGATTCGCCGGTGATGCTCGCCTGGTTGACGGTGCTCGCCCCCCGCACCACGCGGCCGTCGGCGGGGATCGTGTCGCCCGGCCGCACCCGCACGACGTCGCCGGGCCGCAGGGCCGTGGCCTCGATCAATTCCTCGGCCGCCTCGCCCCCCTGCCCGCTGAGCCGGGTGGCCTTCGTCGGCGCGAGCCGGATGAGCGACTCGATGCTCGCCTCGGCGCCGGCGGCGGTCCGCTTCTCGATCAGCGACGACACCACCATGAAGAAGGCCACGGCGGCCGCCTCCTGGTAATTGCCGCACGACACGGCGCCGATCACGGCGAGGGCCACGAGCGCGTTCATGCCCGCCTTGCCCGCGAAGAGATCGCGGGCGGCGGCCGCGACGAGCGGCACGCCCAAAATGACGATCGCCGCCGCCGCCGGAATGGCGGCGTAGAGCGGCTGCTTCCAGAGCCAGCCGGCGGCGATGGAGCAGAGCAAAAGCGCGCCGCCCACGAGCGTGGAGACGATCTGGGCCCGGAGCCAGCCGTGCTCGGCCGCGGGGGCTGTGGAGGCGGGCGGCGCAGCCTCGGTGGCGAGGCGAGCGGCGGGCGTGGGCTCGGGGTGGCGGGCGACGAGTGTGCTCATGGGGCGAGTGGAGTGTGGATGCGGAGAGCGGCTAGAGTGGCAGGTGAATCGGGACGCCTCAGTATGCCTTCGACTATCGCGGCCCGCAAAAGGGCTGCGGCCGCCCCCGATCAAGAGGGCGGCCGCAGCGATCAAACCGTGGGAGTCCGGCCGAGGCCGAACGTGGTCACGAAATCACTCGCCACCACCGGCACCCGGGCCTTCCTTGTCGCCGATGTCCTTGATCCAAATCTTGCCCCGCACCTCGTCGAGCGCCGTGGCGTTGAGGCCGTAGTTCGAAGACGAGTTGCCAGCGTTACCGGTCTTGAAGGCACCGATGAAGCCGTCCTTGTTGCCGCCGAAACCGCCGTCGTCGGAAACCCGCTCGGCGTGGCCGTCGGCAAACAGAACCGGCGCCTTGCCACCGACGAACAGGCCACTCGCCCCCTTCCGGGCCGCGATGTTCGGCCAGAAGTCGTTCAGCTCGTGCAGGGCAGCGACGTGCGTGAGACTGCCACCGTTACGGTCGTTGCTGCCGGTCACGGCATTGCCCAACGCAGTACCGCCGTTGACGTTCAGAGCAGCCGCCACCGTGGCGTCGTAGTTGTTGCACTGCTTGCCGTCGGTGAACGACTCGACGCCGAAGTCACCGGCCTTGGCAATCCGCTTGTTGCCGGTGAACCCGAAGAAGGCATTGATGACGTCCGCTTCGGTCTGGGTGACGGTCGAATCACCAGACTCACCGTTGCGGGCATTCGACATCAGGGCAACCTGCGTCCGATCGGCAAGGCCGTTCAGCAGCTGGACCTCGGTGAGAGGGCCGGTGCCGTCGTCCGGGCACTTGTCGCTCGAGTTGGTGCTAATCTCCGCGTTGTAGCGATACCCGAAGTTGCAGTTGTTGGTGACACTGCCAGAGGCACCAGCCGAACCACCGGTGAAGAGCTGGTCACCACGAACGAAGTGCCACGAGGTGGCGAAGTTCGTGTTGTAGCCCTTGTCCCACAGCTCGAGCTTCCGCTCTGCGGCCGTGTCGACGTCCGACGGGTTGTAGTTGGTAGCACCGAAGTAGACGGCGGTGTTGCCCGTGCCCCAGACCTGCTGGTTGCCCTTCGTCGGGTTCTTGGCACCGGTGTAGTCGAGGAACTTCTCGCTGTACTTCGACTTGTTCAGGCCGTCCAGGTTCTTGTTGGGATTGGCGATCTTGTTGGCAACAATATCGGCCACCCAGCCCACCTGCCGGACGTCGCCGTCACGGCACTGGTCAAACGCACCGCTGCAGAGCTGGCCGCGGGTCGCGCCGTCCTGCTCGCCATTGATCAAGAAGCCACGACCAAACGAACCGAGGCTCTGCACCGTCTGGGCCGCGATGGCCGACTCACGAGCGGCGCTCAACGAGGGCAGCAGCAGGGCCACGAGCAGCCCGATGATGCTGACCACCACGAGCAACTCCACAAGCGTGAAGCCGCGTCGCAGTGCGGGGGAAAACTTCGACATGGTTTTTTCCTCAAAGGGAGAGATGGAAGCAAACTCATGCGGCAAGGGACATCCTTGACCACGCACGATTTGTATCCACGCTCCATGAGCAGGCAATAAGTGGATTGCGAGAATTGTGTGAGATCGAAGCCGGGCCTGCGGCGGGGTAGAGTGAGCCGGTTTCCGAGGCCGCCCCGGCATTTCCTGAGAGTTTTCCCGTAAAAAGTATGCCGATGTGCTCTGCCAGCCCGCTTGCCGCGTCCGTGCCGGATGTGTCCGTGGTCGTGCCGTGCTACGACGAGGCCGCCGCGCTCGCGGAACTCGTCGCGCGGGTGGATCGCGTCTGCCGTGCGGTCACGGGCACGTTCGAGATCGTGCTCGTGGACGACGGCTCTCGCGACGTCACCTGGGCGACGATGGCGGCCCTGTGCACGATTCATCGCGAGATCGTCGCGGTGAAGCTCTCGCGGAACCACGGCCACCAGCTCGCGCTGTCCGCCGGGCTTTCGGTATGCCGTGGCCGGCGGATTTTGATCATCGACGCCGATCTTCAGGACCCGCCGGAGTTGCTCCCGGAGATGATGCGGATCATGGACGGCGGGGCCGACGTCGTGTTTGGCAAGCGCCGCACACGCGCCGGCGAAGGGCCGCTCAAGAAGCTGACCGCCAGCTGGTTCTACCGGCTCATCGGCGGGCTCTCCGACGTGCCGATCCCGCCCGACACCGGCGACTTCCGGCTGTTGAGCCGCAGGGCGCTCGACGTCCTGCTCGCGATGCCGGAGCGGCATCGATTCATCCGCGGCATGGTGGCCTGGATCGGATTCCGCCAGGAGCCGATCGAGTATGACCGGGCCCCGCGGATCGCCGGCCGGACGAAATACAACTACCGCAGGATGATCCGGTTCGCGCTCGACGCGATCACGAGTTTCTCGGTGCGGCCGCTGCAGGTGGCGAGCGTCGCCGGCCTGTGCTTCGCGGTTGTCGCCGCCCTCGTGCTCGGCTATGCATTCGTATCGTGGGCGTTTTTTCGGACGGTGAGCGGGTGGACGAGCCTGATCGCCGTGGTGGCCCTGCTCGGCAGCGTGCAGCTCTTCATGCTCGGCATCATCGGCGAATACCTCGGCCGGCTCTACGTGCAGTCGCAGGGCCGGCCGCTGTTCGTGATCGAACGGATCGAAGGCGGCGCGGCGCCGAGGGATGAGGCAGCCACATGATGTCGCCGGCCATGCGAACCGGGCTCGCGTATGGGATCGCCGGCGGCGCCACCGCGGTGATCTGGGCCGCCGCCGCCGCGTGGTACGTCGGCTCCGAGCGGACGGTGTATTGGTGGGACTACCTCATGTGGTGGCAGTTCACGGTGCGGCTGATGGTCGAGATGTTCACGGCGCCGGGCCAGGCCGTCGAAATGGTGCGGAGGTCGCTCGAGTCGTCGGAGTATCCGCTGCTCCCCGCGATCCCGCTGGCCGTCTGGTGCGCCGCTGCGGGCACGACGCGGCTGCCGTTCGTGCTCGGCATCACGACGATCTACGGCGCGGCCGCGGCGGCGGGCCTGGCCTCCATCTGCAGAGCCTGCCAGGCGGAAGACGAGCCCCCAAACCCCGGCTCGGCGGCCGCCGTAGCCGCCGTGCCGGCCGTCGTGTTCACGCTCTGGAGCCTGCCCTTCGTGGTGGCGATGCGCGGGTTTGTGGATCTCGGGGCGGTGGCGATCTCCTACGCGATCCTCGGCCTCTTCTTTTCGGCCCGTCGGGGGGGCTGGAACGTGGGCCGCTGGGCCGCTGTCGGCGGGCTCTTGGCATTGCTCTTCATCTTCCGCCGTTACTGGGCATTCTGGGTGACGTCGTTCGCGCTCGTCGTCGCGATCGACGCCCTCTGGCAGGCGTGGCATCTGCGGAATGAAACGGGCCGCGCTTGGCTGCGGCCGCTTGTGGCGCCGGCGGTGATCGGCGTCGCCTCGGCAGCCACCGCGGCGGTCGTGGCCTGGCCGATGATCATGCGTGTGCTGACCACGTCCTATGCCGACATCTACTCCGCCTACCAGATGCCCGCGACCACAGGGCTGGCGGCCGAGGTCGCGCGTTCGGCGGCGGATCTGCTCGCCGCCAACGGGGTGCTCGCGACCTCCGCGGGCTTCGCCGGGCTTGGCATGCTCCTCGCCGACCGCAAGATGCGGCGCATGGGCGCGATGCTCGCGGCGATGGCGATCCTCTCCTACGTGCAGTTTCGTCGCGTGCAGGGGCCCGGGCATCACCACCATCTGCTCTGGTCGAGCCTGCTCACCGTGGCCACCGCCCTGGCCGCGGTGTCGCTCGCCTCTCGGCTCCGGCCGCGTCAGGCCTGGTCGCTTGTGGCGGGGCTCGCGGTCGCCGGCAGCCTGCAATGGACGGCGGCGGCCGTGCCCGCCGCTGCCGGGCTGCGGTTTTTGATGAACGGCAGCACCGCAGAACTGCCGCTCGTGCGCAAGGATCTGGCAGACCTCAGCCGGCTTGTCGCGACCATTGACCGCGTGGCAGCCGAAATCGGCGGCCGGCCGGGCATCTACTGCCTGGCGAGTTCCGCGGTGCTCAACAGCAACATCCTCTACGCCTATCCGCCGTCGCTTCACCGGCCGTTCGCGTCCGCCATGCTCGTACGGAACACGGCCGACATCGACAAGCGAGACGGTTTTCCGCACGACCTGGTCACAGCCGATCTCGTGGTCGTGTGCGACCCGCCGCAGGTTCACCAAGGGCTCGAGAACCAGCAGGTGGTGGTCGAGCCCGTCCGGCAGCTCCTCTCCGGCGCGGGCTTCGGCGCGGCCTTTAGACGGCTTCCCGGGGAGTTCATGCTCGAGGGAGGCGTGACCACCGCGCTGTATCGGCGCACGCGGCCGACCGAGCCCGCGGACATCGCCGCGCTCTCCGCTGCGCTTCGTCGCCACTATCCGGAGCGGCCGTATGTGTACGAATATCGCCCGCGGTAGCGAGGCTTGAAAGACCGGTTCGCGCTCTGCCGTCGCGACGCCGCATGGCGGGCCCCACCCCGGGAATGGGCAGATCAGCGGTCAAGAATCTCGGCCAGCTTCGCCGTTATGCAACCGATCACCGCGTGGCTTTCCCCGGCGACGTGCGGCGACGACCCGCGATCGCGCCGTCCGCCCGCGTCCTCGGGCCTGAAGATCGTGGTCGTGGGCCGAAGCCGCGTTTTTCAACCGCAGCCGCTAGCGGAGTGCACCCAGCAGATTGACAAAGTTGTCGCGCCAGTGGGGGGCGTCCGCCGTGGCGACGAGCGGCCGCCATCGATCGCTTTGCTTGGCAAACTGGCGAGCCGTGCCGGCGTCGGGAAACAGCACGACCCAACAAGAAGCCTTCTTCGCCCGCAGCACCGCGTCTTCCGGGGTTGCTCGGGAATCCTCCAAGACCAGTGCAGAGAGGTGAAGCTCCTTCGCCAGCCGCGCGAGCGGTCGCGTCAGGTCGAGGTACAGGTTGGTGACGTGAAATGCCAGAAACCCGTGCTGCTCCAGCCGCTCCAGGTAGAGAGCAATCGCTTCGTGCGTCATCAGGTGCGTGGGAATGGCGTCGGAGCTGAACGCGTCGAGAACGATCGCCGAGTAACGCGGCTCCTTCTCCTGGGCCAAGAGGAGGCGGGCGTCCCCGGTCTTGATGGAGGTCGTCGCCTGCGAGTCGGCCAGGTAGGTGAAAAACCGCCGGTCGCTCGCGATCTCCACGACCCGGGGATCGATCTCGTAGAATTCAAACGTGTGGCCCGGTCGCCCATAGGCGGCAAGGGTGCCCGCCCCGAGGCCGACGAACGCGACCCGCGGCTGCTCGGCGGCCGCCGAAACAAACCGCATGACGTCGCCTGCGGGGCCCGATTCCGTGTAATACGTGGTCGGGGCCAGCGACCAGGGCGCTTGATCGAATTGCATGCCGTGCCGCGTCGTGCCGTGCCAGAGGCTGTGCCAATGGCCGGGCCCGTCCTTGTTTGTCATGACGGTGTGCACTCCAAAAAAGGTGCGCGACCGCACCAGGATGGTCGGCGAGGAAGACAGCACCAGCCATTGCCACGCCGCAAAGAAACAGGCCAGGCCGACCGTAAACAGCGGCAGGTGTCGATGGTAGATGAGGGCGATGCAGATCAAGGGCACGAAGGTGCCGAGCATGAAAAGACTCACGCCGAAATAAGCCCGATTCATCGCGGCGGCGGGAATGATTCGGGGCAGGATCACCGCCAGGAGCAGGAACGCGGCGATGATACCGACCGCGTGCAGCAGAGGCCGGCCCCGCCGACCCGCGTTGCCGCCGCCCGCCGCAGACGATTGCGACGGGCTGCCCAGCCAGAATGCGATGGGAGCCGCCACGAGCATCAGGGGATATTCCAGGATTTCCTGGAAGATGACGGGTGCGACGAGCGAATTGCACACGCCCCCCAAGACCCCGCCCAGCGCGATCGCGAAGTAATACCGCGTCAGGTCGCCGGCCTCGCGAGGTCGGCGGGTCGCCAAGCGGCCGTGCAGGCCCAGACTCAGCACGAACAGCCCGATCAAATGGATCGCGAATTCCAGGGCCAGATGGTCGCGAAAGCCAAACACGAGCGCCACCATGCAGCCGGCGACCACGAAGGGGAAAACGGCCGCCACGACCGGTTGCCAACGTTCCTGGTACGCCCGGGAATACCCGATCACGAAAGACGCAAAATAGAGCGACAGCGGAATCACCCAGAGCAGCGGGAAACTGCCGATGTCGGTCGCCAGATGTTGGGTCACCCCGAGCATCAGGCTCGAGGGCACGAAGGCCAACAACACCCAGACCGCATCCCGCATCAGCGTTCCTTCGCGTGTGACGCGTGAGCCGCTCGTGGAGGCGAGCGGGCGGCCTTCGGGCTCGCCAACGGGGGCCGGCTGCGAATCCTTGCCCAGCAGGATGGCTGCGGCCCCGCACGCGGTGATCAGGCCGAAAAAACCGACGAACCCGGCCGACCATGCCCAACGCTGCGTGTCGAGGCTCGTCAGCGGTTCGACGACGAGCGGATAGCCGAGCAGAGCCATGAAACTGGCGGCGTTGCCGGCGACGAACAGGAATGAAGGATCGTGGGCGCGCGGGAGCGTGGTTCTTGAATACCAGCGCTGCAGCAGGGGACCAGTCGCCGCCAGCAGGAAAAAGCAGAGCCCCACGCTGACCGACAGGGTGGTCAGCGTCCACAGCAGCGGCTGCCCGATGTCCTGCGGGCGAACCGCCTGGGGCAGACCGATCGGCAGGAACCAGAGAGCGACGACGAAGAGCGCCGTATGGAGCAGCTAGGCCCGCCGTTGGTCGGTCATCGTGCCGAGCAGATGCGCATAGCCGTAGCCAGCGAGCAGCATCGCTTGGAAAAACAACATCGCGGTATTCCAGACGGCCGGACTTCCGCCCAGAAACGGCAACAGGGCCTTGCTCATCAGCGGCTGCACCAGAAACAGCAGAAACGCACTGGCGAATACGCAGGCCAGCCACAGCCACGGGGAGCCGAGGATGCGGGCGGCAGCCATGAGGAGTGGGCTGCGCGGCCTGGATGGAGGTGATCCGGCGTTGAAGACGTCGCTGAGGGTGTCGGTTTCGGTCATGGGCATGGACTGGTCGGTCGTTTAAGCTGCGATGGTGTGTAGGGGGACTGTAAAACTCGAGAACAGGTTACCTCCTGCTTGGACGGGGTGTGTTCGGTCTCCGTGAGTGGCTGTCCCCCGCCGCAGTATCGCTCGCTGGCGCAGACGACAGCATCGCTCGACTCCTGCCTATTGGGGCTTGATCTTGCGACGCCGATAGAGATGCCAGTGGGTTTCCGAGAGCCCGCCGCTCCTCGTGCTGAAGACCAGTTCGTAGCGATTGCCGGGTGCATCGGTGATCGACGGCGCGGCCACGTCGTCGTCCTCGAGATGATTGAGCAGCACCCAGTCGGCACCCGCCGCCGACATCTCGCCTTCCCGCAATACCCGGATCGGGCGGCCGGGGAGGCCCTGCTGGTGGTAGGCCACGAGCAGCTCCGTACGCAGATCGTGGTTTGAGCCGACGGCAATCAGGGGGGGGCATCTTGGGCGGTGGCCTCCTTCACGATCGCGAGCGCACGGCGATACTGCCCGCGGCCGCGATGAATGAGCACGGCGTCCCGCGCGAGATTGGCCCCGCACGCGACGAGGCCCACGGCCACCGCGACGCCGGGCCAGATGCGTCCTGCAGACGTCGCGATCACGGCCAATTCCGAGGCCAGCAGGATGAGGAGCGTCTGGAGCGGCGCGAGCAGGTAGCGCACCGAATAAAAATCGATCGGAAAGGCCGCCAGCACGGCGGCCGGTGCCACCATGATCGCCGTCACGAAAAAGGCGGCCCGCTGCGGCCGGTCGTGGAAGCAGCGTGCCAGGCACCAGGCCGCCACGCAGGCGACACCAGCAGCAGCCAAGGCCGTCCAGGGCAGCCGCTGCGTCGCTCCTGCAAGCGCCGCCAAGCCCTTGGTCGCCGTCACGAGCAGGGTCTGCTCCGGCCCTTTTCCATAGGCCATTCCGCGCACAAAACCAAGCCAAAGCAGACCCGTGAATACCAGCGGCACGGTATGCCAGGCGAGCAAAGTGCGCAGGCCCGTCCGGAGAGTCGCGGGCTGTCGCAGGGTGATCCATGCCGTCCAAAACAGGATCGCGAGATAGCCCATCACGAACGTGAGGTGAGCGAGCAGTCCGAGGATGCAGGCGCCGCCGAAGATCACGGGAAGCCACTGCAATCGAATCGGGCTTATTGAGGTATCCCGACGAACTCCTTCGAATCACTCGAGGGCCGCCCACTGTGCGATGAGCAGAAACAGGCTCATGAGGCCATAGCCGCGGGCCTCCGACGAACAGTTGACGAGCATGTGGCTCGTGGCGACAGCGATCGCGCACCACCGACCGCTCGCGGCCGACCGCTGGCTGCCAAGCAGCCAGGCCACGCCCACGCTTGCCGTGCCGGCGGCCACCGAGGCGAGACGGTAGGCGAGCGGCGGGAGGTGGGGCGGCAGCCAGAACAGGTAGAGTGAATTGAGCAGATGGTTGTTGTCGTGCCGCATGCCACCTCGGAAGAGGTCCCACGGCACTTTTGTTTCGCGAGCGATCAGCCAGAGCGACCAGATCTCGTCGAACCAGAGATCGTTGGCCGCCGCCGCGAGTCGCAGGATCGCCGCACAGCCGACAATCGCGAGCAGAGAAGCGAGTCTCGTTCGGCTCGCTTGAATTGCGGGCGGCAAGGTCATGGAGGTGGCATGCACGTTGGGGGATCGGACACGAGCCGGTGCGTTCTTTCAACTATCATGAAGTGTATGTGGATCATGTGAGCATCGCGCGTCCAGCGGCCGCCGCTCGCCACAGGCAAACCCTTGAGCGACGATGACGGCACCGCTACCGTAGGCGGATGAACGCGAAAGCATTACCGCGGGCAGCAACCCTCCCTGCGCGACCGCTCTTCGACCGCATGCCTGCGTGGGGCGTGGGCCTGGCTGTCGTCGTGCTCGCGCTAGCCGCACACGGCCGCTCCGTGACCAACGGGTTCATCTGGGACGACGACTACTACGTCACCCAGAACGGCGCCCTGCACACCGTGCGGGGCCTGTGGCACATCTGGACAGACCCTTCAGCCACGCCGCAGTATTACCCGCTGGTGCACACGACCTACTGGCTCGAATACCACCTGTGGAAGCTCGATCCTGCGGGCTACCACGCCGTCAACGTGCTCCTCCACGCCGGCTCGTCGCTGCTCCTCTATCGGGTGTTTCGCAGGCTCGGCCTGGCGACCGCGGGGCTCGCAGCGGCCCTGTTCGCCGCCCATCCGCTGGGCGTGGAATCGGTGGGATGGATCACCGAACGGAAAAATACGCTCTCGCTCGTGTTTGCACTGTCAGCGGCGCTCACATGGCTCGAATACCGCTTTCCGGGTGATCCTCGGAAGGAGAAGGGCGTTGGCTGGCTGATCGCCGCCGTCGCTCTGTTCACGCTGGGACTACTCTCGAAGACTGTGGTCTCCATGCTCGTGCCCACGCTGCTCGTCGTCTCGTGGTGGAAGACGGGCACGCTCACCCGCCGCGACCTGATCGGAGTCATGCCATTCATGCTGATCGGCGTGCCACTCGCCGCAACCACGGTCTGGCTCGAGAAGGCGAACGTCTTCACCGACGGGCCGGGCCTGGGGCTCACAGCCCTAGATCGGGTGTTGATCGCGGGCCGGGCCGTGTGGTTTTACGCTGCCAAGCTGGTCTGGCCGCATCCGCTGGCATTTTTCTACACCCGCTGGGAGGTCGACCCGCGGCAGCTCTGGCAGTGGGCCTTTCCCGCCGCCGGACTCGCGGCTGCGGCCGTGGCGATCTGGCTGGCGGGGCAACGCGGGCGGGGCTGGCTGGCGGCGCCGACCTGTTTCTGCGCGGCGCTGTTTCCGGCGCTCGGATTCGTGGACGTCTATCCGTTTCGCTATTCGTTCGTCGCCGACCATTTCGCCTACCATGCCATGCCCGCGGGACTGGCGGCGGCGGCGGCCGGGCTCGAGGCCCTTGCGGCCCGTCTGCGGCAGCCGGCGGTCGGTCCGGCCGTGGCGATCGTGCTCGCGGCCGTGAGCTGGTCGCGGACGGCGGTCTTCAAGGATCTCGATACGCTCTACACCGACACGCTCGTAAAAAATCCCACCTGCAGCGCGGCTGCGAATAATCTGGGATTTCTGCGGCTGAGCGAGGGCCGCATGCAGGAGGCGATCGAACTCTTGATCCGGGCCGCCGACACGGCGCCATTTCCCGACATGCGGTCGAGGCCGCTCGCCACGCTCGCCCGGGCGTATCTCAAGCTTGATGATGCCGAGCGGGCCTACGAGGCCGCCTCCGCCGCCCGGGCCGCAAGCGATGCCCCCTTGGCGCGGTCGGTGTTTGCCAGCGCGTGTGTCAGGACAGGCCGCCTTGACGAGGCGGAAGCCGTGATCGCCGCCCTGCCTGCCGACGAAGCCCGGTCGACTTCGGTGCGGCTTGCGCGGGGCGAGCTCGCCCTGCGCCGTGGCGAGCCGTCAGTGGCAGCAGAGCATTTTCAGGCTGCGATCGCCGAGTCTGCCGCCGACGTCCGGGGCGAAGCGGCGACCGAAGCGATCGTGATGTATGTCAGCCACGGCTCCATGAACGAGGCCGTGGCGATGCTGGGCACGCTCCCGCTGCCGCCACAGGTCGCGGCCCGGGGCTGGATGAACGTCGGCATCGCGCATGCCCGCAGCGGGGCATTTGCGGAAGCGGTTGACTGTTTTCAAAAGGCGACGCGACTGGATCCCGCATCGGTCGAGATTCGTCAACTGCTCGAGCGTGCCCGGGCGGCGGCGCGGGCTCCGGAACAGCCGAAGGACTCCCCAAAACGCTCTTCCGGATCGCAACGAGCCGGCCATGGGCCTCAGTCGTGAGAAAGGCGGCTCGTCCATGCAAACAATCATCAAGGTCTTACGAATCTGGCCAGGCGGCCTGATGGCGGTGTGCCTGACGACTGCTCTCGTGGCCACGGGCCTGCATGCGGTGCGGCAGTGGCGGGTGCTCGATACGGTGACAGGTGTTCCGTATGTCGACGACTCGCTGGCCGTGGGCTCTGCATCGCTGCCGGCCGGATGCC
>Ga0209401_1000027_pt1 | contig 107126 bp, 118 predicted proteins | sample M_140807_MF_Meta_FD_187318 | JGI IMG/M metagenome (GOLD analysis project Ga0209401, IMG submission 187318) | Freshwater microbial communities from Lake Montjoie, Canada to study carbon cycling - M_140807_MF_MetaG (SPAdes) (version 2) | ecosystem: Environmental > Aquatic > Freshwater > Lake...
TCATCAAATGCCTTCCAAAATTTAATACATGCCGATTTTAACTCGTCAAAGTATTCTTGTTTTGGTTGTTTGTAGTAGTATTCAATTTTAATCATCCTTGGTCTTTATTAACAACTTCGTCAAGGTGGTGGTCGCTTTCCATTTCAGAAATACGTTCACGTTTAATTAACATTGGTACTACTTCACGAATGATGTTGTATGGACGAAACTCAGGGTGACCATCCATTCCAACATCCATACGTTGTCCTTTACCAAAACGTAAGTTTGTTGGTAAGTGACAGTGTCCGTGAAGGTGCATAACACCTTTGTTTAATCCATCCCAAGAACTGATTGGGTAGTGCATCAAACGAAATGTGTGGTCGGCGATTTTTAAGGTGTTGTAGTGAGTAACACTTTTGAAATAGCCCTGACATCCTTGTCTATTGTTCTCGATGTGGTGGTCGTGGTTTCCAAGAACCAAGTGAATGTTTTTACAAACAATTCGGTCCCAAAATTCTTTGATGGATTCAAAACCACCAAATGACCAGTCACCAAGACAAATTAAGATGTCGTCTTGCATCACATTCTCGTTGATGTTGTTCACAATTGTTGCATTCATTTTTTCCAAAGTTGGAAAATCACGAGTTTGGTCAACTGCAACTGAACCATCTGGCAAACGCCAGTTTGTTGTACCACGACATATATTTTTGTGGTTGTAGTGTGGGTCTGAAAAAATCCACACATTTCCCTTGAAATCTTTATCAATTTTAATCATAACACAAATCTAATACTTTTTCTTCAAACCAAAAAGGTTTTTTTCTGTTTTTCCAAACTGCAAATGAAACTTTCGCTCCACGGTAGTAGTTTCTATAAGATTCCACCACAGAATCTACTTTATATTCGTCAGGCATCGCCTTCGGGGGTTCGGTATAACCAATGTCTTGAATATTTGGTTTATTGGTTACACACCATTCGATTACATCCTGAGATTTATGTCTCTTTCCATAACGATAGGTATATTCATAACACAACTCCAAACCAAGTTCACATAACACCAAATAATTGGTCAATGACTCACGAGTCCAAATCGCACAAGGGTGATTCTTGTGTGATAACTTGTACGGTACTTGGTCGGTTACATGGTCGGTTACATGATGAACCCCACATAGAAGTTGTGCGGTTTCCAATATCATTTTTACCACGTGTTTATCACAATGATATTGGGCACATTTTTTAATGTCGTTGTCAAGGAAAAATATGTTCATAGTTGAATGTTTAATTATTCAACAAATATACAAATTATTCTGTAACTAAAAAAACTGCATTTTGTTCTCCAGCGTGTAATCCCAAAATATTGTAGTCATAAAACTCCTCAGCTTCTGACTCTTCCATACCATCACGCTCCATTAGTATGCCAATTATTTTGTCTTTGGAGTAAAGAACCCTACGTCCATTACCAAACTCTTCAACGACACCAATAATTGCATCATCCAAACCATCCAATAATATTGCTCCTTCCGCAATTTCGTTAATATCGTAATCTTCAATAGTACCCATGGTTAAAACATAAATGTTATTTTTTGGTATGTCAAACAAATTGACCTTTAAGTGGTATTTATAAATAAAAAACTATGAGAGGATATTTCGGATTAGGTCAATTATCTGCAGCTGAAAAGTCAGATATTTTAGACCAACATAAAAGTGTGTATAACGGATACCAAACAATGCAACCACAGGTATCAAATACTCAACCATTGTATGTTTATGATGCTGCGGGTGATAAAGAAGGTTTTGTTGTGAATAACAAAGGTGAAGTTAAAAAATATACCAACATGGGTATTAATGAAACCAAAAAAAGAAAACCATACTTGGCTGATGAAGAAATGAAAAAAGGTGAGGTTGATGAATTCTTCTATTTTGACGTAGAAGATGAAGAAACAAAAGAAAAAAAACAAAAAGAAAGACAACAAGATTTAGATGCAATTTTAAGTAGTTTAGGTCATGATGAAGACGATAAAGTTGAAACCAAAGAAGGCATGGGTGAAACTTGTGAATGTGGTGGAACCATGTATGAAGGAGTTTGTAACGAATGCGGTTCAGGATACATGGAAGAAGAAACAGGACATTTGGATGACATTTATAATCAAGAAGATTTAAACCCAACAGCAGGATTTGATTACATTCAAGGTTCATCAAATGATGTTGATACTTTTGAGGGAATGCACAAGAAATTATATAAAGAATCTGACTCTGACGAGTTTGTTAATTATGATGACAACATGGAAGACGATGATGATTTCCAAGACTATGAATCTTCTTATACTGAAGATGGTATGGATGACCCTGACAATGAAGATGATGGATTTGAAGATATTAATGCATCCGAAGTTACTGATGGTGAATTAGATGAAATTAATATTGAAGATTTAATTAAAGGTAAAAAATACAAATATAACCACCCATTACATTCATCTGAATTTGAATATGGTAGCGAACACAAATATCCTGAAGGTGAGAACATGTATGGTTTTAAAAGTGGTAAAACTGGATATGCAATACCAGGAAAACAAGTTAAAGACTATGTAAGTCATTTGGATGACGAAGAATTCGGTTCAATTGAAGAGCAAGGTGGAAACGTTGATGATATGGATGATGATGATGTCCAACCAGCATATAATTTTGATTCAAACGGACCTGGTGATGTTTACCCTGTAAACGAATTTGAGGATGAGGATATAAAAGAGTATGAACAAATGGAATCAGCCTTTGCTGAAGATGACTTAGAGGAAGGTGATATCTATGGTGATGCGGAATTTAACGAAATAGATGTTTCAGGAGTTCAGGGTATCTACGGAGCTATGGATAGAGCATATGACTTTGACAGTGGTGGACCAGGTAAAGCTGGACCATACCAAGAATTTTCTTATGAAAGTGAATTAGACGAAGAAGAAGAATTTGAAGAGGTTGATGAAGATTTAAAAGAGTCGTTCTTAATACAAAAAAACAAGATAACAGAAATGTTTAATCGTTTTAACAAATATAATTAAAACAAAAACCCCTAATAAAAATAGGGGTTTTTTTATGCTCTGTTGATTTTTGCGTTTTTTCTATATATTTGTTAGTAAATTAAATGTTATGGAAATTAAAGAAATTGTGTCGTACTTCCTGAATGCGGAGTCAAACATTTTAGAGGTGTCGTTTAGAACTATTGAGGACAGCGAGGATGTCCTAAGAATGGATAACATAGATTATTCAATTTCTGAAGAATATGGTTATGTTCTTGAGTTTGAAGATTTTGGATTTTACGATGATGAATTTGAGGATGAGGAGGATTACTATGAAGACCCAAAAATTGAGTTAGATGAAGAAGTTCTTATATCATTTTTAAATGAGTACTACGAAGTAAATCCAAAGTCGATACCAAAACCAGAATACTACTAGGGACCGACCCTTGTTAAATACAATCTGATTTGCCTATTATATGGACCGTAAGGAGTGCTTAGTAGTTTTAAATGTTCAAAACCATCTTCTTCAATTTTAAACACCATGGTCTTTATACTATTATTGCCATGTTGTCCGTAATTTAATCTTAAATAACCATAACTATATGAGGTGTTGTTGGTTATTTCAAAATACGAATAGTTAGATTTCCTACTATCATATTTCCAATTAATTGGAGTGTTAGGTTTGTCTAACCAAATCATTTCAAATTCACCTAAAAATGAACTTGATTCAAAATTAATATTAAAATCGTTTGTTTTGATAGTGTCAAACGGTTCATATAAATTACTATCGGTGAATACCTCACCATTTTCGTAAAATGAAACGGTATCATTACCTTTATCTTCAACAACTGTGACCCAATCAACAACATACATACCACTTAAGGTCACATCGCTAATTTCAGTAACATATTTCTCACAACCTGATAGGAGCACTAAAAACATTAAAATACCAACTATTCTTCTCATATGACAAAGATAAATACTTTTTTCCAATTATAAAAATATTTATTGATATGAATTTAGATGTAGATTATTTAATTGACTTTTTCACTAAGAATTCCGAACCAAATAATGATAAGGAAATAGATGGTGAAATTGGAGAACAAGATGCTGCGGCTGCAGCACCCGCACCATCAACAGGTGGTGGTGGAGGTTCTGTCCCAAAATGGGCAGATTCTTACCAACTAACACGAGGTAAAGCCAATCCTTTAATGAAGTCAGGTGACAAATGGAATACTGGTCTGACCAGAGGTGCCGCAAATCAAATTTGGTAGATTATTCTACTATGATTAAATCCATTATATTAAAATCATCACTCAAAAAATAATTAAAACAAGAATCCATTGGTATTAGGTCATCAACAGGAAACGCTGTTTTGTCTGACATATAATACAATTCTACACCAAACATAATTTCAAAATCAATTATTTTTTTGATTTCATTTGTTTTGGATACAAACACACAATCATTTACTTTAAACATTTTGTTTGGATTATTATTTTGACAAAGATAGTCGAAATAAAGTAATACCACAAATTAAATTGTTATTTGAAAAAAAAATAAGTATTTATATATAAAACGTTTTTAAAATAATGGACTACAGTCATAATGATGGGTTAAATGCGGTTAATAGGGTTAAATTATTAATGAATTATTCTTTAGACAAAACTCTAAAGGAAAATATTGATAAAATGGAAGTATTGAACGAACAATCTAATTCAAAACAAGGCCAACCACCTAGACCCGAAACATCAAAAGGAAATTGGGCGAAAGATAAGATAACTTATCAATCTAAAAATCCTGGTATGGTTTGGGACCCCAATTCAGTAAATTACCCATCTGTTGAATATCAAACTCCACAAAAAAATCCTGGTTCTGATTATTTTTTAAATTTAAAAAATACCCAAGCAAACCAATTGAGGCAAAAATTAATGACTAAGGGTAATTGGGTTAAAATAAATCCAAAAAATGTTGGGTTAAGAGGAACTCCATTTGGTTTTCACCCATTAGAATATCCTGGATATCTAAAAAAAGTTGCGGAAATAAATAAAAAATACCCTGATGATAAATCAATTTGGTATAATCCAACTACATGGTTTGACAATGACACTGATAATATTAGAAATCAAGAACTTGAAAAATTAAAAAACCAATACTTTCATAAAGAATTTCCTTTTGGAGTAACTCAAGAAGATTATCAAGATTGGTTAAAAGCAAAAAAAACAATAAGTGATGAACAAGTAAAAGAGTTTAGTAAAATAAAAAAAGGTACTTCTGGATTGTATAAATCATCAGAAGAAATGCCAGGTTCTGATTATTTTTTAGATTTACATAATCAAAATATGAAAAAATTGGAACTTTATCAAATGATGACATCACAAAAATCGTTTAAAAATCTTGGTGATTACATAGATGCCATATTTGAATATAACCCACTTGCATATAGTGAAATAAATAAAGGATGGTTAGACAAATTTTGGGATAATTATGGTTGGGCGGTAGAATTAGTTATGTGGTTAGTAGTTGATATTTTCAGTGAGGGATTGGCAACACAAGTAAGTGCTGCAAGGCAAGGAGAATTATTGGCAAAACTTATAAGAATTGCTGGTCGTTCAGGATTTCCTGTTGGTTTGGGTATTGCAAAAACAATTAAAGCAGGACATCTTACTGAAGATGCTGTGATAGATTTTGTATTTGCCATTTTACCTTGGGCTCACAATTATTTTGGAATTGCCAAAACTCCATCTGTTGAAGTGGTTGAGTCAATTGTTACAAAAAGAAAAGGTTTAAATTTAAGAAATCTTTCAGACGTAAAAAAATATATAAAAAGTTTAACTGAGGAAGAAAAATATTTTTTCAAAAAAATTGCAAAACTTGATAAATCTCAATTAGATAGAGGATTAAAAAGTTCTATGAAAGAATTGGATAGTTTGGTATCAAAAAAAGGTTTGAAACAAGTAAAAAAAATAAATAGACAATCGTTAGTTACTACAGGGACAAAAATTAAACCTAGTAAACTAAAATCAGTTGGTAACTTTTTAGGTAAAGTTGTTTATATTGATTTACCCGCAATTGAAATATCTAAGTTGATTGCTCAAAAGTTTGGATTTTTAGATAAAGAAGATAAGATAAAAGCATTGGAAGAAGAATTTAAAAATAAACAAGGTAAAGATTTATTGTTTTTGTTGGCTAATGCAATTGAAGTGATTAAAGATTATCCTGGATTATCAACAAATGAGACAATAAAAAAAATAAGAGATACTCACACGTTTTCAAATGAAAACGATGCAATAAATGTACTATCACAAAATATAAGTGAGCTCTTAGTTGATGAAAATGGAAACTCTATTTACCAAAACAAAAAAAAATAATATAAAAATATTTATATATTATGAAACAAAAGTTATTAGAAGAGATATATAGAATACATGAAATAATTGGACTACCCCCAACTAAAAATATTGAGTCTTTGATTTTAGAAGCGGCAAATCCAATACCTAAAATTTTTAGAGGGTTTGAAAAACTTTTGGATAGTGAAGCAATATTAACAGCTGAAAGAATTTTACCCGCAAGTACTGAAAGAAATTTTGAAAAAAGAATTGCAACTTTTGTTGCCGATAGAATCTCTACGGATGTAGGAAAACAAGAAATTAGGAATTTAATAAAAAAAATGGCTGAAAGTTCTCCAACTTTTGCGAAAAAATTTGTTGAAAAGAATAAAACTGAACTTGATAAACTTATAAATGATAAAGGTCTTGACGTAGGAAAAAGAGCTATTAAAATGTCATTTGGTGATAATATTTTAAATCAATATGAACAATCCTTAAGTCGAGGTAGAATACCGCCAGAAATAACTCCGACATTACCCGCAGAATTAAAAAACGTCAAGGGTGTAAAAGAATTTCAAGATTGGATGAATACAAACCACCCAAATTGGGTGCGAGGTAATAATTTAAGTCCAAACGGAAAATCATATGGCAATTACGGACCCTCAACTACAAAGGCTTGGGAGGAACACTCACTTGAATATAAACGTTATTTGATTGGGAAAAAAATTGAAAATTTTGGACTTAACACAGGTGACGATATTCAAAAATTCCAACTTTGGATGGAAGAAACAGGAAGATGGGATGAAGCAATGGTTGATAAAAATTATCAAAAAGGTCTTACTGAAGATACAAAATATGCTTGGGCTGAATTCAAAGAACCGTATAGACAAAGTTTGGGTTATAAATATAATTTACAATTAGCGTCAGAAAAAATTTTAGCAAAACAAATAAAACCAATAAAAAATGGATGGTGGGATAGTAAATTATCATTTCTTTACCCTGCAACTAGAATCACAGTATTTAATTCAATTAGGAAAAGTTTATGGTTTTATATTAAGTCAATTGAAGGTAGGTTTTTAGACAAACAAACTCAAATTGATAACTTAATGTCCAAATTTATTACGGCAACTGACAAACAATCAAAAAATTATATAGCATCAGAAAATTTGTTTAGAGATATCAGTATACAAATGGCCTCACTTAGAACTTCTGCAGAACAAGAATATAGTTTATTTTTAGAAGATGTTAGAAAATCTTTGATAGATGCGGGTATAGAGTATAAAACAGTTGACACGGTCATAAATAATTTAAAAACATATTCGGCATATGATAAATTGTTTAATCCATTAAAATCTAGAGGTGAAAACTACACGTGGATAAATGAAATGTGGGAAGACAGTGTTTTTGTAACATTTATAAATGAACTAAGAACTTTTAATAAACAATTTTTTATAAAGTTGTTGAAGTGGATGGAAAGAACTTTAATGTTTTTAACTACAGGTCATATCAGAACATTATCTGAAATAACTGAATTTTGTGTAAAAAATGGGGTTGCTCCGGGTATAAAAAAATATATTGGTGTATTATATTTTATGAAATTTATGGTACTTCCATCGGTTTGGGGAACATTTAAAGCGGGTAAAAACTTTTTTAATAACGTTTATGATAAAGATGACGGATTTTGGGCTGAAGATACAAAGGCGCTTCTTGCTAGAGCTTATGGAGAAGCTTTTGAACCGTGGACAAAACTACTTGGTGGAGATGTAACGCAACTTGTACCTTGGAATTGGTTATGGGATGATTTACTTAATAAAAGTGATGAAGCTGCAAGACAAGAGATTGAAAGCGCATTTGAAAGAAAATTAAATCAAATAAGAGAACAATATAATTTAACTCAAAAACAAGTTGATGAACTTAAAACTGTTTTTATACTTAATGGTACAATTACCGTTGAAGATATTAGAAAAATTGTAAATCCAGATACTCCATCTACTACAGACACTACAGTTGATGATGCTGCAAAATTAGAATTATTCTACCAGTTTCTTAAATCAAAAGATAATAGTCTTGGTTCTAATGATAAACCATTTATGAAAAAAGACCCAAATACTACTAACACTTTTACATTTGAAGCTTGTGCTGATGAAGATTGTACTCAAACAAAACTTGAAACATACACTTATAACCCAACGACAAAAACATTTGTAGAAAAAATTAATTAAATTTTATAATATATTTATATAATATAACAATATGAGAAACGTAAATCAAAAAACAATAAAAAATATTATAAAACAATATTTAAGAGAACAGGAAGATGAATCTGCCCCAAGAAGAGGTAGAGGAGGTGACAGAACAACACCAGAAGACGATAATAGTATTCTTGTTCCTATAACTGCGGAAATTTTTAAAGGAATTGAAAGTATTTTAGGTAAAGTATCAAATACGGTTAAAAATGGTGTGATGTATGTTCCTGACAAAATAATGGAAAAATATGAAGAATCGTTAAAGCAAACAAGATATCGTTATATGGTCGATAATAAATCTGTTGATTTTACATATAATGAAATTGGTAATCAAATTTCAGATGGGAATGTAAAATTAAATACTCCTGTTAAAAGAATGTTATATAACTCAAACACAAAACGAACAGAACCAGGACCAACAAAAAAAGCCTCAGAATACCCTGAATTAAAAGAATTTTTTTGGGGTGATGAAAGTCAGATTGAAGCTGAAAAAACAAAACAAGTTGAAAACGAAGCTGAAAAAACAAGACAACTTGAAATATTAAGAGGTTATGTGAATAAAGGAGTTTTTGGAAAAAATGGTGTTGATTTTGAGGAAATTACAATAACTACATTACCTGGATATTATATAGGTATAAAATTACTTAATCCGAGAGAAGGTAAGACAGTTGTTTTATTGTATGATAATAAAATATCAATAATGAACCCCAACAATACTTTATCTTCACCAACCCCAAATATTGAAAATAATGGTACAAGTGGACAAGATAGTTCAACCAAAACCTCAGGTATAATTAAAAGACAGGGAGACCCATACGAATATAAAGTAGAGTCAGATAATTGGTTAGCAAAAAAGACGGGTACTCAAAAATGGTTTAATATTACAGGTGTTGATTTTAAGCCAGCGTATCAACAATCTATTGATATATTAGATACTGAAAATCCAAAATCAAGAACTGCAAACGCTCCTAAAAGAACAAAATAATTTATGATGAAAAATTTAAACGAAGAATTTAATATTGATTTTAAAAACGGTACTTGGTCAATTTCAACAAGTGACGATAATTCAGATGGAGGAAGTGATTCATCAAAGGCAAAAGTTGATTCAACAAATCCAAACAGTGCTGATTATTATAGTGACTATCAGACCGATGAAACAGAATCAGAAACGGTAAAAAGGGCTAATAACAACAATAGTGGGGATTATAGCGATTATGGTGCTGCCGAAGAAGATGATGCAACAATTAAATCAAATGATTATAGTGATTATAGCGATGCCGAAGAGAATGATGGAGCGGCCACAACAAAGTCAAAAACTACCCAACCTATGACTTTTTCCACTTACTATGATGAAGAACCTGTAACCCCTAAAACACCACCAGTTAGTGGTCAACCATTAGACATGGAACTTACACCACAACAAAAGGCTAAACGTTATGGCTTTGGTCAATAAAATTAAAGAATAAATAATATTTATAATTACATGAAAAACAAATTTCAAATCACAGAACAAGAAAAGAAAGAAATTCTTGAACAACATAACCTATTTAAAAAAGTTCTTAAAGCTAAATCTGAAGTTAAAAGACTTATGGTCAATGAACAGTCAACACCAACAAGTGGTAGTGGAGTTGAGTTTTTAAAGGCAGCAAGAGATAAAGGTTGTAAAATTGCCAAAGGTACTGTTTTAAGAAGTGCTCCAGGAAAACCAACAGTATTATATAAAAAGGCTGATTATGATTCCCCAAATGGTTATTTTAAAATTGGAGATGAACTTTATATTAAAGATAATTTTACATTTGATGTTATTACAACTGATGCGGATGGTAAGAAAACAATGACATATGTTAATAGAGTATGGAATTGTCCTGCATTAACTAAACCTGTTGAAGACCAAAAAAAGGCAAACCTTGAAAAAACAAAAGGTGAAGGTGCTTGGAAAACAAAAGAAGAATTACTTACATCAGATACCGAACAAAACATTTTAGACCCTGAAATGTATGATGTGAAAGTTGTTGATGGAGTTACATTATATAGAAATAAATCAGGTGCAGGTATTCAACAAGCATTAACACCAAGAGGACAACAAACATTTAACAAATATAAAGCAGCCGGAGGATTAACACAACAAGAAGTTGACCCCGAAGCATCACTAACCTTTATAAAAGTTAGAATTGGTGGAAAACCAGATTTTTCGGAAGAGTTTTACATGTATTTTGACCCTGAAAAAACAGTTAGGGACCCATCGGTAGCACAAGCAATTCAAACAACTATTGAACAAAGAATACCAACAGATAAAAAAGATTGTAAGACAAGTATTGAAAATTATTACACCAATTTCAAGAAAAAAAGAATGATTGAACCAAATCAACTATCAGCGTTGAAATATAAAGTTCAGGCTTGTAAAAACGAATTTTATGGTGATTGGGGATTCATGGGTGGTGGAAAAATTGACGAGATTTTAGACATATTAAGTGGAGTAAAAGTTGGTGGACCATCATCTTATGGTGACGATTCTAAATGGAGATTAAAATAATCTGATATGTTAAAAAACAACATAAGAAAATCTTTACTTGAAACTAAAGAAAGAAAAGAAACACTTTTAATTGAAAGAAAACTTATAGAAAATAGGTTATCTATTATAGTTGAACGAGTTAAAACTAAAGAAAGTTTTAAGACTCAATCTAAGAAAAATCAATTAAAAATAAGTGCAAAATTTATTCAAGAACTTTCTTATCTAAAAAATGTTGGACTTTTGAATGAAGCGAATTTAACAAATTCGTTACAATCAATTTTTGGTAATTCATTTGGTAATATTACCGAAACAATGTTTGAACCAATATTAAATGTTATTCTAAAAAAATTAGGATTTGGTGATGGTTCATTTAAAAATTTCATAGTATCATCACTAACATCATCACCAATAGATTTAGTCGATGCTTTTAGTGATTGTAAAGTCATGACAAAATTATTAGTTAAATCAATAATTGAAGCTCAAGTGATGGTACTACAAAACGAATCTGGTCTTTCAGGTGTCGGATTAAATTTTATGAGAAATACTTTAGGAAGTCTTGTTAATGACGAAAGAATGGTAAAAGAACTTGAAGATAAATTATCAATGAATGTTTGTGAGTTAATTAATAACTTTATTGATAAAGCTGAAAGTATTAAAGATACATTAAAAGGTAATGTACCAAATACAATGGATATTCTCAATAAAGCCATTGCATAGTACAAAAGAGATTCACAGGGCGAAGGCTCTTGAATATAAATGAGAACTAAAACGAAGGGGGTGTTCCAAATCTCAAAAAAAGAAGGGTTAATTACCCTTCTTTTTTGTTTTAACAATCTCGTCAATAATTCCGTATTCAAGAGCCTCGTCAGCACTCAACCACAAATCACGAGTAGCATCTAAAGTAACTTGTTCGGTAGTTTTACCACAATAAGAACCCAACAAATCAAAAAGAATTTTATTGGTTTTTTCCCATTCAATCATATTGATACGAGCATCTTGGATATTACCGTAAGCTCCACCTGATGATTGGTGTAACATTGTCTTAGAGAAACGTAATGATGAACGTTTACCCTTCGTTCCAGCTCCTAACAACACTGAACCCATTGATGCTGCCATACCTGTATTTACGGTACGAATGTCACAGGAAATGTATTCCATAACATCGACCATAGATAGACCTGATTTAACACTTCCTCCTGGTGAGTCAATGTGCATTGTGATGTCTGATTTATCACTTGAGTCCAAGAACATTAATTGTGCTTGTACGATTGTTGACATGTGGTCATCAACAGGACCTGCAACCCACAACAATCTGTCTCTCATTAATCTTGAGAAGATATCCATTTGAGTCGCCCTCATCTCCCTTTCCTCCAAAATATATGGAGTCATAGATGATTGGATTTGGTGTGAGAAATAATCCAAATGTGAAGATGGTTTCCCTAAGTGTTTTGTGTAATAAGCTTGAAATTCTTTTCCGTAGTCCATGTTTAATATTTTAGTGTGGTACAAATATAGTTAAAATAAAACAAACCTCAAAACAGATTTAGATTATTCTTCAGTATTTGGAGTTTCACCTTCGGTAGATGGTTCAGTCATTTCACCTTCAGCTTGACCTAAGTTTACTGCGGTACCTTCTTCAACATCTTCATCACATTTGTAAATGTGTACTTGGTTGTTTTGTTTGAATACAATAACTTTAGTAACTCCTTCACCTAATTTAACATCTCCGTTAATATCGACAACAATACCTTCATCATCTCTGAAGATAAGTCCTAATGCTCTTGCGAAGATTAATGATGCGTTAATTAGGTCTTGAGGATTTTGTTCTTCACCTGCTTGTTCTGAGTTTGTGTAATTTTCCATTTTATCAATTGTTTTTTATAAGTTTAATAAATTATTTTCAATAAACAAAGGATTCTTGATATTCTGTCCAAGCTTTGTTTAAGGTTGCATTGTCGTTCATGATGGATGGGACATAAGGTTTATGTTTCATAACCATCTTTGCTTCCTCAGGTGTTTTATTACCTTTTTTCAAGTTACACTTAAAACAACAAGTCACCAAGTTAGTCCATTCATTAAGTCCTCCACGAGATTTAGGAATAACGTGGTCCAAGGTTAATTGTTTGTTTGAACCGCAATATACACATTCGTAGTTATCTCGTTTATAAATCCTGTTTCGATTAACCTTTGTTGTTTTTCTGTTGAACTTGATATAACTTAATAATCGAATGATTAATGGACGCACGTATGTTGTAAATCCAACATTAATTGGATTCTCATCAGATTTTATAATTTCCGCCTTACCCTTATCGACAAGTACGAAACCCCTCCTTGTTGAAGTTAAGTTCAAAGGAGTGTAGTCATAGTTTAATACTAATACATTACTCATTTTTCAATTTTTTAAAAGGATAGTTCATTTTCTCCATAAAACAAAAAAAGGGTGAAAAATTTTCACCCCTTAATATAAAGTAGATTTGTTCTCATTTTTGGTTTATCCAAAAGACACCTTTATTTTGTCTTACCAATAAATATAAACAAAAGTCATTGTAGTATCAACTTTTTACATTATCTTTGTTGTATGAAAAATCAACTCCCCTACTGCAAAACATCTGAAGCGATTAAAGGTTATGGTAATTCTGTAATAGCAAAAAGTGAGGACAATGATTGTGTTGTCCGTTCAATTGCATCGGCATTTGATATTGATTATGATAACGCTCACCAATTTGTTGCTGACACATTTAAAAGAAAACCAAAAAAAGGTACTTTTGGGTTTGTAACTGGAATGAATAAAATTGCCAAAGAACGTACACGTATTGGACGTAAATGTTGTAATGTGATGGGTAAACCTATGTTTGAGGGTTCTATATTCAATAGTCTTGATTATAATGTTATTGTTAAAGGTAAAACAGTCACTCGTAAAATGACGGTTGGGACATTTGCTACCAAATATCCAAAAGGTACTTATATCCTTACAGTTAGACGACACGCATTTACAATTAAGGATGGTATTGTGATTGGTAATTTTGAAGATTCAACTAAAAAACGTAAAATTGTTGAATGTGCTTGGAAAGTCGGTAGTTAATTAATATCTTTGTAATATGAAAAAAAGAATATATTTGGATGACGTAAGGACTCCTATTGAAAAAGACAATTGGGTTATTGTTCGTTCTTATGACGAATTTGTTGAGAATATAAATGAAATCGGATTGGAAAACATCGATATGATTTCTTTGGACCATGATTTGGGTGATACTGCAATGGCAGAATGGCACAAAAATGTATATAAAAATTACGAGTTGAACTACGATAACATCACCGAAAAAACTGGTATGGATTGTGCGAAATGGTTGGTTGAGCAATGGATGGATGGGAAACCTGTTGTTGATGTGGTTGTTCACTCTGCAAATGCGATTGGTAGTGGAAATATGATGGGTTACATCAACAATTACCGTCATATTGCTCGATTACCTCAAAATTGTATCAGAGTCCGAATCGAGCATACCGTGTAAAAATTAAGTATTAGGTATTTAAAGTATAATTTACATTATCATGACGGACCCAACAAATAAAACACAAGAAAAATTTACATACACAACTCAAGATTTAGAAGAGATGAAAGAGTGGGATGTAACTTTAATGGATGGTTTAGAAAATAAACTACCTCATTATGTTGAAGATGAATGGGATAACATTCACGGAGACATATTCCACTTTTAACTATTGGACCCTTAGCTCAGCTGGTCAGAGCAGGTCACTCATAATGACAAGGTCACAGGTTCAAACCCTGTAGGGTCCACAAAAATGAATAACAAAATGAAAATTGCGGTAATAGCCCACGATGGTAAAAAGGCAGATATGGTTGCCTTCATTATGAAAAGATTGGAGTTCTTTAAACAAGTTGATGTTATTGCAACTGGAACCACAGGAAAACATATTGAACATGCGGGATTAGATGTCCAATGTATGAAGTCAGGACCACTTGGTGGAGACGCTCAAATTGCATCCATGATTGCTGATGGTGAGATATCGGGTGTAGTATTCTTTATTGACCCGTTGGAAGTTCATCCCCACCAAGTTGATGTAAATATGTTATTAAGGATTTGTAATGTATATAACACACCTTTAGCAACCAACTATATGACCGCATCATATATTATTTCAGGATTGGAAAAAAAATTGATAAACTAAAAAAAAAAATAAATAATATGCCAGATTTTAGTACATACATCGACATCGAACCGTCAGAATATGTTGACGAGTGTTCAAAGAGTGACATTAAAGAACTGATTGATGAATTGGTTTTTCACGGTTACATTAACAAAAGTGATAGTTTAATTGACAAAGAGAAAATTAGTTTAATGGAACAGGAGTTCCATGAAAAACTTGACAAACTCAAATTAAAATACTACAACTTATCACCTGATGATGAAGAAACTTTAAAAAACTTATTTTTAAAATACGTTTAGGATTGATTTTTTGACTTTTAGAACTATTTATACTATAATTACAACAATGAAAAATTTGAATACACTTACAGCAACTTTAGCACCGACGAATGGCGGGGATAGAGATATGTGCTCAAGTGTTCAGATTTAATCAAAGGTAATAAAGCCAAAAATGATAAACCCTGAACACAAAATGTTCAGGGTTTTTTGTTTTATAAGGATTTTTTATTATCTTTGTAGTGTTCTTTGACTTATGAGAAAAATATAATCGAGATGTTGGGGAGTCAGGTTACCCCGCCTGCTTTGGGAGCAGGAGAACTCGCAAGTTCGAATCTTGCCATCTCGACGATTACGTCTTCTTAGCTCAGTGGTAGAGCACTTGGCTGTTAACCAAGTGGTCCATGGTTCGAATCCATGAGGGGACGCAAAGGGTCTGAGGGAGTCCCTAAAACGGATAAATAACGTGTCCCTCTCCATGCGAGAGTAGCTCAGTCGGTAGAGCTTCAGTTTACCAAACTGAAAGTCGCCAGTTCGAATCTGGTCTCTCGCTCCATTGCGGGTATCGCCTAGTTGGTTATGGCATCACACTTCCAATGTGAAATAGGGTCGGTTCGAGACCGACTACCCGCTCAATGAGTAAGAGATACTCAGTAGTTTTGGTACCGTTACTGATAAATGGTATAGCTGAGGCCTCTAACAGCTTAATAGATGAGGTCGTCGGAAAAAAGGCAAGAACACCATCTTGACCTCCGAGTATATGGTTGACTTTTAAGCGGTAAGACGCGATGGGTTTTGAATCAGGAAAACTATGAATATCTACTCATCATAATCTCATGGTGGGAAATGTGAGAGTAATCGGTCGAGCTACATTTAGCCGTTAATCACAATATTGGTTTGGAAACAGAGGTAGCCGTGACTTTTCCAACCGAGCCAACCAAGCTTACTATGATACGGGTTAATACCTGTGGATTAGAGGTGACGGTCAGGAAAGACTGACAATTTCGGTCTCATGGTTGAATGGCTACAATTCCACCCTGTCACGGTGCGAGGTACGGGTTCGAATCCCGTTGGGACCGCCAAAATTGCCTCCTTAGCTCAGCTGGCTAGAGCAGATGATTTGTAATCATCAGGTCGTGGGTTCGAATCCCTCAGGAGGCTCAAAAGTTTTTTAATAATATGAAATATAACGATTTTAAATTTGAACGAAAAATATGTATTGGGTTTGTTCTCATAATTTTTGGACTTATTATTTTATTAATAAGTTGACAATACAATTTAAAAGGGGTTAAATGTACCAAGGCTTGGCGAGAAACACTTGCAATGTTTCTGAGGTGGGTTCGATTCCCACTAGCTCCACAAAATAAAATTATGGCACATCCAAACTTACACGCAAAAAGTTCTGCAAAGAAATTCGGTGGAAAACCTGAAGATTATATTCATTTACACGAATGGTTGGATGAAACCAAAGGTTGGATTGGTGATTCATTACACAGGATGTTCCGACACCATAGTGAAGGAATCTTTGAAATGGAAAAACGATTTGGTCCTGAATTTAAAAATAGTGATGGAAAAATTGTTTATACTCGTTATGTTGGAGAACAACATGTAAGGGAAGATTGTAATAATTACCTTCCATCCGCAAAAGAATGGATTACCAATATCTCAGAAAATAAACGACCTCAGTGGATGTTAAGGACCATGAACATAGAAGACTGATATTTATTAACATGAAACAAATTTTAACACCAGAAGAGAAACAATACCTTAGAAGAACATCAAATTATCTTCAATCTATGGGTATGAGACAAGGATATATAGAAATAGAGCTTGAACAAGAAGCTGGCTCAATTGATTACGATAATATTGACTGGAAGTATGTAAGTCATTTTTCAAATAACTATAGTGCCGATATTCCTGAAGGATTATTACCAATATTAAAAAAAGTTGTTAAGTATGCAGATTCTTTAGACAATTTAAATAATGATATTGATAATTTAAGTTATCAAAGAATTGAAATTAGAATCGATTCTTTTCAAAAAGAAATCTCCGTAAACCATGAATTTTTTTATTATGGACGAGGTGAAGAAAATTCAATTGATTATGACTCTAAAGAAGATATGGAACAATTTGACCGATGGATGGATAATGATTTAAAAGAAGTTGAAGTTCCATCTGACGGTAAATTAAGATTAGATTATGATGGTGGTGGTGATTCAGGATATATTCATAACGAATTTCAACCAACGGGAGATGCGGTACCAGCGGGAATTGAAGATTGGTGTTACCAACAACTTGAACGTCATTTTGGTGGTTGGGAAATCAATGAAGGTTCTGATGGGTCATTCATATTTGATTTCAAAAATTCAGTCGTTACTTTGAGTCATACATACAACACCGAAGAACATGAAAGTGATACTTTATATGAAGAAAGTTTTGACAAGTAAGTTGTATCTTTAAAAAAAATCAATTATATTTGTACCATAGTAAAATAAATGCTCGGGTGGTGGAATAGGTAGACACGCCAGACTTAAAATCTTGTGGGCCTTGCGCCCGTGCGGGTTCGATTCCCGCTCCGAGTACCAAATTTGCCCTTGTAGCTCAGCAGGATAGAGCAACGGTTTTCTAAACCGTAGGTCACAGGTTCGAATCCTGTCGGGGGTACAATATATCATATCCTCAGGTACCCGTACAGCAGTGAGACGGGCTAAGTTAGATACAATTCCTCGGAGCTGGGAGTAGAATGCCTGTACGATGTGATATAAATGCCTTGGTGGTGGAATGGTAGACACGTATGTCTTAGAAACATATGTCTTATGACGTGAGGGTTCGAGTCCCTCCTAGGGTACTATGAAATTGAATATATATGCGGTTATTATTGTCGTGGTAAATGTTGCGTTTTCTATGTTTATGATGAACAAGTCAAAAACCTATCAAACACGTTTAAACGATACAACAATTCAAAAAGATTCAACATTTGCAACAAATTTATTTGACAAAAAGTAAACTTTTCCTATATTAGATATAATTATATAACAATGAGAACAACAATGGTCCATATTTCGTCGTTTAAGCAACAAGAGATTTGTAGCTGGTATCGCTATGTGGAAAATTGTAGTTCGGAAAATATGGTAAAATAACAAGTTAGAAATAACAATAGGTTAAACCCCGAACTTCTAAAAAAAGTTTGGGGTTTTTTTTTACCCGATGGTGCAGGAATAGAAAAAAGTTTTTATCTTTGTACCATCAAACAGAATGAAAGAGTTCTTTGACATGTTGGAAACCAAAATAGTCCCTTAGCTCAGTGGTAGAGCCCTTGCCTTACATGCAAGTTGTCGTAGGTTCGAATCCTACAGGGACTACAATTTGGCCCGTTCGACTATCGGTTAGGTCGTCAGGTTTTCATCCTGAAAAGAGGGGTTCGACTCCCCTACGGGCTACGAAAAAAAGATTTGGTAGATTAAAATATTCTACTTATCTTTGTAAGATATTGATAGTGGTTTTTCCCACCCAACGGATGTCGACAATCCAGGGTGGAATTAGAATTCATCACCCTCTGCCGAGGCCTTGTAAAACTCAGGAAGCAGTTAAGATTGGAGCGAGACGGGTACTCCATCACTATCAACCACATTTGAATGTAAAGGGTACGTGCCGCAGCGGAATGACATTACGAAACCCTTATCCACTCCAGTCATTCGGTTTTGGATAAACATTCAATAATTTGGTGTGATAGCTCAGTAGGTAGAGCAATAGACTGAAAATCTATGTGCCGCAAGTTCGATTCTTGCTCTCACCACAAATAGTCAAGTGGACGTAATGCGGGATGGTACCCAAGTCCCCAACTCTTAGGAGGTAAGGTTGTCTACTCCGTCTTGTACGGTATTCGGTTCGAGTCCGACCTTGACTACTAAAAATAAATTTGGTAGATTAAAATATTACCCATATCTTTGTATTATGAAAAATAAGGAAAATTTAGAATATTGGTTTTGTAAAATAGGTCCTATTGACAGAAGTGAAATACCTCTTGGTGGTGACGGTCCATTGAGAAGTGCAGTTGAAGGTACGTTTATTGATATGTTTGGAGAACAAGCGAAAACCTGTGGTAGTGGTTGGGGATTAAAAGAAGAAATGAAAACAAGATTGGATATCATTTCTTACCTACATATCACAGACCCAAGTGGTGAAATGTTAAAACAAATTGATGAAATCTTGAGTAAACGACCAATGATTTAAAATAAAATAGTCAGGTGGCGGAATTGGTAGACGCTAATGGAGTTATACTATCAAACACAAAGGGTGCGGCGTAGATGGGAACTACTACATTATCTCTTGGACGCAAGAGAGCAATATAACCCTAACCATTTGGTATAACATGCAGGTTCGAATCCTGTCCTGACTACAAAAATAAATTTGGTAGATTAAAATATTCGTTGTATATTTGTGGTATGGAAAATAAAGTATGGCACAAGATTGAAATTGCAATTGAAGAACAAACCGTCGAGGTTTATCCGACTGACGAATTTGATGGTATCATTATTGAAACCAAAGAATTGGATGGAAAAGGAAGTCCGAGGTTGTACCTTAACAAAGATGAAATGGAATTTTTGATTATCAAAATGCAAGAAATGATGTCATACGTTAAAGGTTAAAATAAATAGTCAGGTGGCGGAACGGATAGACGCAACCACGTAAGTGGTCAAACCGGTATTACAGGTTCGAATCCTGTCCTGACTACAAACCTCAGGATTAATTACCCTGAGACTGAGAGGTTCGAAACTCTTGATTGGTTATAGTGTATGGGGCACGGCAGAACGTAGTAGGGACGCAGGAGTAGGGTTCAAATCCTTATTAATCAGCAAATGGTAGTAAAAAAGTGTAGGTTGATAAACGTGGAGAGACGTGACACAAGGGTACACACTAAGGATAGGTAGTAATACCCAACTCTCTGATGGTGTGTGAAGCTGGGCCCTTTCGAGGTTGCTAAGGCGAGATTCCTGATAAATTCAACTACTACTATTTAAATGGTGGTTATAGCTCAGTAGGTAGAGCAAAGGTTTGTGGTACCTTGTGTCATGGGTTCGATTCCCATTAGTCACCCAAAGTGTTCACAACGGACAAGGCTTAGGCTCAAAGTATGGGCGAGAACTTACCTATATTCCCTGAGGTGGGTAGCGAGTGGTTGACCAGAACACTTTTTTTTCTTATAATGTGGTAGTTTTCCTAACCAACACATATTTATATGTATGGAAAAGAAAAACAAAAGAGGTGGTGGAAATAGATTAGCATATGAAAACGGACTTCAACAATATGTTAAATCTATTAGATTGACAAACGAAGAAGTTTTTATTGAAAATTCAACGTATGCGAGACATCACATTAAAAGAAGAATTATTGAAGAAAATATGGTTGATTACAAATGTGATGAGTGTGGTAATCTTGGTATTTGGAATAATAATCCATTACCATTAATTTTAGACCACATAAATGGCATAAATAACGATAACAGATTAGAAAATCTAAGATTCGTTTGTAGTAACTGTGATTCCCAATTACCAACCTATAAGAATAGAAGAGGTAGTAAAGGGTAAAATTAATACGGAGAGATGGCAGAGTTGGTCTATTGCGTCAGACTTGAAATCTGAAGTACTTGCAAGGGTACCGTGGGTTCGAATCCTACTCTCTCCGCACATTGTCACGTAACTCAGCGGTAGAGTTCTTCTCTGATACGGAAGCGGTCATAGGTTCAAATCCTATCGTGACAACACAATGTCTTCGTAGCTCAGCTGGTTTAGAGCACTAAACTTTTAATTTAGGGGTCACAGGTTCGAACCCTGTCGGGGACACTAAAAGGTCGGTTGGCTGAGTGGCTTAGGCGGTAGTCTGCAAAACTATTTACATAGGTTCAATTCCTATACCGACCTCAATATACACGTCTGTAGCTCAGTTGGTAGAGCATTGGTCTCCAAAACCAAGTGTCGGTGGTTCGAACCCATCCAGTCGTGCAAGACTAACACAGAATGAATGATACGAGTCCCCAAAGCTCGAAAGGAGTCAGGGTTTTGGTTTAACTTATTTGGGAGTGTCGCATAGCGGCAATTGCTGCGGATTGTAAACCCGCCCTCATTAGAGTTCATAGGTTCGAGTCCTATCACTCCCACTAAATTGTCCTCTCGTATAACGGCAGTACATCTGGTTTTGGTCCAGAGAATTGAGGTTCGAATCCTTGGGGGACAACAATTGGTTTTGTGGTGTAACGGAGAGCACATGAAGCTACGGACTTCAGAGCGAGGGTTCGAATCCTTCCAAAACCACCATGGCGATGTAGTTCAGTGGGAGAACACTTGATTCATATCCAAGAAGTCGGAGGTTCAATTCCTCCCATCGCCACCACTTTTCCAACTGTCATAGTATTTATATGTATGGAAAAAAGAGTAACACTAACAAAAGAACAATTATTTAAAGTAATACAGTTAAATGAGCAGGAAAACAAAAAAGAGACTGTTGATGATGTTGTTGAAGATGGAAATATTGTTGATATGATTTCAATATTACTTCATTCAAGAAGTCAGGCCCATATATTTCATTGGCAAACAAAATCACAATCATCATTTGCTGAACATATGGCGTTAGGTGGATATTATGAAGAAATTGGAGAATTAATAGACGGAATTGTTGAAGGTTACCAAGGTAAAAACGATTTGTTAACAGGTTATAAAACGATTAAAATGGTTGATTATAAATCAACAGAACAACTAATAACTTACTTTAAAGGATTAGATGATAATATTGAAAAAAATAGAAAGGCGGTCAAAGAATCTTATATTCAAAACCAAATTGATACAATTCAAGAATTAATTTATAGTACATTATATAAATTGAGATTCTTAAAATAATATTAAAATTCACTATTATTAATAATCCCTCTGAGTTTTAAGTTCAGGGGGATTTTTTTTATATTTAAATTATTGGAACGTAGCTCAGTTGGTGAGAGCAGTTGTCTTATACACAACAGGTCATGGGTTCAACTCCCATCGTTCCAACAACAGGAAGGTTACCCAAGTGGTGAAGGGGTCAGTTTGCTAAACTGATAGGCTGAGCAATCGGCGCGAGGGTTCGAGCCCCTCACCTTCCGCAAAAAAATAATTATTCAAATAATTGACGAATCACGGTTTCTAACTTATATTTATTATTCATTGAACATGAAAAACATTATGAAAAACACAATTCTTACATTATTCACAATCGTAGCTTTAGCCTCTTGTGGAAACGAAACAACCAAAACTAACTCAGATTCAACCGTAGTTGTAGATTCAACTATGTGTGACTCATTAACATCAGATTCAACCAAGTGTTGCAAAGACACTGCAAGTGTTGAGAAGATGTCAGAAAAAAAGTAATTGGTTTTTGACTACAAACAAAAAACCCACTTTTCAGTGGGTTTTTTTATTATAATAACTTTTTAATTTTTTTAATATTTTCCTGAAGTTTTTTTGGATTACCTTTAAAAGATTCTTCAATTCCAATACTCTTTAAAATTTGACCCCCAATTTTTCTAGCAAATGAACCAGCACCTGATTCTCTATCATCTGTGTTTGTTGTTGATGTACTTCCTGAAGTTGTAGTCTCATCACTACCATATTGTAAATGATAATGTCCTCCTGTCGATGCTTTACTTGGTTTAGTATATTCATCAAGATATTTAAACCCTGGTGTATTTGTTACTGTAGAATTTAATATTTTAAGAAATGCCGCAGCGCTTTGACTATCGTATGGTGATATTACAACATCAATTGCGTTACCCATTGTGTGTTGACTTTTGTAACCTAAATTTTGATGATATCTATCATTTCCACTTGTTACAGTAACCATTGCGGTAGGGTAATCGGCTTTATATTGTTTAAGAATTGTTGCAACTATATCAGTTAACTTATCATTTACATCACCTCCAGTTGTTAAGTCATAATTTTTTTCTTTATAACCTAAACTACTTAAGGTTGACCTTAAATTTGATGTTGTTTCATACAAATTATTTTTTTCAAGAATTGTATCGTATAATGATAATATATCATCAATTAATTTTTTTTGCGCACTCATAATAATAAATACATTAGTAATGAAAAAAACCGACTATTGGTCGGTTCTTTTAGTGTAAACCAATCTTTTAATTTCTGGTTTAACAGGTTCATCAGATTGGATATCTTCGATTTTATTTGTTTTCTTTTTAAAAAACGATTTAAAAAAATTAATAATTTTTTGTATTATTATTGTTATAGAATTCTTCATTGTCATCACCTTCTTTTGGTATTATTATCCACATCAATAAGTATGTCATTATTATTGGAAATGGTGTAAAAACTAAAACAATAAAAATAATTCTAATAATTGATTCATCAATATTAAAATAATTGGATAGTCCCTGACATACGCCGCCCAATGTACCGCTATTATCTCTAAACAATTTTTTCATTTTCCTAATTTGTCTTTTTCTGATATTGTAATTTTATTACCTTCACTATGTTGAAAAACTACATTCGACACTGTTGGGTTTTTATACCAAAGCAAACTATGTTCACTTTCGGGGTTATAATCACCCTCGACCATGTAAACAACAATTGTATTAGGTTCAAGTGTTAAAAACCCGTGAGCCATCTTATTTGGGACATATACCGCTTGGTTTTCATTAACCTCACAATAATCAGTTTCACCTGTTTCTAAATCAACCATAAAATCGATAATTGAACCCTGAACTACTTTAACGTATTTTGTCTGTGGTGGATTTGTTTGGTAATGTAATCCTCTAAAGGTAAATGGTTCAGCATTGATACTGATTGAACATTGAGTCCAATCAATATCTAATACCTTTGTGTTTATCGGTGTGTAAGACCCCCTATCGTCTTTAAATGTTTTGTGTTCGTGTTTAATCATTTAAAAATTTCAATATTTTATCTTTTATTCCTGTTTGTTTGATGCCTTCATTACCATTTGGAGTTAATACAAAGTTATCCAATCCCCAATTTTTCCAATCCTCACCATTTTTTCCCATATCAAGGTCATCAACTGCAACCCAATGAGTAACTTCAGGATGGTCATGCAAGAATTGTTTAATCTCGATAACACGGGTCATTTCCAAATCCCATCGTGGAGACCAAATCCAAGTTTGGTCACTATACCAATCACACTGACCTAAATTGGTTGTTAATGCGATTGGTTTCTTAATGATTCCTTTTGATTCATAATATTCTCCCATTTCCTCAACATTTGCCCATCTTTTCCAATCAGATGATACAACAATTTCTGCACCTGTTTCTTCCAAAATTTCATTAAGGGTTTGAATGGCTTTTTGATTGAAATTATCAAAACGATATTCAACGGGCATTTCTAATGTGGTCATAGATAACTTACGACCTCCCCATTTCTTTTGTTTCTTAAAACGATTACCCCACTCTGAAGATAAACAGATTACTCCATCATGGTCCAAAAATATTACTTTCATAATACAAAGATAGTATATTTATATAAAAACACAAAGCGTAATAAGCATAAAAGTTTAATTTATATCTATGGACGATGATAGTGAAAAACAGAACTTGGAGAAGAACGTTTCAGGACAATCTCTCCCAAATCTTTTTAATGTTAGCATTATTCTTCAATCCTTTTGGATTCGATGCCGTTCAATATGCTCTAATGTTGTGGACAGGGAGTTTATGGAAAGCCAACTTTATCTTGTATTGTGTTGCGGCAGTATTCTTTGGTTTTTACTTATATTTGAGGAAATTATCTAAAAAACCTTAAAGAGCTTCAAGTTGTCCTTCTTTGAACTTATCAAAGTTTGGTCCTTTTTTCAAATAGAATTGATTACCTTTTTTATTGTAATCTAATATTCCTGCAAGTTTTGCCGAATTAAATAATCCACTTAATTGACCTCTAAATGCCGATGGTATTTGCCAGTCATTTCTACTTGTATGTGAATAGAATGGTTTACCGTTAATTTCTTTTTTCTGTAATGATTTTATATCAACCAAGAAATCTAATTTTGTTCCTTCTTTTCCTGAATCCAAATAATCAACAAGTTGTTTAATCAAACCAGAATCTTGTCTCTTAAATGTATAACCATAACTTGTTCTATTTGGAGACCATACGGTTTTTCCATCATGTATTTTAGACATAAATTCGGGACTATTTTTTAAAGAATAAATTACCGATTTACTGATTTCACTACAAAATCTAGTAAATACTTCTTTCTTTGTATTTTGTGGATTTACAAACCAATCAAAATTATATGAATATTGTCTAAATCCGTCTTCCATATCAATTCCATAATCATCGGTAAATTCGTCATTGTGCGAAAAATAAACATCAAAATCTAGTTTTGAATTGAAAACAATATCATATGTGATTAAAAGATTATAACTATCAACATTATCTTCATCTACTGATATGTTTAAGTGAATCATCCCTTGAGATTCTTCGGCGTCAACTATCTCAGCCCTATTATATTCTAACCCAATTTTTTTATTAGTTCTAAGTTCTTTACTGATATCAAAAAATGAGTAATTTTCCCAATCGAATACTTTTTTAAAAATTTTTGATTGGTTTTTTTCTAATTCTTCACTCCATTCATTTCTAATTGTTTCAATTACTTTTGGAGCTCCAAGATTAAATACGTCTTTTTCTCTGTCAGTCATTCGTTCATCGGTTGAATCATACCATGTCTCTTCGCCTGGTTTTTTGTGAATGGCTATTTTATAGAACTTATTATTCCTATCAAATTTTTTCAAAATCACATAATATAATGATTGGTCGTCACCTGATGTATATTGTTTGAAATAATTTGGTGTATTTGCCATGGTTGTACACCATCTTGTTCCTGAACCATATTTACAAGATGCTTCAAACGTTAAAGGTTTTACAATTAATATGTTGGAATCTTCATATAATTTTTTGGCATCTGAGGAATCAAACTTATTTTGTTGACTTTTTGAATTTTCTTCATGTTCTCGAATCGCATTTTGTAATTCCACATATTGATATTGATTAATATCTTTTTTAGTTAATGCAGATTGATATCTGTTGAATTTTTTAAGTAATTCGATGCCATCAATAACCTCTTCAACTGATGAGTTTGGATTTAAATTTTTTAATAAGAAATCTCCATATTTAAAATTAGTTTGTGCTAGAAAAGGATGTCCTAATGCATAATCTATTGTATCAAGATTGTCTTGGTCTGCTGAAAATTTTTGTTTGTATTTTTTACGTAAATCTTCTTTACGACCCTCTTGTATAAGGATTGGAGTTAATCTCATAACGATAAATATATCGTAATAAAAAAAACCCCATCTTTCGATGAGGTTTTAGTTGTGGAGATAGGCGGATTCGAACCGCCGTCTTGCCCATCTTGACAATAAATGACTACACGCTTAGGTCAAGGTTTTTCATACCTTCCGAAATATCTGAATTCTCACACCGTTCAGTCACGGTGGTAGGACTTAAGGATGCCCTACACCCTGTTTGTTCCTTTTAAGATAGAAACCACATCTTACAAAGACTTCTGTTCCTGGGTTAATGTCTTTTCGACCCGATGGTTTTTCCTAATTGCTCAGGCTGTAACCGTAGCATCTTCACGAACTAATCCGATTGCTGCCATTTTGTTTAAAACGTTGCCGTTTAATTTTTATCTCCGTAGATTTAAGTGATAGGAAACTTCTCACTGCGTGCCACGTATCCCCAACTATGTCAATCGATACCAGTGTACCCCCATATTTTCAAAGAACATTAAAATCACTTTCGCCCCCTGTATAGACATAACGTCAGATGCTTAAGGTCAGCCTTAACTATTAAGGGAGCCACCCGTGATTTGTTATACAAAGATAAGTATAAATATGAATATTCCAAACAGAATTGGTATTTATAGTAAAAAATATCCTGTGATTATAGTTGAAGGTAAAAAGGAAGATGTTGCGAAACGACTTAAACAAAGGTTTGAGTATGATGGTCCATTCATAGACAGGATATTAAATGTCGACCCCACAAAATACAAGTACGTTGAATACATTGCGAAGAAACTTGAAAAAATTATACCTGAATTAGCGGGTGAAAGGGGTGGATTGAATGTTCAACAGGGAGAAGCTCTACAAGATTTATTTGGAACAATCATTCCTTGGTTCCATGCAAATGTTAATAGAATCACTGAAGATGATGTTTGGACTGCTGAAACGGCATTTAGAAACGACATGAACAATAGTTATGTTGTACCAAATATTGAGGGGATTGCTCGTTCACCAAAAGACATCAATCAATATGAAAACCCACAATTCATTAAAAAGTTGATGAATACTATTGATGCAAGAAAAACTCAAAGGGAAATTGAAAGGGAGATTAAAACTCAAGCCGATAAGATTTATGAAGATAATGATGTCTTAGTTGTTAGGCCTAAATCACATGCGGCATCATGTTATTATGGTGCCAATACAAAATGGTGTACAACACAAACGGGAAACCCTGGTTATTTTGAAAAGTATTTCAGAGATGGAAACTTATATTATTTCTTAAATAAAAAAACCAATAATAAACTTGCACTATATCGAAACAAAAGTCAAAGACAAACCGAAGTATATGATGCTCAGGACCGAAATATTTCTATAGAAATTTTAAGAGAATCGTTTCCAAATCAAATCGAACTTATTGACGATTTACTTGGTATAGGTGAATTTATTAAAAAATTAAGAGAATTCTCAAAAGGTAAAATTGATTCCCGTGAATTGGAAGATTCTGATGATGCAATTCTTCAGGTTAAGGTTTCAGACATATTAGGTCAAAGTGCTATTGTAATTGATTTTGGCGATGATGAAAAATTCTTTAAAAATTTTGATGTAAGTGAAGATGATATGTGGTTCATGAACTCAATAAATTCAAGTTATAGCGATTATGAATTTATTGATTCTTATACTGTTGAAGAGGATTGGAAAGAAGGATATATTGTTTTTGGTGATTTGAATGATGAAAATAATGAAAAATTAAAACAAATTGGAGAAATTTTAATATCATCAAAAGAGTTTAATTTAAATAGTGAGGAATATAGACAAGAGTTATCGGCAACATTATTAGATTTATTTGAAAGGGAAATCGATAACATTCTTAGTGATTATTTTGTGGAAAAAAATAGAGAAATGAGTGTTACTGCCAGAGAATCTATTGAAAAAGAAATTAACAACGTTTTAGAATCTGCAGGATTTACACTTAAAAGAAGCTACAATGAAATCGTGACAACACCGGCAAATCTACTAATGTGGTCTGCAAGACTTGGAATTAATAAAAGTGATGTTATTTCATTATTTAACCAAATTGTTGAAAACAATGGTGGTAGTATTGGTGGATGGGCTGAAGACCAATATGAATATCAGGATTCTGATAATTTTGATAGTGATTCATTCAACAACGAAGTTGAAAGACAACTAGATTCAATTATTGAAAAATTAGATGAGGATGTAAATGTCACGGAGTTTTTGGAATTTAGAAAAAAAATATTATCTAAATATGATATAGGTAAGGTGTATGAATTACCAAAAGATAAATCATTAAAATTTAGAATTAACAATTTTGACAAAGACAACATTCAAGTTGTTGTTGAAATAGGCGGACCAAAAGGAGTTATTACTCGTAAATTTAATGAAGAACAATTCAATAATTTATTATATCAACCAGAATTATTTGATTTATTTGGTGAAGTGTAAATAATTTTCTATATTTGCTCTATGGAACAAAATTTAGAATTACTTAAAGCCGTTTTGAGCGTGCCTACCGCAACGTATCACGAAGACAAAATGGTTGCATTTTTGGTTAATTGGTTAACTGAAAATAATATTGAACACTACGTAGATGAATATAAGAACGTCTATGCAACAAAACAAGAATCCAAAGAACTTCCTGAAGGTTTTTATTTCCCATGTGTAATTTCACATACAGATACGGTACACGGACTTAACGATATTAATATTCGTGAAGAAATGTTACCAAACGCACAAAAAGAAATTAAATTGTCTTATAAGGCATACGATAATGATGGTACTCCAACAGGTATTGGTGGTGATGATAAATGTGGCGTATTTGCATGTCTAACACTATTAAAAGAATTACCTTATGTTAAGGCAGCATTCTTTGTATCTGAAGAAACAGGATGTCATGGTTCCATGAAAGCCGATTCAACCTTCTTTGAAAATGTTGGTTATGGGATTCAATTTGATGCACCTGAGAACTGGATGATTACAGAAAAATGTTTTGGTCAAGTTTTGTTTGATAGGGAGACAGAATTCTTTGATGCTTGTGATGAGGTATTAACTGAAGGAATGGGTAATAGAATGAGATACATGGTTCACCCCTACACTGACGTATATGCGTTAAGAGGTAAGTTTGACTTCTCTTGTATTAACTTCTCAATTGGATACTACCAATACCACACAAGCCATGAATACGTCGTTGTTGAAGACGTAATTAATGGTATCGACATGGGTAAGAAAATGATTGATAAACTTGGTCATAAATTACACTATAAAGAAATGGTTGAACATGGTTGGAAATCCAAATGGGTTTTTTAAATAAAGTTTTCTAACTTATCTAAATGTCTTTTAATCATCGGGTGGTCTTGAATATCAGTATATTCCTCACCCGATTTTTTTATTTGTTTAATTCCGTTTACAATTTGTTGTAAAGACATCATCACCATTTTTGATGCAAAAGGATAGTTTTCAATGTATAGAGATAATGTGAATTGTGTTTTGGCAACATCAATTGGTATGTTTAATTTAATTACTAATTTTGCAATCATTTCTTTTGCAAATCTATCGGCATCTAATTCTAAATCCCAGTAATTTCTTGATAATTCTTCAAAATCTTCTAAATCGCCTGTTAGTGGGTTTTCTAATTTAAGGTTTGTCATTTGTTCTTCATGTCTTATCTCATGAAAAATTGTATAAATAAAATCACCAATAGTTTTTATATTCATTGGAGAACATATTATTATTTGGTCTTTGGTTCTAACACCAGCAAATCCAGTTGAACATGAGTTAAGAAACTTAACGGTAAAGTTGTGGTCTTGGATGTAGTTCACAACAAACTTTTCAATAACATCAACTTTAGATTTTAATTCTTCAGGAAAATTATTTTTAAATTTTTCCAATAATCTGTTTAAATTAGATTGAGATTTTGGTGTGTTATCGTGACCACATTTGTGGCACATATATAAGTCATCACCACCATCAGAAATATCCCATGACCATCCACATTTGTCACAAATTACTTCTTTATTTGTTACAGTTTCTATGATAATTCTCCTGATTAAATCTTTCATTAAATATAAATATAAAAAAAGGGGGAATAAATCCCCCCTTCTTAATTAACGTCCTTTCTTTTGGATAATCACTTCTTCATCCACTACTTTGATGAGATAGGTTTTACCCTCAATCATCTTACCAGTTAGAACTTCTTCAGACAATAGGTCTTCGACCTTATCCTGAATAGCTCTTTTCAATGGACGAGCTCCGTACAATTCATCGTACCCAATCTTTGCCAAGTATTCAACCAAAGATTCGTCGTAAGTAATATTGTACTTCATGTCTACAAGACGAGTCATCAACTTCTTCAATTCGATGTCTGTAATCTTCTTGATGTCTTCTTTACCCAACGAGTTGAATACAACTGTATCATCAATACGATTAATGAACTCAGGTGAGAAGAAGTTTTTCATTTCCTTCATCAACAATTGTTTCTTAGCTTCTTCATTACTATATGAATTACTTGAGAAACCAATACCTGTTCCAAAGTCTTGTAGTTTCTTAACACCCAAGTTTGATGTCAAGATAATCAAGGTATTCTTGAAGTTAATCTTACGACCCAAACTGTCGGTTACGTGACCATCATCCAAAATTTGAAGTAGGATGGTGAACACATCTTTGTGAGCCTTTTCAACCTCATCGAATAGGATTACAGAATAAGGTTTGTTTTTAACTTTCTCAGTTAACAATCCACCTTCTTCATAACCTACGTATCCTGGAGGGGCTCCAACCAATTTAGATACTGTGTGTTTCTCTTGGTACTCAGACATGTCGACACGAATAAGAGCATCTTCGGAACCGAACATTTCTTTTGCCAATTGTTTTGCCAAATAGGTCTTACCAACACCTGTTGAACCCAAGAATACGAACGAACCAATTGGACGATTAGGGTCTTTGATACCCAAACGATTTCTCTTGATTGCTTTTGCAATGGTAACCACTGCATTGTTTTGACCGATAACTTTGTCAATCAAAGTTTTGTCCAAGTCCAACAAAGCTTTGGTGTCATCCACACTCATTTTACTTACAGGGATTTTCGTCATGTTTGATACAACATCATAAACATGTTCCAATAAGATGAGTTGTTTTTCTTTGGACAACTTTTCCTCAAACTTTAACTTTTCTTGGTCCAACTTAACCAACAACTTTTTCTCTTTGTCTCTAAGTTCTGCCGCTTGTTCGTAGTTTTGTTTTTTAACTACTTCTAATTTTTGAACTTTAATTTCTGCGGCCCTTTTCTTCAACTCCTCAATTGCTTCAGGAGTCTTTAACTCGGTCTGCATTCTTGCCCCAACCTCATCCAAGATGTCAAACGCTTTATCAGGGAACTCACGGTCCGTGATATAACGGTCTGCCAACTTAACACAAGTCTCGATTACTTCATCGCTGTAATTCACCTTGTGGAAATCTTCGTATTTGTCACGAACATTCTTAAGGATTTGAATTGTTTCTTCAACTGATGATGGTTCAACAATTACCTTTTGGAAACGACGCTCCAATGCCCCATCTTTTTCAATGTTCTTACGGAACTCATCTAATGTAGTTGCTCCGATACATTGAACTTCCCCACGTGCCAATGCGGGTTTAAAGATGTTTGAACCGTCCATTGAACCTGAAGAGTTACCTGAACCAACCAAAGTGTGAATCTCATCGATGAATACGATGATGTTCGGGTTTGCTTGAAGTTCTTCGATAATCACCTTCATACGTTCCTCAAATTGTCCACGATACTTTGTACCGGCAACTACTGAAGTTAAGTCAAGATTGACGATACGTTTGTCAACCAAATTACGAGGACAATCACCGTTTACGATTTTAATTGCCAATCCTTCAACTAATGCAGTTTTACCACAACCAGGTTCTCCAAGGATAATCGGGTTATTTTTCTTTCTACGAGAAAGGATTTGAGCAATCCTCAAGATTTCTCTGTCACGACCAATAACGGGGTCAAGTTTACCTGCTTCAGCTAGTTTCATTAAATCTCTACTGAAATTGTCTAACACGGGTGTGTTTGATTCTGCAGATGATTTAGTTTTTTTGTTCATCATTTTGTCGTCGTCGTCCATTAAGTCGTTCATATTTTTTAATTGTTTTACAAATTAACGTCAAATTTCATACACATCCAAATATTTTGACAAATTGTCATAATAATTTTTTTAACCTGACATAATGTCATAGATTAATTGAAATTATGTCTTATATTTATCATCGGTATGATACTTGACAATAACAAAGATAATGAATAAATTTAAATAAAACAAAAAAATATGTTTAACAGAAGAAAATTTAACCTTAACATTGACGACCTAATGGCTCGTTACGACAAAATGATGGAAGATTTCAATAAACAGGATTGGGAAACCAAAACTTTTGAATCTGCAGATGGAAATTACAAATACACCAGTTATGTAAAGGTGTTTGATTTATCTAACTTAGATGATGACAACTCAAAAAAAATGGATAAAGAAGAATACCTTAAGATTAAACTTAACAGGGCAATTGAAATGGAAGATTTTGAAGAAGCCGTTAAGTTGAGAGACCAAATTAAAAATTTGGGCACCAATCAAGAAGAAATTGAAAAACTTGAATTGGAATTAAAACAATCAATTGAAAAACAAAACTTTGAAAAATCAATTGAGATTCGAGACCAATTAAGAAAATTAAAGTCTTAACATAATAACCCTCACCAAACAGTGGGGGTTTTATATTTATAAACATGAAACCATACGAAATATATTTGAATGAGTCGTTCACGTTGAAAAAAATACTTGAGACGTATCTTGAGTTACGACAACATTTTCAAGAGCTGGAACTTAGTGAAGACCAATTAGAAAAGCCACCAATACATACTCCAAATATGATGAGATTATTTCACAAATTTGGTGATGAAAGGGACACTTTACTTAATGATGCCAAATCTTATGGTTTTGATATGAGTTTTGATGAGTTAACTGATTATCTAAAACCATTATTAAAAAAAATAAACGAATTAACACCACTTAAAGAAAATGGGAATAATAAAAGAAGAAATCGATGGGACGAAGATTAAAAATGTAATTAAATCTTCAAATATTAAATCAACAGAATACGATACAGAATCAAAAGATTTGGTCGTAGAATTCAATAACGGAGCCAAATACAAGTACGACAACGTACCTCACCAAGTATATACAAAGTTCAGATTGGCAGAATCACAAGGTAAATTTTTCACTACCGACATCGCAAAACAATATTCATATAAAAAAGTTTAATTAGCGGACTATTTATTAAGGATGAACAATTTTCAAAAAATCCTTAATAGTTTTTCGGTTAAAGATACTTTAAATCCGAAAGTTTGGGAAAATCCAAAAAATCCTGACAATGCGGTTATGATACCAAAGGTCAGAAAGGCTCTTATGCTCATCGCTGAAAAGTTTATTGATTATTTGGGTGATGAAGTTTTTGTTGAGGATATTCATCTTACAGGTTCATTATCAAATTATAATTGGTCGGAATTTTCAGATTTTGATTTACACGTAATTGTTGATTTACAACAATATGAAAATCAATCGGAACTATATAAGGAATTATTCAATTTAAAAAAACAAGTGTTTAACGATAAACATGATATTCGAATATTTGGATATGATGTTGAACTTTATGCTCAAGATGCTGAAGAATCACATTATAGCTCAGGAGTTTATTCAATTATGAATAATGAATGGATTTCAGAACCAAAAAAATTCAAAAATAATGTTGATAAAGAAGTCTTAACAAAAAAGATTGAATGTTGGACAGAAAAGATTGATACCGCAATTGAAGAGGGTAAAGATTTGGAAAAAATCAAAGAAAAATTAAAAGAATATAGACAGTCAGGACTTGAAAAAGATGGTGAATTATCTTATGAAAATCTTGTCTTTAAATTCTTAAGAAGGTCGGGACATATTGAAAAATTGTTTGATACCGCAAATAAAGAAACTGATAAAGAGTTGTCCGTTGAAAGAACAATTCAAGAATATTCAAATAATTCACATTAATCGTATATTTATTAAGAAAAATTAAATGGCTTTATATATAACTATACTTGAAGTTGGCGGTAACGTTGTGGTATCGGGTAGCGGTACCGTAAATCTGACAGGATTATCGGCTCCAACTTCTGATGCATTTCCTGATGCAATTGACCCATCAACAGCCAGATTAATCATTGCCGATGGTAACGGCTCATATCCTGTTGATGTATACACAGGTTTATCAGGAGTTACTTCATTTGGTAGCGGTACTCTTACTTTAGGTGACTCAGCGGGTGCTGGTTCAAATACTTTTGGTTTTGATGGTACAAATGGGATTTTATATGTACCATCGGGTTATGTGTCTAATAGTGGAATAAGTGGTTCAACACAATATGACTTAGGAACTTATTTAAGTTTAGGTGTTACTGTTGGTACATATGTTTTTACATTACCAAATGATATCATAACACTACAAATCGGACCTACTCCAACACCTACTCCAACACCAACTGAAACACCTACAAATACTCCAACTAATACTGAAACTCCAACACCTACTGTAACTGAAACACCTACAAATACTCCAACTAATACTGCAAGTGTAACTCCAACAGTTACTAATACACCGACAGTAACTAAAACTCCAACAGGAACACCTTTACCTCCAGCAGTATTAAATTTTACAATACAAGAAGTAGGTTCTGATGTCGTTGTGTCAGGAAGTGGAAGTGTTAACACATCATTTTTAACGTTTCAATACACTCAATTTGATAATGCCTTTATAGCCGAAAACACAGCAACATTACTTGTGGCGGATGGAGATTATGATGCATACTCTCAAATATCAGGCCCAAGAAGGTTTGGTCCTAACAGTAAGACTAATTTTGCCAATTCATTCAGTGGAGATGCGTTTGGATTTGAAGGTCAAAATGTTTCCAGGTTAGTTTATGTACCATCAGGATATACATCTAATTCACCTTTAAATGGTGTATCAACATATAATAATAAAACAATATCAGCAGACTTTGGATTTTCTGCTGTAACGTATACTTGGACATATAGTGGAGGTTCAATTAACTTAGATGTTATTTTACCACCAACTCCAACACCAACATCTACACCAACTCAAACTACAACACCTACAAATACACCAACTACTACGGCAACAAATACACCAACTAATACTGCAACTCAAACTCAAACAAGTACACCTGCAGTAACTACAACGCCTACAAATACACCAACTACTACGGCAACAAATACACCAACTAATACTACGACTCAAACTCAAACCCCAACTAATACTGCGACTCCTACTAATACCGCAAGTAGTGGAGGGGTAACTCCAACTAATACTGCAACCCCAACTAATACACCAACAGTAACTAAAACTCCAACTAATACCGCCACTCCTACTAATACTACAACTAATACCGCCACTCCTACCAACACTTCAACACAAACTCAAACTCCAACAAATACACCAACACCAAGTAATACACCTGGTGTATGTAAAACATATCAGTTATATGGCGGTTCTACTGACACAACATTTGTAGGTAAAAATTGTGATGGATTCCCATTCCAAGTACGAGTTCAAGCATTTCAAACACTTACAACATGTGCAACGGAAGTAATTATAATTCAAGGAGATGGTTATTATGTTTCTATTGGTTCATGCCCATTACCAACACCAACACCAACAGTAACACCAACAAATACCGCAAGTAATACACCAACACCATCAGTAACAACAACTAAAACACCAACACAAACAGGAACTGCTGCAGTCACCTCAACTCAAACTCCTACACAAACTCAAACTCCTACACAAACTCAAACAGGGACTGCGTCTGTAACGTCAACACCTACACCAACTAAAACACCGACACAAACAGGAACTCCAACAGGAACTGCATCGGTTACACCTACACCAACTAAAACACCGACCTCAACTCCAACTCAAACAGGAACTGCATCGGTTACACCTACACCAACTAAAACTCCAACACCTACAGGAACTGCATCGGTTACACCTACACCAACACCAACATATTGGTTTACAGGATTTTCAGCTGACCAACAATATGAATATACTGTTGGGATGTTAGGTAACTTTAGTGGAGGTTCAATCAACGAGGGTGGACCTGCAAACGGAATTGCTCCTCACCCTATATTCTTAGGTAATGATGGAGTACCAGTACAACAATTAAACGGGATTACCATTGGAGGTTTCCAAGGATTAAATAACTAAAAAATAAATAAAAACAAATATGTCAAACTTAAAACCAATTGGAAGTGAAAAACTTACAGGCCAAGACAAAATAAATAGAATTATGGAAATTGCTCGTTTTAACGAAGTGACTCCTAAGTCTATAAATGAAAATGCGACTTCAGAGTATTCAATTTCTCTTGCTGACGGAAATAATTATCAAATTGTTAGAGAAAGACAAGGGTATATTATCAAAAAAACCATTTCAGAATCTGAAACGGATTATATTGAACCTATGAAAAATAGAAAATACTATTCTTCATATTCTCAAGCATTTAAAAGATTAAATCTTGTTGCTGGTGAATTAAATAGACTTAATGAAAACGAAGAAGGTGTTTCATTATATGGTGAACAAAAAAGGTTCACTTTAAAAACTCCAAAACCAGCGGCACCTGAAATGCCTGCAGGACCACCAGCAGAATTACCTGCAGCTCCCCCAGCGGTCCCAAGTCCTGAATTGCCACCATCACCAATGGGTGATATGGGTGGTGAAGATATGGGTATGGATGACATGCCTATGGATGATATGGATGACATGGGTGTTGAAGATATTGATGTTGACGTAGATGTTGATGCAGAAGAAGGTGGAAACGAAGACCAAGTAACATTTAAAACAATCCAAAAATTAACAGGAAAATTGACTCAAAAAATCAGAACTCTTGATACTGAACAAGGTATGACATCTGAAGATATTAAATACGTTATCAACATGGTATTATCTTCACTTGATTTAACTTCATTATCTGAAGAAGATATGGAGGATATCATGAGTAAATTTGAAGAAGATGAGACTGAAGATTTTGGTCAAGAAGATGATATGGACGGTGAAGATATGACTGACGATAGTGAAGTTGAAGATATTCAAGCTGATATGGATGTACCTGTTGAAGGTTATGAAATGGGTGAAGATTATGAAGATAGTCGTTATTCTGAAGATTATGATGAGGATTATGATTCAAAAAGAGTAAAAGGTTATTCAAACAACGGAGCAATCTTTGATAGTATCTTTGGTGAATCACAAGTAGATAAAGTTATTTCAAAATACTTTGAAGTTTCTAAATCAGAAATTAGAGAACAAAAAGAAAAACAAGTACAAAAACAAGTACAAAAAAGAACAATCGTGAAAACTATCATGGAATCAGTAACAAAAATGACTGAGACTATCGAACAAGAATTAGCGGCTGAAAAATTTGTAAAAGAAAATATTAATTCTAAATTTATTGGTGTTACTAATAAAAAGAATTTAGTATTTGAAACTAAATCAGGTCAAGTTAAAATCACACCAAACGGAGAAATTTTATGAGTTATTTAACTTATGTTAATGGACTAGGTCCTAACTATAAGGGAGACAATTTGTATGAGTTTATTTTTTCAGATAGTTTGGATGTTTGGGGAGATTCATGGGAAAGTAAACCCTCCAATGGATATCCAACACCACCTGAAATAAAATATATTAAGAAAGTAGGAGTTCTGAAAGATACTGATTTAAAATTGGAATTGATTCAGAACTCCGATTTTTTTTGTATGATAGACGCGATAGATGATATTGTTGCATTAGCATGGGAAGCCGAAGAAACTGAAGGACAAAAAAGATTGGTTTTTAGATTTGGAAGTACCGAACAAGAAATAAAAGATAAACTCTACGAAAGAGATTTAATTTTAGAATTTGAAAAAAAAGTAGTATATGAAAACTAATATAAAAGCACTCAAGTTGGTTGAAAAAGGATTATCATCCAATACAGTTAGTAAATTAACTGAATCACAAATTAATATTTTATACTCAAAATTATTGGGAGAACAAGTTCAAGAAATGCCAACTAAAAAAAGTTATCAAGTTGGGCCTGACGGTGGAAATTTGCCTGCAGCTCCAAAAGGATATAATGTAAAAAAAACTACAACAGGTGATGTTATCGCAACTCCAAATGAATCTGAATTGGAGGAAGATGCCGATTTAGATGATTCTGCAGAAAAAGAAGGTGGTTTTGACCCTTACGCAGGTAATAGTGTTGGAAATGACGACGGACCATCTAGTGATGATGGATTTGGTGGTGGAGAAGATGGTATGGGTATGTTTGAAGAAAAAGACGGAGAACCAAATCCATGGGCTATTTGTCACGCACAAGTTGGTCCAAGAAAATCAAGGAAATGGGAAAGATGTGTAATGTCAGTAAAAAAACAATTGAAGGAAGGAAAAAATCCCGTATCTTTGTTCTTAGAATCTCAAATAGAAAAAATAGTGGAAAGAAACATGCCTCCAAAAATCACTAAAGGTGATTTAATCAAGTACATTGTTGAAGCAAGTCCTGCACCTGCACCAACAACAAAACCAGCACCAACAAAACCTGGCACAAAACCAGGTAAAAGACCAAACCCTTTCAAAAATCCAAATCCTGGTGAAAATCCCGCACCAAAAGCGAAAAAAGTTTCACCTGAAGACGCAAAAGAAAAAGTGATTGATGTAATAATGCAACTATTAGAAAAATAATTTATGGCAAGGAAATTAAAAGAACAGATTGATTACGGGACAACTCCTGAAAGAATGGACCCAAATTTAGAAAGAAAATTATCTAGTCCTGATAGTCTTTACGCAACAAACCCAGCAATGAAAAAAGGTGCTGCGGATGTAGAAAGATTAGTTAGTAAAAGATTTCAAAAAGTTGCAGATAAATTACGTCAAGTAACAGGTATTGAAGATTTGAGTTCTAAACAAGTACAAGGAATGGTTTATCAAGAAATGATGAGAAAACTTCCTAATATCATGAGAATTGAGGCGGCTAACAGAGATGAGTTAATCGAATTGGCAAAAGAGGCGTCTTTAGATGATGCTGAAGTCCCTAAAGGAAGATACCAAATTGAAGCTAGTTTAGGTATGCCTGATACTGGTAATTTTAGAATGGAACCTGAAGATGATGAAGACGAGGAAGAAGAAGGAGAGGAAAAATTACAATTTCCATCTTTTGACCTTGATGAATTAACTGATGAAGAAATTTTAGAATTAGAAAAACACAAAAGAAATATTATCAACGCACTTATTCAAGGAGCTGCCAAGAAAGGACATTACCTTTTTCAAAAACCTGAAATTAAATCAAGATTAGATGCTATTGACCCATCTTTATATGGAGATTACTTAGGTATTATGGCAATCAATGATTTTTTATATTTTAGTATGGAACAGATGATTGAACAAATGAGTCAAACTGGTCAAGGTGTTGCAGGTAAAGTTGAATTAGATGATGCCGATGATGAAGGTGAGGAAGGTGAAGAACAACCTGATACTAAAATCATTGCAACAGGATTAATTTTCCCAATTCTGTGTCATGAAATTATTAAAGGTTTAGAAGAAGCTAAAGGTAGAGCTGGTTTACCATCAGACCCTGGTATGAGAGAAAAAGTATTAGGTCAAACTGATGTATTATCAAACGAACCAATGCAATTACGTATCGGACCTGAAATTGTTGAAAAAATACGTTTCGCATTACCTGATGATGTTTTTGAACCTCAATATAAAGGATTAATAAATTTTTTTCATGTATTACTATATCAAATAGACGCTAAAGAATTCTTAGAAATTATTGGAAATGCCATCTCTGAAGATTCTTCTAAACTTGGTAAAGCTAAAAAACGATTTGAAGAAATTGTTAGAGAAGCCAAACAAATGCAAGAAGAATTTGAAAATTATAAGGAAGAAGAAGAAATTGATTCTGATGAAGACGATGATGAAGGTTTAGATGATTTCTTGAGTGGTTTAGGCATAACAAGACCTAAATAAAATGTGTGAATAAAGAACAACTGATTATAGAGTTAACGAAGTGTATGAGGAATACTCCTTATGCACTTCGAACTTATTTACAGACATACGATAATACCGTATCAAAATACGTCCCATTAGATTTATTCCCCGACCAAGTTAGTTTAATCGAAGATTACGACAAACACAATGAAAATATTGCGTTAAAGTATCGTCAGGCGGGTGTAACAACCGTAACCGCAGCTTGGATATCAAAAAAATTGGCATTCGCCCAAAAGAACAAACCTGAAAAAATTCTTATTATTGCCAACAAGTTAGATACGTCAATGGAGATGGCTAACAAAGTTAGAGGGTTTACCGAACAATGGCCTGCGTGGGTTGGTATTTCATTTTCAAAAGAAAAAAACTCTCAAAGACACTTTAAACTTAATAATAATTGTGAAGTTAAAGCCGTTGCAACATCAAAAGATGCCTTGAGGGGTTATACTCCTACCATTCTTGTATTTGATGAGGCGGCGTTTATCGAGGCAGACTCAGATTTCTGGTCAGCTTGTATGGCATCCCTATCTACAGGGGGTAAAGTTATCGTTGTGTCTACACCAAACGGATATGACCAAATCTATTATGAAATCTACGACCAGTCATTAAGAAACATGAACGATTTTAAAATATCTGAGATGTTTTGGTATCGTGACCCAAGATATACAAAAGATTTGTATATGGTTAAAACTCCTGACTTGGTACATTTTCTATTAAACAGAGAAGAATATAATGATAAAGATATCATTAGTTTGTCGATGGATAATCCATACGAAAGAGACCACTCTGTCGTAACTGACTATATTGAACAAGGATACAAACCATGTTCTGCTTGGTTTGAGGGGATGGTTAAGAAGTTAAAGTTTGATAGAAGAAAAGTAGCACAGGAATTAGAATGTGACTTTTTAGGTTCGGGTGATAATGTATTCGAATCTGAATTGATGCAAGAAATATCTAAAAATACTTTACGTGAACCACAAGCCAAACTAATGGGAGGTTCCCTATGGATATTTAAAGAGCCTGTAAACGGACATAAGTACGTAATGGGTGTCGATGTATCAAGAGGTGACTCTGAGGACTTCTCGTGTATCCAAATCATCGATTTTGATGAAAGGGAACAGGTATTAGAATATGTTGCCAAAGTTCCGCCAGATGTTGTGGCAGAAATTGCTTATAAATGGGGAACAATGTACAATGCTTACTGTGTTATTGATATTACAGGAGGTATGGGTATTTCCACATCAAGAAAATTACAAGAATTATCATATCAAGCCGGATTATATGTTGACAATGTTGATACGACTAATAAATGGAAATGGGACCCAAAAATTAATGACAGAATACCAGGTATTAACTTTAACTCAAAAAGGGTTCAAATTATCTCGGCGTTTGAAGAAAATGTTAGACATGGATTTAAAGTATATTCAAATAGATTATACAATGAAATGAATACATTCATTTATATTAACGGAAGACCTGACCACCAAAAAGGTCATCATGATGACTGTATCATGGGGGTTTCTATGGCGTTATATGTTGCGGAAAAATCATTCCAATCTTTGGAAAAGGTTACCAATCATACTAAAGCCATGATTAACTCATGGGCCACTAACGTTAATGAAAACAAAAACTCTTCTGAATTCTTTAATCCAATGGTTCCTCAAATGGGTAGAGGTAATGGTATGGGTAATAATGGTGAAGCTACTAAAGCAGATTACCAAAAGTACGGATGGCTATTTGGTGGATAATAAGTATTTATATTATCAAAGTAATTAGTAAAATTGTAATATGAGTGAACAAAATCTAACGGTCTGGCAGAGGCTATCGCAAACATTCGGCCCAAATTCACTGTTGAAACAGGACTATCCGACTTTTAAGTTTGATAAAAAAGAACTTCTGCGTACGCCAAATCGTGATGATTATGAGAGAGAAAAACTTCAAGCACAACAAACATTTTATTTAACAAATCAATGGGCTAAAGTTGAAAACAACTTATATTCTCAAGCGATTTATTATGAACCATCAAGATTATCTGCTCAGTATGATTATGAATCGATGGAATATACTCCTGAAATTTCTGCAGCATTAGACATTTATTCTGAAGAATCTACAACAACAAATGAAGATGGTTTTATTCTTCAAATTTATTCTGAGTCAAAAAGAATTAAATCAGTATTAGCTGATTTATTTAACAATGCCCTTGACATCAATACTAACTTACAAATGTGGACAAGAAACACTTGTAAGTATGGTGATAATTTTGTTTATATGAAATTAGACCCTGAAAAAGGTATTGTTGGTTGTCAACAATTACCAACAATTGAAATTGAACGTCATGAGGTTGGTGTAACCGCTAAGATTACTGTGGATATCACACAGGAACAAGACCAGAATAAGAAGGCTCTTCACTTTACTTGGAAAAACAGAAACATGGAATTCCAATCATGGGAGATTGCTCACTTTAGATTATTAGGTGATGACAGAAAACTTCCATATGGTACATCAATGTTAGAAAAAGCAAGACGTATTTGGAAACAGTTATTGTTATCAGAAGATGCCATGTTAATCTATCGTACATCAAGAGCACCTGAAAGAAGAATGTTTAAAGTGTTTGTGGGTAACATGAATGACGATGATGTTGAAGCATACGTAAACCGTGTTGCGAACAAATTTAAAAGAGAACAAATTGTGGACGCTAAAACAGGAAACGTAGATATGAGATTCAACCAAATGGCGGTTGACCAAGATTACTTCATTCCAGTTCGTGACCCTGCAGCACCAGACCCAATTACAACATTACCCGGAGCTACAAACTTATCAGAAATTGCCGATATTGAATATATCCAAAAGAAATTATTAACCGCACTTCGTGTTCCTAAGGCATTCTTAGGATTTGAAGAAGTTGTTGGTGATGGTAAAAACTTATCATTACAAGATATCCGTTTTGCTCGTACAATCAACAGAATTCAAAAAAGTATGATTGCCGAGTTAAATAAAATTGCAATTGTTCACTTATTTTTATTAGGATTTGAAGATGAATTACAAAACTTTACATTAGGTTTATCTAATCCATCAACACAAGCCGATTTATTAAAAATTGACGTATGGAAAGAAAAAGTGTTATTGTATAAAGATTTGGTTGCCGACCCAGGAAATGGTATTCAACCTACATCATCAACTTGGGCTAAGAAACATATCTTTAACTGGTCTGATGAAGAAATCAGATTGGATTTACAACAACAAAGAATTGAAAGAGCTGTTGGAGAGGAACTTAAAGCAACTCCGACAGTTATTACCAAAACAGGATTATTTGATAATATTGATAAGTTATATGGTAATCCGTCTGGGTCAACTGCAAATGCTGCGACAACTACAGATAGTGAAAATACGGGTGCCGTACCATCATTTGGAGGAGGAGGTTTTGAAACAGCTCCACCACCAGCAGGTGAAGAAGCTCCACCAGCAGGAGGTGAAACAGCACCGCCACCAGCAGGTGAAGTAACACCTGAATCTAAAAGAGCAAATATGAATATTTTATTAGAAAATAATTTTGCAGAAAAATCAAGATTTTTAAATTTGAATCAAGGTCAAGATTCTTTGGGAGAAATTTCAAAAGAATTGGATAAGTTACTAAATTCGTAATATTTATATTGAAAATAGACAAAATGACTTTCGGACAAATTAAATCCATAATTGAAAACAATTTATTAGAATCCTACAAAAATGAGCAGGAATTTAAAAAATCGTTAAAAGAGTTCAAACATAATGTTTTGAACAATAAGAATATGTCAAAATTATATTCTTTATACGACCAATTAACTACACCTCAAGGATTAACCGAAGCCGATGCAAAAGATTTCTTGGAAGAAGGGATTACCTTAATTCAAAAATTGGTGCCAACAATTAAAACACCAAAAACAACATATGAGAATGTTTCAAACAAATATTCTGATATTGATTCGTTAGTTTATACTAACAAATTGGATTTAATGGAAAGAGTTCAATCAAAGAAGACTTTGATTAAGACATTGGTTTCACAAAAACCTGAAACTATAAAGGAATCAATTAATATTCCTTTAAAATCTATGGTTAGTATTGCAAACCAAACAATGAAGGGTTATCTTGATAATCTTGACGAATCAACCAAAAAAGAATTCATCCAATTAATGTCTGAAGATACTTCATTACTTCAAGAAAAATTTGAAACTTTAAAAGAAAGTACAATCTCTAAATTGAACACTCTATTAGAAAACGAAAATGAATTTGAAATTAAGACAAAATTGTCTGAAACAATTGATAGATTGAAAGTTGAAAAATTTGACCAACTTAATTTCCTTAAGTTAAAGAACTTAGAAGAATCAATCTAATTTAGATTTCATCTTTTGAACGTAAGAAGCTTTCAACTTTTGTTGTCTTCTTTCCACCGACTTTTTAACAAATTCTTTTTTACCAAACAACATCTGATTTTGTTTAGTTTTAATTACTTTTGACTTTAATGTCTTTAGGGCCCTTTCTATCCCATCTTTTTTTACATCTACTTTTAACATATAATACAAATATCTTAATATTTCAGAAAGTTTTTGACAATAGAACTAATTTTTATTATTATTTTAACAAATAAATAAACATTGACAATATGAAACTTAATGAAAAAAGGAAAAAGTGTAAAGTTAAATCTGTATAATCCAATTAAATCTGTCTACGGAACAGTAGATTCAAAAAATTTAAAATCATTATACATTAACATACAATCATGGGTAACACCTAAATTTGAACATAACAATTGGAATAGAGTTGTTTGTAATCTTAGCCGAGATATTAAACATTCGGTATTCAACTCAATAAACCACGAATTATTTAAAGAACAAAGTATAGTTGATTTGGACCTTAGGACAAGTGGTATTTCACACGGTAAAAAATCTTTTTTAAACTTAGAGGTTAATTTATATACCAACAATGAAATAGATTTTAAATGTCCTGAAATAAAAGATTCGGTTAAAGCAATCATTAAAAACATAGTTAAAGAGAATGTAATCCAAAACAAATACTTCGAATTTTCACCTTCTAAAAACGATTAATATTAAAAAGATAGTAATATCGTATATTTATCTTAAAAAGAATTCATGAAACAATTAAGAATTTTAGAAGCAAGCGAAGTAGGTCATGGAATATTGGTTGAAACCGACGCAGGTTGGATATCACCAAAAGATATTCGTAACGCCGAGATGTTAAGAGAAGCAAAGGAGTTAGATTATAGAAATCCTTTTGAATTTTATGCGGTATTACAAAAATACGATACACCAAATAGAAACGGAAGATTTTATCCTGAAAGAATATTAAAGAGAGAAGCAATAAACTATCAAAAAGCAATTGAAAAGGGTTTATCCACTTCAGAACTTAATCACCCTGAATCGTCTTTAATTGACTTAGATAGGGTATCTCACATCATCACAGAGATATGGTGGGATAGAAATATCTTAATGGGTAAACTTAAATTGTTAACATCGCCAGGTTTTCATGAAAGAGGTATTGTTTCCACTAAAGGAGACCAAGCAGCTAACTTAATGAGACAAGGTGTTACTATGGGTGTTTCTTCAAGAGGTGTAGGTTCGTTGAAAAAGGTTGGTGAAAGAAATGAAGTACAAGACGATTTTGAATTAATCTGTTTTGATTTGGTATCATCTCCATCAACACCAGGAGCTTATTTATTTACGAATCCTGATGATAGAGATAAGTACGAAGAGAACTTGGAAGAAGAAAAAAAATACAAATCACCTGAAAATTCGGAATTTCAAACTAAAGGAGTTGACTTAATGAGAAAATTAACCGATTATTTGGGAAAATAATAAATTATGGACGAAAAATATTTTGTAGCGAAAATTCAGTATGACTTACCTGATGAGAATACTGGTAAAATCAAAAAAATCAGAGAAGAGAAATTAGTTAAAGGTTTTTCAGTAACAGATGTCGAAGCAAAGGTTACGGAAAAATACCAAGGGTTTACAAATGATTGGAGAATTACTTCAGTATCAGAAAGTAAAATTGATGAGGTAATCGAATAATTAAATTTTAAACAAATTAAATTAAAGTGGTCATAATCGACCACTTTTTTTATGCTCCGAATTTTTTACATAAAATAAAATTAAGATTGTGTTACCCTAAAAGTGAATTTTTTATTATTTGACACTATTTATATTGTAAAAATAATAGATTTTCATGAAAGAAAACAAATTAGTCCAAGAGGCTCTTATTCAAATGAGACAAGTTGAAGAAGCTATAGCCGAAAATGCAAAAGGAATACTTGCTTCAACTATGAAGGAAGAAATCAACCAATTAGTAAAAGAATCTCTTTCTGAACAGGATGATGAAAATGAGATTGATTTAGATGCAGACGTTGATACGGATGCTGATAACGATGAAATGGAAATGGATATCGATACAGATATGGACATGGACTCTGATGAAGAGGATATGGATATGGATGTTGACATGGATATGGACATGGATTCAGAAGAAAGTCCAATAGATTTAACTGACGCTTCTGACGAGGAAATCTTGAAAGTATTCAAAGCTATGGGTGAAGATGACGGTATCATTGTAAAAAAAGATGGTGAAAACGTTCATTTAACTGATGATGATGCTGACGTAGAATATCTTGTTAAGCTTGGTGAGTCTGAAGAAGACGAATTAATGCAAGAAGACGATATGAATTACGACGAACGAGATGAATCTGTTGATGACGTTATTAACGCTATTTTCTCTGATAATGGTGATTCATCAGATGTTGAAGATTTTGACGATGAAGAAGAAGTTGTTTATGAAATAACTTTAGACGATGATGATGACGAAATGATGGACGATGATGATGACGAAATGATGGACGATGATGATGACGAAATGATGGATGATTCAGAAATGAGGGAAGAAGATGACATGGACGATTTAACAAATGAAACTTACAAACCTAAAGGTGTTGGAATGGGCTCAGGTCCTAAATTTTCTTACAAAGATAAAGCTAAAGGCGGATTTGATGAAAAGAAAAAAGTAGGTCCTAAATCAGTTGGTACTGGTAAAGCAAAATTTGAATACAAGAAAGGTGAAAATATGGGAGGTAAATCCAAAGTTGTTAAAGCAGAAACTAAAGAAGGTGATTACGGAATGAATAGAGGTGATAAATCTAAAACCATGAAAGGTAAAGAAGATTACACTACTAAAAAAGGTATGACAAATTCTAAAGGAGAAAAAGCTTTTGAAAAAACTGAAACAAAAGAAGCAGCTAGAACATACGGAATGGGTTCCAAAGAAGGTAGAGGATTAAGAAAAGGCATCACAAATAACAGAAACTATGTTTATGGTAAAAATGGTGTTAAAGTTGAATCAACTACTTCAGAAGAAGTTAGAATGTTGAGAGAAAAGAATGAAGAGTACAGAAAAGCATTGAATGTGTTTAGAGAAAAACTTAACGAAGTTGCAATCTTTAATTCAAACTTAGCTTACGCAACAAGATTGTTCACAGAGCACTCAACCACTAAAAAAGAAAAAATAAACATCCTAAGAAGATTCGATGATGTTGAAACTTTAAAAGAATCTAAAAATCTTTATAAGTCAATCAAAGACGAATTAAATACTGTGGATACAAAATCAATTAACGAATCGGTAGCAACAAAACTAAACAAATCAGTTTCTACAGGTTCATCAACAACTCTAATTGAATCAAAAACTTATGAAAATCCTCAATTCTTAAGAATGAAGGACTTAATGGGTAAATTAGGTTAAAAAAATAAAAATAAAATAAACTTAAAAACAAAACAAATACTAAAATGGGAGCATTATTAGAATCAGGTCTTGTAGGTAACATCGGGTTAAAACACCTTAAAGTTATCAAAGAAGACACAATCAACAAATGGGACAAATTAGGCTTTTTAGAAGGTCTTAAAGGTCACATGAGAGAAAACGTAGCACAATTATACGAAAACCAAGCATCGTTCTTAATTAACGAAGCATCATCTACATCTGACACAGGTGCATTTGAAACAGTTGTTTTCCCAATTGTAAGACGTGTATTCTCTAAATTATTAGCGAATGACATCGTATCAGTACAAGCAATGAACTTACCTATCGGTAAATTATTTTACTTTGTACCTAACATTCAGGCTTACACTGACCCAGCTAACTTAGCTACTACAGGTATTCACTACCCACCTTATGGTTCACCAAACGCTGCGGCTGACCAAACACCAAACAGTGGTTATGACTACAACAACACTAAAGACCTTTACGATAGATTCTACGAAGGTAACGAACCAGCGTTAGACCCACCAGGTTTATTCGACTATTCTAAAGGACAATATTCTGCAATCACAGCTCCAGTTGTAACTGTATCTTGGTTAGCAGACCAATTGGTTCCTTCAGCTTACACTACAGACAACTATAGAAAAGTTCTTATTGTTATGTCAGGTTTTGCAGCTGATGGTGCTGGTAAATTAATCGGTCCTGATGGTCAACCAATGGATAACGAAGCGTTTTTATCTGATTTAACTATCTATGGTGTTGCAGGTAATAACTACACTTCAGGAAACACAAGTAACCCTTACTTATTTAGAGTTGTAACTCAAAGATATGGTAAAGGTATTGTACAATACGGTAATAACAACTCTACGTTAGTATTCCCTAACAGTAAAACTGATGGTGGTCAATATGACAACATGTGTGATGCTGAAGGTAAAATCTACTTAGAAGTTGATTTACAAGTACCAGTTTGTATTACTTGTGGTGGTTCTATGGACGGTTACACAGGTTCAACATTCTCTTCAGATACAACAAGTAATGATGCATTTACTGCAACTTACAGAATCTACAAAAACTTAGAATTTGAAGATAGAATTGGTGAGGTATCTTTCGACCTTATGTCAGTTACAGTTTCTGTAACAGAAAGAAAATTAAGAGCTCAATGGTCTCCAGAAATGGCACAAGACGTTGCAGCATTCCACAACATCGATGCTGAAGCTGAATTAACAGCTTTATTATCTGAGCAAGTTGCGGCTGAAATCGACCGTGAAATCTTAAGAGATTTACGTAAAGGTGCGGCTTGGAACTTACGTTGGGATTACAATGGTTGGAAACGTCTTGGTTCAAGTGCAGTTCCTTACACTCAAAAAGACTGGAATCAAACGTTGATTACAGCTATCAACCAAATTTCGGCTCAAATCCACAAATCTACCTTAAGAGGTGGAGCTAACTGGATTGTTGTTTCTTCTGAAATCAGTGCTATCTTTGATGACTTGGAGTACTTCCACGTATCAAATGCAGCTCCTGAGCAAGACCAATACAACATGGGTATTGAAAGAGTTGGTACATTAGCTGGTCGTTACCAAGTGTATAGAGACCCTTACTTCCCACCAAACCAAGTGTTGTTGGGTCACAAAGGTACGTCTTTACTTGACACAGGTTATATCTACGCACCGTATGTACCTCTACAATTAACACCTACAATGTACAATCCATTCAACTTTACACCTATCAAAGGTATAATGACGAGATACGCTAAGAAAATGGTTAATAACCGTTTCTACGGACGTATCACGGTTGATGGTGTACGTACATTCGATTTAAGAGAATTGAGATAATCAATATCTTATTTAGATACCAAAAAGGGGACAAGAAATTGTCTCCTTTTTTTATTTACAGGAAAATTAAATTGTATATATTTATTATTAGATTTTAGATTATCAGTCCCCAACCCTAAGAAGTTGTTGAGTGTTCACGGACACAAAGGTATTGGTAACATAGTCATTAACTATTATAAAATTAAAAAAAAAAAGTATTACAAAACAACTAGCGCGAGCAAGCCGACTGCTCACATCACAAAGAAAAAGTCGCGTTTAAAAATCTACAATGGTAATGTCGTATTCCTTAACGACAAAGATAATTTCGAATTCGAAATTCATAATCCAAAACAAACATCGGTTCTTTGTAAAATCAAACTGAATGGTCAGTATATCTCTAAAAGTGGTATTATTTTACGACCAGGTCAAAGGGTGTTTTTAGAACGTTTCCTTGACTCAAATAACAAGTTTGAGTTCAGTACCTATGAAGTTAAAGATACGTCCGAGAATCGTGATGCAATTGACTTAAATGGAGATGTAATGGTTGAGTTCTACGATGAACAGGAAGTTAGGATTTACCCTCACCTTTCAGGTGGAAATTGGGGTAGTGGTTGGACAACTATTAATACAGGTTCTCCATATTATGGTGATATAACTTTTACCAATAACTCATCAACTACATATGTTTCTACCACATCTCTTAATAGTCTGACCAATACAGTTGAAGGTCCAAACATTAGAAGTGTTAAATCTAAAAAATCTATTGAAACAGGTAGGGTTGAAAAAGGTGAAAAATCAAATCAACAATTTACCAATTCATCAAATCAAACTTTTAATTTTTTGGTATCTAACTCTATAAGATTTAAAATATTACCATTAGGTAATAAAAATGTCACCACAGAGGATATTAAACATTACTGTACCGAATGTGGTATCAAGACAAAATCAAAATATAAATTTTGTCCGTCTTGTGGTAAAAAATTGTAAGATATAAAAAAAGGGGTTCCGTGAGACCCCTTTTTTTATTTTAGCATTCTAAGTGATTTAGAAACAATTTCAGATTCGGTTAACGAATATAATCCATTCTTATATGCCATTTGAACGGCTCTAATTAACATAAATTTTGCCTGTTCTTCTGTTAAGTTATCTATTAGATTTTCAATATCTTCAGGTTTGTATATTGCAACGTCCTCAAATAGAAAGGCGATTGGTTGTTTTTCTTGTTCCATAATGTATTAACGATATATTTATAGTAAGTATATGAAAAGAAATAGAATTAGTGAAGCCACAGGTTCGGGAAGTGCGGGAAACTTCAAAGTACCAATAGTATTATCTCCACAACCGTGGACAGAAGACCAAGTTGCACCATTTACTAATCCTGTTTATAGTTATAATAATGCAGAGTTGGCATATGAAGAAGCTGACGGTGATTTTAAAGAAACACCTGAAGAACGAGCTCGAATAGAAAAAAGGACAGATAGAATTGCTCAAGTGGATAGATACCTAAAAAGTTTCTATACTGGTCAAAATGATGAAGATGGGAGTAATGTTGCGGATATTGAAGACCCTGAGAAAATCATACAACAAGCGGTTGGACCACTTAAAGAAGATTTAGCTGTTTGGTTTGGAACAAAGAAAAAACCAAAAGGTTCGTCACAACCAAAAGGTCCTTGGGTTAATATTTGTAGAAAAAAAGAAGGTGGTGGTCACCCACCATGTGGAAGACCTGAATCTTCAGATAAAGGATATCCAAAATGTAGAGCCGCAGGGGTTGCATCTAAAATGAGTGATTCTGAAAAGAAATCTGCGTGTGCTCAAAAAAGAAAAGAAGAGAAAAAAGACCCAAAAGTTGGTACAGGTAATAAACCAACTATGGTATCTTACAAACCAAAAAATGAATCATTAAAGGACGTAATAAAAAATGTTCTTAATGAATATAAAACATCTATTTGATAACACTATCATTAAATGATGTTGTATCTATTTTTTTAGGTTGAATTAATTTAGTTTCTTTTTTTGGTATTAAAACATTAATTGGTTTTGGACGTTCAATAAAAAGAGTATCGTGTATAATTTCTTTTTCAAAGGTTATTGGCGTTTCAATAACTTCAATTTTCTCTTTCTTAATTGGGTTATTATTATAAATTGTTTTATAAATGTTAATTGAAACTGATGTAATTAACGCACATACTATTAATATAATTAACAGCCCAAAATAAAACGTATATTTGAAAGAATTGTTTTTCATTAGATGCTATGTAATATATTTTGAAGTGAATGTTTAATGTTTGACGTAATTTCTTTTTCAAAAATTTCTCTACGTTTTTCTACCTCATTATCAAACATAGATACAAGATTTTCCCAACAATTTTTTTCTAAAAAAACCGTATAAGAATATACGTGGTTAATTACCTTAACGTTGTTACCCTCTAAAATAACAAATATTTGATGTTCTTCATTTCTAATGTAACGTTTATTAGAAATTGGGGTTAATAATAAAATGGTTTCTTCTTTATCGATAAGTTTTTTACAAATAGAAATACAATCTCTCTCATATTCCGATTTTTGCATAGGTGGAGTTGATAATCTAACTAAAGAAATGTACCATTTTTGAATTGCGCGTTTTAAGTTGTGTGGTGAAAGATTCATATGTGTATTTTTATTTGACTACAAAAGTAAACAAAAACTTTAAATAAAAAAACAACTGATATAAAAAAATTAACAATAAGCTCCAGAGCACTGTCTTTTACCGTCCAATCCTTTGATTTTACCCTTACATACTTGAACGGCATATCCGTTAGCGTATGCTGATGGATAAACAGTATATTTTGATTTGGCGGCAGATTTACCTCTTGCACAAAGTGGAGTTCCTGTTTTTTTTCTACCTTCATTCATTTCTTCAAAATCAACATATTGTGATTCTTTTTCCATTTCATTTTTTAAGAAATCAAAAACTTGGTCAATATTTGTTTTGGCTTCGGATATATGGTCATCTGCCCAATCATGTCCATTTTGAAGTATTTGGTCAACTGTTGATGGGTCCATCTCCATAATCATTTCAAGTTGTCTTTTCATCTGTTTTAAATTTGAAAAGAACATATAATTCGTTTCGTCTTGTTCTGAAAGAACTTTTTTAACAATTCTGTTTAAGTCTGATTCGGTTAATTTTACTGTTTTCATATTATTGTCTGAATGATGTATTATTTGTTTTGTAATTTACTATGTTAAAAGTTAATTGTCTCTTATAAGTATCTTTCTCTCCTGAAGTGTTCACTTGAATATCAACATAATATTGATTAGGTATTTTATCCCTCATATCAAACATGAAATAATATTCATTTGGAGTTCTGTTAACTGGCGTCCAATCTTGAACTAATACTTCAGTTGTTCCTTCTCTAACGTATACTCTATAAAATGCTGAGATATCTTCTAATGGTGCTTGACCCGTATAAGCCTTTTTAATTGTAACCCCAACCTTTCTAATATCGGTATTAAGGATTTGTTCGTTTTGTAAAATACCGTAGAACTCAAATCCAAATTTACTTGGTTCTTTGGATGTTGAACCGATTTGAATACCTGCTGTATATTGTTGTAATATAAATTGATTTGTTACGTTTGGTAATGCTTGACCATTAATTGTTAAACCTGACCATATATCATAAAACATACAAGGAGTTGCCCCTGTAAATCCATTAGGTACAATTACTTCATAAACTCCTCTTGTTCTTAAACAAGTTGATAATGTTGCCATACCAGGAACGGCATCACCATTTCTGTCTTCAATTCTAACTACAGGGTCAGAATCTAAATTGGCAAAATCACCATTTTGATAAATGTATAAATACAATTTATTTGTTTGGTTTTTTAAGAATAGGTTACGGTTGTCTTTAATTAAGTCGTCGTATGTTGTTTGAAGGAATGGTTGGTAAAATGTTTGAGTATGTCTTGAAAAGAACGCCACACTATAACTGTCAGTTAAACCTGTAATATTTTCAATTTGTGGTAAGTATGCAACTCCCCAACCAGTAACACCAGTTATTGTACCATTTAATATACCATTAATTTCATTTGACATATCCATCAATAAATCTTCATTACCAAGTTCAAAGTGTTGTCTTGCAACAATTGTTAAACCTGAGAAATTTACGGTACCTTCATTCTTGTTGTTATAAACCCCTGGTTGAGACCAATTGTTAATAGTGGATGTCTGATACCAATTTGATGGTCGAGTCGAATAGGCACGACTATCTACATACGTAAGAGGTGTTGAACCACCATACGGGCTATTTTGATTTTCATTAAAATCTGTGTAATCATAACCAACACCTTCATCCCAAGTTTGAGGGATTCCTGTTGTTCCTGAAGTTTGAGGAATTCTAAATAAGATTAAATCAAATGATGTCGCTCGTCTTCTCTCGTTTGACATGAATGTATTTAACAATTCATTATCAAATGATGAGGTGTTTGTCATTTGTAAGACGTGAGTCATACCTGTGGTACATCCTGTAGAAATTACACCTGATGCAATGTCTTCTCTTAATAAATCTAAATCTAAATCAAATAGGAAACGAGTGTAACCATAATTTGGGATGATATAATCTGACGCACCAAAATTTAATTCAACAATAGGGTTTCTACCCGTATTGACATATGAATTTGAAATGATGGTATTGTTCTTATCTATGTACGACCTTAAAATTGACATTAATTGTTTTAATATAAATATTAGTTAAGTCTAATATTTTCATTAAGAATTTTTGTGTAGGCGTTTTGCATTTCAGTTAATATATCCGTAACAGTTGAACCGTCTTGAGTTACAGGAACTGGAGGTAAACCAGGGTATGCGTGAGTATGAGTAATTAAGAATCTAACAATCAAGTTAATCAATTCTAAAAGTTCTTCCCCTCTAACTAAACTTGATGTTTTTGGTAATATTTCATCAACAAATTGGTCTAATGAAATTCCATATAATGTGTCATCAAAATTGATTTTACCTTTACCAGGAATTGCCGACGTATGAGATAACAAATATAAAGTATCCGCCCCAACCGCTCCATATGTGGTTTGAATTGATTTGTATGTCTCCTGAGGTACAATAGTTGTTTTAAAGTTAAGTGGTTTTCCAACTTTATCCTTAGCATAAATTAAACCATAACCACCTCGTTTAAGGGCGGGGTATAATTTAATTTGATTGTATATGTCAGAAACATTTTTAAATGCGTCCGCTTCGGTTGTTCCTGTTTGAGTGGTTGATGATGGTGTTATAACAGAATAAGTTATATTATTTGGTCTATAAAATATTGCAAATTTATTAAGTTCACTTGTAAATAATGTTTTACCTGAAACGGTTGTTGTTTTGGTATTACACGTTTTAATAAAATTATTTATAAATGTAATAGTTTCTGTTTTTGTTAATCGTGAAAATTTTTCTTCGGCAACTAAAGATTTTAAAGATTCTTTAACAATTGTACCAACTGTTAAATTTGTGGAGTTTGTCGATAGGTCGGGTTTTAATTGATAAAGATAAACTGACCCAGTAAAATTATCTTGGGTGTTTTCAGGATTTGTGATAACCCATTCAATTAAGTATTTAACTTGAACTACGATTTCATTTGTCTCTGTTACAATTTTATTTGGTAATGGTACTTTTGATTGATTAAATCTTGAGAGTTGTAAAAATCCTCGTTGTTGGTTTGCCACAGGTGGAACATTTGGTACTAATTCAGCACCTTTAAATTTACCTGCTCTAAGTAATACCGTATCTTGTTTTGTAATAACATCGGCACTTCCCCTACCTAAAATGGCATTATCACCTGGCTCAGGAAATACACCCTTGTGAACCGCTTTGTCGGTATAAGTACCATCTTGGTTTTTTAAAGGTTTTGGATTTTTTAATTGTGTACCTGTACCTGTAAACTTATTACCACCTTGATAATATTCATAACCCGTTGTTGTCGGACTTGAAAATGTATTTTGGACGTAATATTGGTTTTGATATTTAAAATCTTTATTCACATAAAGTACTTGAGCCATTTCTGTTGGCTTTGGTACTTGATACATGAAATATGGCATAAGGGGACTAAAGACAAAAGGGTCTCTTGTCGTCCAAATATCTTTTTCTTCATTCCAAGGTGGGTCAGTAATTGACTTGACTATGTCGTTATAGTTATCAATTAAAAGTTTTGCTCGAATCCTACCCAACATCATTGGGTCTTGATTACTTATAACCGATACCTGAAAAAATATTGTATTATCATCCATTATTTTCTAGATTGAAACTCTTTAAGAGTATTGTTATATAGTTCTTCAAGTTTATCCAAATACATTGTTAAATTAATAATGTTTTCTTTGGTCAACTCAAAATCAGTGGTTAAAATATCCATAGCCTCAATTAATTTTGAATTAGGTTGTTCTTTCAAATTATTTTGTAAATTTACAATATTTTCAAATTCTTCTTTTTTCATATTATTTTGGTTTTATCCAATTTTTAACAAGCATTCCGTCAGATGTTACTCCAAATGAGTCAGCAGTTCCATTTTCTGCCTGTTCTTTATCCGCCCCTTTGTTTGCCGATAAGTTAAATAATAACATTACATTTGGTGAACCATCAGGTAAAGTACCTGTCGGTATTCCAAGTTTTTGTAATTGTTCTATTGTATTAATAGTTGACCTTTCAGGTGATGTTCCCGGTAAAAACTCTGTTAATAGTAACAATGCGTTTGGTATTTTTGAACCTGGAGGTGCTAAACTATTTAATAAATTTAGTATTTTTAAAATTTCATCAACTAAAGATTTACATTTTCGATAATCATTAACCCCCCTTGCAACTTGTTGAAGAATTAATGCAATATTAACTAATCTTTGAACTGTTAAATATTTTTTCTCTAATCTTCCTTTTGCAATATCTGTAATAACAGGTTTTAAAAGATTAATTAAATCTTTTTTTAATATTTGAAAAAGTTGTTCTATAAAAATTGAACCAACTCTTGATGTTACTTGGATGTTAAAAGTTTTGAATGTTTTGGCAAAATCAACTTGATTATTAATGATATTATTAACGATACCATTAATTGTGTTTGCGCTTTGAGTATATGTGTTTGCGGATGTAACCGCTTGGTTATAAACATTCGTACCTTGACTTTCAAGTACTTGTAATAAAACAAAAATTGGAAATAAAACTTTTGGACTTAAAATTGAACCAGCAACTGCCAATGGGATTTGGTTAATAAATTCTTGATTTAAAATTTGACCATCAAAATTTGTTGGTAAAAAAACTTTCCAATCGGGATTTTCAACTAATGTGTTAGTAATATCAATAATATTTTGAACTTGTTCTTCGGTTGACAAATCTTCTTTATCTCGAAACCCAATTAATTCATCAATTATTGTTTCATAATCAACGGGTACTTGTACATTATCGCAATCAACAAGTTCTATAATACCATTTTGGATATTATTTATTCTTATGTCAATATTTCTTAAATCGACTTCTGTTGTTTCAAAAAATGTTTCATCAACACCATCTAACTCTGCAATTTTTGAAATCCCACTAACATCTATTTCTTTTCTTGAATCAAAACAAAGACCTAATATTCTTTGAAGAAAGATTAAAAACTTTGTTTGTTCTGTAATCTCTTCGCTACCCAAGTTTGCTTTAATATCAATTGCACCTGAAACAATATTCATTAGTGTTGCGGTAAAATCGACAGTATCTATTAATTTAATTGTACCGTAATAATCTTGTAATAAATCTATTACTTTATTTACGGTACCTCCAGTTACTGTTGATGTCGCATTTACTTTTGATATTAATGCGACTCTATAACATGCTTGGTCAACCCCAAATTGGTTTGTTGGACTATATTGAAAATCAAATAAATCTTGACCTGAAACACCTTGATAATATTTACCATATTCACCCTTATATGATTTTGAAAAATTTGAACCGGTTAATCTTTGATTAAATTCTTTATTCATTGGAAATGGTCTTATACCTCCATAAGGTAAGAAATTACCCGTTTGTACGTTAGGTGTTTGTTTTTCATATATTACTTTACCAACTCTTGAAGTTGTGGATATTTTTAATATACTAGCAATATCCATAGATTGAATGGGTACGTATATTCCTTGTCCCACAGGTAAAGTTTCTAAAGGATTAGCATCTAAATCTGTGGAAGTAAAAGCTTGAAATGTTTGTTCTTGTGAACAACCTAATGCCTTTAACGCTTCTTCACTAATAATTTTTTTAATATCTGGCTCAATTTTAGTTACAGTTTCTAATAATTTTTTCTTAAGATATCTTGAAGTTTCTGAACCAGAGCCACTTGATAATTTTAACAATTCAAATAATTGGTTAAATGTCGTTGGTTGATTTCTTAAATATCGTTTTTGTTGGTCAGCAACTTTATTTAATTGTGATGCAACATCTGGTATTGCTGGTGATTGTGAATTTCCAGCACTACTTTTTAATTTTTTTGCAGATTTAGAAACCTCAGTATAATTTTTAATTGAACTGATTTTACTTTGGGAAGAATCGTATCCTTCCGTTAAATCAACAATTGTTCCCATATTATTTCATTTTGTACGATTGTTCATCGTTAGAAACATCTTTGTCAATTAGATTTTGAATTAAGTCATCATCCAAATCCGCAAGCGAAAATGATTCGGTATTGTTATTATTTGATTTTTCCCAAATACCCGATTGTAATTTGGATAAACTAATTTTTTTCTCAACACAATCATTAACAATTTTTTGTTGTTTTTCAATAACGGGTCCAATTGTAGTCATGTCTTCAGGGTCTTTTAACATTGTTAACATTTTATTTTGAATCCTTATTGCGGTCTGTCTTTGTTCTACAAGTTCATTATATATTTCTTGCATTAAAGATAATATTGAATCTTTAGTAAAATTAATTTCTTTACGTTGTGGTCTTGGCATATCTATAAATACTTTTTAATCAGTTTTCATTTTTGAATGAATCAAAATATATAATTTTTTAAATCTTTTGATTGAACTTCTAATTTCTTTTGTACTAAGATTTGTCATTTCCCTTAAAGATAAAAGGATAACATTTTTATTAAATTTGTTATTATCTGCTCCTGAAAATATTGATTCATAATTTTCAAATAAATCTATTAAAGCATAACCTAATTTTCTTTCATTGTCGTTTAAATTTTCATTTTCAATAAAATCTCGTAGTTCACTTAAATATTTTGAAATAATTACGGTAGTATCAATCTCTTCCTCATCAATACGATACATCATGTCAGGTCTTTCTTCGATACTTTGAGACATATCCTCATAAGAAACTTTTCGATTAGTTTCCTTTTGGTCTTTAATGATTTGACCCATTAAATAATTTTTACAGATAGTTCCAAAATATGAATAAGCCTTTTTTTCTTTTGCAGGTTTAAATTTATCAACCTTTGTCATTAAAAAAGAATGTGTGTCGCAATGAATTTCAACAAAATCCATATCTTTACGATATAATTTATATCGTCGTATGATTGATGAAATCATCTTATCTAAAGGCCCTCGTAAATATTCGTTATATATTTTGTTTTTTTCTTCAGAAGTTTCAGCTAGTAAAAAACTCCTAACAGCATCTTCCTCTCTAACATCAAAATAATTTACATTTACCGTTTTTCTACCTCTTTTTTTGGATGAAACATCTTCTGTTGTTGCAGATAGAGTTTCTAACATTATACATTTTCAGATTGATATTTTATGTTTCTATCTTCAATAAAGAAAAATTCTTTTTTTGCTGTTTGAATCCAAAACTTAACCTCATCTTCAATCATTTTTTCTTCACCAAATTTATAATTCCAAAAAATAGAACCTTCTCTTAAATTGGTATGTTTGTAACCAAGTTTTGGTATTGTCATAATAGATACAGAGTTATAAGTTAATCTCAATAAAAACTCATAAATGAATGTTAATTTAATTGATGGTTTAAACCCTCCAAAATCTTCAATAACTGATTTTTTAATTACAGAACCTGCAGTTTGAAAGTTTTGATAATCTTGTAATGTTTCATTTGTTAAAAATCCCATTTCTTGAGTGAAATTTGCAGCAAAGGTTGCTTCATTTGTAAATCCTGCAAATATTCCTTTTTCGTCAGTTTCAACTACAACTGGTAAGAATATTTGTGCCTTTGGGTATGCGTCGATATACTTCGCAACATTTTTAAACCAAATAGATGAATATTCATCATCAAATTCAAATAACGATATCCAAGAACCTTTTGAGTTTTTAACACCATAATTAACTTGTTCACAATAATTAGGGTCTTTATCCCATAATAATTTTGTGACGTTTAAATCTCCAAAATCATAACCGTTTAAATATTCAACTAAAGATTCTTCTGAAGTGTGAACGATTAATAATTCTTCAATTCCAACTGTTTGTGAATTGATTGATGCAATTGCTTTTTCAAAATACTCATCAAAATTTCTTGCTTTTGATGATTTAATTGGTAATATAACTGATATTGGTAATGTAGTATTCATATTATTCTTCGGTTTTAGAAATTTGTTCTTCAAATGAATTTGCCCTTACGTTTAAATAGTCACCAAATAAAGTTGTAACGTTAGTATCAAATTCTTGTTTATTAGTATAGTTTTCAACAGTTTTTTTCATACTGTCATAAAGTTCAGGTTTGATATTATCTTCTAACCAATTTTGTATAAAATCAGCAATAAAATCACACATTAATGTTGGATTAGTAACCCAAACACCATTATTCTCATTCATCCATTCAGGTTGAATGTATGGTACTTTACCAATCACAGGTACTCCTGATGCCATAGATTCCAATGGGAATGTGCCAAATCCACTTTGTTCATCCATCCAAACACTAACAAAACATTCTCTTAATGAATTTCCAAATTCTATTTCAGAAAGACCTCTTAAATCTCTAAATGTAAACCATCTATATTGAGGAAATTTTAAGTAAAACGTTTTAATAATATTAATTGTGTCTGATTGTTCTTTAGTATGTACACCAATGATAGGCATTGGTGGTAAATTTTTTGGATAAAAATTTTCAGTAATTAAAGGTTTTAATATATCAAAACTACATTGTCTCATTACAGATTCAATATATTCTTGTTGTTTTTGAGTTGTAGTAATACATTTTAAAAATCCGTATTGAGACCAACTCTGACCTGGTTGTAATGTTTCAACAATGTGAGAATAATTTTGAGTCAATACAATTTTACCACAAGGTAAATTTTTAATTTGTTCCATAATGTACCCAAAAAGTTCTGGAATTACAATAAAATCTTCAGGTGAAATTTCTAAATTTTGACCTTCAATTGATTGATGTCGGATTGACATATATTCTTCATCCATCCAAGCAACTACACCTGCGTAGTCATTTTTTTCGTGAAGAATAATAGGATTAAATCCTGAATCTAAAAGAGTTTTAGCCATTTGATAGATTAATCTAACAGATGCTTTTGCATTCCCTTTAGTGTCTTGAACTAAGAAATAAATTCTTGATTTTTTATCTCTTAAATTTTTAATTGATTCTGTTACTTTTTCGTTTAACGATGCGTCCATATTAATAGTGATTTATAAGTTTTTTATTTAATAAGCTATTGAACGATAATCTAAATGGTATACTAGTATTGTTACTTGATTTCATACCTAATTTTTCGTCAATTTCTTCATGTTCTGTTAAAATGGTATCCATTAACATTTTTACCATTTCAAATTTTATTATATTTACTTTCATGTCTGTTGAACCTGAAAATTCATCATCTTCAATATCTTCAACAGGTTTAATTGACATGTCTAAATATTCTTCGATTTTATCTAAATCAAAATAGTAATTTTCTCCTAATACCTTAATCATATAGTTCTGTTATTTTTGTTTTTAAATCCTTTAGGGTTGTTATTGTATGTTCAACATTAATATTTTGGTTATATAATGTTTTATATTTTATAACGGTTTTACCTTTTGGGTGATTTAATAATAGTGTGGGATTTGCTGTAAGTAAAACATCTATTGAATCCCAAAGTGAATTAATTGTTGATTCACTATAAAATTTAACAGTTTCAACTAAACAACCAAATTTTGAAATGAAAAATAAAGACGCTGGCTTTGATTTACCCATTTCATCAGAAACAATTAAAATATCATGAAAATCTCTCATATCTAAATAAAACTCATTAAAATCCATCATACTAGAATGTTCAACTGAACCCGCATGACCAAAGATTTCCATAGTATGTTCTTTATATAAAAAATTATATAATTCGTCTTCATCTTTAAATTTAAGATGTTTTGATATATCTAAAGTTGTTAAATCTGAAATTACTTGATATTCGGATTTTTCTTCATCTTCTTTAAAAGGATTCTCAAGATACCATTTTTCGTACTCTTGTTGTATTTTTTTTAAAGTATCTCTTAATACTCCATTTAATTCTATTGCAATTTTCATTCTGTCTCGTTATCATATTTGTCTAAAATCTTACTAATCAAAGGATTTCTAACAATGTCTTTTTTATCTTTAAATTCAAAAGTTGAAATGTGATTAGAGTCTCTAAACTTTTCAATAGCATCCCATAACCCACTGTGTGTTTTGTTTTTATATCTATCAGATTGTTCAACATCTCCTGAAATAAAAAACTTACTATTAAATCCAATCCTTGTTAATAAAAGTTTCATCTGACTTGGTGTTGCATTTTGACCTTCTTCAAATATTAATATTGAATTGTCAATATTCATACCTCTCATAAACGCCAAAGCAAAAACTTCAATAACTTCAAGTTCTTTTAATTTTTCCCTCATTTCTTTTCCAATAATTTTATTTAATAGATAGTATGATGGAAAAATATATGGGTCTAATTTTTCTTCTACGTTACCAGGTAAACTACCTAATTTTTCTTCAGCTTCAACCGCAGGTCTTACAATAATAATTTTTTCGTAAGGTGTACTTGGGTCTGATAATAAATCAACTGCCGCTTTCATTGTAATATAACTTTTACCTACACCCGCAGGTCCTGAACAAATAGTTACCTCACTTGAGGTTAAAACGTCATAATAATTTTTTTGGGTTTGTGTTAAAAATTTTTCTTTTGTTTTTCTTTTTATAATTGAACATATAATTTCTTTTTTTGTTCTTGTACTTTTTTCGTCTGTTAATGGTGTTGGTGTTGGTAATTTTCTACTTGCTTTTGTTGCCATTATTTAATATTATTGTAATAGTTTATTTAAATTTATTTTTTATATTAATATTTTAATAGGATATCACAAACTCTATCAATATCTTCTTTTGTCATTTTATCATGATTTGGAACATATATTCCTCTTTCATCTATAATTGTACATTTAGGTAATTTATTTTCTCCGTATAATTTTTTGTAAAATGGTTGAGTTCCCATTGAACCTGAAATTAATGGTCGACATACAATGTTGTTCTCATTCAATTCTTTTATTAGTTTTTCTTTATCCTCAATAGTTTTGGTAATAAACGGAATTGCAAAATTTGAAGTATAACTATCGTCAAAAGTTCTTGGAAACCATGTTTTACTTTCTAACTTAGATTTGTAATATAAGAAATTCTCATAACGATTATTAATCATTCCATCTACTTTATCTAATTGTTTGATTCCAATTTGGGCTTGTAAATCTGTACTTCTTAAATTAAAACCTGGAACGTAAAATGTGTATAATGCCGAAAAATCATTTACATCCCATTCTTTTCTTAATTCTTGTTGTTTTTCCAAAGATAAATCTCTATCCCATCCGTGACTTCTAAGTTGCAACAAAGTGTTGTAAATCTCTTCATCGTTAGTCGAAATAACCCCACCCTCAATTGTTGACATTGTGTGTCCAAAATAAGTTGAGAATGATGACATCAATCCAAAGTTACCAAGTTTGGTCCCCTTAAATTTAGTTCCCTGTGACTCACAATTATCTTCAAGTAAGATTACATCATACTTTTTACATAACCGAACAATAGAATCCATATCTGGAGATAATCCTAATACAGAAACCAAAAATAATACGGACGGTTGTTCGGTTTTAAAGACTTCTTCAAGATGTGTTAAATCTACCGATAAGTTATCCAAATTACAATCAATTAATAATGGTTTCATATCAAACTGAAGTACGGGTGCCAAGTCTGTTGCCCAACATAATGTGGGAACACAAACTTTATTGTTTTTCATTTTGTTAAGAATTTTTAATGCATACAACATAAGTAAATTTGCTGACGACCCTGAATTGACAAATACGGAATATTTTGTCCCTAACCACTGAGACCATTTATTTTCAAACTCAATTGTTTTAGACCCTTTAGTTAATTTTGGATAAGTTTTTAACCAGTCAATTAAATTATCGATGTCTTGATTATTGATTGTATCTTGAATTAAATCAATTCTTTTCATTTTCTAAGAGTATTATAATTGTTAATGAACCATTCAATCGTTTCAATAATTCCTTGCTCTAAATTAATGTATTGGTAATCTTTAGGAATATCTGATTTTGCGGGTTTTCTAAACTGACCTTTTGGTTTTGTCTCATCAAATATTAAGTTATCATCTTGGATATTAAATTTTTTGGCAACAATTTTAACAATATCCATAACTGAGTGTTCGTTATCATTTACTGCCATAAAGGGAACTTCACTATTCCAATTATCAATTGCCCATAAAATAACTTTTGCCAAATCTTTTGAATGGATAAATTGTCTTAATGGACTTCCGTCTCCCCAAACTACAAAGTCTTCATTATTTTGTTTACAGTTATACGCTCTGTGAATAATACCAGGAATCATATGACTGTGCTCAGGATGAAAATTATCGTGTGGACCATAAACATTTGTTGGTACAATTGTAATCCAATTGTTACCTGTTAATTGTCTAATAATTTTTGTTTGATAACCTGACAATCTTTTTGCGTAAGAATAACCATGATTAGATGGGTGTGGCGGTGCAATGTCAATTTGGTCGGCAGTTAATGGGTATGTGATATTAGAGTCGGGGAAAATACAAGTAGATGATAAATTAACAAAATTCTTAACTTTGTTATTAAATGCCGAGTTAATTACATTATTATTTATCTTATAGTTTTCAACAAAGAAAGTTTCATTATTGTCTGAGTTTGCTTGAACTCCACCAACCATTGCAGCACAATGTATAATTGTGTCCACACCTGAGTTTTTTACATGATGTGTGATATAATCATTAGTTGATTTTTCGTCAGTTAAATCCACATCTTTTCTTGTGTGGTATATGTGACCTTCACCTAATAATTCTTTTAATGCCGTGCCAAGTAATCCGTTTGAACCTGTAACTAATACTTTCATAATTTAATCCATTTATCACAATATAAGTCATTAGTGTTTAAATGTGAATTGGAAACGCCAAACCATTTTGACGGAATTATTACTTGTTTATTTTCATTGTTATTTAACCAAGCCCCCCACCAACTAAATGTTGAATTTGCAATTATGTTATTTTTACACATAGACATTAAATACAAATCTTCATAATCTTTATTATCGGATATAAATGTTTTGTTAATTAAAAACCCAAAGTTTTCTTTACACCATTCAATATCATCGGAAAATACTAAGAAATGTTTTTCTTCACCAATAATTTGAATAGCCTCCTTATAATATTCAATTGATTGGGTTGGGTGGTAATTTGGAAGACCCAAATAATCACCTCTTCTAATATGAATTGAACACGTATCTTGATTTATAATATCTCCATATTTTTCAGACAAATATGTTTTTGTTGTATTGTCAATTTCAAAAAGTTCTAATATTTTATCCCTATGTTCTATAAAGTATTTTTCACTTTGAAAGTGTCCAACTAATTTAATATTTCCATTAATTTTTGGTATTGGAGTGTAGTGAAATCCACCTTCACCCATATTTTTTAAATTGGTTAAACTATTTGAAAATTTAATATTTCTAAATATATTATTAGTATAATATGTATATGGTTTATGAGGGATTTGCATCTCTGTAATATCACAAATTATTTCTTTATTATCTCTAAGAGCAATACTATGTGATGTTGCGATTTGGTACATCATGTTCCCTAATCCCCCCATTAATCTTGTTGAAACAATATCCATTATTTAATATTTTTTTTTAAGACAGATTTTTATTTTAGTTGAAATATAAGAAATCTTACTTATAATTCAATTATAAATTTGAATAATATGGCACAAGGGGTACATAAAATAACTGAGGATTTTGAAAGGAGTTTGTGTGATTATACAGGAGCACCTTACGCAATTGCATTAGACAACATGAGTAACGCAATATTTTTGGCGTTATATTATGAAAAGAACATAAAACAAAGTTTAACATCAGATAAGGTAGATTGTCCGTCAAAGACATATCCATCAGTTCCGTGTGAAATTATTCATGCGGGGTTAAAAGTTAATTTTACGCCTGTTGAGGGAGAAACAATTAAAGGAGCCTACCAACTATCTCCAAGTAATGTTTGGGATTCAGCTTTAAGATTTACTGCCGACATGTATATACCAAAGTCTCATATGTGTCTTTCATTTACAGGTCCATATAAAACTTTAAAATTAAGTAAAGGTGGGGCAATTTTAACTGATGACCATAAAGCAATGTTATGGTTTAAACGTGCCAGATTTAGCGGTAGAAGAGAGTGTTCGTATCACGATGATAATTTTGATATGTTGGGTTGGAATTTTTACATGATGCCAGAACTTTCGGCCAGAGGATTGTTGATGATGTCACAGTTTTACGATTTGAAAGGGAATAAAAAACACATCGATGATTTGGAATTACCTTATCCTGATTTGTCCAAATTTGAAATTTATAAAAAATGAAAAAAGGAATTATAGGTGCTGGAGGTTTTGGTAGAGAAGTTTATTGGAGCTTATCTTTAATAGAACGAGTTAATACCAAATTTTTTGTTGATGACAAATACTGGGATGACACAAATGATTTAATTTTACCAATTTCTAAATTTAACCCAAGTGAATATAAAATAGTTGTTGCAATTGGAGACCCAAGGGATAGGTTTGATATGGTAGAAAGATTACCAAAAGAAACCAAATATTTTACACATATACATCCTAGTGTACAAATACTTGGAGATGACGTTGAGATTAATGAGGGAAGTATTATATGCGCCGGAACTATAATTACAACAAATGTTAAAATAGGGAAACATGCTCATTTAAATCTTCAAACCACTATTGGTCATGATTGTGAAATTGGTGATTATTTTACCACAGCCCCTGGTGCTAAAATATCAGGTAATTGTAAGATATATGATTGTGTTTATGTAGGTACAAATGCGTCAATTAAAGAAAAAATATCAATACATAGTTTAACTACTATAGGTTCAAATGCTACGGTAGTTAAAAATATTGAAGAACCAGGAATTTATGTTGGAGTTCCTTCCAAAAAAATAAAATAAACGTTTTAATGATTTTTAACAAAATCAATTATTTTGTCTCTTAACGACTCTCTAAATTTGGCGTATTTAAAACTTCTTTCATAATTTTCTTGAATATAGGGTAACATTTGATGATAAGTCTCAGTTGTAATTGAATTACAAACATTAGTAATATCATCTAAGTTTTTAACTATAAACATCCCTCTAGTGTCAAAGAAATCTCCAATATTTGGACACCCCAAATAAATTGGAATTGTTTTAGTTTGAAAACAATCAATTAATTTTTCAGTAAACCAATTATATGAAGACATATTTTCAATCGCAATGTGAAACTGAGAGTAAAACAATTCATTTTTTATTTCACTATCTTGAATATATCTATCAATTAATGGTGTTCCTGTATAAGGTTCATTTTTACTGTTAAATAAATGTATTGGTATTGTACTCACCATTTCATTTATTTTAGGTAATCCTTGTCTCATAATTTGATATTGTGTTATTGTTTTACCTCCAACAATTGATGTTATGCAATATTCTTTTTCTTTTGTTAAATCAAAATCTAAAATCCAAGAAGTTCCAAACGGAAACAATTTAGCATTTGGACAAGTATCTAATACTTCTTTATGCCAAGTTAAAATTAAGTCAAATTCTTTGTACCTATTAATTACATGATTTCTTAACCTTGAAACTTCATTTGGCTCAACACACCAAAGAATTCTTATACCTTCTTTAGGTTTTAACGGGAATCTATCAACATATAATTCACACGGTTTATCTGTTTGAATATCAATTTTAATGTCCCAAATTGAAAATTTTTTTACTGAATACATATTTTATATTTATACGGGACTATTTGACGTACCAATTAATAGATTTTTTTAATGTAACCATTTGGATTAAATGTTGCATTTTTACCAAAAAAATCACACCATTTTCTATCAATTTGGAAATTAGGGTTATTTGGTAAAAATTCTTTAATTGCTCTTAGTGGTCCTCCATCATAATCTTTTTCAAGACCAATATTATTTAATATTCCATCTTCAATAATAAAATAAGAGTTAACTGAAACTAAATCTTTAAACTTATCCATAGTTATTTTAACGTGACTATATAGGTGAGACCCATCATCAATTACTAGTATATTATTAAACCCCTCGGCATTTTTTAAATCGTAACTTTCAAAACCGCCTAAAAATCTTTTAATTCTTGGGTGGTTAACTATTAACGGGTCCATAGGATATTCCATTATATCCATAGTATGAATCATACCATTACCCAACAAATCTAACATATCTGCCATGTATAGAGATGAGGCACCATGGTTAGTGCCAATTTCAATAATTAAATCAGGTTTAACTTCATTTATTATCATTTGGTATAGTAAATAATCAAAAGGGTCTTTAATTAATTTAATACCTCGATAAGATACTTTATGATGACCTTCAACTATAGATTCAATTGAGAAAGAAATTTCATTGTCCATTTTAAATGTTATTATTTTTTATTATGTTTAGTTGTTTTTAAAATAACCATCACCTTCTACCGTGCAAGTAATTTTATTTATTAATACTGATTTTAAATTATTTTCTTCAATCAATTCTCTAATTTCAAAATATAAGCATCCATCTGATGAATTATCTCCACATTTTTCATCACCTAAAGTCCTATATCTTAAGGGTAGTTGATTTAAATTAAAACATATTGAGGAATGAACTAAAGTTTCTGGATATGGTTTAAAATTAATATATTTTTCATGACTTGAAATATTAGGTAATATTGTATCACGATATTTACTTTTGGTACAAATAAATGCCGGATTGTTTAATTCAATACATTCATTTATTAATTCTAAATGATTGTTTTCCCAAAAATCATCATGGTCAAGTTTAACAATATAATTAAACCCTTCATTACTTGAAATATTTATGGAATGGTTTATTGCATTAACCCCACCAAATTTCCAAATATCTACTTTATTATCAAAAATATCCCTTTCTTTTGCCACCTCTAAATTTTGATAAAATAATTTTTCAGGGTAAGGAAATGATTTACATATAGTTTCAAACTCCTCATTGTTTTCGTACCTATCACCAGTTAAAAAAATTTTATAATCTTGATAGGTTTGATTTGCAATACTATTTAAAGCTCTTGTTAAGAAACTACTAGACCTACCATCTTTACGGTAGTAAGTTGATATAATTATTGCTAATTTCATTTAATTATATTTTTTTTAAATCAAATCTCATAGTTATTGACTCTTGATTAAATCCATTTTTTTTATAAAAATTAATCCTTTCAGGAAAACAAGATAAAATTATTTTATAACACCCAAAATTTTCAGCCTTTTTAATTAATTCTTGTATTAATTGAGAACCAATGTTATTTCCTCTATAATCCTCTCTAACTACAACATCTTCAATACATCCAGCAATACCACCATTACGAATAATTTTTTGTTGTAAATGTAAAGTTGCAGAACCAACAATTTCACCATTAAACTCGGCAACTACCATGTGATTATCATTATTAAACCATTTATCTAATGTTGATTCGTTTATTTCATCAACTGACCACACTTCTTTAAGTGTTTTTAATAACCCGTTTGTTGAGTCATTTCTTTCAAAATCACGAATAACTAACATATCAATTTAAATTTTTATTTATTTCTATAACTTTTTCTATGATGTATTTCACATCATCGTCATTTAAGTTCATATGTAATGGTAGTGTTATTAATTTTTCAGAGATAGTTAAAGAGTTTGGACAAGTACCAAATCCGTGTTTATACATTTTATAATTGGTATTGTCTCTATAGTGAACTCCAGGATAAATTCCGTTTGAGTTTAATAGTTCCATAAATTTATTTCTTTGATTAACAACAATTTGAAATAAATGTCTTGATGACAATACACAATCTTTATGAGTTTTTATAGTTTGAATTCCATGTTTGGTTAATTCTTTTTCATAATTTTCACAGATTTCTCTTCTTCTGTTATTATCTTCGTCAAGATATTTTAAACCAACTAATGCCATTGATGCCATAATTGAGTTTCCGTGGTATTTGTAACCAACGTCAACTAAATCATATTCCCACTTATAATTTCCTTTGTCATTACTTCTTTGGTATGTGTCTTTATCAATACCTAACCAAGATAGTTTTCTAACTAAAGTATCGTAGTCCTCATTTGTAAAACAAATCATACCCGAATCTGCCGTTGGTAAGTTTTTAACGGCTTGGAAACTAAATACGGTTACGTCAGCTCCATGACCAACATGTTCAACGTCACCTGTTGATGGATTTTTTGCAAATGTACCTGACATGTGTGCTGCATCTAAAATTAACTTTAACTTATGTTTCTTACATAAGTCAATAATTTTATAAAGTTCACCAGTATTACCTCCAATACCAATAAACAAAACTGCCTTTGTTTTTTTAGTTATTTTTGATTCTACTGATTCAGGGTCTAAACACAAGTGTTCATCAACATCTGCAAATACAGGTTTTAAATTTTCATACATTATTGCATGATTTGACGATACAAATGTTAATGGACTTGTAATGATTTCATCGTCATCCGACCATTTATTAGTATCTTTTAATATTTTGATTGCCAAATGGAGACCTGAAGTATTTGAGTTTATAAAATGGGCGTAAGGTAATCCTGTGTAAGATTTCCATTCATTTTCAATTTCAACGGTTTTAAATCCTAAACCAGTCCACCCTTTGTCTAAACAAGTTGACATGTGTTCAAAAATTTCTTCGTTTCTAAATTTTGGGATAAATAATTGTATGTTTTTCATATTAAAAATTTTTTATTGCAATACTCAATATCTTTATAAAGTAAATCACTTTGTTTTAATGCCCATTGGCTAGTTAATGTATGGTCTCCAATTCCAACGGATATTCTATAATCTTTTAAAACACCCGGATAACCATATTTTATAAACATACGATACCAAAGTTCACAATCAATCATATATAAAACTTCAGTGTCAAAATATTCATCACGAGGTATTAATCCAACACTTGGACAACCAACAAAGTTAATGCCCCTTATTAAATGTCTACCATCACCTTCAATTCTAGGAATGATTGGATTTGTCCAACTTCCATTTCCATAATCATAATGAATGCATCCACTGATAACCCATTTACCTTCATTTAATAATAAATTAACCATTAGTTGTAATGTATCTTCACCAACAATAAAATCATCTAAATTCATCAATTTGATGTAATCCCCACTAGAATTTTTAATGGCGTTATTAGTATTGTGAGCAGGAAACCCAATATTCTCGGTGTTTCTTAAATACACAATATTATCTAACCCTAACCCTTTAATGTAGTTCTCAATATCATCATTTTTTGAATGGTCGGAAATTACAATTTCCATATTTTTATATGTTTGAGAAAGAATTGATTGGATATTTTTATTGATAAATTCAACACCTCTACCATTTGCTTCATATGATGGAATACATATTGAAATTTTTGGAGTAAAGTTTTCAGACATTTTGTAATAAATTATATTGTAGTTTATTTCTAATTATGTTTACGGTTGAACTTACTTTATTCATATTAACTTTGTGGTCATTTAATGGGTTTGACTCATTGTATATATATAACACATTTGGAATATATTTAAAGTGATTTTCTCCCGACATTTCTAACATTGGAAACATAAATGATAAATCACCTGCAACACTCCAATAATTTCCACTATTATCTTTTAAATCTTCTTCTTTAATTTTTTTCCATAACCAAGACTTCCATGTTCTCATATGGGACAATGTAAAAGTTTGTTTTCTAATATCTGTAAATTTTTTTGGAGGATTTGCAAACCCTGGCCGACCATCATGATACTTAAAAGAACCACTTGTCATCCAAACGTTTTCATCTTTATAAACGTCATCTATGAACGATAAAACATTTGAATTGGGTAACCAATCGTCACCATCAATCTCAACACATATTTCATTATCAGGAATATTTAAACCACGAATTACTTGGTCGTAATTACCAGGTTGATACATTTTTTCTTTATTCTCAATTAGGATAAATCTTTCATCACCTAATATAGTTTTCTTTATTACATTAACCGTATTATCGGTTGACATGTCATCTGTAATATAACATTTAAAATCTTTAAATCTTTGTGTCATAATTGTTAGCAAAGATTTTTCTACATAATTTTCACAATTATATGTTGTGGTTAATATTATCATTATAAATTAATTACTATTCCTTCAGGTTTTGTACCTGGCTTATAAAATTTTAATCTACCGTTATATGATTCAGATAATGAATTTAGATTGGTAGATACTTCGGAGATTTCAATAACATTTACACTATATCCATCACTTAGTAATTCAATACACAATTTGAATTGTTGAGATTCTTCAACAATATTAGAACCTTTCTTATATGTTATATGGTTCATAACAAATGGGATTTCTTTATTTGGATTTTTTTGTGTGTAATATTTTTTAATAAATAAAATATGAGATTTATTAAATTGATTAACACTTGAAATTAAATCAGTACCCGCACCAACACTATCGGCAAAATGTTTTAATGATTTATTGTCCCCATTAATTGTTGGACCACCAAAACCAAACCCATAGTTCATGTGTTTTTTACCAATTCCTGAATCACCTCCAATTGCGTTTAATACCATATTAACCTCATCTTCAATACCTGATTTAGTGATAATTTCACCTAACATATTGGCGTAACTAATTTTTGCAGATAAAAAAGAATTAATTCCAATCTTTGTCAATTCCGCAGCTTTTGATGACATGGAATAAACATTAACAAGAACTTTTTTAATTTTGGTGTGTAACTGAATTAAATCATTTGTTAATTCTTGGTATTCACTACCAATCAAAACCATTTCATGATTTTCAATATCTTTAACAATTTCACCTTCATTTGTAAAGAATGGGTTGTAAGCAACCTGAACATTAAACATGTTTAATCTTTGTTGTATTTGTTCCACTTCGCCAGGATTTGTGGTAGAACATATAACCACTTTCTTATTATGAATAGGAACATTTTGTGATGATAAACTATAAAATTCTGAAATTATATCAAACACTTTTGTTGTGTCGTAGTTACCCTCAATATTAGATGGGGTTTGTGAAAAAATAAAAATGATATCAGAATTTTTAATCACATCTAAATTACTTGTCGTTGCACTAAATTTTTTAGTGTTAAATAACATAGATTGAATTAATGGTTCATTTGTAATACAAATCTTTTGATTAAGATTAAAAATATAATCTTCATCCATATTTGAAACTAAAACGTCATATCCATTTTTTTCACATAATAAACCAAACGACAACCCAACGTCATTAATACCAATAACACCTAATTTCATTATGAAAGAATTTTAAGATATTCGTCTTTAATTTGTTGAGCAACACCCATAGTATAATATTTCTCAATATCTGTTGGTGGTTCGTATTTTTTTTTGGAAAGGATAAATCCACCTTTATCGACTTTATAAATCCAACTTGATTTACCACACATCCAACTTTCAATTGTTGTTCTACCTAATTGGATTCCTGCTGTTTCATAAGCCTTTAAGATGAAATCCTCAACCTTCCAAGTTGATGGGAAATGTTTGACGTGGTCTTCCAACAAAACATTTTCCAAATAATTTCCATTATTTTCTCCAACTAACCAAAGTTCTTTTCCAATCTCTCTGGTATATTCAATTAAATCTAAGATTGATTCTTTTCTCAAATAATCTATGGTACCAACAAATAACACATAATTTTCTGTCGATGCGTTTTTAGATTTAAATTTCTCATTATCTATAGGATTATAAATAATGTTAATCATCTCTTCAGGTATTTCAAAGTTATCAACCATGTGTTCTTTAATCTCAGGACGAATGGCAATGTATTTTTTAATTGTTGGGTCAACAACTGGGTCTTCTAACGAAATGACCTCAGAGTGAATACTACAAATCTTATCCAATTCAGGATACATATTTAAAATTCGTTCTGCAACAGGTTTGTGTTGGAAGTGGATTATATCATAATCTACTTCTGCAACACGGTATAATGCATTTGGTGTTGATGGTTTAAATCCTTCAGGAGTATTTGTTCCCCACTGTCCGTCACCAAGTTTGAAACCTGGCGCATTTTCAAATGAAACACATTTAATCCCAAGTTTTTTTGCCATGTCAGTTACAGGACCACCAATTTGTGAAAGAACCGTAACACTACAATTTAACTTGATTAAACTTTTTGCCAATTCAAAAACATATAATTCTGAACCTGTAAAATTTCTAAATGAAATACAAGATAATAATACTTTTAATCTTCTATTTGGGTCAAACGGAATTTTGTTTGGTAAATTATCTTTATATTTTTGAACGAAAAAATTTCTATTATCTTCCCATTGGTCATTGGTTTGACCAATAGACTTATGAGTTATTCTGATGTTGGTGATTACACCAACTTTAACACCTTCTAAATGATTTCTAAAACAAAACGCAATATCATAAAAGTGAAACCCTTCAAACTCTTCATCAAATGTGTGTTTAATTCTTGATTTACTTAACGCGATAAATAAACCATCAACAATAACTGTTTGTCTAATTGACTTACCTAAATCATCTGAATATTTTGAAGTCCATTTCTTTCCTTCACTTTCGTGGTTAACAATACCAATCATATCTTTTCTACGATTAGTCTCCCACCATCTACCAGTGTCAGACATGTTGGTTGTACCTGCAACTCCTAAAATACCAAAATCACTTTTTTCAAAATGAGTTTTAATTTTGTGAAACCAACTTGGGGTATCAAAATAAATGTCATCATGACAAAGAACAACGATATCTGTCGTTGATTCCTCAAGAATTTCATTATAAACTTGAGACAGTGATTTCTCTCCGTTATTAATCTTTTCAATAACTTCTATTTTTTTAAACCCCGAACTTTTCTTTAAGTACTCAATAAATTGAGGGTTATGTTCTCTTGTTGAATATCCTACTGTAATCATTTTTTAATTTTTAAATTCCCGTACTACCAAATCCATTATCGCCTCTATCTTTTTCATTAAGAGTATCGACTTGTTCAAATCTTACGTATTTTCCATTTATTACGGGACACAATACCGCTTGAGCAACTTTCATACCTTTAGGTATCATCACGGTGTGATTATTTGTGTTAAACACAATTACTTGTATTTCACCTGTATATCCTTGGTCAACAGTCCCTGGTGTGTTAAGAACTGTTAATCCTTGTTTAATGGCTAAACCACTCTTGGGTCTAACTTGAATTTCATAGCCCTCTTGGAAAGAAACTTTAATACCTGTTGGAACTAAAATTCTACCAAACGGACCAATTGTTAAATCTTGTGTTGAGTGTAAGTCAAATCCTGAATCCGATGGATAGGCATATTTTGGAAAAACGGCATCATTATTAACCAATTCAACCTCAACAAATTTTGTTTTAGCGTTGATTGCAATCTGTTCGTCTAAATCATCGAAATCAATACCAAAAAGGTCTTCAAATTCTTTTTGATTTTCATCATCAGGTTCAATACCTGCTTCAAGTTTAATTTTTTCAAATTGTTTTAAAATTTCTTCGTAAATTTTTGGGTCATAACCCAATTGATTCATGTTGTCCATTATTTTAAATCTATTAATTTTTTTATTACATCAATTAACACCGACACATCTTTTTCACAATATTTCACAATACCTTCAATATCTTTTTTAACCCAAAAAGCTTCGTGTACTTTATTACCCGTTATCTCCATTGTTTTTGATGATTCAACACCTAAACAAACACACATAAGTTCAAGAGATGCGATGGAACCATATCCACCATATTGCCAAACTTCTTTTGTATCCAAAGCTTTAATTTCCCATGGTTTTGTATCGTGACCAGGTAAAATCTTTGGCGGCATAATTCCATTCATAATCATACGTTTTGCCAACATTGGAATATCAAATCCTTTAACATTATGACCACATAAAAAGAAACCAAGTTCACCAATTCTATATAAAAGTTTTTGAACTTCTAACAACATTTTTTTCTCATCAATATCGCTAAATGATTGCATTTTAACTTCACCCTTTTCTGTTACGAACGCAACACTGACACAGGCGATTCTTGCAAATTCAGGAACTAATGCTGAACGATTAACGAACATTTGACCAACCCCGTTGGCTCCGTCTTCAGGAAATCGTTTTTGAAACCAATCAAAATAATGTTCGAATTGGAATGAAAGAGCTTCATTGTGTTTAACTAATGAATCCCAATCAGGTTGGACACCAACAGTTTCAATGTCCAAAAATAAAATTTTAGTTAATGGTATGTTAATCATATTATTTAATTAAAGATTTGTAATATTCAGCTCTATTTTTTGTAACGTTATTTAAATCATATGTGTCTTTAACAGTTTCATATAATCTTTCACCCATATCGTTTACTAAGTTAGGGTTATCAACCAATTTCTTAATGTATTTTGCCCAATCAGAGTGATTTCTATTTTCATTTACTAACATAGCATTTCCATCAACAAAATTACCGTGTTCTAAACAATGTTTTAAATCGATGGTATATGGACCTAAATCAGAAGTAATTAACGCCTTCTTATAAAATCCCGCTTCAATTACTTTCAATTGTGATTTCATTCGGTTAAACATTGTATTTTTGATTGGTGCCAAAGATACATCAAATTTTGAATAATTTTTTGCGTAAGATGTAACGGGTTGTGTCCAAACTCTCACGTACGATTCATTGTATTGGTTCGGATAAACTTCTTGAGTATATTTTAACAAATATTTTTTATATTCTTCGGAAACTAATGAATGGTTTTGTGTAAATATTTTTTCATATTGAGCCCAAACAGTTTCATGAGGTAAAATGTCTCTTTTTTTATGTTCACCTGTTTGTTGATTGATTTCAGTCACACTTCCTCTTGTGTCAAATCCACACAAAACAAATTGTAATTTATCTTTAAGATTTGTTATTTTACCAAAAGGTTGGTCTAATAACTGAATATCATGTAAGTGTGATGAACCACCTAACCATCCGACTCTTAATCGGTCTGATTCTAATGTTGGTTCTTTAAATTGGGGTTCATTTGGATTAATTGCGTTTGGAAAAACAACAACATTTTTATTAAACTTTCTAATTTCATTTGCAAAGATTTCTGTTGTTGTTGTAACATATGAGGCAACTTTAAGATTTGCAACAATCTTTTCATTAATCTTATTAAATTTAATGATATCGTGAATAGGGTGTTCTTTGCCTGGCATCCAATAATCGTCAATGTCCGCAATTGTGATTATACCTAATGAATTTAATTTTTGAATTAATTCATGTGCTCTTTCAAAATCAGGACCAATACTTCTGTGAAAAGTAACTATTTGATACTGTTTCCAAAAGTTCATATCATCATATGATGGTTCATAATCAATATCCACATGGAAATCATCACCATATAAATTTTGTAAGAATACGTGAGGGTCAACCGACCTAAATTTACCAACTCCTGTTCTATCGGATGGTACGACTAAGACTTTAATTTTCGACATTTTAATTATTATATTTCTTAAAATATAGTAATTACTATCGAATAAAGAAAGGTGTTATGACAATTTTTTAATTTTTGTGACCTTACCTTCGAATACGTGTTTACCTACTTTAAAGTTAAACACCTCGTTAGATTTTTCGGAACTTTCAACTACTAAACCATTCTCTTTTAAAGCATTGTTAACCGCTTCATTAATCATTTTTTGAATTAATTTGTAATCAATACCTCCATTAGGGTTTGATTGAGGTTGTTGTTGTGTGGTTTGTTTTGGTTTTGCGGATTCAGGTATGTAACCACCACCAGTTTGTTTCATTAATCTCGATGCTTTTTCAATAAGTTCGTTAGATATTGTAGTTGGCTGTTGTTGAGGTTGTCCAATTGGGTGTTCCATCATCAATCTCTTAATCTCATCAGGTAATTTAGAGTTTTTAATTGCATCTACCGTTGGAACTCCAACAGGTTTAGTATTTTCTCTTGGTATGTTAGATAAGTAAGGTTGTTGTGTTTGTTCTGATTCCTGTAAAAATTCTGCAGGAATGTTATATTTTGCCGTTGGTATATTAAATGATTCTGGAGAATTCATTTGTTGTAATGATGTTGGAGGTAATCCTCCATTCATAGAATTACTATTTTTAATTCCGTCTGCTTTATCCATAATTGCTTTTGATAAAGCTAATTTTTCCATTAAATTGCTCATATTATATTATATTTCTTCTTCAGGTGTATTTGGTTCTGTTGGAGGTTGTGGAGTTGGGGGGTTATTATCAAATTTTGCATTAATAATAACACTAACCATACTTTTGTCTCCATTAAAATTATAACCAGGTTTAGGTTCATTGTAAACCTCACCTGTTGGTTTGTTTGATAGTATTTTATCCAATCTGAATAATCTCCAACCTGGTAATGGTTGTTCGCCCTTATAACCAGTATGCGACGCACCTTCAGTATCCCAAGCTCTTAAAACTTTATTTCCTGCTTTACTAACTCCTAAGCACACAGGTTCAATTTGACGTATACCTCTACCACCTGGCTCATCACCATCATAATAGATTATAACAACTTTTCGTCCTTTGATAGCATCAACTATACTATCCAAAGAAGCAATTTCACAAATTAAACCTTTTAATGCTCCTTGAAGTTTCATTAGAAATTAGGATATGTTTTCGATTGGTTATATTGATTAATTTTTATTTCGCTCTTTCTTTCAACAACGTCATTTATTGTTCCAGCGTTTACGTTATAAACATCTAAAAAAACTCCTGTACCTCTACCTAAATCATCACCATCGGCGAGGGCATCTTTATTAACTACGGAATATTCGTTTCCTACTTTATTGTAGTCATTTTTAGGGATTAATTTTGCTCTCTCTTGGTCTGCAATTGCGCTAAGAGCGTTTGGTTCTGTTTGGTTTAAATCTACCGTGATTTGAGTTGACATAATTTTATATTTTTGATATTAGTTCGTTTATTCTCTTAACACTTTCATTAACTGATGGATTATACTTGTCCACCGTTTTTGAGTGTTCTTGAGATGTTCTTACATTTGTAAAATCTTTTTTCTCGTGAGGGTCAATAAACTGGTTCATCATACCTGCGTCCATTTTATTGGTTTTAGTGTTTTTAATATAATCCCTCATTTTTCTTAATTCACTATCAACCCAATTTTTAATCTCGACACCACCATTTAAAATAAATGAAGGTTCTTTGTGGTTGCCTTTAAAATTATCAAAAAAGTTTTTAATTCTTTTTAATTGTTTATATGTGATAAATTTTTGACCCTGAAGTTCTTTGTTTCTATTAAAACCTTCAGTATTTTCATCCGCACCTTTAACCATATGAAAAGATTTTCTCATATGTTCCCTTTTGTCAGATGGAAACTCAATTTCTTTATCGTATAAACTTTTATTCACTTTTAATCATCTTTAATAGTTCAGAAATAGAAATTCCTTCTTTTTCTGCTTGTTTTTTTAATGATGAAATATTTTTCTTTAAAATATTTGATGTGTTAGATTCTTTTTTTCCAACCTCGGAATTGTCAGAACTTTTTTTACCCATCAAAATATCTTCCACAACTTTAATCATTTTTTGTTTTTGGATTTCAGATAAAGTTGCCCTTGTTATAAAATTTTTATCTTTATAGTAAGGTGATTTTTTATCTTTATTACCTGTTGGGTCTTGACCTTTTTGTTTTGTTCTTTCTTTAGCCTCATCAGGTTCCATACCCATTTTCTTAACTAAATATTTGAAAGTTTCTTCACCATCCATATTTTCAGTTTCTTCATAACCAAAAGCACCTGACATATCAATCTCATCTATTTCTTCAACTGATTCACCATAATATGTTCTATAACCACGAGAAATAGGGTCGTTTGTAATACGAGCCGCCGCAACCGTTTGGTCCATAGTTTTCATTGGGTGAAGTTTTGGGTCAAGAATTGGAATTTTTGAGTTGGACAAAGCTCCGTCCAAGTTTACCAATTCTTCCAAATCTTTTTTAAGAGTTTTTGTAGATTTAACTTTTTTCTCTTTGGCAACTTTTTTAAGGTGGTTTTTAACTTTTTCACCCTTACTTTTTTCAAAGTGAATTACCTCATCTTTTTCACGAGCCTCATTTAAATTTCCCTCTACAGAGAAGTATAGGGAGTATTTATCTCCTTTATTTCTCAATAAAAAATAGTATGGTGACGAATAAAATTCTTTGTCTGTAGTAATCATCTCTTCTTTTTTATCTATAAATACTAGCTCATAAGGTATTTATCATTAGTATATGGCATATCAAAACATTAATCAGTATAATTTTCGTAAATGGGGGATAAAACCAGTCAATGAAATTACCGACATTTGCTTAGCGTCGGACGAGAGAGATTATGACCAAGAAGTCGTTTTTTCACCTTTATTAATAGGTGAATTTGATGGAAACAGAATGCCATTTAAGTTTGACTTCAATAGTTCAGGAACAACTTTATGTCAAGTATCCCCTTGTGTTTTTAGTGCAGATACTATTGTTTCAGAGAATTATTGGAACCCTGACGACATTGACCCCAACTTTTGTCCAATCGTTACAGAATTATGTGATATTGGTCTAACGGGAATCGACAACGGACTTGTTCAAAACATGTCAGGTGAAACAATCGAAATTACAACAGGATTATATACAAACATTTCAGACAAGTTTAGTAGATACAAATATGACAGGAGAATGAAACTTCATCCTATCACAGGTTTTACCACGACCGAAAATAGATTATGGAATGATAACTCATACACTTATGATTTAAATTATCAAAACGTTGGTGGAGATATTGGGTATGTTGCAAACTTACAAGGTGGATTCTTCCAAGGGTTTTACAAAATACCAGGATATGATTACCAAGTTTTTCCACAAAGAGTCCCATTAGGTTGGACAGCTGAGTTCATGTTAAAGTATAGATGGACTGGTGATACATCAGGAGGTCTTAACAACAGATATCCCGACAATAAAGGAACATTCTTTTACATGGGGGCAAGAGCCGAGAATAAATTTTACCATTATGCTGACGGTAGTCCAAAACAAGATACGGGATATACAAGAGTTACATCAGGTTTAACTTGTATGCACACTTGTGGTTGTGCAAGTAGTGCCAATACATCATCACAATGTCTTCAAGTGTATCAACCATCAGGTGGTACCATTACAAATTGTACTTGTGGATGTGCTTGTGATTGTACGACAACCGCTCAATACCCTGAAAAAGACCCACTATATGATGAGGTTTCAAATGCATTGTCTTTAAGATTAAGTGGCGACACGGGTAGTCCAAGATTGTGTGTTAAGACATATAGAATAACAGGTGGATGTGAACATAGTGGAACTTGTTTAACGGGACTCACTTATGTAACGGGGACTTCATTAACTGAATGGTGTTCGACAAGAGGTATTTTTGATGATTGTTCGGGAACCACTTATCAAAATGTAGAACATTGGGTTCAGATTGATGCCGTATTCCAAAGATATGAATGGTTGGATAAATGTGACCTATATGATAAAGGTGGACTTGGTCTGCTTGTTAAAGATGTATATTATGCAACAATTGAAGGTAGAAGTGTAACCTTAATTGAACCTCCAATAACCCATGAAGCAAAATATGACCCAGCATCAACTGAAGTTGTGACATTCACTGACATGTGGACTGAAGAACAAAAGTATAGATTGGGAACACTTAAGTTTTATGTGAATGGAAAATTATTTATGGTCACTGAAAACTTTGAAGAAATTATTCCAAGATTGTTGAATACTCCAAAAGAAAAACAAATTGGTGTTGGATATAACATTTCAATTGGTGGTGGTACTCAAGGACTTCACGATAACTTAACATTCTCTGGTGGTTGTCCTGAAACAATTGGTGAAATTGTTTATCAACAAGACCCTGAGTGTTTAACTAATTATGATTTGGAACATACAATTTATTCAGGATTAACAACCCAAATTAAATTGGAAGAATATTTTGGTGGTAGTATGATTGGAGAAATCAGTGCATTTAGAATGTATACTGAACCATTAAATGCTTCACAAATTAAACACAACTTTAGAATATTAAAATTCAAATATAATTTATTAGACCCTGATTGTTTAAATTGTAGAATAACAATACCAGGAAATGATTTAACATATATTTTAATTCCTAATAATGATTTATATTATTTGAGTATACCTGCGAATGATTTGTATTACGAACTAATTCAACCAACACCTACACCGACAAATACTCCAACTAATACGACAACGCCAACTAATACACAAACACCAACGCCAACAATTGGTACTATTACAATATCTCTTGTAGGTACATATTCACCAGGCTCAATCAACGCCAACTATATTGCAAATGCAAACACAACATTAGGTGTTGATATTGATATCACATTTGTTAACACTTTAGGTGTGACCAGTGGTTTACCAATTGTTATCAGTGGCTCGGTTACAATACAATCGGGACAAACATTTGGAAGTAGTTATTATACTATCGTAGATGATTATAACTTATTAGACGATAATAGTGTTTTCACCTCGGTAAATGTATCAGTTACAGGCTCAACATCAAGTACGTTTGTTGTTAATACAATATCAGAGTTTGATGTTACACCAACACCAACTCCTTCAATAACACCTACCAACACTGTAACCCCAACTAATACACCCACTAATACCGAAACACCCACTATAACACCAACTGTAACCCCAACTAATACACCTACTAATACTAATACACCAACTGTAACACCAACTGTAACTTCAACAAACACACCTACTAATACTAATACACCAACGGTAACTCAAACTCCAACAAATACTGAAACGCCAACACCAACCAATACTGAGACACCAACAAACACTCCAACTGAAACTCCTACTAATACACCAACTAATACACTAACACCAACTGAAACCCAAATCATTACTCCAACTCCAACAAATACTAATACACCAACCATTACCTCAACCCCAACACCGACAACAACAAGTACACCAACTGTGACACCAACTAATACTAAAACTCCAACGCCGACTCCAACTTCAACTGAACCATTCTTTATTTTAATTCAAAATGGTGACATATTAACGGCTCAAGATGGTAGTGGAATAGAATATCAACATTAAAACTAATATTTATAGAAATGGCAAACGTACAAATAGCAAATTTACCGACATACACAGGAAACACAAATGGTGCTTTTCTTGTTATGAACAATAGTGGGAACACAGAATCATTTAAAGTAACCAAAGAAACATTATTTAGCGGGTATTCGCAAAATGCAATATCACCAGTCACAGGAAGTTGGACGTTATCTGCAGGTACAAATACTGTTAGTTTTACAGTTCCTCAGGGTGAATCATATGTTATGTGGGTGAATGGAAATATTCCAAACGGTATTGTTAATTGGAATGCAACAGTAACACTATCAAACAATAATGTACCTGTAATAGGTGTACAGTATGGGTGGTATTATCTCGCGGGAAATGCTTTGGAGTTAACATCAATACCAAGTCAGATAGTCGGAACTGCGGGAACTATTAGTACATCAGCACCTGCGGGTTCAAATACAAATACCTTTACATTTGGTATAACCAATAATAGTGGCTCGTCTAAAATAATATATTACGGATATATTAAAATAAGTTAAAATGGATTGTTTTTACTACAGAATAACAAATTATAATAATGTTGAAACTGGATTTTACCGATGGACAGGGTGTACTGACATAATTGGTGTTACTCCTGTTGAACCATTACAAACTAGTTATTTTTGCGCTAAAGATATATCTGTTGAAGATTATGCTGCACCACTTGATGTTGTGGATATGGGATTATGTCCGTCAACAACACCCACACCAACTGTAACTCCTACACCAACTCAAACATCTGTAACTCCTACACCAACTCAAACATCTGTAACCCCAACTCAAACTCCAACACCAACAGTAACACCTGTAATTGTTTATAAATACAATTTAAGAACTGGTGGTTATTATCAAAATGTTTGTGGCTCAACATATTTTGGAAATGCAGCTAACGTTACAATTTATACCGAAAAAATATTTGGTGATTTACAAATTGGAGACAATGTTTATGGTGATATTTTATTAACAATCCCACCAATAGGTGCGAATTTCACAATTTCAGATGGCTCAACATTTATACAAATTGGAGGAACGTTGATTATTAATAAAGGAATATGTGGTTAAAATTTTTTTAATTAGTATAAAACAAAAAAATAAGTATTTATTGATATGTCATTAGGAGTAAGAATTTTAAGTAATAATTTGAGTGGTCAAACCACAAATGTTGTGTATTTTCCAGATACAGGAGGTACGATTGATTTGGGTACGCAAGTATTCCCATTCAATTATCTTTCAAGTTATTATTATGGTAATTATGATTGTTATGTCCCAACATATGGTTATACATACTCATTGAATATTCCAGGTCCAACACCAAGTCCAACTCCAACAAATACTGAAACTCCAACAAACACACCAGGTTTAAGTCCATCAGCAACAGAAACTGCGACTCAAACACCTACAAATACTGCAACTCCAACTGTAACACCTACAAATACCGCAACACCAACTCCTTCAGTTACGGTAGGATTGACTCCAACCGCAACTTCAAGTAATACTCCTACTCCAACTGAGACTCCAACAAATACTCCAACTAATACTACAACACCAAGTCAAACTCCAAGTAATACTGCAACTTCAACGGTTACGCCTACGGTAACTACAACAAATACCACAACTCCAACTAATACACCAACTAACACTGTAACACCAAGTAACTCACTTTGTAAGACTTATTTATTGTTTGGTGGTACAATAAATCAGACAACATTTGCCGGTATTGATTGTGATGGTTTTGTATATGATTTCTTCCTTGAAGTTTTAGATACTTTAGTTTATTGTGCTCAAACTGTTATTATTGTCGATGGTGACGGTAGCGCGACTTATTTAGGTGGATGTCCATTACCAACACCGACAGCAACTCCAACAAATACTGCAACTCAAACACCAACTCCTTCAATTACATCAAGTAATACACCAACACCAACTGTAACTCCAACAAATACTGAGACTCAAACTCAAACGCCAACTAACACTCCAACTAACACGGAGACTCCAACAGAGACACCAACTAACACACCTACTAATACCGAAACTTCAACTCAAACTCCAACACCAACTAACACAGAAACTCCAACACAAACTCAAACAAATACACCAAGTGAAACTCCAACCAATACTCCTACCAACACAAAAACTCCAACACAAACTCAAACACAATCTCAAACACCGACATTAACTACAACTGAAACACCAACACAGACACCTACTAACACAGAAACACCAACGCCAACTACTACTAATACTCCAACACCAACTACTACTCCAACTGTTGGATATTATGTTTATTCTTTTGGTTATAATGTATCTTCAATTGTATCCGCTTGTTCGGCAACACCTTCAAACTATTATCTTTCGCCATCATTAAATCCTCTTGACTTGGGTGATTATATCTATACAGATACGTCTCTTACCACTCCGGCCCCTAATGGTTATTATTCTGACGGCACTGGATGGTATTTAGTGAGTGGAGGTTCAGGTCAAATTACAGGTAATGACCCTAATGGATGTCCATAAATTAAAAAAAAAATATTTATAACAATATAAAATAACGTAGTATTTATAATAAAATAGAAAATAAGATGGCATGTAGTAAATATACCCTAACAAATACTGGTTCAACCATAGTAAATTTCAACTATAGAAGATGTGATGACTCTATGTGGGAGTATCAAGTTGAATTAGAACAAAATCAAACTAAAAACATTTGGTTAATTAATGGTACATATTCAATTGCACCATCATTTAGTAGTAGTGTTGTTTTAGTTAATAATGGTGCCTACCCAACGGTTCTTCCCACACATACACCAACAGGAACTCCAACGTCAACACCTACACAAACGCCAACTCAAACACAAACAGGTACTGCTGCGGTAACACCAACTCCAACTCAAACACAAACAGGTACTGCTGCGGTAACACCAACTCCAAGTGTAACACCAACAGAAACCGCGGATGTAACACCAACTCCAACACCAACAGTAACTAATACACCAACAGTAACTAATACACCAACAGTAACTAATACACCAACACATGCTAGATTTACATTTGTAATTACTTCAGGTCTAACATCTAACGTAGCTTGTGATACGGGAGTATCGGGTACTATCTACGGTGATGAATCAATCTTTAATGATAACACTCAATTCTATAATTCATTAACAGGACCTGTAAATATTGATATGACAGGATACTATGCAAATTCAGGAGTTGTTGTTTTATTAACTACTAATGGATTTGAAACGGGTGGTTATACACTTTGTTCGGTTCTTCCAACATTAACCCCAACTCCAACTGTAACTCAAACTCCAACTAATACACCAACTGTAACTCAAACTCCAACTAACACATCAACATCAACTCCGACACCAACACCAACAATTGGATATTATACTTATAGTTTAGGTTATGATGCATCTTCAAATGTAACGGCTTGTTCTGCAATACTTTCAAATTATTATCTTTCTCCTTCTCAAAACCCACTTAGTATCGGTGATACTATTTGGACTAACACAGCTCTTTCAACACCAGCGTCAAATGGATACTATTCTGATGGTATTGGTTGGTATCAAGTTACTGGCGGAGCAGGATTAATTAGTAACACTGACCCTAACGGATGTATTTAAAAAAAAACAATACAAATATATTTTAGAAAACCCTTCACCTTCGTGGAGGGTTTTTTATTTTTATATATAAAATATATTATACATGAAAATTTTCGTTCAAATCGCATCTTACAGAGACCCTCAGTTGGTTCCAACAATTAAAGACATGTTGGCAAATGCCAAAAAACCAAATAACCTTGTTATCGGTATTGCAAGACAATATAGCGATGAAGATGGTTTTGATAATTTAGATGAATATAAAGATGACAAAAGATTTAGAATCTTAAATATTCCTTACCGAGATGCCAAAGGTGTATGTTGGGCAAGACACCAAGTTCAACAACTTTACAAAGGTGAAACATACACACTACAAATTGATTCTCACATGAGATTTGTTAAGGATTGGGATGATATCCTTATCAAAATGATAAAGGGGTTACAGAAGGACGGGTATAAGAAGCCTCTACTTACGGGCTACGTTCCTTCTTTTGACCCCGAAAATGAACCCGCAGGAAGAGCAACCGATGCTTGGAGAATGGCGTTTGACCGTTTTATTCCTGAAGGTGCTGTGTTCTTCTTACCTGAAACAATTCCAGGTTGGAAAGAAATGAAGAAACCTGTGACCTCAAGATTTTACTCAGCTCACTTCTGTTTTACATTAGGACAATTCTCAACTGAAGTTCAACACAACCCTGAATATTATTTTCACGGAGAAGAAATTTCAATTGCTGCAAGAGCGTACACTTGGGGTTATGATTTATTCCACCCACATATTCCTGTTGTTTTCCACGAGTATACTCGTAAAGGTAGAACAAAACAATGGGATGATGACACAACTTGGGGACAAAAGAATAGTCACTCTCACTTAACAAATAGAAAATTATTTGGTATGGATGGTGAAACTCAAGAAGGTCATGACGGTCCTTATGGTTTTGGTCCTGTTAGGACTTTAACCGATTATGAAAAATATGCCGGTATTCTTTTTTCAAAAAGAGCAATTGACAAACATACTTTAGATAAAAATTATCCACCAAATCCATATAATTTTGAAACAGAACAAGAGTGGAAAGATAGTTTCTGTATGATGTTCAAACATTGTATTGATATTGGATATTCTCAAGTTCCTGAAACTGATTATGATTTTTGGGTTGTTGCATTCCATAATGATAAAGAGGATACTTTATTTAGAAAAGACGCAGACAAAAATGAAATTGCTGGTTTTATGAGAGACCCTGACAAATATTGTAAAGTATGGAGAGAGTTCCAAACGGATGAAATGCCGTCTCATTGGGTTGTTTGGCCTCACTCAGAATCTAAAGGATGGTGTGATAGAATTACAGGTAGATTAACCCACAATCACATTAGTTAATGAATATTACAAATATACCTAAGTTTGTCGTTAATTTAGAAAGACGACCTGACCGATTGGAACATATCCAAAAAGAAATGGATTATATGGGTTGGGATTATGAGTTATTTAAGGCGGTTGATTTAAATAATCATGGTGGTTGTACTTTGTCTCATACAGAGATTATTAAAATAGCAAAAGAACGTGGGTATGATTCAGTAATGGTGATTGAAGACGATTGTACTTTTTTACCTTATTCAAAAGATTTAATTAATAAAATTGATACAGAATCTGGTGATTTTGAATTTGGTATAATTAATCTTGCACCAACATTAAACAGAAAAGTTAATCGTAGTGAGGAAAATCCTCTCTTTTTAGACATTACAAATTTACCACCAAAACTAGAACATGAAAGAGGTGTCTTTGCAACAAATATGATAATCTATCATAGTTCAATTTATGACGATGTTTTAGAATTAGAAAAACCTGAAAAATTAGGGTACTACGCAATTGACGATTATATTTATCAATTTATTTTACCTATCAAACAAAGTTATTCTCCAATACTACCAATTGCACCTCAAATGAGTAGTTGGTCTGATGTATCACAAGGACAATACAATAATTTTTACACACAAACATATAATTGGAATTTATATAGTCCATGTAAAATACCTTCAGGATATTTACATGGGACTTTAGTTCAAGAATTAAAAGACAATAAACAACACAACGAATTTACATATGTCAGTTAAATTTATTACATCAATATATAGTGATTTATATGGTACCGAATATGGTGGACGAATTGGTAGAGGAGGACATTATAGATACAGTCTGTTATCACTTTTAAAAATGACTGATGCCGATTTTTTATGTTATACCTCAGATAGAGAATTACCATCACTAATTACTTTTTTTTATGAAACTCATGGTATATCACCAGATAAATTAAAATTTGAAGTCTTTGATATTGCAAATACAAAATTCAAAGATTTAATTAATCAATACAAAGATGTTGAGGCAACTAAAAAGTCTGACCGTTGTATTGAAGTTCAATATAGTAAATTTCATTGGTGGTGGAATGAAGATAAATCTTATGATTATTATTATTGGATTGATGCAGGATTATCACATTGTGGTTTAATTCCTGTAAAATATTTGGTTGGTACTCATCCTGAACAAAGATATTATGAATCAACCTTGTTTAACAACGATTTCTTAAAAAATTTAGTTGAGGATACTGGTGATAAATTTTTAATGATTGGAAAAGAAAATGACCGAAATTATTGGGCGGGAACTTTAAATCCTAAGTGGTATACAAATTGGGAAAGAGGTATTCATATTATTGGTGGATTGTTTGGTGGTCATAAAGATAAGTGGGACGAAATTGTAACACTATTTGAAAATTATACAGAAAATGTTATTACTGAAGATAAAGGTATACCTCATGAAGAAAATGTGATGACGTTGATGTATTATAACCATAAAGAATTAATTGAAAGAAAACATTTTGACATTTGGTGGTGTAGGGATAACGCACCTGCAGGTGTTACCGATGAAATGTTTGAGGAAAATAAAAGTTTTTTTAGAATTTTAGAAGAATTTAATAGAATATATGAGTAATATAACTTTAGTAACAGGAATATGGGATATTGGTAGAGGTGAACTATCTGAAGGATGGTCAAGACCTTACCAACATTATTTAGATAAGTTTGAGCAACTTTTAAAGTGCGATGAAAACATGATTATTTTTGGAGATGAAGAACTTCAAAAATTTGTCTTTGAACGAAGAAGTCGGGATAACACTCAATTTATTCTTAGACCAATGTCTTGGTTTAGAGAGTCTGAATTTTTTGATAAAGTTCAGAAAATTAGGACAAATGAACAATGGAAAAACTTATCGGGATGGTTAAAAGAATCAACTCAAGGTAGATTAGAGAATTATAATCCGTTAGTAATGTCCAAAGTGTTTTTATTACACGATGCTAAAATTATGGACAGATTCAATTCTGAATATATGTTTTGGATTGATGGTGGATTAACAAATACCGTTCACCAAGGTTATTTTACTCACGATAAAGTTCTTAATAATCTATCAAAATATATTTCAAAATTTTCATTTATTTGTTTCCCATACGATGCGGAAAATGAAATTCATGGGTTTGAATATAATGCGTTAAATTCTATTGCTGGTTCAAAAGTTAATAAAGTTGCACGAGGTGGATTCTTTGGTGGTCCAAAACACACTATTAGTGATATTAATGGAATCTATTATGGATTACTTAAATCAACATTAGATGAGGGATATATGGGTACCGAAGAATCAATCTTCAGTATTATGTGTTATAAACATTCTGACATGATTAATTATTTTGAAATTGAATCTAATGGTTTAGTTGGTAAGTTTTTTGAAGATTTAAAGAACGGTGAATTAAAACCTAAATCTGAAAACATTAATAAAGAAACGAACACATTAGATGTTAATAAAGTTGGTTTATATGTTATCACATTTAACAGTCCAAAACAATTCTCAACTTTAATTGAATCTATGAATGCGTACGATAAAGATTATTTATTAAAAACTAAAAAGTTTTTGTTAGATAACTCAAGTGATGAATCAACATTTGATGATTATGCTAAATTGTGTGAAGAGAATGGTTTTGAACACATTAAAAAAGATAATTTAGGTATTTGTGGTGGTCGTCAGTGGATTGCAGAACATTTCCAAAATGAAACAGATTTAGATTTCTATTTGTTTTTTGAAGATGACATGTTCTTTTATCCAAAAGAAGGTGATGTGTGTAGAAATGGATTTAATAGATATGTTTCAAATTTATATTCAAAAACATTACAAATTGTTAAGAAAGAAAACTTTGATTTTTTAAAACTTAATTATAGTGAATTCTTTGGTGACAATGGTACTCAATGGGCTTGGTACAACGTGCCTCAAGATGTGAGACAAAAGTATTGGCCAGGTAAAGATAGATTACCTGTTCAAGGTTTAGACCCAAATGCCCCAAGAGCGGTTTATAATTCAGTTAATTCATTTCAAGGAGTTCCTTATGTTACGGGTGATGTATATTATTGTAATTGGCCTCAAATCGTTACAAGAACAGGAAATCAAAAAATGTTCTTAGATACAACATGGGGACATCCATTCGAACAAACATGGATGAGTCATATGTATCAGTTAGTCAAGAAAGGTGAGTTATATCCTGGTTTATTACTCATGACACCAACAGAACACGATAGATTTGAACATTACGAAAGAAGTTTAAGAAAAGAGTCATAACAATATATTTATTGTTATGGAATTCTTTATTAAACAAAATGCAAATCTACCTGTATTAAAAATGCAAGTAGTAAAAGATGGTAGAGCGGGTTACTTAGAACTGATGCAGGACTTGGAGGTTTCTACTATTTTCTTTACAATGATTGATGTTGAAACTGAAATTCCTAAAATTGTGTCTGCCCCTTGTGAAATCGTTTCGCTTATCTTACCATTAGGTGCAACACCTGAATATTATATCTATTACAAGTTTACGGGTAGAGACACCAACACACCTGGTAGATATGTTGGTCAGTTCTTGATTAAGAACGATGAGGGTAATCTAATTCTTCCAATCAGAGAGGAATTGTATATTAACGTTCAACCAAGTTTTATTTCGGAAACTGCTTGTTGTTAATTTGATTAAATAGATTTTTCATTTATATTTATTTACGAAGGTAAATTTCACGATGGTGTGAAAGCTAATAAACCAACGAAATAATATTATGATATCTAACGAAGAAATTGAATCTTTCTTACACGGCAACGACCCTGAAGAATTTATTGTAGCAATCGAATTTGACTACGCATCCAACTCCATTTATAAAATTAAAGAAATTCCTGGTAAAGGAAAAGAAATCCGTAAGGATACATTTACCCCATTCGCTTGGGTAGGTGATTTACGTAATATCAACTTTTATGGTGGTTCCAAATCCGCTCAAAAAGATGCCATGACCAAACATGGTATTACGATTGATAAATTAGAAACCCATGGTGATGAACGATTAGAAAATGGTATGACCTTTATGGTTAAATCTCTTAAAGGATATCGTGAACTCATCCAATTTTTTAGAGAAGGTGGATGTGACCCATGGGGTGAAAAAACAAAGGATAAACTTATTGTCCTTCCGCCCGTAGAACAATATCTTATATCAAAAGAAAAACGACTATTTAAGGGATTTGAGAATTACAATGAGGTGACCCGACTCGTATATGACTTAGAGACGACCTCTCTTGAACCACAAGACGGTCGTATATTCATGATTGGAATTAAAACAAATAAAGGATACCACAGAGTTATTGAATGTATTGATGAATCTGAAGAACGAAATGCAATCATCGAATTCTTCAACGTAATCAATGAATTAAAACCAAGTATCATCGGTGGTTATAATTCTGCAAACTTTGACTGGCATTGGATTTTTGAACGTTGTAGAATTTTGGGACTTGACCCAAAAAAGATTTGTAAGTCATTACACCCCCAACATTCGTTCACAAGAAAAGACGGGATGTTGAAACTTGCTAACGAGGTGGAGACATTTACTCAAACCTCAATTTGGGGTTATAATGTTATCGACATTATTCACGCAGTTCGTAGAGCTCAGGCAATTAACTCAAGTATCAAGGCGGCAGGTTTGAAATATATTACAAAATATATCAACGCAGAATCACCAAGTCGTGTGTATATTGAACACGACAATATCGGTAAGTTATTCCTTAACAAAGAAGAGTATTGGTTAAACACACAGAATGGTAATTACAAGAAAGCAAACAATCCTGCGTACGATAACTTAGACACAAAGTTTCCTAACGTCTACAAAAAGATTACAGGTGATAAAATTGTTGAGATGTATCTTGACGATGACTTAGATGAAACCTTAAAAGTTGACCAAGAGTTCAACCAAGGTTCATTCTTGTTGGCTGCGATGATTCCAACAACATACGAGAGAGTATCTACAATGGGTACCGCAACTTTATGGAAAATGTTGATGTTGGCATGGTCTTACAAACACGGACTTGCAATCCCCGCCAAACAGGGTAAGACAGACTTCGTAGGAGGTCTCTCACGACTACTTAAGGTTGGTTATAGTAAGAATGTACTTAAACTCGATTTCTCGTCACTATATCCATCTATTCAGTTGGTACACGATGTATTCCCTAAGTGTGATGTAACAGGTGCGATGAAAGGAATGTTAAAATACTTCCGTGACACTCGTATTATGTACAAACAATTGGCAGAAGAGTTTGAAAAAACAGACCCTAAGAAGTCAGAGTCATATGGTAATAAACAATTACCAATTAAGATTTTCATTAACTCGATGTTCGGCGCGTTGTCGGCACCACAAGTATTTGCTTGGGGTGACATGTACATGGGAGAACAGATTACTTGTACGGGTAGACAATACCTTCGTCAAATGATTAAGTTCTTTATGACAAAAGGATATGTTCCGTTGGTAATGGATACGGACGGTGTGAACTTCTCGACTCCTGACGATGCAAAAGACCGAGTTTATGTTGGTCGTGGATTGAATTGGAAATCTAAGTTGGGTAAAGAATATTATGGACCTGAGGCTGATGTTGCCGAGTATAACGATATCTTCATGAGGGGTGAGATGGCACTTGACACGGATGGGGTTTGGCCTTCGTGTATTAACTTGGCTCGTAAGAACTATGCGGTTATGGATGCCAAGGGTAAAATTAAATTGACAGGTAACAGTATCAAGTCAAAGAAACTTCCAATCTACATTGAGGAGTTTTTAGATAAAGGTGTTAAAATGTTATTGGAAGGTAATGGTCAGGCGTTTGTTGAATATTATTATGAATACTTACAAAAGATTTTTGACAAACAAATCCCTTTAAGTAAGATTGCACAACGAGCTAAAGTTAAATTATCTGTAGATGATTATAAGAAAAGATTAACAACTAAAACAAAGTCAGGAAATAGTATGAGTCGTATGGCTCACATGGAACTTGCAATACAAGAAAATCTTGCGGTAAATCTTGGGGATGTTATTATGTATGTGAATAATGGATTAAAGTCATCTCATGGTGACGTTCAGAAAAAAGGTGATGGTGTTCAAATCAATTGTTATATGTTACACAAAGATATTTTGGAAAATGACCCTAATCTAACAGGTGAATATAATGTGCCGAGAGCAATTACAACATTTAACAAAAGAATGGAACCATTAATGGTTGTATTTCAAGATGAGGTTAGAAATAACTTAATTGTTAATGACCCTGAAAATAGAGGTATTTTCACAAAGGCTCAATGTGAATTGATTAATGGACATCCACTAGGTAATGGTGACCAAGATAGATTGCAAGAAGATGTACTTGATATAACCGAACAAGAGTTAAATTACTGGGAAAGACGAGGGTTAAGTCCTGACTACATGTACGATTTTGCGGAAGAAGATTGGAAAGAAAAATTAGGAATTCTTGAGACCGTCTGATGATAGGATATACCAGTTTCCAACACAAAATCTAAATTCAATACAAGAGTATCGGTCAGCAATAATTTCATCATAATCCTCATCAATTTTACCAACATCAGGTTTAATTGTTAAACGAGTCATTGATTTTATTACTACGTGGTCTGTTGTTTTTGAATCTAAAATAACTGTTGATTCTTGTACGTTTCTAACGATAACACATTCTTCACCGTTTGTTCTGTATTCTGTTTCAGATACTACTGAAATCTCTGATGTTTCAAGAATTTCACCATTAATCAATCTTGTTGATGGTATTGTTTTTATAATTGCCATAATTTAAATTACATATATTTGACGAGGCATTGCTCTGAATTTCATTTGTTTATTTAGATTTTCAGCGAGTAATGCTTCTTTTTCCATTACTTTCTCAGGACGTAATCTTGTTAACCAACCTTCGGGACCTGTTAATTCTTCAATCAACTTTGTCTTTTCGTCTTTCCCTTCAGTTAATAAACTTGTGTAGTCCATTTGTAATTCTGAGTCAGGAGCCTTTAAGTTTCCACTATATTTTCCTCTAACTCTACCTAATGTTTCTTTAACATATGCGGTGAACCATCTTCTTACCCATTGTTGAGCGGGAACATTTAAATCAACCCAATTCATTTCCTCTAAAGGAACTTCATTTGGCATTTTAATTACGTCAGGATTATTTTTTAAACAATCGGCTCTACTATCAGGTGTTACATCATAGTACCAATACCATACAGCTTTACCAACATATTGACTATAATTACCCCAGTTAAACTGATTACCAGGAGCGTTGTATAATTGTAAATCTTTTTTACCGTCAGGTAATGCCGTAATTCTATAAGTTAAAGAACCACCAAGAATTCTATTTAAGATGTTAGATTCTTGCATTCTAATTAGATAGTCAAACCCTGACATCATATAATAAGAACCTTGATATCCCATTTGAGCAAAACCTGCTTCGTTTGCACCAAGACCAGCACCACCAAATCCGCCAATACCACCCATACCAAATGCGGTGATAGGTTGGTTGCTAAACCATAAAACCTCATTGATTTCACGACCTGCAGGAATTTCGTAATTTTGTTTGTTTTGTTCAAGAATAACATAATCCTTTTTTAATACCCAAGGACCTTGAGCCTGAAGACCCACAATTTTTGAATATGAATATGAGAATTGTTGTTCAAAATCCATTGTTCTTGTGATTAATGCTTGAGCAACAGATTTTTCAGTCATGTTAAGATTAACCAAGTTAACCCACTGACTATCAATTAACCAATTCAAGATATACTGTTCATAATCTTGAATAGATAATTCCATCAACGAGTCCATCATTTCATCAGTGACTTCAACACTTCTTAATGGTGCACCCAATAGATGTTTAATTCTCGTATAAATTTTCGACCTTTCTGGTTCTGGTATAACTGCCATATCTAATAAATATCGTTTAGTTTATTATATACTATATAAAAGTGAATCAGGAGGAAAAACAAAGTTACCTTTAATAATTTTTGGTTTTTTATCAAACACTAAAACATTTTTCCCTCTTTGAAATACCATCCAATCTGTTTTATACAATTTAACACTTGCAGTACCCTCCAATTCCATTCCGTCTTCGGTTTGTTTCATTTCTCTGTATGGTTTAACTTGAGCGGTATATAAAGTATCATCTTTAAATATTTCCAAATCTACTCCTTGGATTGCATCTTTTTTGTTTCCTAACTCACCAATCATTTCAACTTTTGCACTTTTACCAAAAAATCTTTTAAGAATTGATGCCGTGATTTGTTCTCGTTTGTCGCCAGCTTTGTTTTTTTCGGTTAAAGTTATTAATAAATTAATAAATGTTGAACTTTCTCTATCAAAGATTCTATATTTAAAATGGTCCAAAGCACTTACGAATCTTTCAACTTCTTTCTTTTGTTGTGCTGGAGTTTTATCTATAAATGATATTGGTTTTTTATTTGGTATTTTTGTAATAACGTAATTTAAATCTCTTAACAAGATACAAAACGCAGTATAATTTGTATTTAATTTATTTATTACTGACCTACCAGGTCCTTCAATATCATAAACGCCAGGTAATTGATTGTTATTTGGTGTCTCAATATAATTTTCATTAAAAACTTCTTTAAGAATTCTATTAATACCATTCATATAAGTCCATTTAATGTCTTGGTTTACATTAAATAACATTCTATAAAATTCATTATCAGATTTTGAACACATTTCAGATTTACCTTCACTTAAAACTTGTTTCATTTTGGTAGATTCTGTTAATTTAGTTTCAACTTTCATTTCATACATTTTGGTTACAAAATCCCAATTAACCACTTTCCAAAAGTTTGTAATGTATTCATCTCTTTTGTTTCTATATTTCAAATAATAAGCATGTTCCCATAAATCCAATCCCAACAATGGAAAACCACCACCTTCAATAACATTCATTAATGGATTGTCTTGGTTTGGAGTCGACATAATTTTTAATCTGTTATTGGAGGTTAGAACTAACCATACCCAACCTGAACCAAATCTTTCTTTACCAATTTTATCAAACTCTTTTTTAAAGTTTGTGAATGTTCCCCACTCTTTGGTAATTTTTTTATAAAGTTCACCTGTTAGTTTTTTTGGTTCGGGACTTAACATATTCCAAAACAAAGCGTGGTTAAATGCTCCACCTGCGTTGTTTCGAATTGTTTTATCAAAACGACTGATTGTCTTGATTATTTTTTCTAATTCTAAATCTCCGTATTTTTTCTTTGATAATGCGTCGTTTAGTTTATCAACATACCCTTTGTAATGTTTATTGTAATGGAAACTCATGGTTTCGGGGTCAATAAACTGTTTGAGGGCTGAGTAGGAATATGGTAGTTTCTCTATTCCAATTTTTTTCATTTCTGTAATCAACAACTCTTTTTCTATGGTTACGTGATTTTCAAGTATCTGTAACTCTAGTTGTTGGATTTTCTCTTTTGTTCTTTTCATAATTTTGGATTATCCGTTATATATAAATAATCCGTAGTTCGTTAATATCGCAGTTCGTTAATTCTTTGTAAGATTTCTTCTGCAGCATCGGCCGGATGTTGGTTGTCGCCCATTACGGTGGCAATGACTTGTTTTTTGTTGTTTAGGATATCGTAGATGACACCTTCGATTGTATTTTCGAATATTGGATAATAAACCAAAACATTATTTTTTTGACCGTAACGATAAGCTCGGTCTTCGGCTTGGGCGTGGTCTGATGGAAGGAATGATAAGTCATTCATAATAACCGCTTCAGCCGCAGTCAATGTAATACCAACACCTGCGGCTTTAATGTTACCCACAAATACTTTAACTTTGGGATTATCTTGGAATTGGTCAACTGAGTTTTGTCTGTTGGGTTTTGACATGGAGCCATCAAGTTTAACTGCCGCTTTACCAAAGTGTTCTGTGATTTTATTTAAGGAATCTGTGAAATTACAAAAAATAATAACTTTTTTATCTTGTTCAATAATGTTTTCGGCAAGTTCGATAGTCTGTGCAATTTTTTCATCTGCAATGATTTGTCTAACTTTTGTTAATTTTGAAAATTGTACTGTGAGTGATTTAGATTCGTCAGGGTTCTTGTCGTACCAATCATAATACTCACCCATCACATTTTCATATGACTTTGATTTCAATCTCAAATACACAGGAGTGATAATCTTGTCGGGTAAATCAAGTACGTTTTCTTTTAATCGTCGTAATGTTAGACCTAATGTTCGGTCTCTTAATTCTTCAAGGTTAGACGCCCCCGTTACGTTCCAAACTTTTCTTCCACCAACATTAAATTGGTACCCTGAACAATAACGGATTGCATATGCCATCCAATTCTTTGCCACGGGTGAATCGATTATACTTAATAAGTTGAAATAATCGATTGGCCTTGATGTCATTGGTGTACCTGTTAACAACCAAATTCGTTCGGTATTTTTAATAATATCGTTAATTAGTTTTGTTCTTTGAGCCGTAGCATTTTTGATATAGTGAGCTTCGTCGATAATAACCAAATCAAATTTGGCGGCAAGAACTTGAGAATCGTCTTTCTTTTTAGGGTCATGGAAATTTTTAATTATATCGTAATTTATAATTACATAATCGGCTTCGGTACTGAAGTTTTTACTTTCCGCAATGTAGATTGATTTATCTGAATAATTTTCAATTTCACGTTTCCAGTTAATCTTTAATGTCGCAGGACAAATAATTAATACTTTCTTTGAACCTGACTCTAACGCTGCAATAATTGTTGAAGTTGTTTTACCAAGACCCATATCATCGGCAAGGATAAACTTTTTATTCTCCACTAATTTTTGAACCGCTTCTTTTTGGTGTTCAAGTGGTGGGCGATGAGAATACTTTGAATAATCAATTACAACATCTTTAACTGAATTGTCTTTAATGATTGCAGCCTTTGGTAACCAAAAATCATGGAATTCTTCTTTATCCAATACTTTACCCCAAATGTGGTAAGCCTTTTCTTTATCCGCCAATAATTTTTCAACCCATACTTTTTGTGGGATTTCAGTATACAATTTGTCGTCAGCCAATTTCTGAGCGAAGTATGTGTCAAGGATTACCCATTTCTTTGCAACCTTTGGTTGTTTGTTGTGAAAATTGATAATGTATTCCGATTGACTCCTTGTTGGATAAAACTTTCTATTGACTTGTGATTTGCGTTTTAATTCCAAGATATAGTTATTGCCGCCCTCATACGACTCAAGAATGGACATTGCCTTTGATTCTAAACTAACATCACTCATTTAATATTACTAAATTTACTTAAATATAGTAAAAGTTTAGGTATTTATCAATATATGGAAAAATTAGTTCCGATAACGAGATTAGGTAAATTCTTTGGTGGTGAAGATTTTGACCTTGATATTGGTATGGGTCAAGAATGGTTGGAGGGTGATATGAACTTTACCATTGTGTTATATCGTATTGACCGTTATAAGACAAAGAAGGATGACGTTTATGGTGAAGTCATGGAAGACGGTATTCAATTCATGGCACCTGTTGAATTAAAAGGATTGGTTCAAGTTATGGCACCAACCAATAAATTCTATGGTAATTCCAAAGTTGAAATCCAAGAGCCAGGAAATATGAAATTCTCAATTTATCAAAAACAACTTGAAGATTTGAATGTTGAAATATTCATGGGTGATTATATTGGATATTATGAAACCGAGGACCGAGTTAGATATTATTCTGTTAGTGATGACGGATACGTTAGGTCCGACAATAAACACACATATGGTGGGTACAAACCATTTTATAGAACAATTACCGCCACATGGGTAAGTGAAAACGAATTTAGAGGATTATAATGAGAGTCGTTATTACAGAATCACAATTTGATAATTTATTCTTGGGTAAGAAGGTAATGGTCTATTACAACTTACACAAACAGACATTTTCTGTGACATACGACAGTAAAGTTATTATGCACGCTGACTATGTTAAGTTAGGTGATGTTGAATTCAGAGTTAGAAAAGGTGGTAAAGAACGAGTTCGTTCTGAAAAATCAAAAAACGTTCACGCATTTGTGATTGGAAGATTATTGGATTATTGTGAATATCCTTGTGATGACATTCCAAATCCACCGTCTGACATGATTGTGACATACAATCCTTATAGACACGATTCATTTGTTTATAAACAAAGTGAAGAACCCGTTTATAGAGCCGAAGAAGTTGATATGATTAATTCACAAAATAAACTATTTGTAGTAAAAGAATAAATGCCGTTACCAAGAACCATAGTCAAACCAACATTACCTTTGGTACCAAAAAAAGTTTTATCTGAAAGAAGAGAACAACTTTTAGAATATATTAAAGATGATGGAACTTATTTACCTAAGTCAGTATTACATGCCGACTTGGATAGGGGAATGCTTGATTTTGTTAAGACCGAACTTGAAGTTGTCACTGCAGGTAAAATTGTTCCTTTATTAGATGTTATTATTACAACTCAAAACTGGACACAATATTTAGAAACATGGCAATTTGTGGATATGGATTACAATCCCGCCCCGCCATTTATTACGGTAGTTAGAACACCTGAAGTTAAGTATGGTACAAACCCATCACTTCAATATACAATTCCAAATAGAAAACAATTTTATTACGCTTCGGTTCCAACATGGAACGGAAACGAACAAGGTATGGACATTTATACAATTCCACAACCCGTTCCTGTAGATATTAATTATCAAGTTAAAATCATTTGTAATAGAATGAGAGAGTTGAATCAACTTAATAAAATTGTAATGCAAACTTTTTCATCAAGACAAGCATATACTTTTATTAAGGGTCAGTATGTTCCAATTGTAATGAATAATGTATCTGATGAATCACAACTTAATATGGAGTCAAGAAAGTATTATGTTCAAAGTTATGATTTTACTATGTTGGGGTATTTGATTGATGAAGAAGAATTTGAAGTAAAACCTGCAATTCAAAGAGTTACACAATTAATTGAAATGGATACTTCATCAAGAAAACGAAGAATAGATAAATTTCCAAAAAACCCTGATGAGTTTCAAATGCCATTTTTATTTGTTTCAGGTAATACCGTTTTAACAGATAGAATTGATTTTACCGCTAATATGAATTTGGTATCCACAAACAATGTTGATACTTTTGATGTATATATTAATGACGATTATTATGGTAGTGATTTACAAATAATTGAAATCACAACAAACGATATTTTAAGGATTGAAGTTACAAAAAATGACGACACCCAAGAATCCAATATATTGTACGAAAACAAATTAGTTTAATCTTCTCCGTAGATATCTTTCTTCTCTTTACACTTTTCAAAGATTAAATTCTCCAAAAATTTATAAATCTTGATTCCACGCTTATCACAGTACTTTTTTAGGATATCATGTGATTCAGGGGATATTTTGATGTTCTTTATTTCTTTCTTGATTTTCATGGGTAGAAAAAAGGCAGAATTTATTCATACCGTTTATAAATACTTATCCAAAAGTAAAGTTTTTTCATTAAAAGTCGAATATTTATCTATAAAATAAATCTGTAACAGAATAATTTAATAATGGCAACACAAGCAAATCAAAAAGTATTCGTATCACCAGGCGTTTACACATCTGAAACCGACCTATCATTCGTAGCCCAAAGTGTGGGGGTAACGACTTTAGGTCTTGTTGGGGAAACTATAAAAGGCCCAGCATTTGAACCAGTATTCATAACAAATTACGATGAGTTCCAAGCCTACTTTGGTGGAACCGAACCCGTTAAATTTTATAACACTCAAATCCCAAAATATGAGGCTGCATATATTGCTAAATCATACTTGCAACAATCAAACCAATTGTTTGTTACAAGAGTATTGGGTTTGTCGGGTTATGATGCGGGTCCATCTTGGAGTCTTTCATTAATTGCTAATGTTGACCCAACAACGATTGGTTCACCATCAAACGCAACAACATTTACCGCAACATTTACTGGTACATCATCAGGAAATACAATTACCTTTATAAGTGGGGCGTTACCTGCTCAAGTTCAGGCGAATTTGAATGTTCAATACAGATTACAAGACGGTTCAACATCTACAATACAAGAGGATTTTAACACATATTTAGGTAACATAATTGACACACCATCTCTTTCGGCAACAACATCCGTAGTATATGGTGCAATTCCTGATGATGATTATACACCATTAATTAACTCATACCCAACAGTTCAAAATCCTTATAATTGTATTAACGATTTTGAACTTAATGATTTATCGTCATCTGAAAATGACCCGTGGCTTTATGCTAACTTTGATATTTCTTCAGGAAATAACTATACAGGTTATTCGTTCTACTATGTTGTTAATAGTTTAAGTTCAGGTGGCAGTGGTAGTTTTACTGGTACAGTTACAGGTGAAACATATACATTTACAGGTACTGCATACACAGAATTCAATAACATGGTTGTTGGTACTCTTCGTTCAAGAGGTATTACTCAATATGTTAATTCTGCGGATAGTATTGACCACGGACCTGTTTACGAAGTAGGTATTGATTACGAAAACGACAACGCTTGGGTTCCTAATAATTTACAATTAATTTGTACTGGACAATATTCAGGTATAACTGACACACCATATGGAACATTCTTGTTATCAGGTGTAACTAAAGATAATAATACATTCTCATTAGAAACTTCATTATTGGCATCTTCTGCAAAATACATTACAAAAGTGTTGGGAGTTGATAATTTTGGTAAATCAAGATTTGAAGTTCCAATTTATGTTGAGGAAATTTATCAAGGAAGTTTAAATTATGCTTATAGTCAAGGATACATTCGTGGATTGAATTGTGACTTAATTGCATTACCAGACGCAAGAAGTCAATCAAGTCAATCAATTGCATGGAATTTAGAAAAATACCAATCACCTGAAACACCTTATTTGGTTTCTGAATTAAGAGGTAATAAGGTATATAACTTATTTAAGTTTATATCAATTTCTGATGGAGATTCAGCAAACACTGAAGTTAAAGTGTCAATTGCAAACTTATCATATAACAATATGTCGTTTGATGTTTTTGTTAGAAATTTCTTTGATACAGATGCAAACCCTGTTGTAATTGAAAAGTTTACCAATTGTAACATGGACCCAGCAACTAATAACTTTATTGCGAAAAAAATTGGTTCGTCTAATGGTGAGTTCGCGTTGATTTCAAAATACATCATGGTTGAAATGGCAAATGAGTATCCAATCGATTCTTTACCTTGTGGTTTCTACGGTTACACACAAAGAGAATATGAAGATGCTGCAATTTACCCATCACCATATCCTAAATTTAAAACAAAATACGATTATCCAGGTGAAGTTATTGCTAACCCACCTTTTGGAACACCTATTGGTGGTTCAAATACAGTGGAATCTCCTGGTGATATTGTAAGAAGAACTTATTTAGGTTTCTCAACACAATATGGAATTGATGAATCATTCTTAACTTATAAAGGAAAACAAAACCCACAATCAAATTGGGCATTAGCGACTGACTCAATCAAATGGAATTACTTAAGTAAAGGTTTCCACATGGATTCAGGAGCAACTGTAGTTACAATTGCGAACACTTCAGAAACAAGTGGTCAAACAGCGTTTGAATGTGGTGTTGCAGAATTTAGAGCAGACCCAGCAACACAAGATAACCCATACTACTTTATCTACTCAAGAAAATACACTGTGTGTTTCGCAGGTGGATTTGACGGATGGGATATTTACAGAGAATGGAGAACTAACCAAGACAGATTCCAATTAGGACAGTCAGGTTATTTGGCGGGTACTGCACCATCTTCAAGATACCCAACTGCAACAGGTGACGGATTGTTCAAGAGAATTATTGTTCAAAACAATACTCAGGACTTTGCAAATACTGACTACTACGCTTACTTACTTGGTATTTTGACATTCGCTAATCCTGAAGCAACTAACATTAACGTGTTTGCAAGTGCAAGTATTGACTATATTAACAACTCAAATCTTGTAGAAGAAGCAATTGACATGATTCAATACTCAAGAGCAGATTCAGTTTATATCTGTACAACTCCTGACTACCAAATGTATACACCAGATTCAACAAGTTCTTTGGATATCATCTATTCACAAGAAGCGGTTGACAACTTGGATAATACAGGAATTGACTCTAACTATACTGCAACTTACTACCCTTGGATTTTAACAAGAGATACTGTAAACAATACACAAATTTACTTACCACCAACAGGTGAGGTTTGTAGAAACTTAGCACTGACTGATAACATTTCATTCCCTTGGTTCGCATCTGCGGGTTACACAAGAGGTCTTGTAAACTCAATCAAAGCTAGGCAAAAACTTACACAAACTGACAGAGATACATTGTATCAAGGTAGAATCAACCCTATCGCAACTTTCTCTGATGTTGGAACTGTAATTTGGGGTAATAAAACATTACAAATTGCTGACACAGCACTTAACAGATTGAATGTAAGAAGATTATTACTTCAAGCTCGTAAGTTAATTTCCGCAGTAGCTGTAAGATTATTGTTTGAACAAAACGACCAAATCGTTAGACAACAATTCTTGGATAGTGTTAACCCTATCTTGGATTCAATCAGAAGAGACAGAGGTTTATACGATTTCCGTGTAACTGTTTCATCTTCACCTGAAGACTTAGATAGAAACACATTAACAGGTAAAATTTACTTAAAACCTACGAAGGCATTAGAATTCATCGATATCGAATTCTTTATTACTCCAACAGGAGCTTCGTTTGAAAATATTTAATAAACATAACGGGGGTACAATTAGTACCCCCTTTATTTGCCAAGTATGAAAAGACAACTTAGAGAGGGATTTAAGGGTGAGGGAACACCAGATATGAAATATTATGCGTTTGATTGGGATGACAACATTGTTCATATGCCAACAAAGATAATGTTAAAAACTGAAGATGGTGATGAAGTTGGTATGAGTACAGATGATTTTGCAGAATACAGAAGTAAAATTGGAAAAGAAGATTTTGACTATAATGGTGATACCATTGTTGGATTTTCTGAAGAACCATATAGAAACTTTAGAACCGCAGGTGACAAAGATTTTTTGGTTGATGCTATGAGAGCAAAACTTGGACCGGCATTTAATGATTTTAGAGAAGCAATTAATAACGGGTCAATATTTTCAATTATTACTGCGAGAGGCCACAACCCCAACACTTTAAAACAAGCCGTTTACAATTATATTATTGACGGGTTTCATGGAATAGATAAAGACCAACTCGTTAAGAACCTTAAAAAATACAGGTCGTTTTTTGACGAGGAAGATATGACGGACGATGAATTAATCAAATCGTATTTGGACCTTAACAAATATCATCCAGTGTCTTTTGACGATGAAGAAGGTGCTGCCAACCCTGAAGAAGCAAAAGTTCGTGCTATGGAAGAGTTTGTTTCTTATATTAAGAAAATGGCGAAAAAGTTAAATAAGAATGCCTTTATTAAAAATGATGTATCTAATAACTTTGTTCCAGAGCAACCTAGTATTGGATTTTCAGATGATGATATTAGAAATGTAGAAGTAATGAGTAAGCATTTTAAAAATAAACCAAATAATATAGTTAAGACTTATTCTACTGCTGGAGGCGTTAAAAAGGAATATAAGTAGATAATAATCTCGACAAAATAAAAGTAAAGAGAAAAATTTTTTAACAAGACTATATTTATAGGATATAAACAACAAAAAAAAAACAAAAAAAAATTAAAATAACATGGCTGATTTATTAATGAAAATGCCGATACCTTACGAACCGAAACGCCAGAACCGTTTCATTTTAAGGTTTCCGTCAAGTTTGGGTATCAACGAATGGTTTGTTGAAAGTGCTGCAAGACCATCTATCAAGATTGGTGCAACTGAAATACAATTTCTAAACACATCTACATTTGTTGCAGGTAGATTTAACTGGGACCCTATCAGTGTTAAGTTCCGTGACCCTATTGGACCGTCAGCAGCTCAAGCT
>Ga0209401_1000028_pt1 | contig 105871 bp, 82 predicted proteins | sample M_140807_MF_Meta_FD_187318 | JGI IMG/M metagenome (GOLD analysis project Ga0209401, IMG submission 187318) | Freshwater microbial communities from Lake Montjoie, Canada to study carbon cycling - M_140807_MF_MetaG (SPAdes) (version 2) | ecosystem: Environmental > Aquatic > Freshwater > Lake...
GTAGTCCGTGGTACTGCCTCATCATGGGGGTAGAGCCTTCTGCCATACTTCCTTTCTCCCCTACTCGCCTTCCCAGCTCAATCCGCAAGGATGTGGGCTGTGCATAGCCTGAAAATCTTCTAAACTCTTTCTGTGCGAATCATTATCACCGGACTGGTTGGGCAGTATCCATTTGGAGGCGTCATCTGGGACTATATTCAATACCTACTCGGCTTCAGGTCCCTTGGACATCAGGTTCTCTACCTTGAGGACTCCGGAGCTTGGCCATACGACCCAGTGGCAGGAACGATCACAGACGACTGCTCTTTTGCTCTCCAATCACTCCATAAGATCTTTACCGATTTCGAATTGGCCGAATCATGGGTCTATCGGAATGGTGCAGACGGAAAGTTTCACGGAGCGGGCGAGAAAGTTGCGCGTGAGTGGCTTCGCCACGGAGATCTTCTCGTGAATGTCTCGAGCGCAGGATGGTTGAGGGATTACGACCTCCGAGTCGGACACCGAATGTTCATCGATGGAGATCCTATGTTTTGCCAGATCGGTCTTCTGGATGGATCAAATCCCCTATATGCAGGTCGTCTTCGGGATCACGACAGCCATTTCACTTTCGGGTTGTCCGTCGGACAACCTGATTGCCCTGTTCCCGTGGACGGGATTACTTGGCGGTCCACCGTCCAGCCTGTTGCCCTCGATCAGTGGCCCGTAACCCCGGTCTCCGCTGATGCCCCCTGGACAACCGTGATGAACTGGGCCAGCTATAAACCGAAAGTTTGGGAGGGACGAACCTACGGACAAAAGAATCTTGAGTTTAACAGATTTCGAGATTTGCCCTCCAAAACCAACGTCCCACTTCGACTCGCCATGGGACTAGGCATAGATGGCCAACGTCCCGCTCAAGAGTTGCGTCTGCTCGGTTGGGATCTGGTTGAACCCCAAGAGGTCGTTCCAGATCATTCTGCATACCGCTCCTTTCTCACCAACTCACGCGGGGAGTGGAGCGTTGCAAAGCACGGATATGTTGAAGGAAGAACCGGTTGGTTTAGCTGCCGAACGGCATGCTACTTGGCTGCTGGAAGACCTGCTGTTGTTCAGGAGACAGGCTGGAGCCGTCATCTGCCATCCGATCGAGGGGTTCTTCCCTTCACGACCATGGAGGAAGCAGCAGAAGGCCTCGGTAAAGTAACCCGCAACTACTCGGAACACGCCAAAGCCGCCCGGGAAATAGCTCTTGAGTTTTTCGATGCAAAAAAAGTCTGCCAAGGGCTATTGCGACAAGCGTGATTCTCGGGCACTGAATCCAGGAAGAAAACTTTTCAAAACGAGAAGTAGGGCCACAAAAGGTCGCACCAGAAAAGGGAACTCCACCTGATTCAAACACAGACCAACTCTTTCTTTGCTTCTCCGGATTTGGAGATTATCAGCGGGGCGCTCTAACCCCATTTCCCATCGCCCAAGCTAATTGGGTTGAGCGTACAATTTTCAACTTCTGATAAATTGATTTTCTCTGATTTTTTATCGTTCCCTCTGTCGTGCCATTTTTTTTGGCTACCTCTTCTGCGGAGTATCCGCGAACCAACAGCTGGGCTACCTGCATTTCCCGTTTACTCAAAAGCTGAAGACCGCGCTTAGAGTCGTTTGCGTCGAGAGCACTCTTAGCCGTCGGGGTCTGACTCAGCTTTCCATCCAAGACTTGGTTGACGCAGTTCAGCCACTCATCGGGACCGTCCCGAAAATCAAGCAACCCTTTTGCGCCCCGCTCTTTCCACCAGACCGCTGTCAGCGGGGTGAAGTTATCATCAAAAACAATCGGATCACCCGAACAGTGTTTGGGCAAAATACGGCCCTCTGTTGGGGGAATACGGGTAGAAATAAATACCAGTCGAAAAGAGTAAGCGCCTAGCTCATGAGGATCCAAGATCGGGACCGTCCGACAAGGCATCTTGGACTCCAACCACTGATGAAAAAGAACCCGTATAAAACCACGATCTTCCCAAATTGCAAAATATGGAAGTTCCGCATGATTCGGAGCGGAGGATGAGATGCCACTATCCATTGTAAAAGCACCCCATATCGCTTAAGGTTGCGCTTTTATTAGCAATACTATAGATCTTCTTCATAGTTATTTTCTGGCGTAAAATCCACAATTCTCTGTGATTTCGCTCCATTAACTGAGACTCTATCGGGCGGATGCAACAACCACTTCAATGGGATAAGTGGTACAAATAAAGTGATGAACGGAAATCGTTTTATAACCCGCCCCCTCCTGCTAATACGCGTAAAAGAGCTTTTCCACTATTCATCCGTGAATACCCCCCCCTCAACACCCACCTTGTTCACCACAGCGAAAGGGGTTGTTCTAACTGCCCTCATTCAGCTTACTTTCGCCGCATCCTCCCAATGGTTGCATAATGTCTCCCCACAATGGTCATCATCCCTTTGGCTTGGCTCAGGAGCTGCCCTAGGGTGCGTTCTTCTGGGGGGGCCAAGGATGCTTTATGGAGTATACTTAGGACTGGTGGCCTATCATTTCCTTGTTTCGAGGTCTCTTTCCACTTCCACAGCACTTCTTTTACCACTAGCGAATATAGCGGAAACCTCGATTGCATGGCTTTTTCTTACGAAGGTTGCCAAACGTTTTCATCTTTGGATAAGCGAGCAGCGGGATATCGTCATTTTCCTCCTTGCAGCCCCCTGGATTCCGGCTCTTACCAGCGCCCTGATCGCACAAACACTATTATCGAATTCCGGTGTTATCACCTCCACTGATTTTAAGTGTGAAGTCATGACCTATGCTCTCGCAAACGCAGGGGGTATCATTCTCCTCACTCCACTGATTCTTGTATGGCGCAATATTCTCCAGTTTGATTGGCTTTCTCGGAAAGGCCTGCAAATAGCCGGACACACCCTTGTCGTCACGATCCTGATCAGCGCCTTTTACCTGAATGTCGCGTTTCGCGGCATCATCCTAATCCTATTGATACCCTTGGTCGTTTGGGGGGTTTGGGCTAATGGACTCAAAGGGGCAACTCTTTCGTTTTTCCTGCTTTCGTTCCTCTTTATAGTCATGAAGAACGAAAATTATTCGAAAGCCACGCAGCTATTGCTAACGACAAAATCGATTGCGAACACCACACAACACAGACATTTCGGTACTACGGATATTTTATCTCTGAATGCAAACGCAACACCCCGCACAGAAGAAGTCGGAATCCTGATCCTTTTTTGCATCACCATGTTTCCCTTAGGCCTGGCGGCAGATACTCTTCGTGCCAGCCAACAAAAAGATCGCTGGGTGATGGATTCACTGAACTCCTCTCTTTGGACGTGGACTGCTGTAACAGGTTGCGTGATCCATCAAGAGTCCGTATCGCAAAAGATTTCCAAAGAATATCCTCTTTTCAGCAAGAGGAGCAGAACGGGACAGATGAAGATTCAATCCATAGATCCCAGTATACCTGCTTATCTGTCCCACTGGGTGATCACCCATGTTTCTTCATCAGGAGAACCCCTTGAGGCAACCGGTCTTCTTCACTGCCTTCGACTCGAGGAGAAGGCTGAAAAGGCGGAAGCAAGCGCAGAGATAGCTAGAATGGAAACCGCCACGATTCGCTCTAGAATCAACCCTCACCTCCTCTTCAACTGTCTCACAGGGCTACGAGCACTCATTCAACGCAACCCATCCCGCGCTCGTGATTTTATCACACTGCTCGCACGATTTCTGCGAACCGCGGTGGACTCCCAACTCAACACCCTGATTCCCATCGAACAGGAAGTAGCCCTGTGCCGTCAATATCTCGAACTTGAAAATATGCGCGGCAAGAGGACTTCATTTAAAGTAACCATCCCTGCCCAAGTTCGAAGCCTCAGAATCCCGCCAATGAGTATTCAAACGCTGGTTGAAAATGCGGTGAAACATGGAAAGTACTCCTCGAAAAGAACATTATGGATTCGCATCTCAGCCAGACTGGGCACCGATGAGAAGTTGGTCGTATCGATATCTCAACCTGGAAACCTACATTCTGGCACTTCTGAGAAAGTATCAGCGGGAATCGCGCTGGTGCGACATCACTTGGCCCTGATGTATCATCAGGACGGAAGTCTCCATGTTCAGGAAAAAAGGAAGGGGGTGGTTACCGCTACGATTACCTTTCCCATCGGGAGTAACCTTGGATGAAGCGATTGAACATATTACTGATCGATGACGAACCCCTTTGCCGTCAGGATTTGCGAGACATCCTTGCCGCTTTCCCAGCTAATCTCATCGGCGAGGCAGGCACGCTGACTAAGGCAAAATCTCTCATAGAAAAATTACGCCCGAATCTCATCCTTTTGGATTTGTCCCTTGGGAGCCAGAACGGATTCGATTTTCTTCGATCATTTTCTTCACCTCCTCTTTGCATCGCAGTAACGGCCAACCCTAACCAAGGGGCAACCGCTTTCGAATTCGATTTCGTCGACTACCTCGTGAAGCCGGTCGACAAGGACCGACTGGAGCAAGCCCTCAAACGCGCCGTACGCAGAATCAGCACTGCTGCGATTCAAGATACGCCATCCTTCCTCGCTGAAATTTCAAACCAAAAAGTCCTTATCCAAGGAGTTGAAATTCAACAGGTTGAAGCTATGGGCAATTACGTGATTCTGCACTCCACTAAGGGAAAAGGGATCCTCCGCTCGACGCTACGGAACACCCTGAATCCTTTTCCGAAGAATTACTTTCTGCAGTTATCGCGAAGTCGATGGGTTGTACGGGATCAGGTTTTAGGTTGGCATCGACAATCCTCGAAACTTTTTTTATGCCTGCGCGATAAAACCGAAATTCCTGTTTCTCGTCGTCACACTTCATCAGTGATCAAGTCCCTCTCGCCTCCCCCCAGCGACTCAAAAAAATCATAACTAGTTGTTCATTAGATATATAAAAACTATCAAAATGACTGACCAATTTCTCCCAACGGCTCGATAATATAATTTGAAAGGAAGATGCATTTTCATGATCTGGGGCTATATTCATTGAATGCATAGGTTCAGCTTCACTCTTCTCACTGCTGTAGTCCTATTTGTTCAGATTAGTGGGACCCAACTACGGTCGGAATCCCTGCGTCCTAGCGCAGGTTCTCAGGCCACTGCAATGTTGGTTCAAAAGCTTCTTCAAGATCATCACTTTGCGGGTAAACCACTTACCGAGGAGAAGGCTAAGGACTGGATTAAGGCCTACATGGAGTCGCTCGACTACAATCACGCCTTCTTTTTGGATAGCGATTTGGTTGCATACCAAAACACCTATGCCCCACAGCTTGCTCAACTGACCCAGCAGGGAAATACAAGTCCGGCTTTTGAAATCTTTGCGGGGTTCAATGAGCGAGTTCGGGATCGGCTCGCTTGGATTAAAAAGCGCCTCCTTCTGCCCTTTGACTTCGCCTCAGAGCAGACCTATGAGATCGATAGAACAAAAGTGGGTTGGCCCAAAGACTCGGTCGCAGCAGATGAACTTTGGGAACGAAGACTCAAGTTTGACATGCTTCGTGAAAAACTGACCCCAAAAAGCAAGCTGGCCAAAGAGAAAAAGAAGACGGATGAGGACCCCTTGGTCACGGTCACAAAACGCTACGATCGCCTCATCAAGAACCTAGAGGAGTACGATAACGATGAAATCCTTCAACTCTACCTGTCCGCATTAGCCGGTTTGTACGATCCACATTCCAGTTATATGAGCGCAGATACGTTGGCTGATTTTGCGATCGGAATTAAACTGGCTCTTTGCGGTATTGGAGCCGTTCTCTCCTCAGAGGACGGCTACTGTGTCATTAAAGAGCTAGTCCCAGGTGGGCCAGCAGATCTGGATGGCCGCCTGAAGGTTGGGGATAAAATCATCGGAGTCGCCCAAGGCGAAAATGCCTTCGACGATATTGTGGATATGAAGCTCCGTAATGCTGTGAAGAAAATCAGAGGACCCAAAAATACTCTCGTAAGACTTCAGGTCATTCCCGCAGGTAGCAATGCAGGGGAACAACGGGAGGTCCAAATCACGCGTGACGAAGTTAAACTAGCAGCCCAACAGGCCACAGCCTCGCTTTACGATGTCCCCAAGCCCGATGTGTCCTTACCCGCCCCCGAGCCTGTATCAGCCGCAAAACTCCCGGAACCAACCTCTGAATCCTGGCTCACCCAAACTCTGGCCAAATTCACAGGGAAAAAAGATCAAGAAAAGGCAGCCGCACTCAAATCGACGACTCAAATCCCTACTGCCAACCCCGATTCTTGGCGAATCGGCGTCATCGATCTTCCGAGTTTCTATGGAGAGGTAGGTGGGGCTGACTCAGCTGCGAGCGGGAACGGAGCAAAACCCCGGTCCACCTCTGAAGATGTGGAAACGCTCCTCAAAAAGCTAAATCAATCACAGGTCGACGGGGTTATTTTGGATCTACGCAAGAATGGGGGCGGACTACTGGATGAAGCCGTAACCCTGACAGGTCTTTTCATCGATCAAGGCCCCGTCGTCCAAGTCCGAGACAATAAAGGGACTGTAATCCAGAGAACAGATGACAATCCAGGAGCCCTTTATCAAGGTCCCCTTCTCGTGCTTACGGGGCGTCGAAGTGCCTCCGCTTCAGAAATTGCGGCAGGAGCATTACAAAACTACGGCCGGGCTTTGGTCGTTGGGGAAAAGAGCACCCACGGAAAAGGAACTGTTCAGGCCGTGGTTGAGCTTGGAAGATTTCTTAAACAAGCCAGCGAGAAAGCCCAACCCCAAGCAGGTGCCGTGAAGTTAACCATTCAAAAGTTCTACCTGCCAAATGGTCACTCCACACAAAATCGTGGAGTCATTCCCGACATATCGATTCCCTCCCCCCTTGATTACATGAAGATTGGTGAATCCGACCTTCCCAATGCCCTTCCTTGGGATGAGATCGGTCCAAGTCGCTATAACGCCAGTCGCCTCGACCCATCTTTAAAGGAGGTCCTGGAAGAGAAGTCCAAGGAACGTATCGCAGCCGATCAAGATATGGAGTTCCTGAAAATAGACATTGAGAAGGTTCGTGCGCGAATTGAATCCGGCAAGATATCCCTCAATGAAACCAGTCGTCTTCTTGAGAAAAAAGCGGATGACACAAGGAATGAGGAGCGAAAGAAAATCGAGGATCGTATTCATAAAAGTTCCGAACCCAAGGCACGCCTTGTCATCGATGACAAAAAGGGAGTAATTCTTTCAGATAAAGATCCGAAAAAGAAAAAACCCACGTTGGAAGATTCAGCAGATGGAGAGTCTGAAGAAATTACTGACGCAGTTGATCTCGCAGAGGCATACGAGCTGGGCGAGGCTCTTAAAATTATGAGGGATTGGCTTAGCTTCCAATCCGCCCACAAAGGAGCTACGATCGCAAAGGATCGGATCCCTACAACCACAACGATTAAATAACTATGGCGCGCACAGGCTCAACTCAACGATTAGCTTTAGGTTCCCCTGCCCCAACCTTCTCCCTCCCTGATCCCCACGGAAAAAGTTGGTCACTTCAAGACTGTGCGAAGGGCAAGCCTTTGGTCGTCGTTTTTGCATGTAATCACTGCCCTTATGTCATTCATGTACGAGATGCTTTAGGACGGCTCTCAAATGAGTTTCAACCCAAAGGCATCTCCTTTGTTGCGATCAACTCAAACGATGTTGCCCAGTACCCGGATGATGCCCCCGAGAAAATGCCCTCTTTCGCCAAAGCTGGTGGATGGAACTTTCCTTACCTGATCGATTCGACTCAATCAATTGCCCATGCTTGGCATGCCGCCTGCACCCCAGATTTCTTCGTTCTCGATGGAAAAGGCACTCTTGTTTACGCAGGTCAGTTCGATTCAACGAGGCCGAAAAGCGAAGCCGTAGCCACCGGACAAGATCTACGATCCGTGATTGAGGCTCTTTTGTCTGACCAACCGATCCCCTCCCCGCAGATTCCGAGCCTTGGCTGTAATATTAAGTGGAAACCAGGCAACGAACCTAAAACCTAGCCCTCAACACAAAGGCATCGTCCCTATCTCAAATGAGGAGGGAGCAGAATCAGGAACGTTTGGGCCACAAGAAAACTTGTAATGTAAAAGAAGGCGGCTTCTTCCCAAGGCATCACTCCGCCGATCTTCCACCCCGTTATCTGCTTTTCGTCAAAGAACCAGATTCCTTTTCCGATCGCAAACCAGTCAGCCATGCATAGATAGGTCCCAATCACGAATGTCGGCACGAAAACTTGCCACGCGTAAGCCCATAACATCGGTCCAGCTACAATCCACTGAATGAAGATTACAGGCAGAAACCAGAAAAAGAGGTGCCACGCGTAGTGCACCTTGCGATCACGATTGGGCCACTCTTTCAGCAAGACCCCCACGCCGATCCAAATGACAAAAAGAATGGCTAAGTGTCGAATCACCTGGGGCTCTCCGATCCACCGCGGCATGGGAGCTGACGTAGGAGGCGCTACCCAGCGTAAGAATGCCCAGCTCAGCATCATGACCTCGAGGGACTGGATCACAAAAAATGCGTACTCCTCGATGGGTAGTTTTCCAAGGCGAAATCGGATCCGATTTGGAGGAAAATCCCAAATCCCCTTCGCGACAGCCCAATTGTCCCAAGGAGAAGTAAAGGCGACAACAATCCCCAAAATGGCGATCATGACGAACAGCACCTCTCCTGGCCAAATCCCCTTCCCAGAAGCAAAGAAAAGAAGCAGCAGAACAGGCAAATTAAAGGCTAAATGGAATCCACTATAGGTCATATACACCTATCGGTTTCCACTCTCTGAGCCCGCGGTGCAAGCCTGATGTTTCCCCCGCCCTAACTTTTCCGCTAAAACAATGGGGTGAAAGTTCTGCTCATTGCGGGTCCCACCCATGTACCACTGGATGAGGCTCGCTCTATCACCAACCGATCCACAGGCAAAACAGGCCTGGTGATAGCTGAGCTATTTCATAAAGCAGGACACTCGGTTTGTCTTTGGCTCGGCGAAGGTACCACACACCCTCTCCCGCCATCCCTGAATCAGCACACACAATTTCATACCCTTACCGATCTTGAAGGATTGATCTTAAAAACCGATCTATCCACTTTTGATGTGATTCTTCTCCCCGCGGCACTTCCCGACTACGACCTCCATCAGGCCCTTGGTCCAGACAATCACCCCTTGCCTCGTAAAAAATGGCCAGGCTCTCTACCAAAAATCCTGATTGAGCTACGTCCCAGTTCCCGCGTCTTGCCCACCCTTCGATCTAAGGCTCCAAACGCTAAGATCATTGGCTGGAAGTGGGAGGCTGGAGCTAAATTAGAAGAAGCAACCCGAGCTGCACAGCAACAGTGTCTGAGCTGTAAAACAAGTGCCTCCGTACTGAACGGGCCTGCGTACGGAACGGGCTATCTCTTGATCCCCGCGGAGGGTGAAAACGTGCCCTGCACAGATGCCCAAGCTCTAGGAGAAGCGCTTCTTCGGTTCTTAAGGGCCTAACGGCGACTACAGAACGTAAAGGATCGAGTAGAGAAAGATCCAGACCACATCCACAAAGTGCCAGTAGTAGCCAGTCAGCTCCTCAAAAGTATGGTATGGGTTGGGTGTTTGACCAGAAAACAGCTTCATCTGACGCAAGCCAGCCCGCCAAACCGCCATTAAAATCCCGAGCAAACCCAAAAATACGTGTAGTCCGTGAAATCCGGTCATCGTGAAGAAGCAAGAGCCATAGATTCCATAGGAGTTAAACCACATCCCCTCATGCTTGAGATGCATCCATTCCCATGCCTGCACACCCAAGAAAATCGTTCCAAAAAGAGCAGTAAGGCCATACCCGATGAGTCCACTTCCGCCTTTTCGCATCCGAACCTCACCCCAGTGATAGGTAACACTACTGGCAAGTAGGATCACCGTATTGACGATCATAACCAAGTTCAGAAAAGTGGGCGGCAGCTTGACCCCAATCTCAGGGGCTCCTGGCGGAGGCCAGGATCCAGGCCCTTGGGCAATTCGCAGAACGATGTATCCCCCAATCAACCCCGCGAAAAGCATCGCCTCCGAGGCAAGGAAAACAAGCATCCCGAACTTAGGCAGGGTAAATCGAGGCCCAGTAGAAGGCGTCTGAATGGGGTGGGTTGAGGAAAGTGTCGTGGTGCTCATGGAGAGAATCGATTTAGGGTCGAAGCGGGTCCTTGGCGATAATGAAATAAATCCAAAATGCAGTCATCAGGAGAGACCCCACAATCAGAATTAAAAGAATCCGGAGATTAGCTTTTCCTAAGGGAGTCATAATCAGCGGGAGTCTGAAACGAGAAGAATCAGAAGAAGTGGCAGGTATAAAATCGAGCTGAGAAACAGATTTCGGGCTGTTGCGAGAGAAGGCTTCCATGCAAAAAAGCCTGCAAAATAAGTGTACCCAAAACCTAAAAGGATTGCTCCAGCTCCATACAACCAACCTGCAGCCCCAAGCGCGACAGGAGCCATTGAGGCGGGCAGAAGAATGAGACAGTACAGAACAGAAACTAATCCCGTGATCCTCCCTTGTTCATCCGTACAGGGCAGCATGCGGAACCCAGCCCGCCTATAGTCTTCCCGGTAACGCCAAGCGATCGCCATAAAGTGCGGGATTTGCCATAGAAATAAGATGGAGAAGAGGGCCCAACCCTCGAACTCAATCCGGCCCCTTCCCGCACTGAATCCGATCAGGGGCGGAATAGCTCCCGGAACAGCGCCAACAAAGGTGTTGAAGGAAGTCCACCTCTTCATAGGTGTGTAGACAAAAAGATAAAGGGCGAGTGTGGCCGCAGCTAAAAAAGCCGCAGGAGCATGGACTCCAAAATAAAGCGTGGCTAACCCCACCCCTGCCATGCCTGCTCCGCCCACGAGTGCCTCGTCAGGGCTAATCCGACCCGCTGGAAGTGGACGATTTGCAGTTCGATGCATTTTTGCATCCAAATCCCGCTCCAGCCACTCATTCAATACGGCGGCTGCAGCGGCCACCAAAGAGGTGCCCAACAGGGTGAAAACGGTCCGCCAAATCTCCATACGCCCTGCAGATCCACAATATAAGCCGACAAGGGTGGTAAGGAGGACTAGGAGGCTAAGACGGGCCTTGGCTAGTTCAGACCAGTCCTGGAGCCATGCGCGGAACACACCCCATGAGGACCGTTCCTGTACAGCGGAAGGGAGCGACATATTCATCGAATCAACTCCCTCACCTTGCGAACTCGCAAAGGCTTCTTTGGCACTACAACAAGTGTTGAGATCCAGGTAGTACGCCAAGAGGCGAAACCCAATAACCACCCAGTTAACGTCAAGCAGGCCCCAATAAGCACATGCAGTGTTGCAACTTCAGGTAAGCGACCTGTCCAAAGTATCGAAACTCCAATCAAAACCTGCGTAACGGCCAGAAAAACCCAACCAACCACTCCCCGACTCCACCAAGACGGTGTCGTTGTGGAACGTACGCTCCAGAATGCCCCAACCAAAATCCCCACTCCTGCTAAAATTCCAATCGAGCGATGTAAAACCTGCCAAAGGATCAGGGTCGTTGTAGTCTGTGGCCAACCCAACTGTGTGCCTCGGTACTGATTGATTGTTTCAAGGACACGACTGTCCCAAAAGGCTGGCATCCACTCACCATAGATTTTAGGAAAGTCTGGAATGGATAGAAATCCAGGCCCCTCATGCCGCATCAATGCACCCAAAATCGTTTGGGTAAAAACAAGAAATGTCATGGCCCATACCATTTTGGATCGGCTTTTAGCTAAATCATCTCCTCGTCCACAATTTTTCCAAAAACCCGAAAGAACAAGAGCGAGGCTACCCGCAACAAGCAAGTAACCCTGGGCCAAACATCCGTGGAGTAACCCCAAAACCCAAGACCCTTGAAGTACTCTTTGCCCCCCGAGGACCCCCTGAGCGACAACAAGGACAGAGGCTGTGATAGCAAGCTTTCTGGCCAATCCCCTGGGCTGAGTTGCAAAAACCAGTCCTGTTACAAGAAGGGTGATGAGACCTACCCCAGAAGCAACCAAACGATGGGAATGCTCGAGAAAAATATGCAATGAGCGGGTCATGGAAGACCAAGGGTAAAGAAACATGTTCTGACCAAAGGTCCCAGGCCAATCAGGGACTGCCATACCCGCAACACGGGTCGTTACCTGACCTCCTAGGGTGATGAGGAAAAGGATCGCACCAACCAAAAAACAGGCTGTGCGAGAAGCCGCCTTACTCCAGAAACTGGCCTCCATTAGCCAACCGGGACTTTTGCAGTTAGAGGTTTTGCAGCAGGCGCATCGGGAAGATCTGGCTCATTCTGCATGATGTAATCCCTAGGATGTCCAGGAACGCTATAGTCGTATGCCCCACGATACACTTTAGGTGTTGTAGCGAAGTTTCCGTGTCCCGGGGGTGAGGCCACCGTCCACTCCAAGGTCGTGGCATGCCAAGGATTTTTCCCAGCAGGCTGCCCGTGCTTCAGGCTTCGAAAGAAGTTCCAGAAAAAGAGAAGCTGGGAGAACCCAAGTCCGATCGCTGCAAAAGTGATGAACTGGTTAATCGGTTGCAGTGAACGAAGGTGCTCGTACGCTGTTGGATCCGCGATTCTGCGCATCATTCCCCCAAGTCCAACATTGTGCATCGGGAAAAAGCAGAGGTTGAAAAATACAAATGTTAAGGCGAAGTGAATTTTTCCAAGTGTCTCATCCAACATGCGCCCGAACATCTTCGGATACCACGTGTAGATGGAGGCAAATATGGCGAAAATGCTTCCACCAAACAGAACGTAGTGGAAATGCGCCACAATGAAGTAGGTGTGATGAACAAAGATGTTCACCGGTGTCGAGGCCATAAAGATTCCGGAAAATCCGCCGATCACAAACATGGCAACAAAGGCTAAGGCATTGAGCATGGCGGTCGTGAAGTGGATCGATCCACCCCAAAGGGTTCCTAACCAGTTAAATGTTTTAATGGCGGAAGGAACTGCGATCACCATGGTCGACACTCCGAACGCCGCTGAGAGAACAAGATTCATTCCGGAAACAAACATATGGTGCCCCCAGACAATAAATCCGAGAAAACCGATTGCGATCATCGCAAACACCATGGCCTTGTAACCAAAGACGGGCTTGCGACTGAAGATACTCAGCACATCACTCGCCATACCCATGGCAGGAAGAATCATGATGTAGACCTCAGGATGCCCGAAAAACCAGAAAAGATGCTGCCAAAGCAAAGGTTGCCCACCTTGGGCAGGATTAAAGAAGCTCGTACCGAAGTTCAGATCAAGAATGAGCATGGCTCCAGCCGCGGAAAGAACAGGAACCGCTAGAAGAAGAAGGAATGCGGTGATGAATAAAGCCCACACGGTGAGAGGTAGGCGGAAAAACCCCAGCCCAGGCGCCCTCATGTTCACAATCGTTGTGATGTAGTTAAAGGCGCCCATAATCGACGCTAGGCCGTTCACAAAGATTCCAGCGGCCCAAAGGGTCTGCCCCATTTTTGTACCGTTGTAAGCAGCGACGCTGCTTAAGGGCGCATAGGCCGTCCAACCCCCCGCCGCTGCTCCACCTGCCACAAAAAAACCAGCCAGCATAATGAATCCAGATGCGACAAAAAACCAGTAGGACAACTCGTTGATTAAGGGAAAGGCCATATCCCCTGCCCCAATTTTAAGAGGAATGAGATAGTTTCCAAAAGCGCCAATAAGCAGAGGCATGACCACCAAAAACACCATCACCGTTGCGTGCATGGTAAAAAGCGCGTTGTAAAACTGCGGATTGATGAATGGAAGAGCGATCGGGTTACCGACATCCCCGTTCGTCATGACTTGGGTGGACGGAAAAGCCAACTGCCAACGCAGGAGAAGCGCCAACGCCCCACCCAACAGAAGAAATGCCAACGAGGTGAAGAGGTACTGAATTCCAATAATTTTATGATCCAACGACCACAAATACTTTTTCCATCCCGTGGCCTCTTCGTGACCGTGACCATGGGATTGACCGACGTGGGTTGCAGCGATTGTGCTCATATTTCTCTCTCCTCTTATTTTTTAACTAGGGATACAGGAACCGGATTCGATTTCTCAACACTTGCCGTAGGCGCAGGAGCCTTGCTCTTGGCCCAATCTTGATAAGCCGACTCCTCGACTACAGCCAACTTACCGAACATTTTGTAGTGGCCCTGTCCGCACAACTGGTTGCAGGCGAGTTGAAAATTTCCCGTCGCTTCAGCCTTGAGCCACACAAAGTCATAGACGCGCCCAGGAACCATGTCTTGATACAGGCGAAACTCGGGAACGTAAAAAGCGTGGATAACATCTTTGGAGCCCAAATAGAGCCGCACGGGACGATTGAGCGGGAAAACAATATCGTTATAGGTCGTAAAATCATCCATCCCATCGGGATCGGCAGGATCCACTCCAAAGGGGTTATCCTTACCCACTTTTGAGGCAACCATCTTCGCGAGCTTTCCGTCCGGACCAGGATATCGCACATTCCAACCAAACTGCTCTCCCACCACCGCTACAGGCAGGGCGTCCGCAGGGGGAGTGCGCAATCGCATTTGGGTCCACTGCTCATTTCCATAAATTGCCAAAGCCAAAAAGATGAATACAGGAATGGTGGTCCAGATCACCTCTAGCGTGTTGTTTCCGTGACTATGAATGGCAGGAACTCCTGGCCGGGCACGATATTTGACTAGGAAGTAGATCATGACAGAAAAAACCGCAACTGCCGTAACCCCAGTCAGCCAAAGGATAAGGTAAAAGATGAAATCGATCTCGTGCCCGAACATGTTCACATTTCGGGGCAACCACCAGACGCTGGTCTGACGAACCTCAGCGTGGGCAGGCGAAAGTAGGGCCAGTAAGGACATCAGAACGACCCCCGTGAAACGTCTAAATGGTAAAGGCATAGGTGGAGTCTCCAACGGATTCGAAAGATTTCAACACCTACCAAGGACTTTTCGCCCCCCCCTGCTAGCCTCACTAAATTTTGGTTAGAAATGAGAGGGAAAATGCCATGTAAATTTTTCTAATAGTTAAGGCCAATTGGTTAATACTTCTAATGCTTCCTTGATGAATGCGTAAAGAGTCTCCATTTTCACCTATCGCTCAATCCAGTAGACCCCATGCAATTTCACTCCTAACCCAACATGGCCAACATATTTCCCCGTTTCAGCAACTGGTTACCAATCAAGATTCTTGTATGCCTTACCATCATCGCAGTGAGCATTGTTTCAGGCATGTCCTACTATTTCACTCCGAAGTACACTCGGGTGGGATACCAACCCACCCAACCCGCCGCATTTGATCACTCTCTTCACGTCAACCAGCTCGGGATGGATTGTCGCTACTGTCATACGGGCGTCGAAAAATCTTCCCACTCGAATGTTCCAGGAACCCAAACCTGCATGAACTGTCACACGCAAATTAAATCACAAAGCTCGAAACTCAGCGCAGTTCGGGATTCATGGAAGAGCGGAAATCCCGTGCCCTGGGTTCGGATTCACAAGGCCCCCGATTATGTTTACTTCAATCATGCGGTTCACGTGAACCGAGGCGTCAGTTGCGTGGCATGCCACGGTCATGTGAATCACATGGAAGTAGTCTACCACGCCAAACCCCACAGCATGGGTTGGTGCTTGGAATGCCATCGCGCCCCAGAAAATCATCTACGCCCTCTCGATCAAGTCACCAATTTAGACTGGGAACCCCCGACTGGGACGACCCAACGAGAAATAGGAGAAAAATTCGTTAAGGAGTGGAATGTGAAACCGCCCGTAAGTTGTAGCGGTTGCCATCGATAAAATCATGAAACGCACCCTCACTCATCCATCCCCTGCTCCGAACGGTCGCACCTATTGGCGTAGCTTGGGTGAATACTCTCGGACCCCAGACTTTGAAGAGTGGCTTCATCGGGAATTTCCCGCAGGGGCGGCAGAGTGGGATAATGACCCTCTTTCTCGTAGAAACTTTTTGCGTTTGATGGGCGCCTCGCTTGCCTTGGCTGGACTCAGCCTATCAGGTTGCCGCCGCCCCGAAGCCCACCTTGTTCCCTTCACCCAATCTCCTGAGTGGGTTATTCCAGGCAAAAAAATGTCTTTTGCGACGGCTCAACCGAGACGACGTGGCGCCGTCCCGCTCCTCGCAACCACATTCGATGGCCGGCCCATTAAGATGGAAGGAAATCCTCTCCACCCCCTGAGTCTGGGTGCGAGCGATAATTTCTCGCAGGCCTCCATCCTTGATCTTTACGATCCGGCTCGTCGCCAACACCCAACTCGGTCCGGGAAAAAGATCTCCCCTTCCGATTGGGATGCAGAGATTGCGAGGATTCGCGATGAATCCACTTCCACAGCAGGATCCTCTTTAGCGATTCTTGCGGATGAACTTCTCTCCCCCACTCGAGATCGCCTTCGCGCGGAACTGCAAAAGCAATTCCCGCAAGCGACTTGGGCAACATACGAACCTTTAGCACCGGGAAGAGATCTCGAGGCATCCTCTCTTGTCTTTGGCGATAACACCGAATTTCGACCCAACCTATCTGCCGCCTCGACAATTCTTTCCCTGGATTGTGATTTTCTTGGCTCCGACGAGGGAGATATTTCGGATACGCGCGGTTTTGCCGCTGGTCGTCGAACCCGCAAACCCGGCGACTCCACGAACCGACTTTATGTTGTGGAGCCGCGCTTCTCCCTCACGGGAACCATGGCAGATCATCGACTTCGACTGCGGTCGGGTTCCATCGGGCCATTCCTGCTGGAACTCGCCCGACAAATTCGGACAGCAAAGCCCAGTGCTGATCTTAATACTCTTCTTAGCCAATCCCCCGATCTCGCCCTTCCCGAAGGTGTAGACCCCGCATGGATTCGTGAATGTGCGACCGACCTCGTTGCCCATGGAAAGCAGTCGCTCATTCTCGTGGGACGACGACTTCCCGTTTCTATACAAGCTCTCGCTCTCGCTTTGAATGCCGCACTCGGATCCGTTGGATCCACTTTGATTGTTCAACCTCGTCGATCGATCCCCTCCTCAGACATAAATCAACTCGCTGCTAAGATCCGAAACGGCGCGATTCGTACTCTCATTATCCTTGGGGGAGATCCCGTATACAACACCCCAGCGGACTTGAACTGGCCCGCACTTCAATCTTCTGTCCCAAACACAATTCACTTAGCCCACCTTCCGAACGCGACTTCAAAGCAATCCACGTGGTCGATTCCAGGAACCCACTATCTCGAGTCTTGGGGAGACGCACTCGCCTCCGACGGTTCATACCTATCGATCCAACCGATGATTCAACCTCTATGGGACGGCCAGAGCCAAGTCGACCTGCTCTCCAAGCTTCTTGGGCAACCCAAACCCATCGGGCCAGGATTGATTCGGGACACATTTACACAACGCACAAATCTCTCGGGAGAAAAACTCGATCAGGCTTGGAATGATTTCGTAAGGGAAGGTTTTCTTGCCGCTTCCACCCCCACACTTGCCCCCCGCACGCCAAACCTTAACTCAGTGGCAGGTCTTCTTTCGAAGATAGAAAATAGTGCTGCTGAGGACATCTCCTCCCTTGAGTTTAACTTCATCCAATCGGGCGCAGTGGACGATGGCCGATATGCGAATAACGGCTGGATGCAGGAGTGGCCTGATCCCATGACGAAACTGACTTGGGACAACGCGATTCTCATGTCGCAAGACACTGCCAAGTCGCTTGGGCTTAAGAATGAAGTCATAAAAGGAATTCTCGTTGCGGATGTCGTGCAAGCGACTCTTGCAGGACGGTCTGTCGAAGCCCCTGCACTGATTGTTCCTGGGCATGCAAATTTCTCTGTCAGCCTTCCCTTGGGATATGGACAGGAAGAATTAGGACCCGTAGCCAAGGGATCCGGCTTTAATGCCTATTCCCTTCGTACTTCGATCGCTGACTACCAAGGGGCGGGTCTCCAACTAAAAAAACTCGGCAAGACCCGCGAACTTGCGGTTACGCAAGAACATCAGGTTATGGAAGGCCGGGATCTGGTTCGGGAAGCTACCGTATCGGAATTTCAGAAAAATCCAGCTTGGGTCAAGACAGTCGGAATGGACGCTCACATTCCAAAGAATCAGAGTTTCTACCCAAATCCAAAACTCGATGGCCAACATCAGTGGGCCATGGTGGTCGATCTATCTACTTGCACAGGATGCAATGCGTGCGTCACCGCTTGTACGGCAGAGAACAATATTCCCATCGTTGGAAAAGATCAGGTGATAAAAGGCCGAGAAATGCACTGGATTCGAGTGGACCGCTACTTTACAGGCGAACCCGATGCACCCGAGTCCGTGTCACAACCCATCGCCTGCATGCAGTGCGAAAATGCCCCCTGTGAAACGGTTTGTCCTGTAAACGCGACCGTCCACAACGAAGAAGGCCTCAACGTGATGGCCTACAATCGTTGCATTGGAACCCGCTACTGCGCGAACAACTGTCCGTACAAAGTCCGTCGATTCAACTTCTTTGATTACAATCAAAGGGCTTTGGACAAGCTCTACTGGGGTCCTTTGGCGCCTAAAGGCACTGAGGAGACCATCAAGCTCCAAAAGAATCCAAACGTCACGGTCCGTATGCGTGGGGTGATGGAGAAGTGCACCTTTTGCGTTCAAAGGATTGAGGATGCAAAGATTACCGCTCGGGTACGTGCCCGCGATTCAGCCGATTTAAAAATCCCTAAAGGAACACTGAAAACCGCCTGCCAACAGGCTTGCCCAGCCGAAGCGATTGTCTTTGGAGACCTTTTAGACGAATCCTCCGAAGTCACACAGCAACGCGCCCTTCCGCAAAACTACTCCCTCCTTGAATATCTAAATGTTCGGCCTCGCCTTACCTACTTAGGTCGAATCAGGAATCCGAATCCTGCCATGCCAGGAGCAAAGACGTCTTACAATACCCCTCACGGTCACGGGGAATCACACGCCGAGACAACTCACAATAACCAGGAGTCCTCATCCCATAAGAGCGAGGGAGGACATAAATGAGATCGTCCGACTCTTCAGCTCAAGCCGCATTCGCCAAGGCTGCCGACTATTTAGAGAGGCGCCCGCTTGTCTCCAACCATCGACCGCTTTCTTGGATCACTCAACACGTTTGCCAAATTGTCGAAGAACGCGCACCCAAGTGGTGGTGGATTTTAACCATTACTTTCGGAGCAATGGCCACGCTCGTTCCGGCAATGCTGACCTACCTTGTCTCCACAGGAGTCGGCGTCTGGGGACTCAATGTTCCGGTGTGCTGGGCTTGGGATATTACAAACTTCGTTTTCTGGATCGGAATCGGTCACGCAGGAACCCTCATTTCCGCCATCCTCTTTCTTACGCGCCAAAAATGGCGGACCTCCATCAACCGCTCAGCCGAAGCCATGACAATTTTTGCCGTTATCTGCGCAGGAATCTTTCCCGCCTTTCACGTCGGTAGGGTCTGGATGGCATGGTTTCTGGCGCCTGTCCCGAATGCGAATGCGATCTGGCAAAACTTCCGAAGCCCTCTTTTATGGGACGTCTTTGCAGTATCCACCTACTTCACGGTCTCTCTCATTTTTTGGTACCTTGGTCTCATTCCCGACCTTGCCTCGCTGCGGGATCGCGCCACAACCCGCCTTCGTCAAATGGCCTATGGTCTTCTTGCGTTGGGATGGCGCGGGTCCAACCGTCACTGGACTCACTACGAAAAAACTTACCTAATTCTTGCAGGCATATCGACTCCGCTCGTACTCTCTGTCCACAGCGTTGTGTCCTTCGATTTCGCCACATCGATCGTGCCCGGTTGGCATACAACAATCTTCCCTCCGTACTTCGTGGCTGGCGCTATCTTTGGTGGTTTTGCCATGGTTCTCACCCTCCTGATTCCCTTTCGTGAGATTTACAAGCTTCATGATCTCGTGACCGACAAGCACATCGACAATATGTGCAAAATCATTCTTCTGACAGGATCTCTCGTCGGATACGCCTACTCGATGGAGTTTTTCATCGCGTGGTACAGTGGAAACCCGTTCGAGATCTATGCTTTTACGAACCGTGCGTTCGGACCCTACTGGTGGGCGTATTGGGCGATGATCACCTGCAACGTAGCCGCACCCCAACTGTTCTGGTTCAAGTACTGCCGTCAGAATCCGTGGGTCGTTCTTGCGATCGTCATGTTTCCTAATACCGGAATGTGGTTCGAGCGTTTCGTAATTATTGTCACATCCATTCACCGCGACTTTCTCCCTTCTTCCTGGGGTTACTTCTCCCCCACTTGGGTCGATATCACCCTCTTTATCGGGACGATCGGGCTGTTTAATTTTCTCTTCCTCCTCTTTGTTCGATTCCTGCCCATCATCAATATGTTCGAAGTTAAGGGGATCACTCCTCAAGCAGATCCCCACGCTGAAGATCACTCCACATCTTCGAATCACTCCACGCACTCAGACCAATCCTTAAGCACCCGAGTTCACGCATGAATCACCCAGCAAAAACACTTTTCGGGTTGGGGGCTGAATTCCCCTCCGCAGCCGCCCTCTTAGAGGCCGCGAAAAAGATCTATGCTCATGGATTCAAGAAATGGGACGTTTACTCCCCTTTCCCGATTCACGGAATGGATCATGCGATGGGATTCAAACGGTCCCGCGTCTCCCTCTTTTCTCTTATCGGGGGATTTACCGGACTAACCACAGGCTTTGTACTGATTTACTACACTTCTGCGCTGAACTACCCACTCATCGTTCAAGGAAAACCCTATTTTGCACTCGAACCATCCCTACCTATCTTTTTTGAGCTGACCATCCTCTTGACTGCTTTTGGAACTATTTTGGGTCTACTTCTGTTAACTCTCCTTCCCCGTCTTCACCATCCCGTATTTAATTGGGACCGATTCCAGCGTGCAACGGATGATGGGTTTTTCCTTGTTCTCGAGGTCGCAGATCCCAAGTTCGATCCTACCGCAAGCCGTCAACTCCTTCAGGGAATGGGCGGAACTCACATTACTGAGATTTATCAGGACCCTGAAGAGGATCCCCATCCCGTACGAGCAGAGGGAGTCGCATGAAGGGCTTCATCCGAACCTTCCTCGCAATCTTTGGAGCCGTCGGCCTTGCTATTGTGGCAATTGCTGGGTTTCGCGGGGATTTCACTCAACGAACCCCAATCGAAATTTTTCCTGACATGGATCGCCAGCCGAAATATAAATCACAAACTCCCTCGCCTATTTTCACCGAGGGCAGGGTCGATCGGGTTCCACCCTATGGAACGATTCCATTTCATATCGCAACAGATCAACCGTATCGCCTGACAGGAAAAATGGGAAATATGTGGGGCACCGGAATTCCTGTCACCGTAGATCGGAAGCTGCTTGCTCGAGGTCAGGAAAGATATCAGATCAACTGCCAGGTCTGTCACGGAGCGACTGGAGCAGGAAATGGCATCACATCGCAGTATGGCCTAGTCGGGGCTGCGAGTTACCACTTGGACAAGTATAGGGAAATGGCGGACGGTGAGATTTTCAACACAATCACACATGGGAAAGGCCAGATGGGACCCTACCACCACATCGAGGTGGAGGATCGTTGGGCAATCATTGCCTATATACGGGCGATGCAACTTGCTCAAAATGCACCGGCTGCACTCCTTCCCCCAGATGTTGCCGCAACAGGAATTAAGCCATGAGTCACTCTCCTACTCCTCTCCCCTCAGCAGAGAAGCTACGACTTGAGAGTCTTGGCATCCTACCTGTCCTACTTCCTGCCGTGGGCATTGTAGGACTCCTTTCCGCTTTTATTTGGGGCTGGATCAGTAACCCCATGCAGTTGGCCTTCTCCTATCTTTTCGCGTTCACTGTTGGATTCACGATCTGTGCGGGGGCCCTATTCTGGACCCTTCTGCACCATGCTCTCGACGCGGACTGGTCTGTTCTTATGCGGCGAATTCTTGAGTCCATCGCTTCATGCTTCCCGGTTCTCCTTCTTCTATTTCTACCGATCATCTTTCTTTTTTCAAAAGAGTTGTGGCACTGGATGACAACGGACCTTTCCACCGATCCTCTCTTGGCCTGGAAGAGCCCCTTCCTGAATGAGCCCTTCTTCTATATTCGGTGCGGATTCTATCTCCTCTTCTTTTCCTTGGCTGGGCTCCTGTACAGAAATCTCTCTATGCGCCAAGACGAAGATGGGGATCCTCGCATTACCTTAAGACTGCGCCACACTGCGTACGGATTTATCCCCCTCTTTGTGCTTTGCCTGACCTTTGCAGGGTTTGATTGGCTCATGTCCTTGGACCATCACTGGTACTCAACCATGTGGGGCGTCTATCTTTTTGCAGGATGTGCGCAATCCTCGATGGCCATTCTGATTCTAATTACAAATGGTCTGGTCCGAACTGGACACCTCAAAGGTCTATTTACCGTCGAACATAACCATATCATGGGAATGCTCCTTTTCGCATTTACAACTTTCTGGGGTTACATCTCCTTCAGTCAGTACTTTCTTCAGTGGTACGCCAATATTCCGGAGGAAACATGGTTCTTCGTCTATCGAAATACGGGGAGCTGGTTCTGGTTCTCTGTTTTTCTCGTCGTAGGCCACTTCTTTATTCCGTTTCTTCTTCTTTTAACCCAACCCGCAAAGAGAACGAGTTGGAGGCTTTGCACTACTGCGGTTTGGGTCGTGGCGATGCACTGCGTGGATATCTACTGGATCATTATGCCTAACCTCCAGTTACAAGAATCACGTCATGCAGGCCATGTGGCAGCCACAACGGGCTTTCATCCCCACCTATTAGACCTTCTGACTCTCGTGGGCGTGCTAGGAATCCTCGGACATACGATCCTATGGCTGCTTTCCAAAGGCTCGATCTTTCCAGCACGGGATCCCCGGTTGAGGGACAGCTTAGCTGTGACAAATTGGCTATGAACGAAGCATCCAAATCCATTTGTCAACGTCGCCACCCCTATCTTCCGGGTCTCTGGCTAGCCGCAGGCTTTTTGGGCCTCGCAAGCTTGGCGTTTATCTTGAGGCCTTGGGGAGTGACTCCAGAAACGGTCACCGAAGCAGCTGCAAAAGTGCGTTTGGAAAAGATATCTAAACTTCGATCGGAACAGGACAAATCAGCAAACTCCTATGGTTGGGTAGATAAAACAAAGGGCATTGGTCACATTCCTATCTCAAAGGCGATGGAGATCATTATTGCAGATTTACGAACGAATAAGCCTCATGCCGCCTACCCCATCACAACCATCCAACCCTCGGCCATTACCGCTGCAGGAGCCCCGCTATATCCAGAATTACCTCCTACCGACCCAAATGTGGTTGCCGCAGCAATCAAGGCGGATGGGGGCGCACCCACCGCACCAACCACTCTTCCCGCAAAAAAACCATGAACGCCCCCCTTTCATCTTTTTCCAAGTCATCCCTTGCATCTCTAATCCTTTTAATTGGGTCCGTTAGCTGGGCGCTTTTAGGTGCTGGCCTCCAAGTCTTGGCAACACTTCAACTCCTCGTTCCTTCTCTTGCTTATTTACTGCCCATTCCATGGATTGGATATGGTCATCTCGCGCCACTCACGACTTTTCTATTCACCTATGGGTGGATCACTTCCGGTTTTTTAGGCGTACTCCTTATTTTGATTCCCCGCATCTCAGGGATACCCTTTCGCTATGGAAAGCTTCTCACCAGTGCAGCTCTTCTCTGGCAGATCGCCGTCCTTATCGGCGTTGCTGAGATAATTTGGAATGGAGCTACAGGACTAGTCTCTCTTCCATTTTCTCGCTCAGTAACCTGCCTCTTTTTAGCCTCTTTCCTGATTCTTGGAACCGGACTTACCCGTGGTTTGGGTCGCTCATGGAAAAGCGGGCCTCTTCTCCCAAGGCTCTATCTTCTGGCGGCACTTCTCGCCCTACCCCTGGGACTTGGCACTGCAGAAGTACTTCTTCGTGGCGGTCTTGCTCCTGGCGCACTTCAAATTATTGCTCAGCTTGTGTGGCACTCCTTTCTCCATCATCTCTGGTTGACCCCTTTAGCCCTAGTCCTTCTGTTCCAACTTTTACCAACGCTTACGGGTCGTCCTGTCGGAAGTCTGTCATTAGGCCTTCTGGCTTGGGGCGCGACAATCGGCCTCGGCGGATGGATTGGAATGAGTCTGGCAAGTGAGGGTCCCGTTCCTTCTTGGCTTCAAAGCGCTGGTGTTGTCGCAACGATTCTTCTGGGAGTCGCTGTTTGGGGTAACGGCACACTTCTCAAGCCCCTTCTTGATGGAAAAATTGAGGAGTGCAGACGCCAAGTAGCACTACGATTTTTAGCTGTGAGCCTCTGGTCTTATTTTGTTTCATACGCATGGTTGGCGTTTCTTGCGATTCCAGGAATCCGACAAGCCACCACATTCACCGTTGTCGCCCAAGCTACCCAATCTCTTCTATTGTTCTCTTTTTATGGGAACGCTCTCGCAGGCGCGATCTATGCACTTCTTCCCGCCTCAAGGACAGTGGGTTGGCCTAGACACCCGGCCCTCACAATCCACTTCTGGTTTTCGACACTGGGAATTGCATCTGTAGCGTCCTGTTATGCCATAGCCGGAATTCTTCAAGGGTTAGCCTTAAACGATCCGGGTGTACCCATGTCGACAATTGCAAGTTATCTCCGCCCCTTTCTCTCAATCGTTCTTGCAGGACAAATAGCTTGGTGGATTGGCCAACTTGCTTTTTCGACCCTCTTTTTTGCCACTCTACTTAAGCTCTTTAATTCCGTTGCGCCTGTCGCAATATTTCCACTTCCTCGCGATGAATCGGCTCCATCCCTAAACCCAGCACATCATTAAAGAATGAAATCAACGCAATCCCTCGTTCTAGTCTTTCTAGCCCTACTCTTCGCTTGGGCTGGGCAAGTAGCTCTCGGCTTTTTCCAAGTCGGAAAGCTTGAGCCTATACTCAACGAAGAGACAAATTATACCGTGCCCCCTGTTCCCTCTGGACTCGCTCAGACCGGTTCACGTGTTTTTGCCTCCCAAGGTTGCCTAGAATGTCACTCTCTCTCAGTCCGTGGGCCTACAGGATCGGCGGATCTTGCGCGTGGATGGGGGCCTCGAAGAACAGTTCCAAGGGACTACCTATTTCGCGAGCCTGCATGGATCGGAGCTTCACGGATTGGACCCGACCTATCCAATATTGGAATTCGATTGGCAGATGCGAACGAACTCATGCTGCATATATGGAATCCTCGCTTAAAGAAAGCTTCATCAACATGCCCTCCACATCCATGGCTTTTTGACCTAAAGGTTGCGGGGCCAACAATTGAAAAGGATGCCTTACCCGTACCAAGTAAGGAGTGGAAGCAGGTGCTCCCAACCTATCAGGCCAAAGCCCTTGTCGCTTATTTGCAGTCTCTTCACTCAGACTACTCATTGCCGGAGGCCCCACTGAAATGAACCCCTCCGAACTTCCCTCTTTGTCCCAGGCTCCGTCCGAACGACATGCCCCAATCCCTGGTTGGATCCTCGGCTTAGGGGTCATTCTCTCTTTCTGGGCGGGTGGATATCTGTTTTTTTACAGCGGCGGATTTCGTGGAGATGTATACGATGCGGGTCAGATTACTTGGGGTCCAGTGAGCACGGGACCCGTGGCACCCCCAGATCCCAAAGTGATAGGCAAACGCCTCTACACAGCGAATTGCGCCCAGTGCCACCAAGCAACCGGGTTGGGCCAAGCAGGAGTGTATCCCCCTTTAGCGGAGTCGGAGTGGGTTACGGGCTCAAAGAATCGCCTCATCGCAATACTCCATAAGGGAATCGCAGGCGTCATTCACGTCAAAGGGAACGTTTACAACAACAATATGCCAGCTTGGGGTGACGGAGCCCCCGTGCCCCTTAAAGATGACCAGATTGCGGCAATCCTTACCTACATTCGTAGTGACTGGGGAAATAATGCAAGTCCGATCCAAACAGATGAGGTAGCAGCAAAACGTAAGGCGCTGGCATCCATGACCAATCCTTGGACAGAGGCGGGACTTTTAGCCATTCCTGATGATTCAGCCACTCCCCCTCCCACCTCCAAGCCTGCAGCCACGACACCTTCATCCCCGACCCCCACCCCACCCCCCACGAAAAAATAGGCCTCGCCCTCAACTCATCTCAGATATTTCCCTGAGAAGTTTAACGACATGTCTTGCGATATGCTCGGACAAAGAAAAGAAGTGGAATATGAGGCAGTCCAGTTTCCCAAAAATTACTGAGAAGCTCTGATGAGCTTTTGAAAATCAGGATCACTCTGAATCTGTTGAAAAATAGGTTCAATGGAAACTTTCTCCCGCATGGGAAGCCCCCCAAGACGAATGGCTTCTTTTAGAAGTTTATAGAACTCCAATCGATTACCATTAGCCATGAAAAACTTAGCCATCCCAAGCTTCACTTCGGCGTCCTCAGGAACAAGCTTTTCAAGCTTCTTTCCATACTCGATAGCCATAGGAACTCGATTCTGGATCGCGAAGTAGTTCACTACATCTCGCAGAACATCCACGTTTGTCGCAAATAGAGCAGCCCCTTGAGCCACTAGGGGATCAGCCTTGGCTAGGTTTCCGTCTTCACTGTATTTACCAAGCAACTCCTGAAAAACCTTCACATCTTTTGATTTTCCACTCCACTGAGACTCCAAAGCGTCAATCTCCTTTGCTAAAGCAATCCGTCTTTCACAATTCGTCAAAAGCAATGCCAGTAGTCCATTATTCGGATCAGCCTTAGAAGCCTTTTCGAGAATATCCCTCAACTCAGAGGCTCGCTTCTGCTTTAACAGAAGATCCGAAAAGTTATTGAGGGTCTCTGTATTGCCAGGCCATAACTCTAAGGCCTGACGATATGCCAACTCAGCTTCTTGAAGCATCTTGCGCCACTTGTAGATATTTCCACCTGTATTCCGAAGCTTTGAGAAGGATCTCTGAGCATCAATATCATCCTCAAACCGAGGATCCTTCTTGAGGTGTTCTATATACTCTCTCCAGTAGTCCATATCCCCCTCCACCAGCTCAGGGCTGAGGACAGGCACAGGATCTTTCTTAATTTCATAGCAAAGTCCGTGTGGTACTGCGTTTGGATAAGACCACTCCATCGGAAAACTTTCCTCAACAAAGAAGGCTCGTTGATCTTTATTCCTTTGCCAAATCCACTCCCCCACCAATGAGTTTAAAACCGTTGGGTCAGAATTAGGGTCAACAGCTGAAGGATCCCTTTGCCTTTTTTCGATCGCTGCCTGATAAATTGCCATAATATCCTCCTGCCGCGGCAATACCAAGGGCGCCTTTGGAAAGTGTTTGTCTCGTCCTAGCCACTTGTCGATCCATCCACGCGGCGAAGGTCGATCGGTTGAGTAGTGATTTCGGATGTACTGATTATAAAATGCATCCGCCAAGGCATTCTGCGTTATGATGTATAGATCACGCCGATCGAAGTTTGGATCTCTCTTATTCTTCTTATCCTCAAAGCTCTCCGATAAGATCATATAGGTAGGCACAAACCGACCAGGGTCGGTACCTCCGAAAACAAAACTATCCCGAGGCAGGTCCGCCAGCATATCCCTTCCATACATCCACCCAAACCAGTGTTCCCGCTGACTACAAAAGGTTAAATTCTGTCTGAAGCTAAAAGCAGAAATGACACCACCCAGAACTATTGCAGTAGCAGTTGCGAAAAATGGTTTTTTTGCCCACCGTTGAATCGCTAACCCGGACCCCAATCCCGCTAGGAGAACGAAAAAAGCATGGGAAAAGCCCAAGTAAGGCATGTAAAGCAACCAGGCCGCTTCATCAGCACCAGCCTGGTCAAACGCGGGCTGAAGAAATCCAGCCAATAGAAAGCCTAGAGCCACCACTTGAATCCAAGTTCGACTAAGACGAGGGAGGCCACCCAAAAAAGCCACGGAAGCAACTAGTGCCAGAATCGATAAAGGAGTGAAATTGGAAACAATTTTGCGCCAGTAAAGCTGGGAAAACTTTCCTAATGTTTCCCCAAAGGATGCAGTTGGTGGAGATCCGGGTGGAGGTGGAGGCGGATCAAGAAGCTCTTGGGGAGCTGCACCCATAGCCCGACCCACAGTTTTCAGAAGCTGATCTGAAAGTTTGCCTGAATACTGACTGCGGTTGACCGAGTAAAAGAACCCCTCCTTTGTACTCGTAAAACCCCAGTTCATAGGAGGGTTCGTCTCTGATGCCAAAGGCATATACGAGTAAGGCAATAGCCCCATAATCACCGCCAAAAGAACCAACAAGCCCATTCGCCAGTGAGTCAATCTTCTCTTAATGATGACCCATAAAATGAGTGCAACTCCCACACACCAAACAAATCGGACTGAGGAGTGCCACGTTGCGGGTTCACCTGAAATACTTCCAAAGCCCAAGTAAACGAGTGACGCTGCACCACAAAGATAAAGAAGGCCCTCAGCCAAAAGATCTCGGCGCACTAAAAGCATCACGACGACTGGAAGTGGTGCCAGAGCAATCATCAAATGGTGATTACTCATCCCAAGGGCAAAGAAGAAAGCAGACCATGCCAATCCGTTTGTCCACGCTGGTTCTCTCACCCAACGATAGAGAACCCATATGTAGAGCATCACAACCAAGACGTGTAATCCGTATACCTCTGCGATGACCGCCTGCGACCACATCGAAACGCTGCATGCGAGTGCCACTGCCCAAGTGATGGCCAAAATCTGAGCAATCCGTTCCCTCACCCCAACCCAGCGCAAAGAATTACAGAGGATAAGCCCGACAATTCCAACAGATAGGGCTGAACAAAAACCCGAAAAAAGATTAATTTCCCATGCTCCATTCCCAAACGGGAAGAGTTTGAAAATATGAGCCCCGACTGTCCAAAGAGGATAGCCAGTTGGATGAGGAACCCCCACATGAGCAGCTGCTGTTAAGAACTCGCCTGAATCTAAAAGACCGACATTAGGCTGAGTCGTAAAGAAGTAGATAAACTGCGCAATGAACCAGCCAACCCCAGCTGCAATCCAATCCGCACGTTCAAACGGCCATTGCCAGCGCATCTTGTTCTCTGAATTGGGCTGGCTCAAGGAAATATCCTCTGCACTGATAATTGAAGAACCCTTTTCGCAGCTTCAAGTGCTATGTGGGCAGACATTTTCGAGCTGCCTTCCCTTCTCTCCGTGAAAATGATTGGTACTTCCACAATCTTGAATCCCGCCTGCCACGCAAAGAAGTGAAGCTCGACCTGGAATCCATACCCTTGGGCAGTGAATTTCTCCCAATCCAACTCCTGCAATACACGGCGCCGGATCGCTTTGAAGCCACTGGTCGGGTCGGTCAACGGCAAACCGGTCAAACTCCTCGCATAGAATCCACCGAATGTACTGATCCAGAGTCGGCTTTGCGGCCAATTCAGAATTCGTATTCCATTTAAGTAGCGTGAGCCGACTGCCATATCAGCCCCTTCACTTAAAGCTTCTAAAAGTCGAGGCACATCCGCTGGATCGTGAGATAGGTCAGCATCCATTTCGACAACAGCATCATATCCCATTTTTAGAGCCCATTGAAAAGCAGCACGATAGGCGGAACCTAAACCCGCTTTTCCAGGGCGTTCCAAGATATGAACTCTTTCACCGTACATCGAATGGCTTTTAACTTTGGCAGCTGTTCCATCAGGAGAACCATCGTCGACAACCAGAACCTCAACATTCGAGGCTTTTTCCAAGACTTCATCGAGTGCCATCTGAATCATTTCTGACTCGTTGTAGGTAGGCAACACGACCAAGGGCCTCGTTATCTTATCATTACGAACATGCTTATCCTTTAAAACGGACAAGGTTTTTTTGCTGTTTTGTTGAATGGGCGTATCGAAATCCAGATCGTCCCCTTCCCACCATTTCTTCCAAGTTTCCTTAGAATTTGAAAAGCGCAGATAAGCAGCCCCAGCCAAAACAAATATCCAGCCCCCAAGCCCGAGTCCCAACGAAAGCGAAACCCAGATTGGAGGCACGAAAAGGAAAGCAACCTCCCGAACCCCCTCGCCAATTCGAATTCCACATAAGGCTACTGCAACCCTCTGGACCTCGCTCATCACGCCATCAACAACTACATGCCAGTCCGGATGCCATGCTTGCGTCAATACTATCCAGCCGGATGCCCCCTGGGGTGATACTTTCCAAAGATTTGGTCCTTCATGGCGGCACGTGGAAGAATCAAATAGCCGGAAGGGAGTTCCTTCCTTGTCTCTGAATCCGGGAGTTAACTCAACCTCCCCATTCTTCGGGTTCATGATCCCCGCCAAATCCGGATCGTTCATCTCGATTCCCTGAATTTCAACAGGTAAGAAATAAAGCCTAACCAAACCCAAATCCGCCGTAGTGTATTCATATTTCGAAGGAGGAATTGAAACGTAGTTACGCGCAAGAAACCCCGGCGACAGAGAATTTGGATTTTCAAGGATTGTGAAAAACGGATTCTCAAAGATAGTTGGATACTGTTGCCTGAAAGCGGCCTGCAACTGTTCGGACGTGTCGACATCCTTTCGATCTAAAAGAATATATCGCACTCCTTGTAAGCTTAGCGAAACTCTCATGAATTCGGCGCTTGAACCCCCCGCATCCTGAACCGCTCGAACCCCTTTGCTCATAAAATAGGCCTGAAAAGCCTCGGTGGAGATTGGCCTACCCGTCAGCTGCGGTAATTGAGTGTAAAAGTAGCGACCAGAAAGCGGCAGTATCGATCCAGCTTTCTGCTGGGTTTTCAGGAAGGAAGCCGCGTCCAGAAATCCTTCGTAGGTTCCAACCTCAAGTCCGGGCTTAAAGAACTTGGCGTAGTACGGAGTGAAATCGAGAGCAGCAACGATGATCACAACAGCAGGAAGCCAACTCCTCGTCTTTCCAGGACAAAACCGTGTAACGGCGAGTCCCCCAACCCCTGCAAGACAAAAGGCTCCGCCGACCTGCCAGAACGACCAAGGAGCACGCACTGTTCCTGCCAGAGGAATTAGTTCAAAGAGGCGAAAACCTGGAAGAAACATATACACTACTAAAGCGATCGCGAAGGTCGGCCACTTCCAACGTCCATTGGGCCAAATCAACGCAAGAACAGCGATCGGCCCCAAGGCACTGATCCAGAAAATGGGCAGAACCCAGTCCTGAATCCCCTGAGCCGATTTCAGAAACTCTTGAATTCCTCCGAATCCGCTACGTGGCCCTAAGCTGAACCAGTGGACGAGAAGAAAAAGAGCGATAAAGAGTTTGAGGGAACCGTCTAGTTTTGATTCCGCTCCCCGCCGACGAGCCTCAAGGGCTAAGGCAGTGGCAAGGACAACAATGATCCCCAAGTAGAAGCCACCCTCATCCACTGTGAAGTTACCAGGCATTCCTTGCATCAGGAGACCCACTCGATCAAACCAGGAGAGCGGAGCTTTGATGGAAAAGCTAGATTGCCAACCGAGGAGAGGATCGCTGGAAAAAAGAGTCATTCGACTGGCCTCTCGAAGCCCAGGGAGTTGAGGAAAGATGCCTAGGATTAGAAATAGACCTGCGGCAAGGAGACAACCCCTTACTAGGGGCATAGTTTTGTGGGGATATTGGAGGTGAAGCCAAATAGCCAATCCAAGAGCCACCGGAGCAAATACAGCTGTAATTTTATTAAAAGTAAGGCTCATTGCAGCGACCGAGAGCGCCAAAACCACGATTCCCCTTCCCGAGCTACGAGTCGCAATTTCCAATAGTCCCCAACCGATCAGAGGCGGGTACGGCATAGAGAAAATAACCGGCATATGCTCGTTTCCAGCGAGACGGAGGGCCGCCTGTGGTCCAAGGGCGTATAGAAAAGCGGCAATCCATCCCGCACGTTCGTCACCAGTAAGACGTCGAATAAAAGCTGCCATCAAAACACCAGAAACTGTGAGCGAGAGGAACCCCAAAACCTTACACCCTAGGATTGGATTGCTGAAAGCTCCCCCCAGAACCATCCAGAACATCGTTAATGCGGTTCCCGCCAAGGGCGCGGTGGGGGCTCCCCCAAGATAGTTGGGCGTCCACCAGGCAAAACCCTTATTCAGGACTATCAAGTCCCACAGATCCTTTGCTTTCGCGTAGTTCGCCAAGAGCTCCTGATTGGAAGGCCCATTAACTACCCAACCCGCAAAAAGGACTCCTAAAAGGACAAAGAAAATTCCCACTTCGGCGGTGAGATTAAAATTCTTGGAGTACTTAGGCATTAGAGAGTTAGATTAGGGGAATGACCCAAGCCGACAAGCACCAGATCCAAGGAACGAAAAAGATCCATCTTTCTGGATTACGGCACCGAGTTACCCATATTTTTGGACTGATTATACTGGTTACCTGGGCATCGCTCTATCTTCCTAACATCGCCGATACTCCTCGTTGGTATGGAGATGAAACCATCACCCTTGCTTGTGGCCAAGATTTAGCTCGGGGAGTCTTCGCAAACCGCGCCGTATGGAATACCTATATCAACCCACAATTCTGTTATCAACCAGGCTACGTTTTAATCGTTGGAATTCTCAGTAACCTAGGCAATGGAAACATATCTTGCCCAAGATTATTCAATGCTTTTTTGGCCTTAGGAATTGCATGGATATGCCTTTTTTGGATTGGACGTCGCGTGGGTTTTACAGTGGGACTCATGGGTGCCTTATTGTTTTTAAGCTACGAGCAAAGTGTGATTCACTTCCGGTGGGTCTACGCTCACAACGCCGCGGCTTTGGGAATTCTTCTGTGCGCAAGTTCCCTGACCCTTCGTAATTGTAGTCGCCGGGAATGGCAAAGCGGATTGGGATTGGCTATCGCCGCAATATCCCACCCACTAGCGCTGCATGGCGGAATAGCCGCTTGGCTAAATCGATGGAATCAACCCAAAAGCTGGATCAGAATTCTTCTCCCCCCTTTCTTGGTTGGAACCCTTTGCGTTCTACCCATCTGGATTTGGAATTTTTCTTGGTGGTGGAGCGATCTTCATAACCTGAGGGAGTTTTATGCAGGTTATTCCAAGGAATTAGGGGCTGGAATTCAATGGCCTTTAAATCTTTGGTTTTTTTTCACCCATGACTTCTTTCATGTGTTATCAGGATGCTCGCTCCTTTTATGCCTGTTCACCCCAATGCGCCCCATAGCCCTGACAGGCATCGTTCTCGTCGCCTTGTTAACGCAGAACCGGCAAAACCTACCTGTTTTTTACTATCAGGCGGTGGTGGCACTACCACTGCTTACAGCCTGCCTTGGATTCATCCTCGTCAAGGTATGCAAAAAGTATTTTAGGGCATTTTCTTTCAGGAGATTGATTCCCTTTTTATTACCCATCGGACTTTTCATTCACGTTGGGCCGAAGGTTTGGAGCAGCGCGCTTGTTTCGCGCAATGATCCTTGGGTCATCCAATCGAACCACGATCACATCAAGGTTATTGATTGGGTTAACGAACACACAAAACCGAGTGATCTAGTCATCTGCCACTGGAATGTTGGGTGGCGATTAAAATGTCAGAATGCGGATCTTATGATGTGCGTAGGCTGGGATGGACTACAGACTTTTACCTACGAAGCCGGACTTCCCAGGGACCGGTTTCGTTATCCTGCCGATATTCATAAGGCCAAGTTTCTTGTTCTCACAGACATCGACCGCATTTGGACACTTGCCCAGCCTCATGTTAATGCTGTGCTGAATGAACGCTCTATTTTGGGCTGGGTCCCCGTCTATCAAAGCGGAAGTTGTCTTGTGCTTAGATCACGCACGGATCTGCCGGACGCAAAACAATAGCTGCCTGGATCCATAGATCTCTGGGACTAAAATCGTACTCAAGAATCTCCCATCCAGCTTGAGCGACCACCCGTTGCGCTTCAGCTCGTGATTTGAGAAGACTAGGTTCAGGTGGATGAAGAGGCTCATGGATTCCCAGCCAGCCTCTTAACCATGAGGCCAAACGAAGGAAATAAACAGAGGGTGCATTCCGATGGGGCCAAAAAATAATGGCTTTCCCTTGAGCATGAACGCTTTTTCGCATGTTCTGGAGGACCTGGACGATATCTTGATGGGAAAAATGTTCTACCAAACCCAGGGAGTATATACCTACCAAAGGCGGAAATAGCGGTGCATCTAAAATGTTGCCCTCTCGTACCTTGGCGTGCGGGTATTTTTCGGAATACAAGCTTCTTGCCTCTGGGGAAATATCCACACCCACAATATTGAAAAGACCGACTGCACGCGCATCCACCTCTCCTCCCCCACATCCAACATGATAGAGATGGTCGCCACGGTGGAAGTGCCTGCATAATAACCGCTCCAACCTGCTAACAATAAAAGCCTGTCGATAAAAAGAAGCAAGAATCGCATACCAATTCCGGCCATTAGACTTGCCAGCTTTCCAATATTCGTCCCAACCCTCGGTATTATTTTTCGATAAGTTAGACGGCTGGGGAGATAAATATAAACGGATTAAAACCCCCAAACTGCGGAGAGCATGTGGAAAATTAAGCTTCGATTCTCCGTATACTCTTTTAGGGAGGCGAATCGATACCTCGCGACAAACAACTCCTGCTCTTTTAAGAGCAACAAGACTTTCAAAGAAAAAAGCGTACCCAGGAGAGGCGATCAGACCCCAAACATCCCTTGGAATCATACCAAGCCGATAAAGCCGAAAAGCACCGGTGGCATCCATCGGTAATTGAAGAAGATTCCGGGTCAACCAGTGCCCAAAGTGCGTGAGGAACTTGCGGCTGATATTCCAATCAGAAAGCGATTCGGTATTCAGGAATCGGGAGCCCACCACCAAAGAACAGGACTCGGAAACCGCGAACAATCTCGGAATATCCTCTGGTTGATGCGAAAAATCACAGTCCATCGTAACCAAGGTTTCGTAATTATGCTCATACGCATAACGGAGAATCTCCTGATGGGCGGATCCAATTCCCCCACCTCTAGGGCGATGCAAAACGGTCAAACCCCGGTGAATCAAGGCAAGGCGATCAAGAATCTCACTGGTGCCGTCATCCGATTGATCGTCTACAAAGATGAGATCCATAGGCAAAGGAATTTTTAGAAGCCGATTGATCATAGGCTCCACGTTCTTAGCCTCATTGAGCGTCGGAATGCCCACGAGAATGCGATTCATGATCAATCCCTGAAGTCCCTCACTAGCCTTTGCGCGAGTTCGGGTAGGTGCATGAAAGGCTTACGACCAGTGGCATGAAAAAGTTTTTGAGGATTCCCTACATATCTTCGATGAGGTTTGGTGAGAATCGATGCATTGACCTGTACGTGCTTCCTCCAATCCAAGCCGTACTCGGCGAAGATTTCTTTTGCAAAATCAGAGACTTTTGCAGGATGCCCTGTAGAAATGACAAAATCATCAGGATCCTTCAAGGCAAGAATATCACGCATGGCTTGGGTGTATTCAGGGGCATAACCCCAGTCCGCAACTGCCTCAGGATCCCCAATGCAGATGGTGTGTTTTGAATTTTGGGAAGCCTCTCGGGCAGCTAAGAGAAGCTTCTTCGACAGAAAAGCACTAGATCGATAAATGGATTCATGAGGGTAAAGAATGGCATTCGAAACATACAAATCATAGGTACTGCGATACCATTCCCCTGCCTGCATTCCCGCAAGTTTGCTACATCCATAGGGGCAATTCGGCCTAAAAGGGGTGTTCTCTGTTTGGGGAACCTCCGGCGGAATTCCGAATACATGCGCCGATGCTGCGTAAAGTATACGAGCCTTTGGACAATGTTTCCTAACAGCATCCAAAACATTCAGCCACCCATGAAGATGAGCCTGAAAACTACGATCCCATTCAACCACGTCAGACTTGGGGGGTTCCTCGCTGGATCGATGATAAGCGGAAAAATAATAAACCTGGTCTGGAGCCTCACTCTCGAGCATTGATCCAACCCCTTGCACATTGATTGGGTTGGCAGAATCCGAGGCGCTTATACATAGGACCTTGTGTCCCTCGGCTCTGGCTTGATGAAATAAGATTGTGCCATCCTGACCCTTTGCCCCGAAAATGACTAACTTCATCAGGCAGTTACGATTTCGATTTCTGGCATCGGAAAGATCATCCTCCCGCCCTGAGCTAGATAAGACGACTCTTTACGCAAAATAAAATCGCGAAAATGCCAAGGCAAAACGAGATAATAATCCGGATTCATCTTACGACCATCCTCCTCCGAAATAATTGGAATGCGGGTTCCTGGCGTAAAACAGCCATGCTTTAGGGGGTTAATGTCGACAACCGCCTCAATCTCATTTGGGCCGAATCCGCAGAACTGAAGAATGACGTTTCCTTTGGTGGATGCCCCATAGCCAAGAATCCTCTTACCGTCCGCTCGAAGTTCGAAAATAAGACGCCGGAGAGATTCCCGATGATGAAAAACACGGTCTTCAAAAGCCCGAAAAGGGGCAGGACTACAAAGCCCCAGCCGATCTTCTTCAGACAAGATCCAATCAATCATACGATGATCAGTTGGAATAGGCGTCTTCCCTTTCGTAGCAGTGACGGCAAAACTTCCACCATTCGTTGCATTCATCAATACCTCGACAGCCGTTAAACCAGCGTCCTTTAAAATCTTTAACACGGGGTGGAGAGAATAGTACTCTAAGTGCTCATGACAGATAGTGTCGTAGGAGTTCTGTCGCAACATGGTTGGCATATAGGACTGTTCAAAATGCCAAATCCCGCCATCGGGCATGAGTTCCGAAATTTCCTGTGCGAACTTTCTTGGATCCTCCAAGTCATAAAACATCGCAACCGAAGTGATTAAACAGGGTCGTTTGCCAGAAGATTCCCTTAGGAACCTCTGCGTAGAGAAGAAATCTGGAATCAAATGGATTCCTCGATCATAAAAGGCGCGAAACTTTTCTGCTGAAGGATCCATGCCGAAGCGATGGATTTCCCGTGTTTGATATGCCTTAAGAAGAGTTGCATCACTACTACCTATATCCAAGACAACATCACCCGTTTTCAGTCCAGCCATTCGCTCGAGCCTTCGAGCTTTTGCATTTAAGTGCTCTACCATTGAAGCATTGAGACCGGATCGATATCCATACCCATCTCCATACATTTCAGAAGGATTAAAAGAGTGATGAAGCTGGAGCAGTCCACTACTAGGACACCAAACCAACTCTAAAGGACCAGAACTAACAACCTCCGTGGAAGACTTCGGAAAAACACCGGTTAAAACTTGCACGCCGAGATTAAGTACAGGAATAAGGTTGCTATCGCCGCTCATCCTGCACCGTGTGACCTCACGGCATTCATGACTTGGCTTCATCTGTGGGTTCATGAGAGCTCAGAAATCCAAGTGTCATCCGATAAAGGTAAGGCAAGAGTCTCGAGCGTCAGTTTTTGTGCGGTAGAAAACAACTGAAAGGCAGACTTAAAGCAATCCTGCTCATGCATTGCTCGTGGGTAATAGATCTCGGTCTGAACCCCCTTTGCCGCCAGTTTTTCACGAAGGTCGTCTCTTTTTCCTTTTCCAGCCACTCGGATCACAAATTGGTTCCAAGTGTGTTCGCCCTCGCCTGAATGACAGGAAAAAGGCAGGGATATAGTTCCAGGGTTGGCCTCTTGCGGGGTTCCCTGCCCTTGGCATACACAGGAATCGAGAGGCATGACAGCACCCCACTTATCATGTAACAATTTGATAAGATTTTCTGCGTTATGACGTCTTTTTTCCAAGGCTGGATTCAAGTGCTTCAACTTAACCCGAAGGAACGCCGCCTGAAGCTCATGGAGACGAAAATTCCCTCCGATCAGCTCATGAAAATATTTTTGCTTAGCTCCGTGGACACGCAGTTTTCGTATCTTTTCGGCCAGTGAAGCATCCTTCGTAGTGATCATCCCTCCCTCCCCAAGTGCCCCGAGGTTCTTGGTCGGAAAAAAGGAGAATGTTCCCAAGGTCCCCATGGTACCGGCCTGTCGCCCCTTGTCTTTGGCCCCCAACGCCTGTGCCGCATCCTCAATCACCGGAATACCATGTTTTTTTGCAACCGTAAGGATCGGATCCATATCGGCGCACTGACCGAAAAGATGAACAGCAATGATCGCCTTGGTTTTGGGCCCGATCTTGGCGGCTACCTGATCTGCCCGCAGGTTGTAACAGCACTCAGCACTATCCACAAAAACTGGGATCCCTCCCAACCTCGCAACCGCGCCAGCCGTAGCGAAAAAAGTAAAAGTCGGGCAAATCACCTCGTCTCCCGGCCCCACATCAACAGCCTGCAGGGCCAACAGGAGTGCATCCGACCCATTCGAGACCCCAATAGCATGAGGCACACCAATCCAAGCAGCAATCTCGCGCTCAAAAGCCTCTACTTCCGGTCCTAAAACAAAACGCCCGCTATCCAAGACACGGTCAAAGGCTGCGAGTAACTCCCCCCGGTAGGGAGCATGTTCAGCCACCAAATCAAGCATCGGAACCTTCATAAGTCTCTTACAGTAGCGAAGGAACCCTAGGACTAAATCCCAAAAAAGAACCCCCTTCAGAGGATTGCCCTTATCCATAGTTCTAGGCAGTTTCTGCATATGGCTACATCCAACGGCGCAAAGTTCATCGTTCAAGGGGGAAAACCGATCCATGGTGAGATCGAACCTCAAGGGAATAAGAACGAGGCCATGCCCCTCATGGCCGCTGCCTGTATGACTGATCAATCCGTCATCCTTCAGAATATTCCACAAATTGAAGATGTTCGACTGATGGAAAAGATCCTTAACGATCTCGGCTTATCCACATCGGAATCCGACTCCTGCTCCACACGACGCACGCTAACTCTTCAGGCCAAGGACAATCCCAAGTCTACCATCCATCCAGAACTAGGCTCACGTCTGCGAGGATCTGTCACTTTGGCTGGTCCACTTCTCGCCCGCACAGGCGAAGTCACCCTACCCCGACCCGGCGGGGATCGAATCGGCCGTCGTCGCCTCGATACCCATCTTCAAATCTTTACCGCCCTAGGGGCAAAGATCAGTGAGTCGAAAAATGGATTACAAATTCAGGCAAAAAAACTCCGCGGGGCCGATATCCTTCTAGATGAAGCCTCAGTCACTGCTACCGAAAATGGCCTCTGTGCTGCATCACTAGCAGAAGGAACTACGGTCATTCATAACGCAGCCAGTGAGCCCCATGTTCAGGCCTTGGCAAATCTCCTTAATGCCATGGGTGCACAGATCAATGGTATCGGCACGAACACCCTTACCATTCAAGGTGTTAAATCACTGAAAGGCGCTACCCACCGAATCGGACCTGACTATCTTGAAGCTGGATCTTTTCTCGCTTTAGCTGCTGTAACGGGAGGAGCTCTTACAATTCGCAACAGTGCCCCGCAACACATGCGAATGATTCTACAGACTTTTGCGCGGCTAGGGATACGAACTGAAATCAAAGGAGAAGATATTCATGTAGCAAAGAACCAGTCCCTCGCAGTCGAAAAAGAGTTCGGTGGTGCTGTCCCACACATTGCGGACGCACCTTGGCCTGGATTTCCAGCCGATATGACTTCTGTAGCCCTTGTCACAGCGACGCAGTGTAAGGGCACGGTCTTGATTCACGAAAAGCTGTTCGAATCGCGCCTCTTCTTTGTGGACGGGCTTCTCGAAATGGGCGCCCGGATCATTTTGTGTGACCCTCACCGTGCCGTCATTCTTGGCTCCGACAAACTTCGAGGAGCTAAGTTAGCAAGCCCGGACATCCGTGCAGGAATGGCACTTCTTATTGCCGCCCTCTGTGCTGAGGGTGAATCAGAAATTCGTAATGTCACACAGATCGACCGCGGATTTAGCCACATCGAGGAGCGCCTCAAGTCGCTTGGCGCTCAAATTGACCGCAGGTAATAGGACTTACCCCTTGAGAACCGTTGCTCCGGCCGCGGGGCGCGAGGAGAAGATCGTGGCAGTGATGCCTGTTTTGACTTTGTAATCGGAGGAAATTTTTCTTGTAATTGCATCCACGGCACTTGCTTTAACTAGTGCTACGCAGCAGCCTCCGAAGCCCCCGCCGGTCATGCGGCACCCATAGACCCCGCCCTTCTCTCCGATGGCTTCGGCGATCTCGACGACCGCATCAAGTTCCGGGCAGCTGACCTCGTAGTCATCCCGCAGAGCCGCATGACTCGCTGCCATCAATCGTCCTACGGTGGGCCAATCGGATTGACGGACACCTTTCGCCGCCTGTACCGTACGCTCGATTTCGCCGATGACATGGCGGGCACGGCGGTAAACGGTCTCGCTCATTTTTCTTTTTCCAGCTTCGAGCTGGACAGCGGTCACATTGCGGAGCGATGCCACACCGAGGTTCCTGACGGCTTCCTCGCATTGTGCCCGGCGCTCGGCGTATTCGCCGCCGCTCAGCTCGTGCTTCACATTCGTGTTAATGACGAGTAGCGCTACGGACGAGTCCTGCATCGGCACACTCTCTGTTTTCCGCGTGCGGCAGTCCAGCAGGAGTAGGTGCCCTTCGCGTCCCAGGGCGGAGATGAACTGGTCCATGATGCCGCAAGGCACCCCCGCAAAATCGTGCTCGGCCTTCTGACAGAGCAACGCTTTCTCGACGGGATCAAGCGTCCTGCCCGTGACCGCTTCGAGTAGTGTCGCGGTGCAGACCTCTAGCGCGGCGCTGCTGCTCAAGCCGCTCCCGAGCGGGACGGTGGAATGCAGGAGCACATCGAGGCCCCCTGGCTGGATGCCGCGCGCCTGAAAACCTGCGACAACGCCACGGGGGTAATTTCCCCATTTCGGCGCGCCTGGTGCCACGGGTCGGGAAAGATCAATCGTGGCCTCCTCTGCTTCCAGGGTACTCCGCAGTGTGATGACCTCCCGGCCATCCACCGGTCGGTCGGCCGCCATCACGCTGTAAAACTCGATAGCCATCGGCAGGACGAATCCATCATTGTAATCAGTGTGCTCGCCAATGATGTTAACCCGGCCCGGGGCGGCGGCGATCCACCGAGGCGGACGGCCGTAGATTTTTTTAAATTCAGTGGAGACATGCACCGCAAGGTCTTGGAGTTTTTTCATAATGTATTTTAGCGTGTGGAGAATTTATGAATCGTGGTTTGGGTGTAGGTTTGTTCGGGATATAGAATAACACAAGGAAACCTCGGGTGATGGAGAGAATCAGGAAAATGCTGGGTCTCCAGACAGAGACCGCTGTGTTGGGTATAGTAAATGCCGCCGTGGCCACACTGAGTTCCATCGAGCCAATTGCCGGTGTAGACCTGCACACCAGGCTCTGTGGTCCGCACCTCCATAACCCGCCCGGTGGTTCTCTCGTAGACCGTGGCGCATGCTGCGAGCCGTTGCCCGCCGCCTTTGAGAACGAAGTTGTGGTCATAGCCAATAGGCTTTCCGGCCAGTCGAGCGAAGTCTCGGCCGATTGGCTTTCTCCTAGTAAAGTCGAACGGCGTGCCAGCTACCGGCACTAGCTTGCCTGTGGGAATTGAGGTGGCGTCAACTGGGGTGTATGCGTTCGCGGCGAGCTTCATCTCGTGGCCGAGAACGTTGCCGCCGCCGGCCAAATTGAAATAACTATGGTTGGTTAGATTGACTGGTGTGGCACGGTCAGTAGTGGCGGTGTAATCAATCCGTAGCTCGTCGCCATTGGTGAGCGTCATCAACACGCTGACGTCAAGATTCCCAGGGTATCCCTCCTCACCATCCCGACTTAGATAGGTAAAGGCCACTGCGGCTTCCCTGCCGTTCATAATCTCGGCCGACCACACAACCTTGTCGAAGCCCCTGACGCCACCGTGGAGATGGTTCGGACCGTTGTTGACGGCCAATTTGTACTTCTTTCCGTCGAGTTGAAAACGGCCTTTGGCCGTGCGATTCGCCACCCGACCGACCGTGCAGCCTAGATAGCTAGGATTGCCGGCTAGGTATTGCCGGAGATTATCGAACCCCAGCACGATGTTGCCAATTTTGCCCCAGCGATCGGGCACGTGCAGCTCTGTAATGATCGTGCCGTAGTTGGTGATTTTGGCACAAAGCCCCTGCGCGTTCGTCAGCGTGAACAGATCGACGCGTTTTCCGGCTTGGGTTTGTCCAAAGAGTTTCTTGGTGACGGTTGCTTTCATGAGCGGAGGATTCGGCCAAACGACCAGCGGTGGTTATCGCGCCGGCATCCGCCGACAGGCTATGGTTTGTCGTTCCTGCCACGAATCGCCCCGAGCAGCATGAAGGAGCCGAACACGAGGAGGACAATGCCCCAAATCATATTGATATTAAGGCCCAGCGAGACGGAATCGGCGGCTTTGAATACGCCGTAACCTGTCAGCAACACTCCGATCAGGGTGAACATGAGGCCAATCGGCCAGCGGATATCGAGTCCCATAGTATTTATTTCCTTTAGGTTGGGTTGTTTGGTTTACCAGAAGAGGAAGTTCATGATCAAGCAGGCGATCAGTAACACTACTCCAACGACACCAGGCTGCAGGTAAAATGGCACATCGCCGGGTTTGATTTTCGGAGTAAGAGAATACACTAGGCCTTTTAGGTCCTCGTCCGTCTTCTGCGATTTGGTAGCAAATGAGATCGCTACAGTCGCTGCAAAGCAGACGATGAAGGCGAATGAGGCGAGCCAGAAGTTTTGCGCCATCTCACTCGGGAAGACATGCAAGACACCGAGGTAGCCACCCTTGACCCCGGGCAAGTTGCCGGTCGCGATGGTCAAGGCATGGAACAGGGCCGAACCGCAGATACCGAGAAACAGGCCTAGGAATGCCCCCGTGCCAGTGGTCCGCTTCCAGAACATGCCCAGAAGGAACGTTGCGAAGAGCGGGGCGTTCACGAATCCGAACACTAGCTGGATGATATCCATCGCATTGTTATACATGGACGCGAAGTATGCCGCCGCGATGCTTAAAATGATTCCTACAACGGTCACCACCTTGCCGGCCCAAAAGTAGTGCTTATCAGTCTGGTTCTTCACAAAGTAAGCTTGGTAGAGATCGTAGGTGAAGACCGTGTTGAATGCCGTCACATTGCCCGCCATGCCGGACATGAAGGATGCCAGCAAGGCGGTGAGGGCTAGGCCGAGCAGTCCAGGCGGGCAGTATTTTTTCACAAGCGACAGAATGACACCGTCGTAGTCGTAGGCGGCGATGCTGTTGTAGATGCCGGTCTTAATCTGTGTGTCAGTCAGTCCGCCTCTCGCATTGTCAGCAATCAGGCTGACTAGTTTTTTCGAGTCAACCTTTTCACCAAGAGCGGACTCTACGGCCTCGACGCCTGCAACCGAATCCGCTGGGTTCGCGCTTTTCACCGCGACGATCGCCCGGGAGTAGTTTTCCTGCGAAATGACCGGCGGCGGGATGCGGTAATCCTTGGAAGGCATCGCGGTCAGCGCCACGGCGATCATGCCGGGAACGATGACAAGGAAAGGAAAGAACATTTTCGGCACCGCAGCAACGAGCGGAGTGTTTCGTGCCGCAGCCATATTTTTGGCAGCCATCGCGCGCTGGACGACCAGAAAGTTGGTGCACCAGTAGCCAAAGCTCAAGACGAAGCCGAGGCCGAAGACCATGGCGAAGAGATCCACCCCCATCGGGTTGTGTGCTGGCCCGGCGAGTAGTGGTTGCCAAGCGCTCGTCCACGCATTGACAGCGTATTCCGTGCCTTTTGAAGCTGCCGCCTCGACCGCCACGCCCTGCAGTGAATGGTTCATCGCACCCCAGCCACCGACATCTTTGAGTCCAAGATAAACCACCGGCGCAAAGCCAAGGACGATCATGAAGAACTGGAGGACTTCGGTGTAGATCGCCGAGGTCAGTCCACCCTTCAGAACATACATCAGCACAACACCCGAACAGATCCAGAGCGCGAGGTCATAATTCCAACCCAGCAGCTGATTAAGAAGCTTGGCCAGCGCGTTCATCGAGATGCCGGACGCAAAAATGGTCATTACCGCAAAGGCGACGGAATTCAGCGCGCGGACCCGCTCATCGAACCGCATCTTCAGGTATTCCGGCACAGACCTCGCCTTGGAGCCGTAATAGAACGGCATCATAAACACCGCGAGGAAGATCATCGCGGGAATTGCGCCAAGCCAATAAAAGTGCGCCGTGCTGATGCCGTATTTCGCTCCGCTGGCCGCCATACCAACAAGCTCCAATGCGCCAAGGTTGGCCGAGATAAAGGCTAGCCCGGTAACCCAGGTCGGAATCGACCGAGCCGAGGTGAGGAAATCAGCCGAGGTCTTCATGTATCGCGAAAGCGCCCATCCGATTCCGATGACAAAAGCTACGTATGCGATGAGGATTGTGTAATCAATCGTTAGGAGTTTGATGGGTTCCATAGGTTATTGTTCCTTTAGGGTTATTTGGTTGCTGGTCTTAGTTTTAACAGATATGAAAAATGTTCATATCAATAAAGCGCACTACTTTAGAAAGAAAATCTCGGCCAAGTATGGAGCAGCCAGCGGTCTTGAAGGTTAGGAGTTTCATAGTTCTTGTGTGGCACAACCTACGGTTTGGCTTTGGCCTTTTTCGTCCCCTCCCCTTTGGCAACAATGGCCTTTAGTTCTTTCGCCAACTCAGCGGCTTTGTCGGGATGCTTTGCCGTCAGGTTGGTCGTTTCGTTCGGATCTTTGGCGAGGTTGAACAGCAGCGGCTCAGGGACGGTCGCCGCCGCGAATCGAGCATCCGCCGCGTTGGCGCCACTGCCCATGCCGCCAGCGCCAGTGCTGGCGGGGATGTATTTCCAGTAGCCCTGACGCAGCGCCAGCCCGCCGATGCCGTGCAGCACTGTGTTGTCGCGAACGTTTTTCTTTGTCTTACCCAACAGCACAGAGGATAAATCGAGACTATCTGGAGCGGTGCCGGCCTTGAGTTCTTGACCCGTCAGCTGGGCCACCGTGGCATAGACATCCACCAAGCTGAAGATCTGGTCGCTAACCCGCGGCTTGATCTGCTGCGGCCAGCGGGCGATGAGCGGCACACGGCAACCGCCTTCATAGGTAAGGTACTTCCAGCCACGCAAAACCCCGGTGGGTTGATGGCCATTTAAATCCTCTTCCGATCGATCGAGGTAGCCGTCGAAAAGAATCGGGCCATTGTCACTGGAGAAGATGACGAGGGTGTTGTCCGTGAGCTTCAATCGGTCGAGGGCCTTCATAATTTCCCCCACCTCCCAATCGATCTGCTCAATGACATCCCCACGCAGACCGCAACCACTCTTACCGACAAACGGTGGCGCGGCCACGCGCGGCACGTGCGGTTCAAATAGGCCGACCTCAAGAAAGAACGGTGCGTCCTTATGTTTTTCGATGAACTCCACGGATTTTGCGACGACGGTTATGGGCAGCTCATCGTCCTTGAAGCGTGCAGAATGACCTCCCTTTATGTAGCCGATGCGGCTGATGCCGTTAATGATCGTGCAGGCATGTTGCTTATCCGCACCATACCGGGTGAGAAGTTCGGGGTGCTCCAGACCGGTTGGCTCATCACTGATGTTGGTCAGGTAGCTGACGGTGATGGGGTCGGCAGGGTCAAGATTCCGCACCTTATGATTTTCAATCCAAACGCTTGGTACACGATCCACGGTGGCGGGGATGATGTGGCAATAGTCAAAGCCGACTTCCAGCGGGCCAGGTTTGACTTCCCTGTTGAAATCCACTTTGGTCTGACCATCGCCAAGGCCCAGATGCCATTTGCCGACAATGCCGGTCTGGTAACCAGCCTGGCGCAACATGGCAGGAAGAGTAAGGCGGTCTGGTTCAATGCAGAGCGGTGCGTCACCATCGAGGATCGTGTTCTTCTTGGCGGACTGGCGCCAGGCATATTCGCCGGTTAACAACGAGAAGCGGGACGGCGTGCAAGTGGCCGACGGCGCGTATCCCTGTGTGAAACGAACCCCATCGGCAGCCAGTCGGTCAATGTTCGGCGTCTTGATTTTTGTTGCGCCAGAACAACTCAGATCACCCGAACCAAGGTCGTCTGCAAGAATGATTATAATGTTGGGCTTACTCCGTGGCTTCTCTGGCTCAGCACCAGAGAATCCAACCAGCGGCAACAGCAGCAGCGCAACGAACCAGTGTTTGATGGAACGGCTCACTGAATCCCTACTTCTTGCCGTCCTCGGGAGTTGAATTTTCCTCATTCAACATATTGGAAACAGATTTCACCTTCTTTTTACCGCCGGCCTTTTTTTTGTCCTTCTGGGATTGTTCCGGCGCATCGTAATGCGGCGAAGGCGTGTGCTCAGAAGTCATGATGGCTTCAATTTTTTGAACAATGTCAGGATGGGCAGCGGCAAGGTTTTGCTTTTCGGCCGGGTCAGCTTTCAGGTCGTACAGTTCGAGCGGCGCTTTCGTGCCCAGACGGTACCCCTTCCAGTCACCCAAACGTACCGATTGCTGGAAATAAGGCTCGTAGATCTCAAAATAAAGGGAATCGTGCAACTTTGTTTGTTTCTGGCCGAGCAAGGTCGGCAAAATGGATATGCCGTCCGTCCCGGAAGGCGCGGCTACACCGATGATGTCTGCCACCGTCGGCATAAAGTCCACGAACGTGGTCAGCATGTCGCTATTCGTGCCGGGCTGAATCTTGCCCGGCCACCGAACGATGAAGGGCGCACGGATGCCCCCTTCATAAAGCATCCGCTTGTAACCACGCAATCCACCGGTGCTGTCGAGTTGCGCAATGCATTCATCGTTGGCTCCGTTATCCGAGCTGAAGATGACAAGTGTGTTATCAGCGATGCCAAGGTCTTTCAGTTTTTGCATCACCCGACCAACGTCCTTATCCACAAGTGCAACCATCGCGGCGTAATTCTTAATCTCCTCTGGCCAGGTTTGCTTTGAGAATGGGGCGTTATCCGGTATGACCCATTCGTCGTGCGGCGGTGTCCATGTGGCATAGCAGAAGAAGGGGCGGTCTTTGTTTTTCTCGATGAACTTGAGCGTCTCATCTGCGATGCGGGTATGAGAATAATCCTCCCAGGTGTGTTTGCCGGATTGTTGATACGGCACATCCATGCTGTTGCGAACGAGGTAGTCCGTATAGTAGTCATGCGCGTGTTTTTGATCGTAATAGCCAAAGAATAGGTCGAAACCCTCGTTCTCCGGAACCCCGGTCGTACCGGGGTTGCCCAACCCCCATTTACCGAAACCACCGGTTGCGTAACCAGCATCGTGCAGCAAACGGGCCACGGTTGCCTGAGTGGCTGGAAGTGAGAGGAGGCCATCCTTACTTCCGTTGGCACGACGCAGCACGTGCCCTGTATGCTGCCCGGTCATCAAAACGCAGCGTGAAGGAGCACAGACGGCGCTTCCACTATAGGCACGCGTGAACTTCATGCCCTCCGCCGCAAGACGATCAATGTTGGGCGTGACGCCATACTTGCAACCATAGGCCGAGAAATCCCCGATTCCGGCGTCATCCGCCAGGATAAAGACGATGTTTGGTTTCTTAACCGCCTGCGGCGACGAATCAGCGGCGGGCGATGTGGCGGGCAGTAATCCGAGAATTGCGGCCAAGAGCAACCAGTGTTTAATGATAAATTTCATATTCATTCTCTTTTTTTGTTGAGTGTTATTCTTCTTTAACCGCTTCGATTTTTTCACCGCGCATGATCCGATCGTAAAAGTTGCGCTTGTCGGCAAAGCCATAGGGGTATTCGTCGTAAATGTGTCCGTTGCCCAACATGCGCGGATCCCCCTGTTGCTTGAGCTCATCAAAGAGCTGCTTCTGGAATGCAGTAAACGAGACCGTCGTGGCCAGATTCGTCATGCAATCCGGATCGCGGCGTAGATCAAACAACTGGTCGGCCGGCAGCTTTCCAAACGAAGCATTAAAGAGGTGCTTGAGGTCAGGCTTCTTTTCCGTGGCAAGCACCGCCGTCTTGGTCGGGCTGTCGTCCGTATCTTTATAGCCGGTCTCCGGAACACCTCCGGGCGTACGATCAGGCTCGAAGTTATGTAGATACAGCATTCCGTCTTTGACGATGCCACGGATCGGATAGCCCTCATCATTGGGGCGCCCAACATCGTTGCGTTCTTTCGCGAGAAGGACGTGATCACGCTGCGGAATGATGCGTCCGGATTGATCCGATTTAAAGATTTCCATGAGACTCCGGCCCGTGATCGGGCTCATGCCGGTCTTACTCTGCTCAATACCAGCGACATCGAGGAACGTAGGAGCAAAATCAATGAAGCTCACATAGTCATCCACTATCCTGCCTGGTTTGACAATACCTTGGGGCCACATGATGGCCAGCGGCAGGTGGTTCGAGTCACTGTAGGCATAGCCCTTGCAGTGCGGAAACGGCATGCCGTTGTCGGAGGTCACGACGACGATCGTGTTCTGGAGTTCACCCCGCTTCTCCAACTCGGCCAGCATACGCCCTAAGTGGAGATCAAAATTTTCCACCTCGAACGCATAATCGAGCATGTCGTTGCGCACCTCCTCAGTGTCCGGCCAGCAAGACGGCACACGATCAATGTCGGAGATCTTCCTTCCGCCCTTGGCCACGCCGGAACCATATTCGTAACCACGGTGTGGCTCATGACCTCCATACCAGAATGACCAGGGCTGACCCTTGGGTGCAGCATCCAAGAAGTCATTGAAATTCCCTGCATAATCGGCCCGCGAGATTCCCTTCGTGATCTTGGAGGGAAACTTCCTCTCCTCAAAAGGCTTTCCCGCCATCTCGCGGTTCTGGCCTGCATCATTCTTGGCAATCCCCGGCCCCCATCCCTTCCCAGTCATTCCGACAAAGTAGCCCTGCTCGGACAGTGCTTCCTGGTAGGACTTGAACTCCGGCGGGAAGATCGACCAATGATTTCCGGCAGCCTTGAGTTGCCATGGATTACGCCCCGTAATGATGCACGCCCTGGAGGGCGAACATTTTGCGTTCGGCGTGAAAGCCTGAGTAAAGAGTATCCCGTCTCGGGCCACGCGATCCATCGCAGGTGTCTTGATCCATTTGCAACCGTAGGCCCCGGCGTGCCCGAACGACCAATCGTCCGCAACGGCGAAAAGGATGTTGGGCTTGTCTCGGACCTTGGTGGGTTCAGCGGCAGAGAGAACGGGCCAAGAAAACAGCATTAGTGCGACTAAAGGCAGTATCTGGTGAAAACCTTTCATAACAATTGACCCTTCAAAATAGATGGCAAGCAAACGAAGTCACTCTTCTAGTTCGTCAGAGGGATCCGCCTTCTTTCTTTTTCCCTTTTCGGGCTTGTCGGATTTTTTGTCCTTATCGGCCTTTCCCGGCTTCCCAGTCCAATCGCTCCCTGTCGAATCCTTCCACCAGGCCAGCCACTGGGCACTCAACTTCTGAACAACCTCGGGGTGCTGCACTGCCAGCTCGGTGGTCTCCGAGCGATCAGCGGCCATGTCGTAAAGCTCCCAAATTGGGCTGTTGCGCACGAGCTTCCACTGTCCATCACGAATTGCGGAGCCCTTGCCGAACTGAAAGAATAACGGGTTTGTTCGCCCGATCCCCTCACCTTTAAAGGCTGGCACCAAGCTTACACCGTTTATGGGCGAGACCTTGGTTTGCTTAGATTCGCCGGGATATGTTGCTCCGGTCGCTGAAAGCACGGTGGGCATAATGTCGACTAGGTGGGTCGGCTCACGGTTCCAACCAGTCTGGGGCTTGATACCCACAGGCCAGTGAACCACCAGCGGAGTACTGATGCCGCCCTCAAATGAATCCTGTTTCCACTTGCGAAGAGGTGTGTCGCTCACCGTAGCCCAACCCGAACCGTAGCTAAGAAAGCTCTCCGCACTTCCCATCGAGGCATTCGGATCGGCATCTTCCTTTTTTGGATTTTCTGCACACCCACCATTGTCCGCCATAAACATGATCAAAGTATTATCCAGCTTCCCCTGCTCTTTAAGGCGTTGGACCAAACGTCCGACGTCTTGGTCAATGCGATCAACCATTGCAGCATAGATCTCCATCAACGCGGCTTGCTTCTTTTGCTCAGCCGGAGACAGCTCATTCCAGTTCTTGGCAGCCTTCTTCTCCTGTTCAAAGGCCGACAAGCGCGTGGTCTTGGGATCAACCAAACCAAGCTGAATCTGCCGCTCATATCGGGCATTCCTCACCGCCTCATAGCCGGCATCGTAGGCACCTTTATATTTTGCGATATCCTCAGGCCAAGCCTGCAGAGGCCAGTGGGGTGCGGTATACGCCACGTAGAGTAAAAATGGCTTGTCCACTTTCCCGTATTCATCGAGCCATTTGAGGGCCTTATCCGTGTAGGCGTCGGTGCTGTAGAATCCGGAGTCCTTCGTGGCGGCTTTCTCCCCATCAAGCGCCCAGCCCTTGGGCTTGTCTTGATTGGGCTTAAAATGATTCTCCGCGCCACCGATCATTCCAAAGTAGCGGTCAAAACCCCGCGTCACCGGATTGAATTGAGCATGCTGCTTGCCCGACCAAAGCGTGGTGTAACCAGCTGGACGCAGCACCTCCCCCAATGTCGCGGTGTTTTTGAAATCCTTGTCCGTGTTCTGAAAATAGACCCCCGTGAGTAAACTCGCGCGCGAGGGAAAGCACTTCGCCGTGTTATACATCTGGGTAAATTTCATCCCGTTGGCGGCGAGTCGGTCGATGTTCGGCGTCTTGATCTCACTCCCGTAACAGCCGAGGTCGGAATAGCCCATGTCATCTACTAGGATGATCAGAACGTTTGGTTTAGCCGGTTGCTTCGTCGGTTCAGCAGCCAAGAGCACAACTGGCATGACCAACATCAGTAAAGCGAGGGCGTTGATTACAGGTAGCGTCAGCCGCACGCGAAAATCTGGAAAAAAGGAGGAATTCACAGTCATAGGAAAGATTTCACCGCAGGATTGCGGCTGGGAGGAGTTCTTCGTGCATTTGCTCGGTAAAATGCCCTTGGAACGCCCACCTATTAGTTCAGCCAAAAGGGCAAAATGTGATGATTTTTTAATCGATCCTAGCGCTCCGCCTAGAGCGCGTGCTGGCGACACCATGAAAAGCACCGCACGGGTTAGGAATTTTTGCGGCAACTTCAATAGGCTAGTTGATCTTTATGACGCGCGTCATGTCTTTTTCCATCGGGACGGTCAGCATCCAGCCTTTGGGACTTGGGGTCACCTTCATTGGCACGTCCGCGACCATCTCGCTGAAGGAGGGTTTTGCCTTCAGACCGAGCTTCCCGGCATCGATCTCGACCTCAACAGATGCGGGCGAGTTCGGCCCCCAGACGGTCAGATAGATATTTTCCCCTTTCCCAAATCTTTGAAGTTGAACGGCTTGTGAGTTAACAGTGGCATAGGTGACCGGTTCCCAGCCCGCGAGCCGGATGGCAAGATTTGCGGGTTCATATTTGTCCCACAGCGCTTTGTGCTCCGGCTTGGTATACCAAGAATAATTCTCGTCATAACCCGGATGTCCGAGCGGATAAAAATAGAGAACCTGCACCGGGCAGGCAAAACCATAGGCCGTCGTTTTTGCGAGGGCATTTTTGATAACCTCCAGCGTCGGAGACTCATTGTGTGAGGGAATATTTCCTGAGGAAATCCGGTAGGATTTCCGCCCCATCACCATACGCTCAAAATCAAAGCCTCCCAACTCGATCGGCTTGAAGCTTCCTTCATGCCAGCCGCCTGTGACCACTGAAGAAAGGAAAAACATCCCTGTTCGTTCTTGGCCAGCTGGTTTATTTGGAATTTTACCCCAACCGAAATCCTTCATCCCCGCAGCTTCATGAAACAACCCCCCCTGTTTAAGTAACAAGCGGTATGCATCGAACATCTCGTAATTCGTAAATTGAGTTTGTATACATGGGCGTCCGTCCTGATCAAAGGTCAGCGGATGGTCAATGTAGGGAAAATGATCCCGCCGGTAGTTAAGGAAGTTACTCCACCCCCCAAGACGGTCCCAGTGAATGCCAACAAAATTACCCACTTTCCCAAGATCCACGGCCTTGCGTAGATACATGTCTGCATAAACTGGATCATGCGGAGTTTTATCTGCAAACAGGTCAGGATCGCAGTTATGCGGAAAATCAACACCTCCATCTGAAGTTCCGAAGCGCCCAAATGTTCCGTCAGGATTATAACAGATACTATTAATGAGGGCGGATCGACCTTCCGTCAGTAGCTTAGAGTCAATGGCGCCCTTTTTCTCGTAATGCTGTATGGTATCGGTCTTGGCAATGGCATCAAGAAACTGTTCATTTGTCTTCAGCTCTTTCGCATTCTTTAGACCTTGGATTCGCGCTGAGGTTTTCGTGTAAGCCAAATACTCTTTCAGGTTCGGATCGATCTGCTTGTCGGTCCTAAATTCATCTTTTACGAAATTCATGTTGATCCAATCATGGTGATGGCCAAGGAAAGTCATGACCTTTGGGTCAATGTGATAGTAATCGGGATACCAGTCGTAGTATTTCGCCAGCGCATCACGAAATCCCCACGTGCCGTCGATCGAGTAGATCCGGAAACGAAAGGATGCCTTCGAGGGGAATTTTTTGGTATCCTTGGACAGGCCGAAGGCCATCTGGATCCGCAGTCCTTCGGCATCGGCACCCACTTCGAAAACGCATGGATCCGTCGGAGGAATGCACAACGCAATCCCACCACTTTGCATCCATACCGACGGAATCGGCACCATATTACTATTGGATTCTTTGTTTACATTGCTGTAGCCAGGTTCTGTTTGTGTAATTTCGGGATGAACACTCAGTGTTTTACCCCATTTCCAGCCCGTGGTGTTTACTGGCACATTAAAGCCCAGCCACAATCCTCGATCCCTGCCGGTAAGATCTTGTAGCACGCCAGTCACCTCAATGAATCCCTGCCCCTCGGCGACCTCCGCGCTCACGTCAGCCTGGAGCGGGCTTGTCAGTATGAGCTGAAGTTTGCCGTCCTTGGGAAAGGACTTTCCAGTCAGAGGAATCTTCGTGGTGCTGTTTGGCTCTAATAGATAGAAACCTCCCAGACTTCCCTTTGGCAGTATCGCTCCACCCAGTTCGACTCCGGCAATATTCCCGTTGTCTTCCAGTTCAATTTTCAGACCGGCATGATCCGACAAGGTTGCCGATCGGCCGAAGGCACTGAAAAGGAATATTCCCGCCAAACAAAAGAATGTGCTTCTCATATTATTTGCACTTTTTTAAGCTACTTGTTTTTTGCGGAATCATCTTCTGGTTTACGAAGTTTTAATCTTTCAAAGGCAGGACGAACCCGCTCGGCGAGCAATTTGTAACCCGCCTCACTGAGATGCAGGTCGTCCGCTGAGAACAACTCGGGCCGTGGATTCCCCTTGGCATCGGTCACCATGTGATATTGGTCGATGTAATGGAAACGTGAATTGCTTTTACTTAGTTCCATGGCTCCTTCATTCACCTTCTGCTGTTCGAGTCGAAGTCGCTCCCGCTTCACACTCGGTTTCAGGGAAATATAGCAGAACTCAGTTTCAGGAAGTTTGGCATGAACGAGCTCGATCAGTTCCTTTAAATCCGCGATCACCTTCTCGGGTGTTGCCCCAGCGGCCAAGTCATTGTCGCCAGCGTGAAAGACAATGATGCGTGGCGCGTAGGGAATGATAATCCGGGGAGCGAAAAAGGTGGTGTCCTTGATTTGCGATCCGCCATAGCCGCGGTTGAACACCGGTAAGCCCGGGAAATCCTGCGCCAGGGTTGTCCACTTTGTGATCGTGGAGGATCCGATAAATTCGATCCCGCCCTTGGGTGGCGGATTTGCGACATCAGCTGCCTCAAACTGAGTAATCGATTTCTCCCACTTTGAGGAAGTACCTAATTCTGGTTTGGCTAATGCGACCCTTGTTGGCAAGTTGAGCGTTAAAGCCAAAAGTAATAATGATGTTATTTTCATAACCTTAGTTATTTATTCGGTGAATTGTTCGTTTCTGTAATCGCAGCCGACTTGATCGGCTTTGTCATGTTGCTGGCAGTAGGCCGCGGAACAGTAAACTCGCGCTGAACTTCGATAAGGTGAAATACTTTGTCTTTGTCATCGAGATTGACCAACGCAAAATCTGCGCTCTGCGGACCATTATGATTCATCATAGCGTCCGTAATCGTAAACGTCTCTTCGCGCCATCGTCCCGTCCCCTGCCCCACAAAAGTCTTTGCCGATTTGAAGTTTTCTTTGCCAGCATCATAACAGAAGCCCCATGAGCCCGTTGTGTTATCCAGCCACACCACTCGGAAGGTAAGAGGGCCGACCGGATTACCGTCTTTTCTAAAGAAGTCTTTGTCGAATCCGAAGTAGAGCGCGTTCTTGCCTGACTTGTGTTCGAATGCACGCGCATAACGCCCGTAAGGTTGATCAATCGGGCCGACCCGCCACAATCCGACACTGGTTTTATTCGCATCAATCTGGGTGATGAACCGGCTGTAGTTTCTTGCGATCAACCCGAAGCCGACATCGTTCATCGCTTTGGCCTCAAAAAGATAATTGGATCCTAAAAGAGATGTAGCCGCATCTAGGTCGCCAACTTTTGCTCCGTATTTTTGGAATTCTGATTCAATTTTCTCCACACGCTCGCCATTGCTTTGCACGGCTTTCCCATATGCCCCTTCGGGGAAGCGGACGGTATCCGCACTATCAAGTACGTCACGCAGTGCGATAAAGGCATGCGGGCTGGTTTGGGGCCGCTTGTAATAAGAATAGCGGCTTGAGAACGCAAACCCCTCATCGTATTTGCCCGTTTCCACAGTGCGGTAATCTACTTCCCAAAGATCAAGCCCCCGATCGACCGTAGAAATGGCAGTCCAATAGTAATTCCAGATTGGATTTTCCTCAAAGATCCCGCCCTGCCCAAATTTCGAAAACTCGCCGCGCACAAACTCCGGTTCCTTACCATTCAGCCCATAAAAAGCGGGACGCAATTCAGTATCCTGCTCGATTTCGCCATTCGCCTGATAACCGATGGCGATCGTAAATTGCTGCTTTCGAAGCTCGATTGGGTAGTTCTGACGAAGCCAGTTTGCGTAAAGCTGTTCCCCTGCTCTTGCTCCCTTGGCCTTCGCCTCTCCGGGATTGCTCTCATCGGCTACATTAAAGAGGAATTTGATGTGCTTGAGTTCCGGCTTATTGAAGGCTTCATAAAACCGCTTTGTCCCTCCGCTGCAGAATTCAAAATACTGCTGGGCACTGATTTTATATTTCGGGTCTTGAGGAGTGCCTTTGTAGAGCTGCCTGTCACCCGTCGAACCAAAGGCCGGCTGAATAAATGCAAAGACATTTCGTTGCTCTTCGGGAAGAGAGGCGATGTGGTCCGCCAGTTTACCGATAAAGGAGTGGAAGTATTTGATGTAGTTTTCGTCGAGGTAGTACGGAAAAGTTTCTTTGCCCTTACCTCCGCTCATCCTCACTTTCGGCACTCCTTTTTCATATATCCAGTCAGGCGCGTGCGGTCCGGTCCATAGGACGAAATAGTAGTAATAGTTCCCCTTCACGGCATTGCGGATGTGAAAATCCATTTGCGACCAGTCATAAACTCCAGGCTTGGGCTCCATATCCGCCCACTTCACTCGATCCGCCTCCCCTTTAATAAAAGGAAACCTCACTGAATCAATTCGATCATTTTTGCAATTAGCAAAGAAGCCCGCCCACTGTGGGCGTTCCATTGCGGTTGCGTGGCACAATGTAAAAAGCAAAGCGATACCGAGAATTTTAGTCATTGAGGTGCTATAATGCTGTGGATTTTTCAATTCGTGGTTTTGGTCATCGATATGTGTTTCATGCATAAAGGTTAATCCTCGTATTTGTACTCATTTAGCGTCGTTTGCTACTGGCTTTACTGGCCGGTGATCACCACCCTGGCATCCTTCAGTCCCTCCGCTTTGGCGGTCACACTGATTTTACCCGGCCCAGTGGCACGGATGATCGCCAGGGCTAGGCCGTTGTAGGCTTTGATGTTAGGCGACTGGAAGGAGGCGTGGCTGGTGGCGTCACCGTTGTCGGTGGCAACGATTTCTCCAGGACCGGTGACATTCAACGCTAAGAGGTTCTTTGAGCGCGGCACCTCAGTCCCGTTCTCATCGCGGATGGTCGCAGTGACAAAGGACAGATCCTTGCGATCGGCCGCGATAAGGGATCGGTCTACCTCCAGGGTCAAGGCGATCGCTGGGCCGGCGGTTTTTACCACCTCGGTGGCCCATTCTTTACCGTTTTTGTAGGCGACGGCCTTGAGTTCACCGGGAGCGTAAATGACGTCGTCCCAACGCAGTCGGTATTCGTATTGAGCCTTTTTCTTGCGACCGAGGGATTTGCCGTTAAGGAAAAGCTCCGCCTCGTCGCCCGAGGTGTAGAGAAAAACAGGCACCCCCTGCCCTACCCGCTCCGGCCAGGTCCAGTGCGGCAACACGTGGACCATAGGAAAGTCGGGACGCCAGTAGGCTTGGTAAAGGTAAAAGCGGTCTTTCTTAAAGCCGGCCAGGTCCATGATGCCAAAATATGAACTGCGGGACGGCACCGGGAGTTCACCGAGTTCCTTCATCTCCTTTGCCATCTTCGCCCTTTCTTCAGGATCGGTGAAGTTGAGTAAATTAGTTGAGTCAGCGTTGTAGGGGGTGGGCTCACCAAGGTAGTCGAAGCCGGTCCAAACGAACTGCCCGGCGACGTGGGGATTCTTTTCCAGCATGGCAAAATCGTGATCCGGGATTATCGCCCAAGCCGGCCCGTAGAGGTCGTAGGAGCTGATTTGGAAGTCAGCCCGCCCCTCAGTCTTCACGCTGCTGATGACCTCAAACGGTTGGGTTTGGGTCAACTTCTTGGGGGCTTGCTTGCCACGCTTAGAGGGCTTGTCAGACTGCTCGGCCTCGCTGGCCAAGGCGTTCTGGTCGGCAACCTGCTCCGGAGTCTGGAAAAAATATTCGCCGCGGGAGCTCACGGCCGAAGAGGTTTCACTGCCCACCAAAGGAATCGTTGGATTTTTTTCGTGGAATTCGGCATAGCCACCGCGCTGGTAGTTCTGCCCCATCACATCCACGGATTTCTGAATCCCGTTGTAGCTGGCATCGGGTTTGTTGGAGCCCAAGGTAGTTGGCCGTGTGGGGTCTTCCTCATGGGCGATTGCGGTGAGACGGGCTCCGATGGCTGGGCCCACGACTGCGTCTCTAAGTTCCTTCACTTCATTGCCGATGCTCCACATCACCACCGAGGGGTGGTTGCGATCTCGGCGCAATAGGGCGCGCATGTCCTGTTCATTCCAGTCATCGAACAGTAAATTATAGCCGCTCTTGGCTTTACCTTCCTTCCAACAGTCGTAGGCCTCGTCCATGACGAGGATGCCCATGGCATCGCAGAGGTCGAGGAGCTCGGGGGCTGGCGGGTTGTGACTGGTGCGTAGGGCGTTCACACCCATTTCCTTTAAGATCTCGAGCTGGCGCTGGGCGGCGCGGGTATTAAAAGCCGTTCCGAGGGCACCAAGGTCGTGGTGGTTGCACACGCCATTGAGTTGCACCCTCTTACCATTCAGCAAGAACCCGTTGTCGGCCGTGAAGGCGATAGAGCGAATACCGAACACGGTCTCATAGAGGTCCACCACCTTGCCGCCGACTTCCACCGTAGTAACTGCGGTGTAGAGATTGGACGTGGTCGTGTCCCACAGTTGTGGTTTGGGGAGCGTGACTTCGGCGGCGGCTAGGGCTGAACCGTTCGCAGGCAACTGCAGTGTTTGCGCGGGCAGATCCGTGACCGGCTTACCGGCGAATAGTAACTTGGTTTTAACGAGAGCTTGAGTCGGGGTCGTGCCCTGGTTTTCGATCGTCACCTTCGCCGCGACCGTTGCAGCCCCGACCGACACATCCGGTGTTGTGATGGCAGTGCCCCACTGGCCGACGTGAACCGCATGGGTTTTCACCAGCCAGACGTTTCGGTAGATACCGGAGCCGGGATACCAGCGGGAAGAATTGTCCGGGTTATCCAGGCGGATGGACAGTACGTTGTCACTGCCCGGCTTGGCGTAAGGGGTCAGATCAAGGCGGAAAGACGAGTAGCCGTAGGGCCAGCCACCGACGAACTCACCGTTACACCACACCGTGGCATAGGACATGGCACCGTCGATATCCAGATAGATGCGGCGTCCTTGGTCGGATCCCGGCAAGGTCACGTGCTTACGATACCAGACGGGGCCCGAGTAATTCAGTTTGCCGGTCTTCCCTTTATATTCCTGCTTGAAGGGACCCTCGATGGCCCAGTCGTGAGGGAGGTCGAGTTTCCGCCAAACCGAGTCATCGAAGCCCGGCCTAGTGAAGGGAACATTTGCGCCCAGGCTGCCCTCCGGGCGTTTGGGCAGGACGGTCGGATCCTTTAAGAAGGCCGCACTGGAGGGCAGCACCCAATCTCGGATTTTAAGGTAATCCAACGAACCAGCGACTTCAGTGGGATCACCTTTTTGGAAACGCCAGCCGTCGTTAATGGAGATGCGTTCGCGGGTCTGTTCAGCGACAGACAGTGCGGCCGGTAAAACAAGGAAAAGCGCGACGAGGATTCGATGGACGATGGTGTTCATGCATGAGGATTAGTCTTTGCCACCTTTACCTTTTCTAGAAACAGATTCGGATGCCAGCGGCAGGCTGTCACCTTCCCTGACCATCCAGCGGTCCATCTTTTTGCGGAGTTCCTCCTCGAGGTTTTTGACGGAATCCTGACCGGCCAGATTGTGTAGCTCAAACGGATCAGACTCCAGGTCGTAGAGCTCAAACGTTGGCCGGGGTTTGGAGAAATACCTGGCGTCCTGATCCTTAGGGAGAGTGCCAGCCTCATGAGCTTTGCGAACTGCCTCCCAAGCGATGTTTTTCTCGTCCATATCGACCGGCCAATAGGTACGGTCCGGCAATGTGTTGTAGATGAAGTTGTAGCGGCGGGTCACCACGGAACGGGAGAGGTCGAGCCCGTCAGTCCGAGTGATGGGCCCGGCGTGCCAACCCCGCTCGGCGAAGAGGTGATCGCGAGCCGTAAACGCCTGTCCGAGCAACACCGGGAGGAAGCTGATCCCGGTCATTCCCTTAGCAGGTTCAATCCCTGCAGCAGCGAGGATCGTAGGCGCAAGATCCTCTCCGCTCACTAGGACATCGGAGGTGCTTCCGGGCTTAACGTGATTAGGCCAGCGGATGATGAGCGGAACATTGAGGCCCCTCCTGTAAAGCGTCCCTTTTCCGCGCAACAACGATTCCCCGTTGTCTCCAATGAAAATGACGATTGTATTTTTGTCGAGTCCACGGTCTTTCAGGAGCTTCATCGCCATTCCAAATCCGCGATCCAGATCACGGACATCCGCAAGATAACGCGCGTAATCGAGCCGTACTTCCGGCAGGTCTGGCCAGTCCGGCGGCAGGGTCAACTTTTCAGGATCGATCCCTGCGTAGTCCTCACCCCAATTCCGGTGGGGTTGATTAAATCCAAAGTAGAGAAAGAAGGATTTTCCATCCGTCACCTCATCCAACGCAGAACCAAGCAGCGCGGGAACTTTTTCCAATGAAGCGCCCTTGGTAGAGTTCTTAATCACATGGTCAAAGCGCCCCTCAAAAAGCGATCCCCGCATCCCCTGCGCCTGCATCTCCGCATCAACGTGGGGTAGTTCACCATTTCTGCCATCAAGATGGTGATTGCGCCCATCCAGTCCAACCCAGTAGCCGCTCTTTCTGAGTAAATCCGTGAAGAATGGAATCTGCGCACTCGGCGGTTGGCCAAAGCGCGTGCTGGAAAGACCTACGGGCGAGCGACCAGTGAGCAGGGCGATCCGAGAAGGCGCACACTGAGGGGCTGCCGTGTACGCACGGGTAAAGCGCATGCTTTCCTTGGCGAAAGCATCCAGATTCGGGGTAATCTGATTCTTAAGGCAGTTGGCATCACCATAAGCCCCGACGTGCGGAACGCTGTGATCATCCGAGACGACGAGCAGGATGTTGGGCTTGGTGGCTGGCTTCGGAAGTTCCGCGGTATGGACAGCGATAGGCATTGCGAGCGCCGAGACCGCTAGGAAGGAGAATTTGAGAGAGGTATTCATTTCGGTTTTTCGTTTATGCCTATTCTTCGGTCGAGATCTCCTGCTTCTTGCCTGCACCCTTCTTACCCTTGTTCTTCAGTTTGCCTGGGACGTCTTCGCTGGAGCTCTCACCATCCTCTTTCCCGCCTTTGCGGGCTTCGCCTAGCTTGACAAAGAACTCGGGTCGCGGTCCCTCGTATTGTTTGAGTGCCGTCTGATAGCCAGTCGCCTGCAACAGCTTTGGCACAGTGACCTGCGAGCCATCGAACCGGCTGTTCGTGTTATTGTAGAAACCATTCTTGTGTGAATATTTGCCGGTAAGCACCGTAGCACGGCTCGGGCCACAGATGGAATTTACGACAAGGCAACGGTCGAAGCGCATGCCTTCCTTGGCGATGCGGTCAATATTCGGCGTCCTAATGAGCTTGCGCCGATCGCCATAGGCGCTGATGGCGGGCGGCGCGTGGTCGTCGGAGAAAATGAAGATGATATTCGGACGATTTGCTTCGGCAGCTGGCAAAATTGTCAGCATAGCTAGCAGATGCGCAATCAGAAGAAGAGGAATGAAAGGTATTTTTATAGGTTTCTAGTGAAGTGGGATAAAATAGCAGGAGGAGGTCAGATAGGTTGGTTATTCCGATTCCTCGTTCTCAGGCGGGAGATTCTTTTTTCTTTTTTTCACTTTACCGGACTTGCCTGCCTTCCCCGCTTCAGGCGGTATCGGCGGTTTGTCAGAGATATCCGGGGTCTCCAGTTTTCCGCGATGGACTTCAATCAGGCTGAAGATGTCATCCTTGTCATCGGTATTCACGAGGGCGAAGTCCGCGCCCTTGGTTCCACCCTGACGCAACACGGCATCCTCCACAGTGACCCTTTCATGATGCCACTGCTTATCACCTTTCCCAGTAGCGTTCACCGCGGTCTTCATACCCTCTTTGCCCGCATCGTAATCAAACTTCCATGTTGAGCCTGCCGTCTTGTCATACCAGACAACGGTCATCGTCATGACCTTCGGTTCGTTGCCTTGAGAGAATCCCTCGTGCAGCTTGAAAAACATCGTGTCTTTGCCGGAGGCGTGCTCAAAGCCGCGGGCAAAGCGGGAGTAGATAGAAGAGGTCGGAGTAATCGGACCGCCCACGCGCCATAGCGGAACCGACGTGGTATCCGCATCGATCTGATAGAGGAAGCGACCGTAGTTGTCTGGCCAGATATCCCATCCCACATCATTAAAACCCGCTTTACCACTGCTAGCCCGCTCATTCAGGGCATCAGGGTCATCTGCGCACGCTCCATATTTTGCAAAGCGTTCGCATATTTTCAGCATTCTATCTGTATTGTTGGGAGAGGCTTTACCAAACTCCGCCTCAGGATAGGCCATTGTGTCTCCTCCATCCAACCCCTTGTGCAAGGCGCAGAACGCATCCGTGGCGGTCTTCGGATATATTTGCCCCGCATATTTGTTAAAAAAATAGAACGAGTAATCGTACCCGCCTTCTTTGGATGCGGTAAGGGAGCCCTTGTTTACGTCCCACACGCTCTGACCGCCGTTGAGGGCGTTGATTGCACCCCAGTAAAAATTCAGAGGCAGGTTCAGCTGATAGAATTCCCCCTTCCAAGTCCCATCCATCTCAGATCGGCGAAACAGGGTGAGTCCTTTGGGATCTATCAGGTAGGGGGCCCATAAATTATTCAGTGTCCTTTCGCCACTCATATGATGTCCGCGAGAAAGCGCCCCATTTTTAATGCCGAAGCCCCCTTTGATATGGTTTGTCACCCAATCCCACTCCCTCATGTAAACGGGCTCTCCCCTTTGATTGGCCGCGACACAGTTGAAGAGTAAGTCGATGGGTTTTCCGGAACCTTCCTGAAAGGTTTTCACATGCAAATCAAAGTTCCATAGACGAAAAGCCAGCCATTCGGCAGATGATTTGTCCAATGCGTATTGGCTTTCATTGGGTTTTCCCTTGTAGCCGACCTCATCGCCTGTGCACCCTGATTTAACTTGGACGAATGCGATGCGCTCCTGTTTTTCCGCAGGATAGCTACGGATGTGCTTGCCGAATTCCGTAATGAGCCGCTCGTAATAGGTTTTGTAGGCGGGCGAAACGTAGTAGGGGTAATATTCCCATTTATTTTCGTGTTTCGTGTCGTCGGTAAACACCTTGGGGACGCCTTGCTCATAGATCCAATCCGGCGATGAGGGACCAGCGGCCACTGCAAGATACAGATACATCTTGTTCTGGACGGCTTTTTCCACCGCCGCATCCAACCCGCTCCAGTCAAAAACGCCTGGTTTCTTTTCAATTTTCTTCCAAGAATCATTATATACCGTTCCCTTCAAAAATGGATATTCCGCTGCATCGAAGTCGCCGTCGCGATCCCAGACACCGAACGAGCTTGGCGGGGGCGCCGCTTGAACCATTGCGAACGAATAGGCGACCATTAGCCCGATGAGCCTAAGAGTTCTGGTCAGGCCAGAGGGCTTGGATTCAATTTTGTTCATTAAGCTTTTCACGATGTCGTTATCTGTTGCGGCCGCAGATTTAGCAGGACCAGCTTATTCCTGCGTCGTGTCCCCGTCCGATTTCTTTCCCTTCCCCTTTTTCTCTTTGCCGGACTTACCGGCTTTTTCGCCTTTTTCGCCTTTTTCGCCCTTTTCTCCCTTTCCATATTTTGTGCCCTTCGCATAGCTAGGGAAAGCACGCACCACGGTGGGGGGGCGCAGTGGGGGAAGTTCCTGTTCGCCGCGGTGGACTTCGACAAGGCTGAAGATGTCGTCCTTGGCGTCGGTGTTCACCAGAGCAAGGTCAGCGCCTTTAGTACCACCGTACTGGAAGACGGCGTCTCGTAGGGTAACCGCCTCATGATGCCACTGCTTATCACCCTTCCCAGTGACGTTCAGCGCCGTCTTCATGCCCCCCTTACCCGCGTCGTAATCCAGCTTCCAAGTCGAGCCTGCCTCTCCATCATACCAGACGACGGTGATCGACATGACCTTCGGCTCGTTACCTTCGGAAAAGCCCTCGTGCAATTTGAAATACATCGCGTCTTTTCCAGAGGCATGTTCAAACCCACGTGCAAACCGGGAATAGATCTGTGAAGTCGGAGTGATGGGGCCACCAACACGCCACAGCGGGATGGAGGTGGCATCCGGGTCGATCTGGTCGAGCAAGCGGGAGTAGTTGTCGGGCCAAATTTCCCAGCCGACGTCATTGAATCCGGCTTGGTCGCCCCGCTGTCCGACCTGACCCAGCGTCAGGGCTTTTTTGTCGTCGTTCGCCGCGCCATACTTGGCATAGGCAGCAGCAATTTTCTCCATCCGATCCACATTCTTGCGCTGAGCCGGTCCAAACTCAGCCTCGGGATACGCCTTGGTATCGGCGGCATCCAATCCTTTGTGCAGGGCGCAGAAGGCATCCGTGGCGGTCTTGGGATAAATCTGCCCCGCATAACGATCGAAGAAGTAGAAAGAATAATCAAAGCCCTGTTCCTTGCTCACCTCCATGGCGCTCTTGGTGACGTCCCACACGCTTTGGCCAGAATTCAGTGCATTGATGGCACCCCAGTAGAAGTTGAGCGGAACATTGAGCTGATACCATGGCCTCGTCCAAGTTTGGTCCATCTCCGACCGCCGAAACAGGGTAATGCCCTTGGGGTCGACGAGGTAGGGGAGAAAATCGTTCATCGAAGCGCGTTCGCCGCTCAGATGGTGCCCCCGAGAGAGCGCCCCGTTCTTGATGCCAAAGCCATCCTTGAGTGTGGTGGTCGCCCATTTCCACTCTTCCACATAGTCATTTTTACCGCCTTCGGATTCGGGCGAGACACAGTTTAAAAGCAGGCTGATGTCCAGGCCGGAATCCTTACCAAACAGTTTGGCATACAAGGCAAAGGTCTCGAGTCGGAATTTCCTCCACGCCGAATCTTTTGTGCTCAAGGTGTATTTGTGATCAACAGCGTCACCCTTGTAGGGACACTCGTCCCCCGTGCATCCCGTTTTGACTTGGATAAAGGAAATGTGCTCCCGTTTTTCCTTAGGGTAGGTGCTGATGTGATTAGCGATCTCGGTTAGAAAACGGTGGTAATACGTCTTGTATTCCGGGGATAGGTAGTACGGATAATAAGGGAACTGGTGCCTGGCATCCTCTGTCATCACCTTCGGCACCCCTTTTTCATAAACCCAATCGGGCGTTTTCGGACCAGCCTCAAAGGAGAAATAAATCGAGAGCTTCTTCTGATAAGCCCGATCAACCGCTGCATCCATCGCGCTGAAGTCAAAAACTCCCGGCTTTTTTTCCACTGCATTCCAAGGGGCATCAAACCCCGTCCCTCTTAGAAACGGGTATTCACTGGGATCCTGAGCCTCGCCACGATCCCACACCCCGAAGGAACTAGGGAGCGGTGCGGCTTGAACCGTAGCGAACGAGCAGGCGACCATTAGCCCGATGAGACTAAGAGTTCTAGTCAGTCCAGAGGTTTTGAATTCAATTTGTTTCATTAATCTTTTCGCGATGTCGTTATCTATTGCAGCCATAAATTTAGCAGGATCAGCTTATTCCTGAGTTGTGTCTCCGTCCGACTTCTTTCCCTTCCCCTTTTTCTCTTTGCCAGACTTACCGGTCTTATCGGCCTTATCGGCTTTCGGCCCCTTCGGCGCTTTGTCAGGCACCTTGTAATTCGTCGGAGGTAGTAGGACAGGTGTTTCCAGTTTGCCCCGATGGACTTCAATCAGGCTGAAGATGTCATCCTTATCATCGGTGTTCACTAGGGCGAAGTCCGCGCCTTTGGTTCCACCCTGTCGCAACACGGCATCCTCCACAGTGACCCTTTCATGATGCCACTGCTTGTCACCTTTCCCAGTGACGTTCAGCGCCGTCTTCATGCCCCCCTTGCCCGCGTCATAATCCAACTTCCAAGTCGAGCCTGCCGTCCCGTCATACCAAACGACGGTCATCGTCATGACCTTCGGCTCGTTACCTTCGGAAAAGCCCTCGTGCAATTTGAAATACATCGCGTCTTTTCCGGTGGCATGCTCAAACCCACGCGCAAAACGGGAGTAGATAGAAGAAGTCGGAGTGATCGGACCGCCCACGCGCCAGAGGGGAACCGAAGTGGCATCGGCATCGATCTGATAGAGGAAGCGGCCGTAGTTGTCTGGCCAGATATCCCAGCCCACGTCGTTCAATCCCGTTTGCGTGTCCCGTTGCCGGACTTGGCCCAGCAACAGTGCATTCTTGTCATCCACCGCCGCGCCATACTTAGAGAAGGCGGCGCAGATTTTCAGCATGCGATCCTCATTCTTCCGCTGAGCAGGTCCAAACTCTGACTCGGGATAAGCCTTGGTATCGGCAGCATCCAATCCTTTATGCAGGGCGCAGAAGGCATCCGTGGCGGTCTTGGGATAAATCTGCCCTGCGTAGCGGTTGAAAAAGTAGAAGGAATAGTCGAAACCCTGTTCCTTGCACGCCTCCATGGCGCCAGAACTGATGTCCCAGATGCTTTGCCCGTTTTGCAGGCCCGTGAGGGCACCCCAGTAGAAGTTGAGCGGCCGATTCACAAAATACATAGCCCGCTGCCAGGTCTGATCCATTTCAGACCGGGCAAACAAGGGAGTGCCTGGCGCAGCGATGAGGAGGGGTTGCCATACCTCGATCTTGGTTCGCTCCCCGCTCAGGTGGTGACCACGTCCGCTACCAGCAATTTTGATCCCAACTCCGCCCTTGGCGTTGGCCGTCACCCATTTCCACTCTTCGGTAAATCCACCCTCGCCCTTCCCCTCCCCCTTTCCACCATTCTTACCCTCGCCCGTCTCCTCGCCATCCGGCTCCACATTGTTAAACATGAGAGCAATCTGTGGTTGGTCAGAGCCCCCCTGAAAGGTCTTCACAAACAGATCAAACTGCCACAGTCGGAACTCCCGCCAGGCGGGCGACTTGGTGGGCAAGTCATACTTATTCTCCATGACATTACCCTTGTAAGCGCACTCATCCCCCGTGCAGCCGGTCTTGACCTGAATGAAGGCGATACGCTCCTGCTTCTCCTTTGCATACGTACGGATGTGCTTACCAAATTCGGTGATGAGTTGTTGCAAAAGCGATTTGTACTCGGGCGAGGGATAGAATGGATAAGCCGGCCAACTATCATGGATCTGATCGCGGGTCTCAACACGCGGAACACCCTTGGTGTAAACCCACTCCGGAGCATCCGGACCTACGTTCAAAGAGAGATAAATAAACTGGTCCTTCTTGACTGCAGAATCCATGGCCTGATCCAGTTTGCTCCAATCATAAACCCCCGGCTGTTTTTCAAGATCCGCCCAGTTTTGATTGAACGCCAATCCCTTAAGGAAGGGGTATTCCTTTGGATCAAAGGTAGAGGTGCGATCCCAAACACCAAAGGCTATCGATGGCGGCACGGCTTGAACCGTCCCTCCTGAGCCAATGCCGATAAGAATTAGGATGAAGAGCCAGATGGAGATTTTATTCATGATGGATAGAGGGTTAGTGAGATGTTGGGTTGTTTATTCCTCGCCGTCAGGCGATTTTTTCTTTTTGCCTTTTTTGCCTTTTACTTTCTCTTTGTTCGGAGATTTTTCAGAAACCTGATACTCTGTGGCGGGAAGAATTGCTGGTGTCTCAGGCAGGCCGCGGTGGACTTCGATAAGGCTGAAAATGTCGTCCTTCGCGTCCGTGTTCACCAAGGCCATGTCAGAACCCTTGGTTCCTCCATGACGGAAGACGGCATCCTTCAAAGTGACGGTCTCGTGATGCCATTGCTTGTCGCCTTTTCCAGCAACGGTCAAAGCCGTTTTCATGGTCGGCTCCCCGGAATCGTAATCCAGCTTCCAAGTGGAGCCTGGCTCCGCGTCATACCAGACAATGTTGATCGACATGACCTTGGGTTCGGCGTCTCCGGAAAAGCCGTCCTGCAACTTGAAAAACATCGTATCCTTGCCGGAGGAGTGCTCAAAACCGCGCCCAAACCGGGAGTAGATGGAAGACATCGGAGTAATTGGCCCACCGATGCGCCACAGTGGGATGGACGTCTCTTCCGGGTCGATTTGTTCGATAAAACGCCCGTAGTTGCCAGGCCAGATGTCCCAACCGACATCGTTGAATCCGGTTTGTTGGCGCCGCTGTTCGACATTGCCCAACTGGAAGACGTTTTCGTCATCGATGGCCGCACCATACTTGGCATAGGCGGCTACAATATTCTTCATCCTGTCCACGTTTCTTTGGGATGCCTTGCCAAACTTCGCCTCCGGATAAGTCTTGGTATCCGAGGAATCCAAACCTTTGTGCAGGGCACAGAACGTATCCGTAGCGGTCTTGGGATCAATCTGCCCAGCATACTTGTTAAAGAAGTAGAAGGAGTAGTCGAATCCCTGGTCCTTGCTGACCTCAATGGCATTCTTGGTCACGTCCCAGATGCTCTGCCCTAAATTCAGGGCATTAACAGCGCCCCAATAAAAATTGAGCGGCAGATTGCGCTGATACCAGGGCTTTTGCCAGCCCGCGTCCATTTCGGAGCGAGAAAAGACAGCAAGTCCCTTAGGATCGACTAAATATCGGCGCCACCCGTTCACGGTGGTTTGCTCGCCAAGCAAATGATGTCCTCGTGAGAGAGCGCCTGCCTTCACTCCATAGCTGCCCGTGATGTTGTTATTTACCCACTTCCCTTCCTCGACCCATTTGCCATCTCCGCCATCCTCCTCAGCGCCGGAAATACTGCCAAACATCAGGCTGATTTTCGGTTCAACCTGATCGAAAAGTTTCGCATATAACGCGAAGGTCTCGAGACGGAAGGCGCGCCATTCAGGGGAACTCTTGGGCAGGTCGTATTTGGGGTCGGTAGCTTTTCCCTTATAAGCACACTCGTCCCCCGTGCAGCCCGTTTTGACCTGGATAAAGGCAATGCGCTCCTGCCACTCCTTGGGATAGCTGCGGATGTGTTTTGCGAGTTCCGTAATGAAGCGGAAGTAGTACATCTTGTAATCTGGAGATAGGTAGTAGGGATAGTGAGGGAATTTTCCGGCGTGCTGCGTATCATCCGTCACCACCTTGGGGACCCCTTTTTCATAAACCCATTCCGGCGTTTTCGGGCCGGCCTCAAATGAGAAGTAGAGTGATTGTTTTCGCTTCACCACGTTATCCATCGCCGCATCCATCTCGCTCCAGTCATAGACCCCTGGCTGTTTCTCCACGGACTCCCAATTGGCATCACAGCCCGTTCCCTTCACAAACGGATACACTGCCGGATCCATAGTCTCTCCCCGATCCCAAACCCCGAAGGCACTGGGGAGCGGTGCAGCGTTGAGGCAGGCAAACGGGCTAACGCCGATGAGGGTGATCAGGCTGAGTTTTCGGGCAAGGCCCGCAAGTTTGGTGTTTAGGATTTTCATAATTTTGTTAACGCGATAGGTCGACTTTGGTTTCCGATGTTCTTCATAAATTTTTCCGGCAGGAGCCCAGCACGAATGCAGACGTTGAGATAGGCGGCGGCCGTCCAGAGCTGGCGGCCAGATCCGTGGATAAGTCCGTCTGGCAGGGTGACATACTCGTGGAACGAACCGAAGGTATCAGCCTCGGCCTGATCCTCCTTCCCTTTCTTCGGTTTGATGGCGGTGCCTAAGGAGCGGGCCAGCAGCGACGCATTGTAGTCGGTATAATCTTTCCCTTCGGCGATGGATTTCCCCCATAGGAAGAAGGTGTCACAGAACGGCCAACTCGCCTGGTTGTGCCACTGCGAGCCGCTGGTACCCTCGAGAAAGGGAAAGAAGAGAGGGATCCCGTTGTCGGGTGTTGGAAAGCCCGCGTAAGCGGCCTTGGCAGCATCACCTTCGACAATCCCAAAAATCACGGCAAAGGCGGTTGCGTAGCCCGAGCGGTTGAGCATGAGTTTCCCGTTACGATCCTTGTAGTAAGCGAGGGCGCCATTGGGCTGGGTGTACACCTTGACGATGGCCGTCTTGAGGGCGGCGGCGCGATCCAGCCACTCCTGTTTATCCGCGGCGGGCCGACCGCTTTTATCGCAGGCCTTGGCCATAGCCTGCATGCCACGATAGTAGAGGCAATTAGTAGCAAGGGACTTGAGCAGCACACAATCGGCGATGCTCATTCCAGCGGGATAGGCAGAGCTTTGAATGTCGTGAAAGAGCGGTTGACCTCGGAAAAGTCCGTCGGTTTTGTCGAACCAGGGATCATAGAAGACTTTGAAAAATAGCTCCCCGTTCTCAACCACCCACTTCCAGTCCGCCAACTCCGGATGGAGCGTGAAGAGATCGTCTACCGCCCAGAGCCATGCCACATCATCGGTGCGCCGGGTGTAAGAGTTGGTCCGGTATTTTGCCATAATCTCCTTGTCGACCTGCGCAATCACTTCCCAAGGGACGTTGATCTCGGAGACCACATGCGGAGCCGAGACTTTATAACCTAACTCCTTGCGGATTTTGCGGGCCACCTTCAGCGAAGAAAGCATCACATCCGGATAAAAAAGATTGAGGCCTAGTACCCCGGAAACGGCGATATCGCGCTCGTAGATGCGTAAGCCATACTGGCTGCCGGCACCAAAGTAAACCACGCCCGAATCGCTGGTCACGATGTTATGTTCCGCGTCGTCGAGGGCGATTTTCCAAAGGCGTTCGGTGAGAGGAGTGACGTCCCCCCGCAACCGCACGCGGCACTTGGGCTGTGGGTTGGGGAGCATGGCCAACGAAAACGAGCCGTTCGCATCCCGCACGGAATCCGCAGTCATCACGAGCGGCTTCTGCGCATACAAAAAGCGAGGCTTGGGTTCTGCGGATGCTTTGGGTGTCAGGCCGAAAACGCCACATGCCATAACAATACTAACTATTTTGATGGAGGTTTTTTGAGTCATTCGAAATTCTCCACCTTTTTCATTCCACAAGGCCTGCGCGAATGCAGACATTGAGCATTGCGGCAGCGGACCAGAGCTGATGGCCTGAACCATCGATCAATCCGCTGGGGAGCGGGATTTTTTCGTGGAACGAACCCAGCCCTGCCCCCCACTCCTTCTCATTGTTACCCTTTTTCTTTTTTGGTGCGAAGGCGGTTCCCAGGGAACGACCCAGTAAGGCCGCATTCTGGGCTGTATGGTCGCCACCATTGGCGACCTCTTGTCCCCAAAGGAAAAACGTGTCGCAGAACGGCCAACTCGCCATGTTGTGCGGGCCCGTGTTACCGGGGATAAACGGTGAAAAAAGCGGAATGCCCTTATCGGTCATGGGATAATCTGCAAATGCCGCCTTGGCAGACCCACCTGCCACAATACCAAAGAGCCCCGCAAAAGCGGTTCCCAGGATTTCACGGTTGGGCATGATTTCTCCATGGCGATCTTTGTAGTAAGCGAGAGTACCATCAGGCTTAGTGAAAACCTTGACGATGGCCGTCTTGAGGGCGGCGGCACGATCTAGCCACTGCTGCTTTTCACTGGCTGGACGACCAACTTTCTCGCAGGCGTTAGCCATGGCGAGCATTCCCCGGTAGTAGAGGCAGTTCGTGGAAAGCGCCTTGAGCAAAACACAATCAGCAATTTCCATGCCAGCGGGATAAGCCGAATTGGTGATGTCGTGGTAGAGCGGTTGGCCGCGGAAGAGGCCATCGGTCGGATCAAACCACGGTTCGTAAAACACCTTGAAAAAATATTCGCCATTTTCGAGCATCCACTTCCAGTCGGCCAGTTCGGGATGAATCGTGAAGAGATCGTCCCCTGCCCAAAGCCAGACCACATCATCCGTGGCCCGGGTATAAGAGTTGGTTTTATATTTTAACATGACCTCCTTGTCTTCTTCGGCGATCACCTCCCAGGGGACTTGAATCTCCGGGATCACGTGCGGAGCAGAAACCCGGTAGCCGAGGTTCCTGCGGACGTCCCGGGTCACCCTGAGGGATGAAAGCATCACTTCGGGGTAGAAACGATTCACGCCCAGCACGCCCGCAATGGAAATGTCGCGCGTGTAAACCCTGTCGCCATAGCGGGAACCGGCCCCGAAATACATCCTGCCCGCTTCGTTTTTGACCTGATTGCGCTCCACGTCGTCGAGAGCGATTTTCCACATACGCATGGTCAGCGGGGTGACGGCGCCCTTCAACTCCACCTTGCACTTCGGCTCGGGGCTCGGCAACTGAGCCAAGGTAAAACTTCCGTTCGCATCGCGCAACGCGTCGGCCGCCATCACTAACGATCCCTGCTCAAAAAGGAACCGGGGCTTTACTTCATTGCCACCAACGGGAGCCGGTTCGGCAAAGACCAGTCCAATGCCCAGCATAAGGCAACCGCAGGCCATCGCAGCAAATTGACCAAGCGGAGCCCTTTTCATCACGGGAACACTATTTTAGGATGCGATTCTTATTTGGACTTCATCTTCCCACAAAGTTCTGCGAAAGAGTCCTTGCCTTCATATTTTAAAATTACCGAGTGACGTCCGTCCAATTTGACAGGCTCGGACTTGCCGAAGGCTTGTAGTGCATACTCCTTGGGCTTGTCACCCCAGTTGAAGACTCCGAGGTAGACCGCCTCCCCTTTACGCGCGAGCACCAGTTCAAAGCCGTCACCCTTGCTCTTGCCATGCTTCAAAAAATCCAGGGGCACGGTCTCATCCATCGCCGGATACTGAAAGACCTCTTTGACCAGCGCCTGTCGTTCTGGGCGAAGCGTCATCAGGTTATCGCTATTCAGACGGCACGTGCCGTAGAGCTTGTTAAAGTCGGCCCACATTTGCGCTTCGTTTAGCGTCAGGCTGCCGCCGTGTTTGACGTCCTCTTGGGAGACCGCCTTATCCTCGTCCGCGGCTTCACGGAAGACCAGGTAGTCGGCATCACCGTTCCAGACTTTGCCGCTCAGATAAAAGTTGCTCAGATTGGCGAGGCAACGCTCTGGGAATGCGTCGTATCTCGGATGGATATCGCCGCCCGTGCGCATACCGTCCACGAAGCCAATGCAGGGTCCGAACACAGCCGAGCAACCGAGGAAATAGGTATCTGGCCCCATGGCATCGCGCATGGTCTTCATCGCGAGACGAAAGCGCTCCACGCTGGTGATCGTCGGGTCGAAGGCTTTGATGCCGTTAGCACTTTTATTCTTGCCCAGCGTATCGTTTTTTAGACCGTAACGCATGAAGTCGACCTTGAAATAACGGACGCCCCAGTTGTCCTTCATGTTCTTGATGCAGTCGGCGATGTGCGCCCGTGCACCGGGATTCGAGTAATCGAAATAGATATACTTCATCAACTTGTCCGACTTTTCATTCACATCGACGATTAGCTTTCCATCAAGATCATGCAGAAAATAATCGGGGTGGGCCTTGTAGATTTCCGAGTTGGCATCTCCACGAAAACCGTCGAAGTGGATGCCTGGGATTTTACTTTCGGAGGTTACACGAGAGATGATCTCCTTGATTCCGCCGGGTAGCAGATCAGGCCGGATGCTCTTATAATCGCCGCGCTCCGTCCACCAACCACCATCGATCTGGATCATATTCGCTTCAGGGGCGAGTTTGTTCAGAGCATCCATATTACCGTAGATATCCTTGGCGGTGAAAACCCGACCATAGTAATCCCAGGTCGCCCAGCCTTTGAAATCGGCGGGTTTCAGTTTCTTGATGCCGTTCTCTGACGCGATGGCATTGCCGAATTGATTGAGAGTCATCAGCCAGTCGTCTCCACGCTTTAGCACAATTTGCTCATACGAAATGGTTTCACCCGGTTTGAGTTGCCGACCCTCGCCGTCGGACCAGATCATGAGTGCGCCATCCTTGATCGTGAAGTTCGGCAGGAAGATGCGCCAGGAGAGCGATCCAGCGAAGAGATACTTGTCGTCCGCGAGCCGCACCATTTCAAACATGTGGCTGGAGCTTTTCGCGGTCGCCACGCCGATTTTCTGGCGCAACATTGGCGTGCGTCCCATACAACTGCCGCCGTAAAGAACCTCTAGATCATCAGTCAGTTTTTCGGTCACGGGGATGCGAACGTTGATCCTCTTGATTGCCAGAGGTTTCGAGCCTTTGTTGGAGAGGGTGATGGCCAGCCGTTGGAAACCGTCGGGGTCATCCGAGAGGCTTTGCGCCGTCTCGACCGGTTGGTCGGCTTGAACCTGAACCGTAATATCCGGCCAGGTCAGCGGGGCGGCGAACGACAACGATCCGGCGTACAATAGGGTCGCCGAAATTAGACTCAATTTGGTTTGTTTCATAAAATAGTGGTTTTCCTAGTACAATTGCCTCCGGCTTATTTTACGAATGGGGCCACGGGTTAGTGCCCCTTCCAGAAAAGTGACGCTTGGGAAGCTTCCGCTTTGATCTTTGCCTTCTGCTTGATCAAGGCGAGTAAGGGGTCTTCGAGTTGGCATGGTAAAATATGATCTTCGGGGACGATTCTGTTCGGGGTTGTAGAAGAATTTTAGATTATGCTAACAAGCTTGAATGGGCAACAAAACACACTGAATTTCAGCCGTATGTGCAGATTATGACGGGAAAAGTTAACTTCCTAACCAGACAACCCTCTCCCCCAAAACCCTACCGATGATCAAAGCGCCTTCACCGCGATGCCATACATGGCATGGGGATATTTATCTCCTTCAAGAGTCGGCGCACCAAGTGTCACCTTCGCAGCGCCCGGCACGTCTTTCCGCCATACAGAATGCACGACATGAAGCTCCCCATTTGCATCCGGTGTGAGCTTTTTCGTTTCAACCATATCCGGCCACCACGGACCACTGCGCAAGCGTAGCCCGGTGTCCCGAAAACCGTGCCGCAGCCACTCTGGCGGCGTGGCGCGGTTGTCGAACAAAACGTAAACCGCGCAGGGACGAGACAGCTCGAGGTTGATATCGGCCAGTGGTTGGCGGATCGATTGACCTTGAAAGGTTCCAATCACATCGGCTCCCTCCAATTCCATAGGGAAAAGCTGGTCGGGCAAAGCGCGCCAACAGATTTTCCGGTGTCCGCGATGAGCGAGGGAAGCCAGTGCGCCCTCCCCCATACCACCGGGCGTAATGGTATAGCAGCGGTAAAAATTTGCTTTCTTAATGTTGTCCGTAACGCCCGTGATGACCTCCGAATCAGGGGCGTTCAAGCCTCGAATCGCTAAGCGATCACCCTTTAACGCCGCCACCTGCAAGCGCTGAATTTTGGCTTCCCGATTCGCCATCCGCGCCGCCTCCCCCTCATAAAGACTCGCGAGCCGGCTTTTCTGGGTAGGTGGTTCCCCAGCTCGGTAAACTTCAACCTCACCGTCAAGTACCAGGACATCGGTGCTTCCGTCCTTCCCCACCGACGCGCCGAAGCGCGTGCCAATATCCACCAAGAGGGCGCTCGCCGTATCAAGCACGAACCCCTTAGCTTCCGATCCCACATCAATTGTGATGTTGCCCAGCAAAAGCCGCAAGCGCATCGGATTCACAAATTCCAAGACCACGGGACCTTCCACGTCCACCACCGCGCCGGAGGAGATGCGGAACCGCAAGGAACCCGTATCCATCCTCAATTTCTCCAGCACCACCCGCTCACCGGCCCGATACGGCGAGCCCTCCGAAGTAAGGATATCGACCGACACCCCTTTTCCCACGGCCACGGAGGCGGGTTTGCGTCCGTGATCGGAAAAATGCAAAAAGGCCAACCCCACCATCAAAACGACCCCCGCTACGAGCGCCACCTGAAGTAAGGGGGATGCCCTGCGGGAGGGGAAGGTGAGAATCTTTGGTCGGGGCGAAACGTCCGTCGGTGAGAGAAGAGAGAGCGCAGGAATGGCCGCACGCCCCTGCTGCCAAGTGAGCAGGGCATGAATCAACGCCTGGTCCGCGTAGGCCTTGCGCTCCGTAGCATCGGTGCGCAACCGCGCACGGAACTGCTCGAGTTCTACCTCATCGGCCGTGCCCTCCAGCACTGCATGGCACAGGTGCTCAAATGATTCCTTACTCATGCCCTCACCTCGTTCCCGAGGACTGACTGCACGCAGTCGGCCAGCAGTTTGCGCAACCGGTAGAAGAGGGCAGCCATCGCATTTTCTGAGCGGGAAAGCCGGCTCGCGATATCCTGCACCGCTTCACCCCGACCGTAACGCGCCGCAATGAGTTCGCGCTGCCGTGGGGTCAAACGCCCCATACAGATTTCCAGCACTTTTAACCGCCGATCTGCGTCGTCGGAAGATTCCTCGACTTCATCGGCAAAGGTCTCCAACAAGGCATCGTCCAAAACCAGACGCGAACGCTGGCTGCGCTTCCGGCACGCCATGACCTCAAAACGGGCAAAGGCGTAGGCCCAGCGCAGGAAAGGCTGGTTCGGATCATACTCGGCACATTTGCGACAGAGTTTCATATTTGCTTCTTGAAGCACATCATGGGCGTCGTTCACCCCGCCCAAAAGCGACACAATGAAGGCATACAAAGCACTTTGCGATGCCGTCAAAAGCTGGACAAACTCGGGCGTCGGGCCGCTTGTTGCAACGGCGTTATTTACATTCATAGACTCCCCTTTCAGCCGAAGCGCACCAGTTATGACGAAACCCGCTCGACCACTTAAAGATGTGCGAAAATCAGTCGTCGGCAAGACACGACAGTCTGATGCGCGCCCCTTTTGCTTTCAAGCCCGGCGCACTTCGATGTCCTTGAAACGAGTCCGTCATAAAACCGGTTGAAGTGGCGAATATCTAGGGGCAAACCTATTACCTCCCATGAATTATCTCCTCCGCCCGCAACTTCCACGTCGTCCCACCAGACGCCAAGTATGTCTACTAGCCTGTCTGGTCATCTCGACCGCCCTGATGCCAGGGCATTCAGGACCCCAAGTGGTCCATAAACCGGATGCCCAATTTAACCTAAAGAACGCCCAGGGAATGGAGGTGCGTCTGGCCTCCTACGGCGCGCGAATCACCTCGATCAAAGTGCCAGACCGCAACGGCGCTATGTCAGACGTCGTGCTCGGCTTTAACACCGTCGAACCCTATCGGTCATCCCTCAAGAAGCCCTATCTCGGGGCGACCCTCGGCCGATATGCTGGGCGCATCGCCCAGGGACGGTTCACCCTGGACGGCGTCGAGCATGTGCTCGCGCAGAACAACGGCCCGAATCACAATCACGGCGGAGTCACCGGCTTTGACAAGGTCGTGTGGGATGCGAAGCAATTTCGGAACGGCGTTCAGTTCGATTACACCTCTCCCGACGGAGAAGAGGGCTACCCTGGAACGCTCAAGGCTCGGGTGACCTACACGCTGACCGATACCAATGAGCTCATCATCGATTACCGGGCCACGACCGACCGTGCGACGCCGGTCAACTTATCCAATCACACCTATTTCAATCTGGCGGGAGAAGGTTCGGACACCGTGCTTAATCACGAACTCATGATCGATGCGGAGGAGATACTTGCGGTCGACAAAACTTCTGTACCCACCGGCAAGATCGCATCTGTCGCGGGAACGCCGTTCGACTTTCGACGCCCCAAGCCGGTCGGGCGGGATATCAATCAGACGAACGAGCAACTGGCCAATGGGAGCGGGTATGACCACACTTTTGTTCTGAACCCGAAAAAGGAGATCAAGAAGCCTGTCGCGACCCTCTATGAAAAAACCAGTCGTCGAAAGCTGCAGGTTTTTACCGACCAACCGGGACTTCAGCTCTACACCGCGAATTTTCTCGATGGATCGCTCAACGGAAAATCGGGCAAGCCCTATCTGAAGCGCAGTTCACTGTGCCTGGAAACGCAGCATTTCCCCGACAGTCCGAATCAACCAAAATTTCCCAACACCATCCTCCGGCCTGGCGAAATCTACAAGACCCGTACGATCTACCAATTCAGCGTGAGCGGTTCCGCTGAAGAATGATGCCCCAATCCCCCGTGCCTACGAGACGTTTACCAAAAAGCTCAGCTGTTGCTTCCGCCTCGTCCGCCCCGGTTGAACGCTGGGTTCACGATGAACTCACCCCTCTTCGCAACGTGAAAGGCAAAGACTTTGAGGTCGTAAAAATAGGCCCCATAAAGACCCGATGAAGTATTCACTCCTCCACCCCACGAGCATTTCCCAGCGTTTTTTCCAAGCCTCCGCCTCCATCACGCTTGCCCCGTTTCTGGCCCTTCTTTTACCACTGACCAGCGTGGCGGCCCCCTTGCCGACCGCCGTCAGCCCTCAAGGCACTTTACTGCGCGGAGGTGCCGAGATTTTTCCATTTGGGATATATCATACCTCCTGGATCGGCGATCGCTATGGGGACGCACGCGATCAAGACCTGATCTCTATCCACGACAACGGTCTGCGTATCCTGAAGACGTCCCTTGACCCCACCAGTCGCGAATCGGATTTCGCTCTTCTCGACAACGCCGCTCGACGCGACATGGGCGTCATGGCCGAGCTTTATCTTCCCGCCTTGGGAACGCTGATTGATCACATGAAGAACCATCCTGCCATCATCTCCTGGCAGATCGGTGACGATTTTAATGTCGCCACTTCTAAAAACTACTGCCCGCCCGAACTTCTCAAGGAACGCCACGAGCTGGCCCTGGCGCACGACCCCCATCACGTAACCTATGCGAGTGGTGGTTCTGCTCTGGTTGCGCGGTATCGGTCATTCAAGGACTACCAAGGATGCGTCAACCTGATCGGCATCCAATGCTATCCCGTGGGCAACAAGCCGGATTTTCCTGATAAACTGACCCTTGAGAGATGTTTCCAATTGTTCAAATCCCGGGTGTCGGAAATCGAAGGCTCGGGCATTGTCCCCATCGCCAACCTGCAATCCTTCAGTTGGACGAAAAAGGGCCTTTTCCCAACCCCATCGGAATCGCGAAACATGCTCTATGGCGCACTCGCTGCGGGGGTCAAGGGTGCCTTGTATTACACTTTCTACGATGGCACGACCATCAAAGGCCACGTGACGCTCAACCAGCAGGCCCCGGCGCTTTGGGACGAAATCGGGAAGCAGGCCAAAGAAGTCCGCGAACTGGCTCCCTATCTCCTCAAGGGCACCCGTCGCGCGCTCCCGTCCAACACGGAGCATGTCCACTTTTTAATATGGGAAAACGAAACAAAGAAAATCCTCATGGTCTTCAGCACCGATCGGAGCAACGCGCGAGATCTGCACGCAGCAATTCCCGACTCGGCAGGCCAAACACTCGCATCTCTGTTTGCTAACCGTCCAGCCGGATTGGAACTCAAAGGCGGTATCCTGACCGGCAGGATTCAGCCGGAAGAAGTCCATGTGTATGCGTTCACAGTGGTCGACTAGTCCCTTTTTTGAATAGGATCCAGACAGTAGGTCGTTAAAAGCCTTCCATGAAAAATCTTGCCCTCAAAGTCGCCGTTCTGGCTTCCATGCTGGCACACTTTGCATGCGCGGAATCAAACCCCGCCTCATTCGCCTACATCCTGCAGGCCGATTCCTTCGCTAAAACAAAACCTGCGGCCGTTGCAAAACTCAAGGAGAGCGGACGCGATTTGATCGTGCTCGACGCGACCTTCGCTGGCGACACGCCGTGGGAGCAGACGGACCTCAACACAATCCGCAGTGGCAAAGCGGGGCGAAAAGTGGTCGTCTACCTTTCCATCGGCGAGGCTGAGGACTACCGTCCCTACTGGCAGTCCGAGTGGGTCAGCAGTGGCAAGCGAACCGCTGCCGCGCCGACATGGCTCGGGATCGAGAATCCAGAATGGAAAGGGAATTATCAGGTCAAATATTGGAGCGCCGATTGGCAAAAGCTCATGCTAACCGCGATTGACGACGCGATGGCGCGCGGTTTCGACGGCGTATATCTGGACATTGTTGATGGCTTCCAGACATATGAGCAGGGAGCCGACGATTACCTGGACGACCGCATGAACCCGGAGACCCAGCAGACCTATCGCCGCGACATGGTGGACTGGGTGAAAGCGATCACCGCCCGCGCGCGCGCGAAAAATCCCGCCGCGCTCGTCATCCCGCAAAACGGCTCCCAACTCACCGCCCACAAGGACTTCGTCGAGGTCATCAGCGCCCAAGGCATTGAGGATCTGTTCACTAATGGAAAAAAGCTTCAGCCCGCCTCGCACACGGATGAAATCCTCGGCCATTTAAAAACATTGGCTTCAGCAAAGAAGCCCGTGCTGCTTATCGAATATCCAAAGACGCCGGAGCGGCAGGCACTGTCTAAGGAATTAGCCAAAAAGAACGGCCTCGTTTGGCTCGTGACAGATCGTCAGCTCAAGACGCTTGGTGAATCGGGCAAATAGCTTTTGCGATTCCCTTCTTTATGGTCAAGAACCCCACCCAAGACGGGATGGTTTTCGGTTCACTCGCTCTAAATTTTTTAAAGTCACGGCCCTAACGGGATTCGAACTCTTTCACGCTTTCGAAAACAGTTTATCTCGCGATAGCCCACTTCTTTCACTAGGGATACGGCCCGTCCAAATTCATGCCCCACCTCCTGTGGTGCGTGCGCATCGGAAGAAATGAGGATTGGAATATTTCTTCTGAATGCCTCCTCCAAAAAGACTTTAGAGGGATAAATTTCCATTACCTCCTTACGCAATCCAGCTGTGCTGACTTCCATAGCGATTCCCGCAGCCTCAATCGCATCGAGAGTATCTTTATAGTAAGGTCGGAGATCTCCTTTGGGGCGATGCCCGAATTTTTTTACTAAATCAGGGTGAGCCATGAAATCAAAAAGGCCACTTTGTGCCGCTTGAGCCATCGCTTTGAAGTATTTCGCCCAGACTTCTTCGACGGGCTGATCCTTCCACCGCGCTAATTTCAAAGGATTATCTACATCCCAATCAGGCGTGATGTAGTGGACCGCCCCAATGAAATAGTCGAACTGGGCCTTTGTCGCTAATTCTCGGATCCACCCCTCTTTACCTGGAATAAAGTCACACTCGAGTCCGAGGCGTATGGGCAACTGAGGAAATTCTGCCCGTGCTTCTTCCACGAGGCGGATGTACTCAGGAAAATCGACCAGATCCATACGCCAGTCATCGAATTTAGAGGGCATGGGGTTGTGTTCAGAAAAGCCAATCTCACTAAGCCCCTTGCGTACGGCTTCCGCTGCATATTCGCGAGGGTGACCGGTTGCATGACCACACAGAGGTGTGTGCATGTGGTAGTCAAAAAGCATCTCGTATTACTATCTCCTTCTCGAAGATCCCCAAAGCGGGATTTTCCACCCGCCTTACCTTTATGCTTAAGGACCACCGAAGCAAATTGTATAAATAACTGATTTTCAGCACCTTGCGATCTCGATAAGGATATATAGAATTAATTGGGACACAATGTTTTACGCATTTGTTCCATGGGGATGAAGTGACGCCTCAACAGAAGTGTGCGTTGCGATTTAGTGAGGCTTTTGGCATTGTCTAAAGATGCCCGAGGTTAACCTCTCCCCCGCAAAGTTGAAATCCGCACTTACTCGCTTTCGGCGTGTTCGTATCCTTGTTGTCGGAGATTTAATGTTAGACGAGTTTATTTATGGACGGGTTTCACGCATTTCCCCAGAAGCCCCCGTCCCTGTGGTTCACGTGGAGCGTGAACAGGCATACCCTGGCGGTGCCGCAAACGTTGCACGTAATCTTGCCGCTCTCGGAATTCATGCCGAGTTAAGTGGTGGAATCGGACAAGATGCCGCGGGTCAGCGACTGTTGGGTCTATTGCGACATGGCAAAATTGGAACCTCCGGGGTCTGCCGATCCAATAAGTTTCCCACCATTTTAAAAACCCGGATTCTTGCGCGACAACAGCAGGTCGTGAGAGTGGACCGAGAAGAACCCACTCACCTAACCGAAAAGGAGCGGGATGCTGTTTTACGAAAAGCACTCCACGTTCTCCCTCGCTGTCATGCTGTAGTTTTGGAGGATTATGGAAAGGGACTGTTTGATCAAACTTTCGTGAATACCCTGCTTCTCGCAGCACAAAAAAAGGGAATTCCAACCGCTGTAGATCCCAATATCCACAATCCTTTAGATTGGAATGGGGCAACACTTGTTAAACCAAACCGTGTTGAAGCTTTTGGAGCCCTCGGTCAACCCGACTCAAGCCGTCCACAGGATTGGATCGCTGCAGGTGAAGAACTCCTGCTCAGATGGTCCTGCCGATACTTACTTCTCACTTTGGGTGAACATGGAATGATCCTGTTCCGCCATCAACACGCCCCCCTGCGCATTCCAAGCCGTGCCCGGGAGGTCTATGACGTGTCAGGTGCTGGCGATACCGTGATTTCCTTTCTTGCTGCTGGACTGGCGACTGGATTACCAGGCCATATCACGGCTGAACTAGCCAACTTGGGAGCAGGGATTGTTGTCGGAAAGCTTGGCACAGCCACCGTCACAGCAGCAGAACTCATCGATGCCGCACGACATCATGGGTAAATACGCCGTATTTCTTGATCGCGACGATACGTTAATCGAAAACGTCCCCTACTTAGGGGACCCAAAGCTTGTTAAGCTGATGCCTGGGGCTTCCACGGCAATTGCGGACCTTCGAGGCGCAAACTTCCTGCTGATTGTCATCTCAAATCAATCAGGTGTAGGTCGTGGTCTAATTACAAAAGAACAGGTCCGCTCGGTCGATAGCAGGATGGAGGAGCTTCTAGGCGGGAAAAACATCTTTGCTACATACGAACACTGCTTTGCAGTCCCGGGCGATCCTTACGACGATCGGCGCAAACCCTCACCGAAGATGATCCAACAAGCTGCTTCAGATCTACAGATCGACTTAAAGAGATCTTTTATGATCGGAAACCGTTTATGTGATATTCAGGCTGGAAACTCAGCGGGCTGCAAAACTGTCTTGCTCAGTCTTCACGTACCCACGAATGAAATGCAGGAGGCAAGCCGACTTGCCAGCTTTGTGGCTTCAGATTGGCCCAAAGCCAAGGATTGGATTCTTGAACAAGCCTCAAAACAAAAATGAAAACGCCACGCGTTGTCGCAGTGATCCCTGCCCGTAAGGCTTCCACCCGCTTTCCGAACAAGCCTCTCGCACCCATTTTAGGCAAACCCCTCATTCAGTGGGTTTGGGAAGGAGCCAAAGAGTCTGCCTTAATTGCCAAGGTGATTGTTGCGACCGATGACGAATCCATTTGCAAAACAGCACAAGATTTCGGAGCGGAAGTTGTCATGACCCGCACGGATCATATTTCAGGAACAGATCGGGTTGCGGAGGTTGCCTTAAATGAGAAATCGGACTGGTTTATTAATCTTCAAGGCGACGAGCCTCTAATCCGAGGATCTATTTTAGACGAGATCGTTAAGGGTCTTCGACCTGAATATGGAATGGCCACGATCGCCACCCCCCTGCGCAATCAGAAGGAACTGCATCAGCCTGATATCGTGAAAGTATCCATCGATTCAAATGGCAAGGCCTTGGGATTTTGCCGCACTGTTGACGAGAAGGAGAAAAACCAGTGGAGCCATCAGCACGTCGGTCTTTATGTGTACTCCCCCGAGACTCTTCAGCGCTTGGTAAAGCTCCCGCCCTCGGAGGGCGAGAGAAGAGAGCGGCTCGAGCAGTTACGGGCCTTAGAGAACGGGATTGCGATTCAAGTCCTGACGCTTAACTTCAGATCCATTGGTGTGGACACGCCGGGGGACGTGCCACGCGCGGAACGAGCCCTGGCAGACTGCGCCAAAACTATCTCCAAATGAAATACATATTTATCACTGGTGGCGTGATTAGCTCCTTGGGCAAGGGACTCACAGCCGCAGCCTTAGGAACGATTCTCGAGCGACGCGGCCTGAAGGTTGGCCTAATGAAGTTTGATCCTTACCTGAATGTCGACCCAGGCACGATGAGCCCCTACCAACACGGAGAGGTTTATGTTCTCGAAGATGGCGCAGAGACCGATCTGGACCTAGGGCACTATGAGAGGTTCACATCTTGTCACTTAACCCGCCGTCACAACCTCACGGCAGGACAAGTTTATGAGGAGGTGCTTCGAAAAGAACGAAGGGGCGACTATCTAGGAAAAACTGTCCAAGTCATTCCGCACGTAACCGACGAAATTAAAAATCGCCTGCGACACATGGGGCAGCATGAAAATTGCGACATCCTGATCACCGAGATCGGAGGAACCACTGGGGATATCGAGGGACTCCCTTTCCTTGAAGCCTTACGACAGTTTTCACTGGAAACAGGTCCTGGGCACTGTCTCTTTATCCACGTCACGCTCGTCCCCTTCATCAAAGCGGCTGGAGAATTAAAGTCCAAACCCACCCAGCAAAGCGTAGCGAAACTACGAGAAATCGGAATCCAGCCCCAAATCCTGGTTTGCCGAAGCGAACATCCCGTTGACCATGAAACTCGCCAAAAGATATCCAACTTTTGCAATGTTTCTGTCGAAGCGGTGATCGAAGAGCAGGACGTCAAGCACACGATCTACGAAGTACCCTTGATGCTTCACCGTGAGCGACTCGATGAACTTGTTCTCACCCACTTAGGAATCAAAGCACCCCCTGCGGATCTTCGGGATTGGGAGAAACTAGTAGGCCGAATGATCGCCCCCAAACACCGAGCCCGAATCGCGATGGTCGGGAAATATCTAGGCGTGCCAGATGCCTACAAAAGCGTAACCGAAGCCCTTTTTCATGCTGCATCGGGTGAAGACGTTGGGGTGGATCTTGTGAAAGTAGACGCTGAGGAAATTGAGAAACAGGGAGCGGACGCATTCCTGGAAGGAGTCGACGGGATTCTTGTTCCCGGTGGATTTGGGGAGCGTGGGATCGAAGGAAAAATTGCCTCCGCCAAATACGCCCGGGAAAAGAAAATCCCCTATCTTGGCCTCTGCCTCGGAATGCAGGTTGCTGTGATCGAATATGCACGAAGCGTTGCCGGACTTAAAAAAGCCCACAGCTCAGAATTTGAACCGAATGCCAAGGAAGCAGTCATTTCACTTCTTCCCGGCCAAGATATAAATGGGGCTAAAGGAGGAACGATGAGGCTGGGAAGTTATCTTTGCCATTTGTCCCCTGGATCCAACGCCCAAAAGGCGTATGGGCAGTCAGAAATCCAGGAAAGACATCGCCACCGCTTTGAATTTAACAACGCCTATCGATCAAATCTAGAAAAGTCCGGGCTCAAAATAAGCGGGATCCACCCAAAGGGAGATTTGGTTGAGATCATCGAGATCCCAGATCATCCCTGGTTTGTGGCATGCCAGTTCCATCCAGAGTTTCGTTCGAAACCTGATGTCCCACACCCCCTCTTTCGAGGCTTTGCCCAAGCGGCACAACACCATGCTCAAAAGAAATAAATTTCTTCTCATCGGCGGACCTTGTGTGCTGGAGTCACGCAAAACATCAATCCTGATTGGGGAAACCTTGCGAGATTTGGCTCACTCTTTGGGCTGGGATTACGTCTTTAAAGCCAGCTACGACAAGGCGAATCGAACCTCCTTTTCTTCCCCTCGAGGGCCGGGATTTTCGAAAGGGTTAAAAGAGCTTTCGGCCCTGAAAAGGATTCTAAAAGTTCCTGTACTCACAGATGTCCACACGGCAGAAGAGGCAAAGGCAGCAGGTAAAGTTGTGGATATCCTACAAATCCCCGCATTCCTTTGCCGACAGACCGATCTGCTCATTGCTGCCGCAAAGACAGGAAAAGCAGTGAGCGTTAAAAAGGGGCAATTTCTCGCTCCACAAGCGGTTTCAGCCGTAATGGAAAAGCTACGTCGCGGGGGTTGTCGAAGTGCTTGGATCACGGAACGGGGAACCACCTTTGGGCACGGAGATCTGGTTGTGGACATGCGGGGATTAGTCACCATGCGCAAACAGGGTCATAAGGTCATTTTTGATGCTACTCACTCAGTACAAAAGCCATCTGGGGGACAAGTGACAAAAGGCGAAGCACAGTTTATTCCGGCCCTCGCACGAGCTGCAGCCGCGGTTGGAATCGACGGGCTCTTTATTGAGGTTCATCCAAATCCAAAAAAGGCTCTTTCGGATAAAGAAAGTATGCTTCCTCTTTCGCAAGCTCGTGCCCTTTTCCAACAAATCAATCGGATCCTTTATGCCGTATCCTAAAGCCTTACTACCCTTTCTTTGCATATTTGCAGTTTATCCAGCTGAAGCTGGAAATGGTCCCGAGTTTCCAATCGGATCCGTGATTCAGAACTTTGCTCTTCCCCAGGCTGACGCAACTGGAAAGAAAACCGCTATCGTCAATGGGAAACGAGCCACGGTTGTAAGTCCCAATCAGCTCAAAATCGAAGACCTAAACGTCGAGCTCTTTAACTCTGATGGAAAAGTTGAGACAACAATTACCGCCACACGAAGTGACTTTTGGAGAAAAGAAAATCGCCTGACCACCGATAGCGGTATTCTTGTAAAACGCCCAACTCTCATGATCTCCTCCAACGGGATCGATTGGAATGTCGCTGACTCAAGCGGAACCCTATACAATCGAGTGAGGGTCGTACTCTCCAACTCAAACCCATGAAGACTTTATTTACCTCCATCCTATTCTTTGTCTTTACAGTTCAGGCCCAAGACACCCCCACTCCTCCCCCGGCATCACCTTCGTCTCCAACTGGATCTACAGTCATTGAGAGCGATTCACTGGACCTCAATCTGGGTAAAAAACTGGGCAAAAAACAGGGAATCTTTCGTGGAAATGTAAAGGTGGAAGAACCCCGATTCACGATGACGGCAAAAGAGATGACTGTCTTCTTTGCAGATAATGACGCAGTTGAATCTCTCGAGGCACGGGAGGACGTCGTGATTAAGCGGAAAGATGGCTCCTCTGAAACCTCAAGCGAAAAAGCTCTGTACGATATTACGGATAAAAAGTTGACCCTTCTTAAAGTGGCTCGTCAGCCGAAGGTCGTATCGAAGGATAAAACTGTATTTGCGGATAAGATCATTCTCTTTCCGGAAGAGGACAAGATGACTACGGAGGGAGCAAGCCGGGTGATGCTTCAGAAAGCCCCCTGAGCACCCCTTCTCAGCCAGCACCTCCTCCACAAGGGGAACCAATCCTTTCCTGTGAAGGCTTAGTCAAAAGGTACGGCGAGCGGAATGTCGTCAATGGAGTGAATCTTAATATTCGTGCAGGAGAAGTCGTGGGACTTCTCGGTCCAAACGGTGCAGGAAAAACCACCAGCTTTTATATGTTAGTTGGACTTGTCCGACCTACGGCGGGTTCGATTCAGTTTTCTGGGGAGGATGTAACGGGGATGCCAATGTACCGCAGAGCCCGCAGAGGAATTGGATATCTTCCTCAAGAGGAATCGATTTTCCGTCGCCTTACCGTGGAAGAGAACCTAATGGCTATCCTGGAGACACTACCCATTACTGATCAGGAACGCAAAGAGCGGTGTCACGAGCTTCTGGTGGAACTGGGTTTAGACGCACTCATCAAGAGTCATGCAATTCAACTGTCTGGTGGAGAAAAACGCCGATTAGCGATCGCCCGCTGTCTTGTTACACGACCAAGTGTTCTGCTGCTGGACGAACCATTCAGCGGGGTGGATCCACTGGCAGTATACGACATTCAGCAGATTATTCTAACAATGCGTCGTAAAGGCATTGCAGTCCTGATTACCGACCACAACGTTCGGGAGACCTTATCGATCGTGAGCAGGGCTTACCTAATTTGCGAAGGAAAAGTTGAAAGTGAGGGGGACGCAGAGTTTCTTATCAACGACCCAATAGCCCGAGGGCTCTATCTTGGCCCCCGATTTTCGATGTGAGGCCACTTCCGACAAGCAAAACGATTCAAGCAGATTCAGAAAGGATCGATTCCAAGACGGCTTCGGGGCCTGCACTGTTTAAAATCGGACGGCCTATCACAATTCGGCTTGCTCCATCTGCAATGGCCTCGGAAGGTGACTTTGAACGCGCTTGGTCATCCGCTTGTGCACCTTGCAACCGAACTCCCGGCGTCACAATTTCCGCTTTTGGGCCCCAAGAGGATCTCGTTTTTTTTGCCTCATGGGGACTGCAAACGACCCCAGACAAACCCGACTGCCTAGCCAAATTTGACAGTTGCTCGACCGTTGCTTCAACTCCAGCTTCCCATCCTGAAGCACGAGCAGCTTTCTCGCTTAAACTGGTTAAAAGGGTAACTCCAAGAACTCGAGTCTCCTTTGGCGCAAAGGACACAGCTGCCTCCATCATATCCTTTCCACCCGAGGCATGGATGGTAAGGAGAAGCGGCTTCCAAGTTGCCACGGCCCTGACAGCCTGCCCTACGGTTTTGGGTATATCATGGAATTTCAGATCCAAAAAGATTGGAACCTCCAATCGCTGCAGCCCCGTAAGAACCTCTTCCCCTGCCCTTAGAAAAAGCTGTAAGCCGACCTTAAAAGTTCCCACCTTACCGCGAAATCGTTTCGCCCAACCCAACGCCTCGTCTGCAGAATCCACATCAAGAGCGAGAATGATTTGGTCCGATTTCACCTTTACCATTTAATCGGGAATCATCCTTCATGACAACTCGTGCCTATGCCAAAATCAACCTAGACCTTCGATTGGGCCGCCGAAGACCTGACGGCTTTCACCCCATTGACACTTTTTTTATTAGAGTCGATCTCTTTGACACTTTAGACGCGGAGGTCACAAATAACGGCAAATGTACGCTTGTTGTCGAGGGGGACTCCAAACTCTCGCATGGAAACGACAATCTCGTACTTCGGGCAGCTCAATTACTTCAAAAACATACGGCAAAGGGACTCGGGGTTCATTTGAACCTAAAAAAGGCAATTCCTCAAGGAGCAGGACTAGGAGGCGGAAGCAGTGATGCTGCTTCCACACTTTTGCTTCTGCGAAAGCTTTGGTCGATTTCTTGCACGGATGAGGAGCTATCTTCCCTTGGGAGTGAATTAGGAAGTGATGTCCCCTTTTTTCTTCAACCCTATGCCGCTCGTGCAACGGGTCGTGGAGAAATCATCCAACCCGTCCACCTAAAAGACCTTCCGTGGGCAATCCTTATTCATCCTGGTTTTCCATCCCCCACAGCCGCTGCTTACGCTGCATACGCCAAGACGCCCACCCCAAGTCCTGAAGGCCCCCCTCTTCACCTCACCCAAGAGGACGGTTCTAGGTTAACCCTTCATCCTCGTAATGACTTGGAGGGCCCTGTCGAAAAGAAATTTATTTGGATTCGTGCCGCTCGGGAATGGTTGCAAAAACAATCTGGCGTACTTTCAGCGCGAATGAGTGGAAGCGGATCCACCGTTTTCGGTTTATGGCAGACCCAGAAAGAGGTGGATCGAGTTGTCTCCCTAGCGAAAAGTTACTTTGGGAGTGAGGCGTGGATTCAATCCGCTCGCCTCAAGAGCGGTGCTGATTGAGGCTATCGGAGCTTATGAGCGATCCGGGATTTAATGCGAGCAGACCGGTTATGATGGATGGCCTTGCCTTTTGCGGCGCGATCGAGACGGCGCTGAAGTTCTGGAAAGAGCTTGGCCGCCTCATCCTTTTTTCCTGCGGTGATGAGAGCTACGACTTTCTTTTGGGCCAGACGAGCATGATCCAGAAGAAGACGGTTCACAGCACGACGACGCAAAGCCCCACGGGCTTGTTTTGCAGCAGAAGCAGTATTGGCCATAAGGTTAAACAATGCCCGAAACCCATCCCCCGCGTCAATCCATGAACTTCCTTCGCTTAGGCTTCGCCCTCCTCCTTTGGCCAGGACTGGTCACTACCCTGCTTTTCTTTGGAAAATTATTTAGGAATATAACAGAGACACCAGGCTTCCCTTGGGCTGGTGTCGTAGTTTTTGCCGTGGGTTTTATTCTCGCGTGCGTTGCATTTTTTGCCCTTCCGAGGCCCCGTGGGATTTATGTCTTAGGACACGAACTCACTCACGCCCTAGCCGTCTGGATGAGCGGCGGCAAGGTTCACTCCCTCCAAGCAAGTTCCAAGGGCGGGAAAGTCCTTTCCGATCGGGTCTCACCATGGATCAGCCTAGCCCCCTATATTTTCCCTTTTTATCCAATGATCGCGGGAATTCTGTGGCTTGCAGGAACCCGGATTTGGCCGGAATTACAACAGTTTCCCCTTCCGGTCTTGGGACTTTGGGGGGCCATTTGGGGATACCACTACGCCTTCACCTTCGACCTTTTTCCAACACGGCAACCCGACTTCCTGATCTATGGCAGAGTTTTCTCCCTGACCTTGATTCTCCTTGGAAATACTTTCCTCATTGGAGGGCTACTCTGGTCAACGTTTCGACCCTCCCCATTGGGGGATACCTTACTCCATCTAGGAAGCGATTGGGCATGGACTTACACCTCCATTGCCCACTGGATCACAGGCCTGCTCTTGCGCTACCTACCTCATTCCGCCTAAAACACTTGCCCCGTGCTTGTTCCAGACCTTATCAAGGAGTCGAACCTGATCGCAGATCTCTCTGCCAAAGACAGGAATTCAGCCTATAGTTTTATGCTACAAACCCTTACTGATAATGGGTTTATTAAGAAAGATATCGTGGCATCTTGCCTAGAATGTCTACTAGCCAGGGAGGCTAAAATGACTACTGCGATGGGGGGAGGCTTTGCCCTACCTCATGCCACGATACCCAAACTAACAAAACCATGCTTTTTGCTCGCTCGAAGCCCGCAAGGCATCGATTGCGAGGCCGTAGACGGCAAGTTGGTGAATCTTTTTTTTCTGATTCTTACCCCTCCAGACCAAACTCAGCTACATCTTCAGACACTGGCAACCGTGGCAAAATTCTTTAATCGCCGAGGAATCAAATCCAAGCTTCTGCAAGCTGCCGGGATACCCGAAATCCTTGCCCTTCTTCAAACCCCATAATGTCACTTCGCGCTGAACTCGAAGCCCGTGTTCAAACCTGGGCGCAAACCCACTTTCCCCAGATCGGCTCAGGACCATGGGTTCGGCCTTGCACGGATCCTCGACACGGACACTTTCAAACTCACCTGCCGATGGTCGCGGCCAAACAAGTAGGCGAAAACCCTCGGGATATTGCCTCACGTTTAGCCAAAGAGTGTGCCCCTCCGCCAAATTGGGAAACCCCGGAAATTGCGGGAAGCGGCTTCGTGAATTACAGAGTTCAGCCCGCTGCTGTGGCCCAAGCAGTAGAAAGTTTAAGAAAAGATCCATCCCTTGGGGTCTCTACAACTACAAAGACAGAAACTATCGTCATTGATTTTAGCTCCCCAAACATCGCAAAGGCCATGCATGTGGGGCACATTCGCTCCACCCTTTTAGGGGATACCCTATCACGGCTCCTTACCCGATGTGGTCACAAAGTAATTCGAATTAACCATCTAGGCGACTGGGGAACGCAATTTGGCAAACTCCTCCTTGCTTATAGGAACGCAGGTCGACCCCCTCTAGATCCATCCCGATCCATTGAGCAACTGGAGGAATTTTACAAGAAAGGACACGAAGAGTCAGAGGCCGATCCTGCCAAGATGGAGTTGGCACGAGCCGAACTGGCTGCCCTTCAATCAGGCGAACCGGAGCGAACTCAAGATTGGAAACACTTTTGCCAACGATCTTCAGAACACTTTCAAAAAATCTATCGGCGATTAGGGGTAACTTTTGATCTCGAAAAAGGTGAAAGCTCCTATCAATCGCAGCTTTCGAGTGTGGTAGACGAGTTACTTAAAAATGGAATCGCCGAGGAGAGCCAAGGCGCCATCGTAGTTAAAAATCCAAAGATTTCAGAGGAACCTTTTTTGATACGCAAATCGGATGGAGCTTTTCTCTATGGAACGACCGATCTGGCAGCGCTCCAATCTCGCATTCTTGAACTTCATGCAGACCGAATCATTTACGTGACTGATGGGCGGCAACAACTTCACTTTCAATGGCTTTTCGACACTGCGATTCGATGGGGCAAAACTGTTCCTCTAGAGCATGTTTGGTTTGGCTCCATACTTGGACCTGACAGAAAGCCCCTAAAAAGCCGAGATGGCTCTCCAATTAAATTGCTCGATCTACTGAACGAGGCAAAGGAGCGCGCAAAAAAGATCCTTTTGGAAAAACGTCCGGATCTTGACGAAAAGTCACTTGAAACAAAATCCGAGCTCCTAGGGATTGCAAGCCTCAAGTATGCGGATCAGATGCCAGGGCGTAATCTGGACTATGTTTTCACTTGGGAAAAGCTACTGGCTTTTGATGGTAATACGGCACCTTACATTATAAACGCCTATGTTCGGTCTCGCTCAATTCTAAGAAAAGCTGGGGTAAATACCCCCCCATCTTACAAGATTCATCTTGAAGAACCCGCGGAGGAGGAGCTTTCGCGTCACTTACTCCGTTTTAGTGATGTGATTGAACTAGCTGCATCCGATCGCAAGCCCCATCACCTTTGCGGGTACCTCTTTGAAACCGCTGGCCTATTCCATCGATTTTTCGAAAACTGCCCTGTCCTTCAGGCCAAGACACAATCACTACAGGAGTCCCGCCTCACACTAACGGGTCTTACAGGAGACGTACTGCGGGATGGCTTAAATCTTCTTGGAATATCGACTCTTGAGGAGATGTGACAACCCAAGGCACCTTGCTTGACTGGATTTAGACGCTCACTCTTTCCGCATCACCCCAAAGGCTTTCCAAGCGGTAAAAGTTACGGCGCGCAGAGTGCATGATGTGTACTAAAACATCCCCATAGTCCAAAATCATCCACTGGCTGGCAGCTTGTCCAGTAGAACGAAATATCCTCCGACCCATACTCTCCACCCCGCGCTCAATCTCACCTGCGATGGCTTTGATCTGAGGCTCGTTTTCTGCCGAAACAATCACAAAGAAATCCGAAGGACCACCCACCTTGCGTAGATCGAGGACCACAGGTTCGATAGCCTTTTTATTGAGCGCCAAACTTGATGCAAGCTTGGCCAGTTCTAAACCTTCGGGAATCATCGGTAAGATCGACTTTTGCATATACACTTCTCCAAGTCTTCTAAAACCAATCCTCGAATCGATAACCCCCTCAAAACTCTTTGCCTAATTTCAGTCGATGAGAGATCAAAACGAACAGGCAGAATTGTCATTCGAATTCCACGCCGCGGCTTGGGAGTTTCAGGCCTTGGGAAAACTAGGAAATGAACCCAGCGTGCTAATCGACGAAAGTCCTTCCACTGAGGAAGTAAACTCCACTGATCTGAACCCATGATCCAGAAGAGCGCTCCTTGCGGAGCCTTCTTTTTCCAGTAAGCAGCCGTATCCACTGAGAAGGAAACCCCAGAGCGCTTTATTTCCCAATCCGACACCTGGGCCCACTTCTGACCTGAAAGACCTTTCTTTAACCAGCTTAAACGCTCTTTTGCGCTAGCTTTTGGTTGCAATGACTTGAGTGGGGATTGAGCACATGGAAGATAAACAACTTTGTCCAAGCGAAAACTCTCCCAAGCGGTTCGTCCAATCAAAAAGTGGCCCAAGTGAAAAGGGTCGAACGAACCTCCAAACAACCCGATTCTTTCGCTCAGAATATACTCCGGTCTACCTGAATCTTATCATTGGGCTTAAGGCGAATGTCACGACCTTGGTCGGCTTGGATTTCCTTTGCGTTAAACTCTTGGGTTTGTCCGCCTTGGGTTAAGCGAACACGTCGTCGGTTGGCAAAATCTGTAAATCCTCCACATGCGGCGACTGCCCCCAAAGCCGTAAGATCTTTTGTGTAAGGCACACGTTGGGGCATTCTCACCTCCCCCGTCACATCCACAAACCTTTGCTCCTTAAGGTCCACAGTTACATTCGGGTTGGTAAAGATCTCCTCCTTTAGATAGGTCGACTCAATCAACTTTTTCAGTTCTACCGTTGTATTGTTGGCTGCCACAAGGCTGCCAATATGGGGCATCGAAATTTTTCCGCTTTCATCAACCTTAACCTCAAATATGCCCTGATCTTGCGCGGGCACACCTGTAAGACGGATGATCAATGTGTCACCGCCCCGCAATAAGTCGCTTGTATCTATATTAGTGCCCACAGTCGTTGCCGCAGGAGTAACCATCGACTCGGATATGAGCCTTGAAGTCGATGGAGCACTCCCAACAGTCGGTGCATTAGTTGCAAGAATTGTCTGAGAGGCTGTACCAACCTGGATGGATTGAGACAAGATGGGCAACGGTGTCACAAAAAGGGTGACAAACCATAGCGCAATGCGGGTGGGATACATCAGAACCTATCCTCACCCTGCGGAGGTCGTACAAAGGTGATTTTTGGAGCCTGTTGAGATTCCGAAATAGGCTCCTCAATAGGTTGAATCTCAATCTCATTTTCAGAGACTATTGCTTCTGAGGTGCTTGCCCGAGGGGTTGCCTGCTTGGCCCTAGGGGCCCTTGGGGTGCGCTTTTTATAGCCATACTGTGTCGAATAACCTGCATAGTAGTAGTAATTATCATCCGTCTTGATGTTCACGTTATTTAATATGACACCGAAGAGTTTGCCTCCCACGTCCTCAATGACTCGTTTAGCCCTTTGGGATACATTTCGTGGGTAGCGACGATGCTGAATAAGGAGCAGTGACACATCAACCTCCTGACTAATCACGGATGCATCGCTGATTCCTAACACAGGAGGCGAATCCACAAGGATTACATCATAATTAGGGCGGCAGGTTTCCAGTAAGGAAGAAAATCTTGCGCGACTAAAACCACCCAAATCCTCTGGACCTAAACTTCCGGCAGTCAGAACCTCAAGATTAGGAATGGAAGTTGTTTGAATAAGTTCATCCAAAGAGGCCTGTCCAGCAAGATACTCACCAAGGCCCAGTGTATTTTCGATTTGCAATGCGTTATGTGCATTTGGCCTACGTATATCGCCATCGATCAAAAGAACCTTCATTCCACTTTGCGCGCATACCCATGCCAAATTAAAGGTGGTGGTTGATTTGCCCTCACCTGGTCCACCGCTGAGAACAGTGATCGTGCGGGCAATCGAACGTGCTCCAGTTAAGTTAAGTTTAGCACAAAGAATTCGATACCCCTCGGCAAAGCGCGAATTTGGATCGTCTTGAGAAAGAAACTTCGCTCCCTTTGGAATTACTGCCAGAACACTGATCCCCAAAAATCTCTCAACGTCATCCATCGTCTTGATGCTCGTATCCAAGTACTCAATGAAGAATGCCAAGCTCAACCCCAACACCAGACCCACCACCATACTAAGGGCTAGATTCAGCTTTAGGTTGGGTTTCACGGGGCGCACTCCCGGTTCGGCACGATTCACTACCTGCACGGGCCTTGTTTCGATTCGCGATTCAACCGACTGCTGACGATATCGAGACATTAAAACCTCCAAGAGCTGGCTTTGGGTCTCGAAATCACGCCTGGCTTCGTTGTAGGGAGCCAAACGATCTGTCCTGTCTGCCCTCAACTGCCCACGCAATTCAGTCACTTCTTTCTCGAGGCTCTCGACACGTGCTTGAGCCACGCTTAAGTCAATCGATAACGCCCTTCGAATTCCCGTCACGAGTTTGTTCAGCTGATCTCGGCGCTCCGCCACAGCCTTAATCGCCGCCTGCATCTCCGGATGCTTTTTTCCATACCCCTGCTTTTGCATCGAAGCGACATTCTGCAGCGCCTGCAAATACTGCTGTTTGGTTGAGGCTGTCGTACTGTCCTCAAGCTGAAGAGCAGGCAACGTGGATTCAAGTTGCTCAATCGTTAAATCTGCGACTTTTTCAAGACGAACTTTGCGAGAGATCATATCCGAACGTAATTCACTCAGTGCCGACTCTTTCCTCTGAATCTCCATATCGGATAGCGTGGTGGATTGAACTTGAGCACTCGCGCCAGGGAGCTCATCAATTTTAAGATCCCTTCGAAGAGACTCCACCTTGGCAGCTGCTTCGGAAACCAGTTTTTTCTGCTTCTGCACTTCCCCATCCAGAACTTTCAAACCCGAATCACTCCTTCCAGTAATTTCACTTCGACGAAACTCCTCATACGAGTCCGTAATTGTGTTCGCATACAAAGCCGCTTCCTCGGGTTGGGTGCTTTGACACACAACCTCAATAAGCTTGGTGTTTCGAAACGGCCTGACCTCCAGATAGCTCTTTCGAAAAATCATAAAGGCCTGATCATCACTAATAGAACCCTCGGGCAACTCCATCGCCTTGCAGAGCCGCGACGCTACTCCCAGCTTTGTGATAACCGGGTAAAGGACTTTTTTGCTTTGAATCAGCTCGAATTCGGTTTGAAAGAATACCGGATCGAAAGCCTCAAAGGATGTTTGAAAAACCTGCAAATCACGGTTCTCTTTTTCAACGCGTAAAACAGCGGAAGATTCATATATCTTAGGCTGTAACTTTGTGACGACGAATCCTGTCGCCATGACCAGGGTTAAGATGGTTACGGATGTTGGCCAACGATTCCGGATAACACGCCATAAGTCGTTGACGTGAAAGGAAGCTTCCCCTGAATTTTGGGTCGCTGCACCATACCCATAGGGTGGTGGGGTCTCGCTAAACTCGCTCACAAACCCAAACTACTCGGGTTCGGAAACTTTCGCAATCAGTAGGTACCGCGTACCCCTATATATACCACATTCCGATTGTAACTGCCTCCGTTGGAGTTGTTTTCATCAAAATAGGATTGAAATGTGCTGTAAGTATAACCCAACTCTGCCGAGAGGTATGGATAAAAGGCATAAGACAATTTGCAGTTATAACTCGCTACAGTTTGCTGGCCACTTCCTTGGTATCCTCCATAAATAAGAATACTTTGCTCTTTATCGTACTCTGGGGTGTAAATAGCAAGTTGAACGCTTAATGATTGGACAAGTTTCAGCTTTTCTGTGAAAGCATGGTCTGAACTAAGACTTAAGTTATACGATTCAGAATCAGAGGAGGTGGCTTGAGTTGACTGCTGTACCTGAATTGAGAAGCCAGCCGTAAGCGAGTTTTGTTGTCCGTAATTCCAGGTTGAGCTCAAAGAAACAAAAGGATAAACCGCAATCTCCTGCTCGCCGCTGTTAAGGCCACCTGCCCCAACATTGAGAGGATTATCGTTTGTGCCGAAATTATCGTTCAACTGAATACCCGCACGCCCTGTAAAAAACAGTGTCGGAAGAAAGGTGTGATCTGCGCCCAAAGTAAAAGCGACCTGCTGATTATCTCGAAAAGCTTGGTCGCTCTGATAGTCAAACAATTGATAGTCCACAGTAAATGTCCCAATCGTTTCAGGCGTGAAGTCCAAACGAAACTGCTGGAATGCGCCATTGTTCATATAGTTGGACTGCGAAGCACTGCCTGACTGAATCGTAGTGCCTGAATTGTTATAGCTAGCAGGACCGTCAGCATTCACAACTTGGTTGTTCCAACGGGTCACCATGGAAAGTCGGTCCGTAACACGGTAGTCCGCTTTGATCGTTCCCAGATTAATGATCTGCCCTTGAGTGTTGGTCACAGGGGCTAAACCAGCAGCGAACTGGGTACCGATCGGTTGCTCAAAGTAGTTAAAATTGTCCGCGACCGTAATACTAAAACGCGGGTCAAAAGCGTAGGTATATTGGCCTGTAAAAGTCTGGTTGTACTGAATGTCGACCGACGAATTGAGACTTGGAAAGTAGATTCCTTGAAAGTCGTATCTCGCGGATAGATCAGCCTGTAATCCCGTGTAGTTGTAGCCGAGGGAGGGATTCACGCTCGAGTAGGTGCTCGAATTAACATCATTCGAGCTCTGATACGATTGAGTTAAAGGATTGCTGTCGTATCCTTCCCGAATTGCCACGGTGGCAGTGAATGGTTTGGAACCTTGCTGACCAGCTGATCCTTCAATCTGAGCAGAGTTGACGCTCGATGTGACCTGAGCAAAGTTGACGTTCGAAGATCCAACGAGAATAGCCCACAACAAAGGCCATCGCATCAAAGGTCTCAATAAACCTGCCGACATCCACTAAATCTTGTGGTTCGCAGGAATTATTCAATATAAAGACACACCCTATTGTGCTGTTTTGTTAAATAACTACCAATAACATGTTAAAAATTGCGAAATGCCCTTGTTTGCTAAAAACCAACTAGTTCCACCTTTTTTGTATGGATAAAAGTAAATAGTCATTATTTGGGGGTAACGAAGTAACAAAGGATTGAGGTAAATCGGGTGGTTTTTGCCTACGAATGACGTCTGCCCATGCAGCCCACTCTGAATTTTCTTGGAGCATTTGACTATGCATCTTCACATCCGAACTGGCGGGTGTGAAAAGGATGCTAAAAATAGGAGTGACTCGATCGTGGATTTTAATCAATTCATCTCGAGTTGCAGGAACCCACAAAGTGGGTTGATTCGAGTACCATGCTTCGGCAGCAGGTAGATCGCTTGCTTGAAACTCTTTAGGCTCGAACCACGATCTCATGAATAGAAATATCGGCGGATAAGTAGGTGGATAGGCAAAAGGGGCAGAGTCCGACCGAGCCACTTGGTAAATCAAGGGGCCAGTAGCTAGGATACCAAAGAGTACGACGAATATTTTTTTAAGTAGATCTACCTCAAGGTTCCATCGCTCGACTAAAACAAAAAGGCCAGCAGCCCCATAAACCGATGCAAGAGGCAGGAGAACCATGAGAACCGGACGAGAGCCCTCACCGCCGTCTCGAACAACGAAAGCAGTTGCCACAATTAGGGCGGCCACACCAGCAAGCCAAAGAAGCTTAGCTGTGGCCGCAGAAATTCGTCGAAATCCGTGAAGAACGCTAAATAAAGCCAACATACCCGCGAGAGTTGCACCACAAGAAATGGGGCCTTGCGATATAAGAAAAGATATACCACGAAGTGAAGATCCTAAAATACGACTCCAAACGTTGGTTTTTTCGATATCAAAGTTGTAAGTTCGCCAAACTAGGTTACCTGGATAGTGGGCAGAATCGGAGATCAGATAGGCCCAGTTGAGGCCAATAGGATTTCGGGTCTTAACCCAAAGCCAACCCAACCAACCGAAAAAGAGGATTAGTGGGATTGCGATTCCAAGAATCAACCAAACCCGACCCCTTTGAAAAAGGGCAATCCCACAAACCAACAAAGCCAAAACAGGCCAGATGTGGATCATCTGAATTAGGGGGGTGAGTCCTACCGTGAAGCCAGCAATTCCAAACCACAGACCCCCTCGACCCGAAAGTTCATCGGGATTTTCCTCACCAACCAATCCTCGATGAAAGAAATACCCTGCCCACGCATACAAAAAGACGACTAGGCAAACAGGGCCACCCGAGATCGCCTCATTCCACAAGGCCGTACTTCCTATAAAAAATACTGCCGACAAAATTCCTACGCCAAAATCAAACTGTCCAGCCCCCCAAAGATAAACAGCCAAGACAGTGAGGGACACACATACCAAATTAAAAATTAAAACGATGTAGTCGGGAGGATAGACCCTCATTCCTTTGATCGCCTCAGGCGAGACAGACATAGGAATCTTCCCCGATATCTGTCCCAACTTGAAAAGCCCCCCCAACAGAACCGGATATAGGGGTGGGTTCAAAGTCTCAGGAAATGCACTAACCTTTGGCGCATCATTTCCAAACTTTGCCCGCACTTGCCACAAGGCCAGGGGACGAATCAGTTGGGTCGTCAACCCCTGCCCAGTGGCAATTTGGCGTGCCTGTTGAGCAAGGTCCATCGCTTCCTGAGTCCTTAAACCGTTGAATTCACTGATACCGATCCATGCGACAAGACCTATTGTCAAAAAAGCTAGCGCAATAATCACAAGCACCTTACGCAAGCCACCCTCCTCTAAATTATAGACCAGATCCTGAATTGTGCTCACCTAGGCATCTTACCTTTCTTGGGAGATTGAGCCAGCTTACGGTGAAGCGTTCGACGACTGATGCCCAGAGCTTGAGCCGCCTTCGAAATGTTTTTCCCAGATTTATCCATTGCCGCATCAATCAAGTTTTTCTGGATTTGGTCGAGACGTAAGCTCGATGGCTCAACCCACGACTGAATTCCCTCATTCCCTCTGCGCAGAGAGTTAGGCAGGTCATCAGGCTCAATCGTCCTTCCCTTAGCTAAAACTACCCCGTGCTCGACAGCCGTTCGTAACTCACGAACATTTCCCGGCCAACGATAATTCATAAACAACTTTATGCTGCTAGGAGCAAAAGACAGATCCCCTTTCCCATTCTCCATGCTGTACTCCTTGCGAAATGAATCCGCCAAAGTCGGAATATCCTCAGGCCTATCTCGCAAGGGAGGTATCTGAATTTGGACAACCCGAATCCGAAAGTAGAGATCCTCCCGAAATTTCCCCTCCTGCACCAAACGATCTAAACTGCGATGGGTCGCTGCAATCAGCCGGACATCGACAGGGATCAATCGATTTCCTCCGACTCTCTCCAATGTTCGCTCACCCAAAACCCTCAAGAGCTTAACCTGTGTGGCCGCATCAATCTCCCCTATCTCATCCAGAAAGATGGTCCCACCTTGAGCCTGCTCAAAACGACCGATTCGCCTCTCCGTTGCGCCCGTGAAGCTTCCTTTTTCATGACCAAAAAGTTCACTCTCTAAAAGCTGAGGGGAAAGAGCTGCACAGTGAACAGCCACAAAGGGACCTCCTTTTCTAGAACTTAAACCATGCAAGGCTCGTGCAACCAGCTCCTTCCCTGTTCCACTTTCACCCTCAAGCAAGACACTCGCCTTTGAATCCGCGACCTGACGAACTCGGTCCAAAACCTTCTCGATTTCAGCCGACCTTCCCAAAATTCGATTCAGTCCAAAAGAACGGTCTAACTGAGCTTTTAAATGAACATTTTCTTGCTCCAATTGGACAGTTCGAACCGCCCTTTGCAAAAGTAGTTGGGCATGTTCCAGATCCAAAGGCTTCGTGACATAATCATAAGCTCCTTGCCGCATGGCCTCCACAGCGCTCTCTACGGAACCATAGGCTGTCATAACGACACAGGGGGGTGGAAGATTCTGACTCTGACACAACTTGAGAACGTCTAAACCACTTTCGTTTCCCAATCGAAGATCCGTAAGAACCACATCCATCGGCTCTGACTTCATCAGATTTTTCGAACTTTCTACATTTGCAGCTACAAAAACTTCAAAATTATCTTCCAAAGCTCGACGCAGCGCATCCCTTGTGTTTTTTTCATCGTCCACAACAAGCAACTTTGGCCTCATACGGAGGTCACCTCTGCATCGACTCCCGAAGTTTCCGCCAAGAGATGAACCCTCTTTTCGTAGATAGGAATAAAGATCTTCACCGTTGACCCCTTCCCTTCACGAGTTGTGATCTGCACAGACCCACCATGCTCACGCGCAATTCTTTGCACAATCATAAGCCCCAGCCCACTACCCTCTTTGCGTGTCGTAAAAAATGGAGTGCCCAAATGAGGGAGATCATCCGCTGAAATTCCGGACCCATTATCTCGACACTCAAAGACCCAGAAATCACCCTCGCGGCGCACATGAATGGAAATCAAACCCTTCTCTCCAGCCGCCTGCATTGCGTTCCGGACCACATTATAAATTGCTTGTTTCATCTGCTCCCGATCCATCGGAACTCGGGGAGTACCGGGCCCCATTTGCTTTTCCAAAAGAATCCCATGGTCCTTAAGCTCAATCTCAAGCGGGAGCAGTGCTTCCTCTAGAACCGCTCCCGAGTCCTCCAAGGTTTTCTTTACAGGTTGAGGTCGGATTGCCCGTAGAAATTGTGTGATCAAGCCGTCGAGCCTACGAATCTCCTGCTGGCAGGTACCAATCGACTCCCTGATTTTCTTTGCGGAATCTTCCGCCAACCCAGCCACATCCTTCGCCATAATTTGTAAATGCAAATGGAGGCTGTTGAGTGGATTTCCCAGCTCGTGGGCAACACCTGCAGCCAAAAGAGTTAAAGCCTCCACGCGACCCGCCTCAACCGCACTTTTTGCCTCATTGCGATCTCGTGTTACATCATGAAAAATAGCCACATATAAACCACCTAAGCGCCCTGATTTCTCAAGCGGAACCAGATAGTAATTTAAAATTCGTGCCTCAGGGTAATTGACTTCAATTGTGCCCGAGGAAGAACGATTCTCCCGAAGAGCCTCGCGCCAATCGATCCCTCGAAGACTACGACCCAAAGTCCATCCACCCAACTCCCCTGACTCAGGCAACCCTAGAAGTCTTCCTGCGGCTTGGTTCCGATAGGTTATCTTTCCATCCCCATCCACCACCAAAACCCCTTCTTGGAGAGTATTAAAGATTGTCTCTAAAAAACCTTTGTCGTCAGCCAATCGGGCAATTTGAGATTGAATCTCCCCATGACCTACTCGATCGGCTCGTTCAAGAAGACGCTCTAAAAAAGAGGATTTCATTCCTCAATATCCCCTCTTTAAAACCAACGTTTAAACTTTAACCAAAGCCCCATCCCTAACATCAGGGCTAAAGTCACTCCTATGAGAGAATAGTAACCCATGGGGTGATCCAGTTCCGGCATATGACGGAAGTTCATCCCATACCACGATCCAACGACGACGGGCGGAATCGTAACCGCAGTTAGTGCAGTGAGAACTTTGATTCCCTCGTTTGCCTCGTGAGCCGATCGATTCGTATAGACATCAAACGCTACCATCATTCGATCATTACACCCTTGCAAACGTTCATCCACACGTGCCAAGGCATCTTGGACGTCACGAAAATAGGGCAACATAAGTGCACGAATCAGCTTCGACTCACCTCGGGCCAGACGGGAAATCACCTCCCTTTGCGGTCGCAAGGCCTGCCTTAAACTGGAAAGCCGACGCCGCGCCCGCAAAATCCTCTTCGAAAGATCTTCCTTTCTCATTCCGGATAGAGCCTTCTCCTCAACATCCTCCATCTCCTCCGTGAGAACTTCCACCACAGGCAAATACGAATCAGCAACCTGATCAAGGATTTGATGTGCCAGTCGGTCCGAACCCCGGGCCTGTTGAGCTGTCCCTTTTGTCAGTCGCTCCTTTAGGAGCGTAACACCAGGGATGGGTTCGCGATGATAGGTCACCAAGAACTCTTTACCCAAAAAGAGATTCAGTTCGGAGATTTTAAGCGTCTTCTCGCTGCTTATCGCAACGCTATGCATGATCATGAAAAGGTAATCCTCGTAATCCTCGATTTTCGGAAGCTCACTTAGCGTCACACAGTCCTCGATCGCAAGAGGGTGAAATTCAAAAAGGAGCTCAAGGATTGCCTTGGTTTCCTCAGGAGTCGGGTCCGTGAGATCAATCCACAGGATCAATCCTTTGTCTGCACGGGCTAGCCGTAGAGCCTCCATCTCAACATTGTGGCTTACTGGCCTCCCCTCGCTAAAAACGAATGACTCAATCACGTTGCGAGTATCTCCCGATTTCCCTCTTTCGTCCAAAGTTTTCACTCATCAAAAGAACTCGTCTCGATTCTTCCTTAATTTCAGGTATCTTAATACAATATGAAAAAGCCTGTTCTTCTTCTGATTCGTGACGGTTGGGGGATTAACCCCGCGGGACGCTCAGGCGCAGAGCACCAAGGAGACGCTACCCTACTTGCCTCAACCCCCGTTCATGATCAGCTATACAAGAAATATCCCATGTCCAGACTTCAAGCGAGTGGGCTGAAAGTCGGCCTCCCAGAGGGTCAGATGGGGAATTCAGAAGTGGGTCATTTAAACCTTGGTGCGGGAAGAATCGTTTACCAAGAGCTTACCCGGATCAATCTAGCTGTAGCGGATGGCTCCCTAGGAAAAAACCGAACTCTCCAAGCCTGCTTTGAAAAGGCCAAAGGGAAACGCCTCCACCTGATTGGCCTTGTCTCCAACGGCGGGGTTCACTCAAACATCGATCACCTTCTCGCACTCATTCAATACGCTTCCGATGCGGGTCATCGGGAAATTTATATCCATGCGATCACCGATGGTCGGGACTGCTCCCCCACATCGGCTCGCGAGTTTCTATCGCAACTCGAATCCAAAATCGCAACATGCCCAGGCTCTGCCCTTGCTACACTCATAGGCCGTTACTATGCAATGGATCGAGATCGACGATGGGAGAGGGTCAAACTTGCGCGCGATCTCTTTGTTGAGGGCAAGGGCACACCAGCAAAATCAGCCTCCACCGCCATCTCAGAATCCTATGCAAATGGAAAAACGGATGAGTTCATTGCCCCCGTTTGCTTTGTTGACTCAAATAAACCCCTGATCCGAGACGACGATGTTCTCTTCTTTTTTAATTTTCGCGCAGATCGAATGAGACAAATCGTTCGCTCCCTCGCAGACCCCGAATTCTCCGAATTCCCATCATCAAGTCACCCGAAAGTACATGTGTTCACGATGACCCCATACGAAAGTGATTTCACACAGCTGGGCATCCAACATCTCTTCACTCCCCTACCTATGAATGACCTCCTTGGAGAAGTTGTGGCGGCACATGGCCTATCGCAGGCGAGGCTTGCAGAGACGGAAAAATATCCCCACGTCACCTACTTCTTTAACGGTGGGAAGGAAACTCCTAACCCCAAAGAGGAGAGAATAATGGTCCCCTCTCCTAAAGTCGCAACGTATGACCTTCAACCGGAAATGAGCGCCCCTGCCCTTACCGAGCGGGTTGTGGATCGAATCCAAAAAGGTATGGACGATTTAATCATCCTGAATTTTGCAAATCCTGACATGGTCGGTCACACAGGTGTCCTCACTGCGGGGATTCATGCCGTAGAAACCATCGACCGTTGCGTGGGTCAAGTTCTCGAAGCACTAGATAAAGCCGGGGGAAAAGCTCTCGTGACAGCTGACCACGGAAACTGCGAACAGATGCTTGAAAAGAGTGGCGCTCCGCATACCGCCCACACTACAAACCTGGTTCATTTTTTGTACGTGGCACAAGATGCAAACGAACATGTCCTAGAGGATGGAATTCTTGCCGATGTGGCTCCCACACTTCTGGATATGCTGAAAATTCCAAAACCCCCAGCGATGACGGGTAAGTCACTTCTTCACAAAAAATAAGATCTTTCCTCGATTACAAAATCCAAAGAACCGGATTTTTACGATCGCAGGCAGGGGCCTGACTGAGCCATCCACGAAAAAAGGTCTACCGCATTCGAAAAGGATCGCGCTTGAAAGCGCCCCTTCACCCCATATCCATGCTCAAGAAAAATACCTTCTACCCCTGCGTTTTGTGCCGTTTTAAGATCGATCTCACTGTCTCCTATGAAAAGGTGCCTTCCAAAACCCGCGCCCATCTTTTGAAAAGCGAACCGTAGGGGACGAGGATCAGGCTTTCGAAAGCTTTCCTCCCCACTAACCACAACTCGGATCCAACTCTCCCAGCCCAAATCTCGAACCAAAGCACGCGCGGCGTTACCGTGCTTGTTGGTACAAACTGCAAGAAGCCACCCTGATTGGATTAACCTCTGGATTCCCTCATGGACACCCGGATAAGGTCGGCTCATTCCAACAGGGTTCCTCTCGTACTCCCTTGAGTACTCATCCGCTAATAAAGCAGGCTCACTCCCCCTTGCATCACTTCCAGTCCTACTCCACGCACGCTCCATGAGGGTTTTGGGGCCATGGCCAACAAGTTCCCGAACAACATCTCTCTCCAAACTATTACGCCCATGCCGAGAAAGCACCCGATTCAGTGCCAGATGAATTTCACCTAAAGTATCCACTAGGGTTCCGTCTAAATCAAAAACAGCCCAACCACTCAAACGCATCTCAAACCTCCGCACCTCTACCCTTACAATCGGCGAAGAGCTGGCAATCCGTAGTCTTTACCAATCTTTTCTGAAATGGCAGGCAAGCCGTCAGCTTGAAGAATTAGTTTCCCTGGCTCATCTCGAAATTCGAACACAATGTCGCCACTAGAGATTTCATCCACAGCTTTTGCTAACTCCGCTAAGTTGTTAATTTCATGCCCATTCATTTTTTCCAGAACTAACCCCGACAACTGCTGGTATCCCAGCGTGATCGGCGAAGGCAGAACCTGACTCAAGAAAACCACTTTCTTGCCTGGATCAGCTCTCTTCTCCTGTTGAAAAGTGAAATACTCAACGAGCCGTTGAGGAGCACGTTCCGACCACTTATCCCCCCACTCCTGCAAATAGACCCCTGTTAACTCCTGAAATACCATTCCACCCACCACCAGATACTTCGGCGCTTGATCGAATTGTAGGGTAGCAATTGCAACCTCCTCCCTAGCTTTTCGGTCATACGTCCCCGTAAGATCCATCTCTTTTCCATTTCGCGAAATTCGAAAACGTGCCACCGATCCGACTGTGGGTTTCGTCCGAATCAAATTCCCAACTGCGGTAGGCCCGTAAAGTGAATCCCGATAATTTCCGTCCTCATCCAACTTAAACCCGTCCACGCTCAGTAAAACATCCCCCTCCTTAAGACCCGCTCTTCCCGCCGTTCCCCTTGGATTAACCCTGGTTAGCAAAAGACCCCCTGATTTTGGGGCCATCACCTCCTCCCGCAAATTAGGATCGCGCAATGTACTCCAGCTCACCCCCAAGGTTGGAAATCCCTCATATTTCCCATCCGCAGCATCTTTCAGAAAATGCTCAATCATCGGGATAGGAATGGCAGTCCCTTCCTGCGAATCCCTATCATAACCCATCATCATACCCGCCAACTGACCATCCTTCATCAAAGGGAGTGTGTAACTATCGTCGCGCTTTGGGAGCGAAACACGTACTCCATAGAGAAGAAATCCAGCTTCATCGGATGGGTAACGCCCGACCCCTGCGGAAAGAATCTCAGCCTGATTCCGCAACATTTCCCCATTTCTCTCTAACTGCCAAACTTCAGTTTTGTCTCCCGCCCGGAGCGCGGGCCCCAGAACCACTCCCGAAAAACCCTTAAGAAAGTTTTTGTCTGTCGGCTGCAGGAGCGCAAGGTTGGCCTCGTAATCAATAGCCTCAACCTCTGCAGCACACTTTTCCGCCGACCCAGGCTTTTCAAGACCCACTTCAGTTCGATTTGCGACTAATGCCGCCGTTGCGAGCACCTTCCCCCCAGGTAAAACTACTCCCGTACCATTTAACCCATAGGGAGATTTTTTTTGCCACGGGCGAAACTGATCATACGGCTGAATCGATGCCCGAACACGGACTAAGGAACCGCGGGAATCCTCATCCTCAGCACCCATAACACAGGTAAAAGCCCAACATCCAAGAATTAGA